>JAABVA010000589.1_pt1 | contig 44914 bp, 40 predicted proteins | sample 5560331 | NCBI WGS metagenome assembly JAABVA01 (sample SAMN12812661, study PRJNA571458) | rock metagenome | isolation source: Antarctica rocks | place: Antarctica: Victoria Land, Mt New Zealand sud | collected 2016-01-07 | reverse complement strand
GCCCCCATAACACCACTGATAACCTCACGCCTATCATCACCTATAATATTGTCCAACACCACCTAAGTGACCTAACACCTCTTTTCCCAACACTTTCCGAGTAACACATGCTAAAACCGTGACACAAGCAGAACAGTATATAGATCATGTAATCTATAATGTAATAGTTCTTTTATTGACTTGAGTGCGAAGCTAACGCTACAATAGACACTCGCTAAGTATGTAGACCTGGTTACTCACAGACTATACAATCGCCATCGAACTGTATCATTCTCAAGACAGATTCTCAATACACGATATTCCCTCTATTCATATCTTCTTCTTCAGTACTTCAGAACGAGAAGATCATCATTTTCGATGAAAATTGCCTTTACGCTTAGTAAATAGTAAATAGCATGTATGAAAAAGTATTGACATTCATGTGATCAGTACTGTGATGTAGACTGACCGCGTCGGGTCGGGTTGGAATTTTTTTTGGAAAAGTGTCGGGTCGGATTGAGAAGTTGAACCCGAGAACTCGGGTCGGGTTGGGAAGCTTGACCCGACAACCCGACCCGAAAACCCGACCCGACCCGACCCGACAAGATATTAGGTAGGTGTAAATAGCTTGGTCGAACAGCCTAGAACAGCCTTCATGGTTTCTCTTCATGACTCCCTACCATGTTTCTTCGTCATGAATCCCTACCAAAGTCAAACGGCCTCCATGTTTCCTCGTCATGACTCTCTAGAGTTCCTATCAAACGTCCTTCATGTTTCCCCTTCATGGCTTCCTACCAAACGACCTCCATGTTTCCCCTTCATGGCTTCCTACCAAACGGCCTTTATGTTTTCTCTTCATGACTCCCTACTAAACGGCCTTCATGACTTCCCTTCATGACTCCCTACCATGGCTTCCTACCATGGCTCCCTACCAAACAGCCTTCATGTTCTTCGTCATGACTTTCTACCAAATGCAAAAAGGTAATGCAAAGAAATAATGCAAAAAGCGAAAAAATTTCTATATTTAGCTCTCTTGACGTCAAGCTCGAGTTCTTGACGAGTCGAGTCGAATTGACCCGATTTCAAGTCGAGTCGAGTCGAGTTGAATTGAAAATATGCTCAATTCGACTTGAATTGAGTTGAAAATGTGAGCAACTCAACTTTGAATCAAGTCGAATTCAACATGTCAACTTGAAACTCAATTCAACAATCAGTCTACTATGATGTATTAATATGTCGCTGACGTATTGCACAAGTTTGCTGTCGAAGATGTTGTTGCCGATAAAGACGAAGAGTACACCTTCAAAGAATTGAAGAAAGATAGTCATGCTGATATCGATTGAGATGTCCCGTGAAGCGAGACCGAGTTGAACGACGACTTGTGAAAGAGCGAGGGCAAGATCGGTGTCAAAGCCGAAGATGGTTTGATAGCCTATTCACATGCCGTTTGAGCTGTCGACTTGCCATGTCGTGATCAGACCAGCGCCAATGAATATCAGGATAGAGCAGCCGTAAATGTATTGTACATAAGCTTCAAACTTTGTCGTTAAAATACCCGATGTCAAAGAAGCGACATTGTTCGCCATGATGAGCGGGATAGTATTGATATCGGATTGCTCTGCGTCGACGCCTCTGATGGCTTGGAAGTATATCGGGATGAAATACACGAATATGAAGAACTGAGCGTAGTTGAAGAAGGCAAAGCAGGATGCGGCAGCTACCGTGCGCTGGGATGCGACTTTGGGAGGGATAGTCGCCTTGGGGCCCATTCAGAGCTCGTTAATGATGAATGCGACAAGGAGAATAGCAAAGACAGCCATGAGCACTATAATTCGGGGAGATGATCAAGCGTATACTGTTCCTGGCCATTGTAGCGCGATGAGGACGCAGATGATGCTGGGAAGAAAGAGCATTTGGCCGACTGGGTCGAGGTCTCAGAGGAGTTGCATTCATGTTTGCTGTGGGCGGGGTGAAGACGGTAAATGCAACGCAACGAGCAACATGGCTGCTGCTAGCGGTCCAATGGGAAGGTTAATGTAAAAGCACATGCAATTCGTCAGTTCCTGTTTTTTACTCAAAATGTCAACTCATCAGCGCCAGGATAAAGAGTCAGTAAAAGCACCACCGATCAGGGGGCAATAATGGTCGCAATCGCATATATCCCGCCGATCACACTTTGATATGCTGGTCTCTTGTCCAACGGCGAGATCATGGTTATGGTGACTAGTGCTCCATTGAAGATGCCCGCAGACCCTGCACCAGAGAGGGCACGACCAACAATGAAAGCGATCGAGGTGGGAGCCACAGCCGAAAGCAGGGAGCCGACTTCGAAGATGAACAGGGCAAGGAGGAAGGTGAGCTTAGTCGAGCATATTGCATAGATCTTCCCGACGAAAGGGATAAGTGGAGCGGCGGGAACGTTGAAGGCAGAGCCATCCATACCTAAGGATCTAGGTCAGGATTGAGATGATAAGATACTTGCACATATGGCAACGAGAAACTCCACTTACCATCCAACATCATTCAGAGTTTTGTAAATGTCTGTGATGCGAGGGATTGCGGTTACGATGATAGTGTTGTCGAGTGCTACGCAGAAGAAAGCGAGGATGAGGGCAATGAAGATGACGAGGATGAGAGCAATGAAGATGACGAGGAATTGCGGCTTGGTTGTTGGCACAACATTATTAGTATGAGCGGAGGAGGCTGACAGATGGGGTTCTTGTTCGATTTGGCCTGCAAGCTGGAGTTGAGGCTCTTCGTCTGCAGTGTCGGAGCCGAGGCGCTTCTCATGTCCAGTGACAGCCTGAACAATCTCGGGAGGCGTTTGAGTAGCCGATGGCTTGGTGTCTATGGCTCGAGAGACCATATCTGAGGTGATAGGTGATAGATGATAGATAGCCCGAGAGATAGATATTGGATGGGGCAATTCTATGCAATGCGAATGGAAATGGAAATTTGCCCATGGGCTTGCGACGCTCTCAAACCGTCGATCCGCTTGGCACGTCGATCCGTCACCACCCCTCGGTCAATCCGTCACCAGCCCGAGCTCCTACTAGACGCCCTCGAGCCCGGTACTTTCTATGACATGAATTGTAGAGCCGGCCAAGGCGACTTCAACGGTTCAAAATTAATTGAAAAATATGAAGATTTGATCCCGAAAATGAGGTTGGGGATATTGCCGCCCAGAGCTGCTCCGGTCCCCAACCGGCCTGCACCTGCCCCCGCCCGGATCAGTTCCTGCGCGCTGACTACCCCACATACTTTGAGAGGCATAATTGTAGTTCTGAATCAGTTGAGTTCAAGTCTTCAAAATAATCAAAAAATATGAAGGTTTGATCTAGTAAAGAAGGTTGAGGATATTTCGATGCGCTGAATCGCTCAGTCCTCCGCCTGGCAGCTGTTTCCCGGCGGAAGGTGAGCTTCGCGCACTGAGTACCCGACATACTTTGAAAGACATAACTGTAGCCCTGAGTCGACCGAACTCAATGCTTCAAAAATAATCGAAAAATATGAAGGTTCGATCCAGTAAATGATGCAGTGTTCAGCCCTATCGGCGAAGCGAATGAGTGAATCTTGTAGCTGCTACTCTGAGCATCAAGCTTGAGACGTGAACAGACGAGTTCTGAAAGAGGGGACAAGCTGTAGATTTATCATAGAACAAGATAACTATTAATTCCGCTTTATGATGGAAAATGAAGTTTGCTCGATAGAACACTGGACTGCTGATGCTTAATCGTTTCTTTCAGCAGGTGGCTCCGAAAATCGTTATAACAACCACGACAGAGCAACATGAGTGAACATCAAAAATACCCCTGTCATCTCGACAACACTCCTGCCAGCTACTCCCTCGAACGAGGCTTGGAAATTACTCTGGTTCCTAGATGTTTCGTTTGCAATCGACGGAATGTCGATGATGTCACTTCCGTTTCGATTGCCGCTTTTACTTCGGGTCAGACTTGTCGGCGAGTTCGATATTGCGGACGTCGGTGGAGCCACTTCACTTGTAGCACAAGAAATTCGATTTGGCGGAGCCGGTGAATTGACGGTCACCAAGCTGGAAACAAACTGCATTGTATCATTGTGTCCTGATGGATCAAGATTCTTGTGGGAATTCGATGATACGCTCGTTAACCATGACACCGAAGGAATGTCAGCCGAGTCTTCGGAATATGTAATGGTAACGGCCAACCGAGAGGAAAAATCAGGACTCAATGCTGTAGTTTTTGATGTAGGTAATGGAGCTGTTAAACCGTGAATACTGTGTACTGGGATTCCGGAGGCGGAGGTATTGATTTCTGCGCTGGAGACGCCAGCAGTGTTCGCCAGTGCGGTCTCAGTAGGCCCAGAATAAGGTGTTGAGCACGGCATTGCAGGGGTTGGTATTGCCTTAGTATCTTCAGACAACGTCGTCGTAGGGCCACGAGAAGGAACCGGAACCAAGACTCTAGGAGGATCGAATCCTTGCCAGCTCCATTGAATGCAGTCACCCCAAGCTGGATCAAGTCTTCGGAGGGCCGGCGGTGGCGCAATGACTGGAACATACGAGGAAGGATTGGGCCGCCCATCCCAGAATTTAGCATTGTAGTATGAACTTTGCGATTCTATCAGTGATGGTGGAGGGCATGGTATGTCTGCCTCGTTAAAGACTTTTGTGATGACGTCGCTCTCGAGACTCGACAGCTCTCCCGGAGCAAAGGACATTGTGATAGAGGTGTGTTTTTCCTGAATCATCGTCAGTCGAGTCCTGTACATCTCGACTGGATTGCAAATAATGAACGAACGCCGACTTGTCCACATCGATCTGACGCACTTATGTCGTGGTATGCGACGTATATCGAAGGAGAAGTACTGCTAGTATCAGCGACATCTACTTGCTTAACTTTCAAGAGCGGAGTATAAGCTTACTACGTGAATCCATCAGATCCGACGACAGTTGAACGATTGCCGCCTATTGACACAAAGTGACGCGCAACGCTGTTTGACGGTAAGACGGCTTTTGATGTTAGAATTGAACTGCCGCTTGTGCAAGCGGTAGGGGCTCCTGGTACAGGCCAATAGTGAACATCAACCATCGGAAGGTACAATACGCATTGGCCACAACAATTTGGGAGTGCCACACTAGACTGTAATTGAGGAATCTTCTGTCTGGTTTTTGTAATGTATATGGACGTCGCTCCAATGAACGTTGTAGTCAACCAGCTAAATGCAAGATCCTCATAGAATGATCCGATGGTGGGACCAGAAACAGTGATCATTTGGTGCCTTACTGTTTCCATGGGGAAGGATAGCGTAGGAAGCGATTGTGTCGCCACACATTTCCTCGTGCCAAGGCCATCGACCGTGATACTGACCGTAGAGACACCGCTGCCCGAATATGGATCAAATTTGTCCCGCGAGCTAAGATTTGATGACTCGGAGTGGTTTGAATGCCTTTGGCCCTCAGGGACGTTGAACAAAGACTCTGTTCTTGATGGAGTTTTCAGTGATTCTATTTGTTCCATGATCAGTATTAAACCCGAGTGGGTGCATCTGTAGCTCTGAATGTGTAACGGCATTGTTTCTGCACAAGCTTCACATTCATAAAGTGTCAAGCTTGCAAGAAGCTTGGAAATGAAAGTATCGAACTAACCAGCTCCAGACTGCACGGCAAGTACATATAGCAAATAGAGTATCTGTTTGATAGTTGAGAGAACCATTGTTATTTAACCATTAAATCTGATGACAATGGACAACAAGAGATGAAAATCCAGCTTACGTCGGGGGATCTTTTGTATTCAATCAATCTCCCGAGGCAGTGAACGCGAACCATTCTAGTGGACACATAATGAAATGGAACTGTGAAACGAAGATCAATCGATGCAGTTTGATGAGAAGGATGCGGACAGCTCCAAAATCGAGGCTCAGCATACAAATCTGACGTGCATAACAAGAATTTGTATAATTCCTTGAAGACTCTGTGCTCGGTGAACCTGCGCCGCAGGAGCTACATCTTGTCGCCCCCAACCGAGGCGATAAACCTTTTCTATGCCTGTAAGCATTCATATGATTTTATATTATACCACAATTCAACAGATTTAAGGTTCTTCCTGCACTAGAGGTATGAGAGCTGAACTCTCTTGAAGCAGCAAGTTTACAACGTGGGTTGAAAAGAAAGATGGACACATTCTGATGATAATTACTACCGAATGCTAAACAGAATGAATTTCTAAAGCAAAGAATTCGACGATTTGTTCAACTGACTATAAGACGAACTTTATAATTGGCATAGGCCCCGCATATGTGAGACTTAATGTCGAATTGAAACAGTTTCAAAGCTTATGCGACGCATATGTAAATAAGCGCTCGTAGAACGTTCAATTTGCTTCTTATCGGCCTATAACCCTTGCCCACCGTTTCATCCACTGTCACAACATCAGTGCAAGGAGAAATTTAATTATGGATCTGTACATTAAATTGCGAAGCTTGTAGAACTATTAGTAAAAGTGAGTACCTCTGTAGCCATCTGTGCATTGTGCTTTGCCTTGGACAAGGCGCAGGAACATTGTCATCTCGAACCTCCACTGACGATGACACCAGTGGTTTACTCGCAGCCCAACCGTCAGCTAGCGCAGCGTCTGTCCGGTGTAGTGCCCCGTTCAACTCGGATCCTGCATTGTTGATATCCTGGCTTGATGTGTGTTGAAAATAGGAAACAGTACTGCTACCCCTGTGGTTAGTAATCTCCGCTCCTACATATACGGCTGGCGCTAGGGGGTTCAGAGTTGTCACCTTCCACCTGTTCGCAGCTTCCTACTGTAGTTCAACTATGTACAGATACATGCACATATGCTCCTTCTGACCCTCATACCTTAATAATGAGAAAGATGTTCTATAAGCATTTTAGTCTTTCCTGGCCAAGAGTTCCGCAGCTCTGTCACTTCTGTTATGTATGCAACATCTATTTCTACCAGGATTACGATCGAGGCTTGGACCCCACCAAAAGCCCATTATGCGTGCTGCAAACCTAACTGCATTCCAGGTCTGCAACACCTCCTTCCGCTCTTGATATCGGCCTAAACCAGGATGGCCTTCTCCTGCCGTATAACCAGGTTGCAGTACGATTATACACAACCAGTCGATTCGCGCAACTGTTATCGACATTTTTGGATATGCTAAGGATCTTCCCATGCAACTTTCCTGCCTACACCACATGCGCAGAAGGCTGATTGAGCAATCGCAAGAACTGAATCGGAAGAGCCGTCAAGCTGTTTGATAGAAAATCGTCAATCCGACGTTTCAGTCTGATTATGAATGGAGAGTATGCCTCGTTTTGATGAGGTACGTAGTTTGATACTCCAGTGTCAATACACCAACGGCTAGAACTTCGCGTGGTGGAAGCTCTTCGATTGAATACTTTCTTCGCGGATGCAAATGTTGTATGGGTCTCACGCTGCAATTCTAGAAGAGTAGACGGATAATTGAGGTAGTAAAAGAGCGTTGCTGCTAAATTAGTCCCACGTATATCCGAGCCAGCGAGCAGCAGAGCACCAGCCTCGGCAACGATCTCGTCTTTGGTAAGACCATTTTTGGTTTCCGAATCCCAAGCATCAATAAGACCAGAAAACAAACCTTATGTCTAAATATCATGCTTATGGGCCAGGCGCCAATGCAACTGAGACTTGCTGTAACGCAGCTGAGCAAAGAATTTCGATTTCGCCATCATTTCGTATAAGGCTCTTTCAGTCTCGGCTTTGTTGTGTTTATGCAATGATCGTTTGTCGTGTAGAGTAATGCCGTGTATGGGAGATATTTGACGAATCTCGAGTAACAGATACTCGTCTCGACATTGATGTACCGCTACAATCGTGAGATGATGTCTATCGACTGCGTGCTGCCGATTGTCGGGCGCCTAAATGCCAACGTAGATCAAATCTTGATGAAGGTATCTTCGAGATGCGTCAATACGAAATATAGAAGGGATTCGAGTATTTAAGAAATATGAAGGCGTCTTAAGAATCATCTTAAATTTGTGAAGATGCAAAGTTTTATGCTCTATTAGTTACTAGTACTATGGGTTTTACTTACTACATATTATTGACAAAATATCAGCTATCTCCCTGTCTTCAACTCTGCTCTCACCATTCGCAGTATCCCAATTCCCAAGCGAAATCAGCTATAGCATTTACAGGAACCCCACAATTCACATTCATGGGCACCTTTGGCACAACACAGTTCATGGGGGTTCCCTGCGCAAGCCCGGGGCATGTCAGGGAGCCACCAGTCGCTGTTCCAGAGAATACGCAGCCCACGAACCCATTGGAAGTAAATGGGCCGACTTGAACCGCCGCATCGGGTGTTGAGGCGGAAATCAAAGGTTGGGAAAAGACTCCAGGTCCGCTGCATGGGCTAACCGCTGTCCCGGGTTTGATATCGTATACGTGTGCCGAGTCGGTACAAGGGCTTTGGGCGCAGGAGGCGTAATGGTATACTCGAATTGCGTAGGTGGCTATTCCTGCTAGAGCAGGCAAACTTGCTGGTGGCGGAGGAATACTCGTGTCTATAGGAGCTGGAATTGGTGTTGACATCGTCACCGAGGGAAGACTTGAAAAGGTAATTGGAGGGGGGGCACTCGTCATGCTAGGGGGAGCAGATGCGCTGGGAGTCGCAGGGACCGAGGCTGGGGTTGACGATGGTATGCAAGCCTCTTGGTCCCGCTGAATGATCATAGGCGCATTTGCCAGCCCACTGAGATCATAGTTGAATGTCATCGTATTGATCACGTAAGCTCTTGTGAAAGATTGAAAGGCAGTTGCTAGTTTATTTCCAGCGCCATTATTGTTTGCCTGATACTGGAGGAGGCTGTCACCGAGCACACTGGCGGTACTGACTATAAGTGCATTTTGGCTAGATACCTTCTTAGCTATCCAAGAGGAGTATGCAGGAGCCCAGGTTGCAGACAATGGTCCCCCGCCGCCTGCTGAAGTGATTGGTTGATTACAGCTGGCTTTGTTGATTAACAGGGCATCGATTCCTTGAAATGCTTGGTATATGCGCGTATTTGTGTCTTCGAACAGTTTCTTAACCTTGGGGTCTTGAACCATTGACATGACAACTGCAATGTTACCGAGCAGACTGAGAATTGCGTTTGGGTTTCCTTTATGATTGCTAATTCCTTGTAGTCCAGGGTTCCAGAGCTGATACATAGTGTTAGTGAATGATCGAAGACTACCATTGAAGGTTTCACTGGGGTCATCAAACAGCGCTAGATGTTCGATCCTTTGCAATGGGGCAAAGCAAAGTTGAGGGCATATTGCTACCATGAGACGAGAAGTTCAACCTTTAGGATGGAACCATTTTTCGTAGAATAATGAGAAATTTGGGATATCGAAAAAGAAGTTGGTAAGGTAGGTGAATATAAAGGAGAGAAACAGAGAACAGAAACGCTAGAAAGTGAGAAGCTCAAAGATTGATAGAAAACATTGTCCCAACATACACTTCCTTTCAGGCCATTCAATCCAGCATCCATCCCCAAAAAGTCGGGGTTCTCGAAAGAAGCTAATTGCGCGAATATCTTGTTGAGACGTGTTGCTCCGTCCATGGAACCTGGTGCATCAAAAAGAGCTTGGATGTTAGGACACGTGAAGCCCCCGGCTATTTGATCTTGGAAGAATTCGTCCAAAGTTCCTTTCTCATCTACTCGACCATCATTAGTCAAGGTTATTCTCAGGTCCGTGGCCTCTACACTTATGACCAGAGTAGGAGCTTTTACTTACAAACATGATCTATATTAACCGTTTTCGCTTTGCGCCCTCCGATCGTATATCCATCTGCTAGGACTTGTGCGGTATCCTTGAACGCCCATCCTGGAGCTGCGCAATTAGTGCCGGCTGTGGGGACAGCCCAGTAGGTGCCCGTCTTGAAGAACGCGTCCATAGACGGTGTGGGCACAGCCTCGGCTGATGTAATCTGATACCCAGCAGGGTAAGCAGGCTTCGCGGTGTAGGGAGCAACGGAACACATCTTTCCCCCAATCATGGTTGTGGGTGCTGGAGGAGCCCGTTTTTCGAGCATAACGCGACCGGCTAGTGCTCTCCTTTGTGGAGAACCGTCATCCATAAGCGGATAGGAGTCGTATACAAAGTCGCAGCTGCCACACGTGGTCGCTGAACTTGGACATGATGAACTTGTTGGGGACGGCGTGGGTGGGGATGGCGATTCTGGTGTTTTCGGTCCTACATGCTGGTCAGTATCGCTGCCTCAACTGCATAACTCCATTGCTAGGGTTGATAGCATCAAGGATGCACGAATATGGAAACCTACCGGGCCCAGGCGGCAATACAGGTGGCACCACAGGTGGGATCACAGGAGGGATCACAGGCGGTACGACTGGAACTACTATTTGGAACAGTAAGCCTTGGTCATTTTCGAGGGCGGAACAGTCAGTTGTCTTCACAAGCCTTACCAGGTACGACAGGATGAGGCACTACAACGACCGGACTCTTCATAGTAGTACTCGACCCGTCCAACTTTGCCTTTGGGTGTGGGGTTGGTTTTGTGGCGGCCTTGCTCAAGGTTCGCTGGTGGCTTGTTGTTTTTACATGCTTCGTTGTTGGTTGATGAGCGGTCTTGCTGTGAGATGGGACAGCAGCGCGTGAAGGCGCAACCGTTGAATGTTTCAGAGTTGAACGGGACTTGACATCCTTGTTGGAGTGCAAGGCCGCTTTCGATGTTTTCGTTTCATGTTTATGATGATGGTAAAGAGTGGTCTTGCCAGCTATCAAGTTCCGGGACGAATCTAGGCAAATTTCTTCGCCATTAATTAATATAGGTGCACCACCTGGCAGCAAAGTGTGGCTCGCGATAACGACGTGTGCGGGATTAATGGTATATGTGCTCGTCTTGATCGTTACTGTCGCACGGTTGCTCGCTGGAGTGATGATGTGGGATGCTTTATGGTTGACTATCGATGCCTCCTTGGCGTACGTTATTTGCATAGGAACAAAACAGAACAGGCACAGAAGTAAGGAATGTAGTCGACCCATGGTAATATGAACAATGGAAGAGTAAGAAATGTAGAGAAGGAAATGTTTCGACAATCTATCACCATATGCCACGCCCCAGTGATCAGATAATGTCCCAGCAAGAACGAGCACATTCTGCTGCAAGTGGAGCTATATAGGCTTTAGCATCAAGATCGGACATCCTAACGGTACTATGAGCCGTAACAACGATCTACAAGTCATGAAGACAACAGAAGAAAGTGCGAAGACATCACCAAGCCAATGAGAAAGTAAGTATAGATCTTAGTGATGAACAAGACCTGCAGACGGAACTATGAAAGAGAGCCACTTTGAGCTGGGACCAGAAGCTGTCGTGGGAGGACTGCAGTAGGTAGTAAGCGGTCCAGCAGTAGTGTGGGGTCGGCTTCTAATGCAGGTACCGGGAGTATCAACAACAAATTAACAGCGGGACGATTTGGAAACAAGATGGAAGTGGCATGAACAGAGTAGCAATAAATAAAGATAAATTCCCTGGCAAGTAGGTACCGGTACGAAGTATGTCGACAGAGATAGAATAATCATGTATAAATAGAAGGAATAGTAGTAGTAGCAGTAGTAGTAGTGGCCAAAGCAGAACAGTTTCCATGTCACCTGAATCATAACTGAGTGCAACGATACTTCTCTCTTCATACGGTACGTTGCCAGGATCAGTCTTTCCTAAAGCGAAGCATACAAGCACAACGGGAGACTTAGCGGTAATCGTAATTCTGGAGGGTGTGGTGGTAAATAGTGTCGGGATTCCTATGATACATTTGTACCCGTTAAGCTGAGAGTTGTGGTTGAAGTGGAAATTGAGGTGAGACTACTCCAGTCCCTATTAACATGCAGGTGGAATGCGCTAACCCGGAAAGAGAGACGGAAACCGGAGACTCGCGTGCCGCGATAATCGGATTGGCGCGCCAAATGATCGCGTGGGGGGTCTCGGAGAATAAAAAGATAATCCTTCAGTGGTTTACCAAAATGTCGAGGTAGCTACCTCGGATACTGCTACTGAAGCACCTGCGTCGCTGCATCTGAATTCAGATCTAGATATCTATCGTCGATGACACTGGTCAAGCCACATTTCAGATTTCCATGTGCCGCAACGGGCCATCTCCATCTGCATTATTCCAATACGTCCGTAGAGTACACACCACTACTAAGGCGTGGCGAGTCTTGGCAGAGGCTTTCATGGAAGTTGAAGTATCCCGATTGTGAATGACGGTCAACTGCTGATCCAAGCTCGTCATGTCTCACACTGAACGTTTCCCTTAACTTCTCAGAAGATATATTGATACGCTACTCCCTCGGCTCTTCTTCTGTATGACTGGTGGTAAAGAACCTATGCCTAAACTTGCCGTATCTAATCGCCGATGTAGGAATCCAAGACATTGGAGCCAAGCTCTTGAATATTAGTGAAACTTATCGAAACCGACGTTGGGGGCTGCGATATGGGCCGTGCGGTTGTTTACTGCGCCGTATGTGGTGGCCCTCTCGAGGACATCAATACTAGCCCTGACGTACATGGGGAGTATGATGAGAATGTCCTTCCGAAGGTACAAACCAAAGTATGTCTATCTTGGAACAGCTATCGGCAAGGCGAGTGGTTGACGTCTACCGAGCACAGTGGTTAGGTGAATTTCGAGTTGTGGGTGATTGCAGTTTTCTGTAGGTTACACCCAAAGCATAATGAGATGCGATGACATGACCGATAAAATATGGGGCAACGACTGATATATGAGATTTTCTGAGAATCTTTCTTTCCTCAGTGGCGATGATGATTCTGGACTTTCCCACTTTTCCGTCTCAGCCCCTGCAAGCGATGCAGAATTTATGTGCGTTTCCATCGAGAACACCTTCCCTTCGCCGTCGTCCAAGTGGGCGGTTATGCAAGGGCGAAAATGGCAAGTATTTGAACAGGACGAGGCTGGCGTAGTTCTCTATCCTATACACGACGCCTGTCTACACATCATGGCTCAGACCAGTCGACGCAATTCTCGCCAAGCGAACAAGTCCTCTACAGCTTTTGCAAATGGGCAGAGTTACTACCAAGCCATGTTGCGCCTGCACTTGCGTAATACAATTGGTGAGGGTTGGGATTTCGCACCCTTCGGTCTAGAGTGGGAACATCAGTATTACGGTGCGCAAGAATTTGCTGACGGATTTTCATGGAGCTCGTGTCCTGGTTGGGAGGTGAGTCAAACCTTGTCAACTACACCGTTTTCTTCTACCAATTCGCGTGCTCATCTCTTATGTTAATTCAATAGTGGCTCTGTTCACCTCCAGACAAAATACCCGGGTTGACTACTTATATATTATCGCGATTAAAGCGAATTGACGTCAAAAATGAAAGCTTGACGGACCTTGTGGAGATTACTGAAACATCCAGTCATACCATTTCACGTATCTCTTCCATTGAAAGGCTTCCTACCGAGATAGTCTCACAGATAGTCTCAAACTTGCAAACCACTCCAGCCCTGAGGCTGCATCAATGCAGCAAGACCCTCGCTGGCCACATCCCTTTGAATCAGGCATTCTGGCGGGAGCAACTTATTACGGGCGACCTCGTCGAGTATCTATGGGATCTTGACATGAAGGAATGCCGTCTCAAGGATTTAAGTTACCCTGACAAAACCGGTGCGCTCTGGGACTGGAAGAGCCTAGCAAAAACCCTAGTATCAGCACATATTCTGGCAGGGACACTAGCTGGGCTTTTTGAAGGCGGTCTAGACGAGCTATCCTCTCGCCACACATCACTAAGTCTCACCGCGTCGGATGTAACCAAGCCTGACGCCCCAATCGGATTGAAAAATCGATGTCGTATTGTCAGGATTATTCGAGACATAGAGAGACTTGACGCGATAGAAGCCAAGGATCCGACTGTTGTGGAATACGGCCAATTGGCCGTTCCGCATAGGCTATCATTAAATCCTAGCACGGGTTGAGGGCTGGACAAATTGCTGGAAGATAAATGCCTGGCACGCGTCACCTGGAAGGCTTTGGTGCTTTCGCGATTCTCAGCAGGGATTGGCACCCACAAGCTATTCGGTATGCTAATTCTGGTTCTTGGTTTGTCCTAAGTTAAGCTTTGAATAGAACGAATAGTATACGTTATGAGAGTGCCTCTCAAAATCATTCCAGTCTTCTCTATATTCCAGCGATGCCTTTCTTTTCGGGCTCAGACTGAGTACCAGAAATACTTTAACAATTGGTTTTCGCGGCTTATCATATTTTCCTTCAGATATTTCCTTATACCGTGGGTACAGTGTAAAGTCATAAGATGCAGTCGGTCTTACTATGCCCTCAGTATAACAGAGGTCGCCGCGTTTAACCTTCATGCGGAATACGCCGTTGTCATCTGTTTTGGGATGCGTTTTTTCCTCGAGTCTTTCCAGGCGGAAACTAAGATCACGGACTCAGTGCCACAAGTAAAGTATGTCGGCAAAAGGAGGTCTGATTGTTGCAGCGACTGCAACCATGGTAGACGTACAGCTCCCTGATAAACCTTCGAGGGTCATGATAGTCAATGCCCTGACAATTATGACAGACGGTCACTTTAATTCTAATCACATGCGTGTCAGATAAAAGTTGAGTCGTGCGCAAAGTCGATGCTACATAAGAGATAATTCCGAGAAATGAAAAAATACGAACTAGAATCAGCGAAATGCTCTCGTCATGTGAATAGCTAGTTAATTTTGATGATAAGCTCATCAAGTCGTACTCATGATGATATTTATAGCTCAATTTTGATATTAAGTGAGGGAATATCTCGATTAGGCTTGATGGCTTATCAGTGCACGTTCTGATGACTGATCTAAATTCTTTTGTGTAATTCGTCTTGAACCCTTTTGCGTAATTTGCACCAAACTCTTTTAGGAAACGTCAAGACTAGTTTTTCCGGTGTGAAGCCTCCTAAACCCCGGCCGCCTGTTACCATTCCCTTACTCTCGTTCCTCATTCCAGAGCATCTACGCTATCACAACCAGAGAAATAGACCATACCTTCTTAGTCGCTCTATCACTCCCCCACGAAGTGACAGCCTACATGTCTGCCCCGAACTGGATCAAAGGCTTTAATCTAGCTTACAAGTCAATATAGGGGTCATAGATAAGCCCGTCAAAGCTGCTGGCAACACTAGAGTCAAATGTCAAAGTGGAGGAACGGCGAGGTTGAGAATTCTTGGACCCAATCCACTCAAGCACACGAGAATGCTCTATGCTTCGTCACCATTATCATCCCCGCACTCGCCCACCACTAGAACCCATGGCCGGCTATTAAGACGCAGGATCTTACTGAACCCCTATTCACACACGTACCTCTTGAAAGCATAATAGTATAGCTATCTTAGGGAAAGCGGAGAGACGCGAGTGGGGAACATGCGTAAAGATCAAAACAGATGAAAGATCAACGTATTCAGGAAATCAGACACCAGACATCACTGCTGCTCTTGTTCTGATAAATGATTTTCTCTCATTGCTCAGTATTCACTTCTGCGTCTCCTCTGTTTTCGTTTCACGACAAAGGGCTGAGCGGAACCAAAGGGAGAAACAAGTGAGCGTTCCTCCCTGCTTATCCACTCCTGGTCCTCCATATCGCTGGCTGGTTACCTTCAGCCAAAATGATGCGAAAAACCGGCACTATGTCTGATAGAAATCACCGCTTCCACATTGCAGTTACCTCAATAACACCGATCACTAATACCATTGCACCCAATAGGACTCTGGCGCTTGGTACTGCCGGCCTCCTCTGTCCTCCTGTAAATTCTTCAGGTCTTCCTTGCCCAAAGCTTCCATTCGTCACCAACGGAATATCACTACTTCCAACTCGCAGGGTCCCAGATGCTTCCAAACTGATAGGAGTGCCCGAAATAGTGACGCCGGCTCCACCTGCGAGCAATGTGTTGCCATCCACTGAGAGAGCGGAAGCGTTGCCGATGAATGTTTGGCCACCTATAGTGAACGCTGATAGAGAAGGCGTATTTATTAGAGTTTGGGGCAACATGTGTGTACTGCTCCCAATTATTAAATTACCAGACGGACCTAGCGTGATGGGTGTGCCAGAAATGGTGATTCCAGGTCCACCAGTGGAGATTGTGGTGGAGTCAATGCTGAATGCGGATGGATTGGCTGTAAAGGTTTGACCAGCAGCCTTGAAAATCGATGGGCCTAGTAGGATCTCTGTGCTGCTGCCAATGATTAAATGTCCAGAAGAGGCGAGGCTGATGGAAGTGCCTGAAATGATAATTCCGGCACCGCCCGCAGATAGTATTGTACCATCTATGCTGAACGCAGATGGATTGGCAGTGAATGCTTTTCCCGCTACGGTGAAGACTGCAGAAGTGGCAATCATTGCATTGTGGCTGCCAATATCTGCAATGCTACTCGAGCCTTGGCTGACAAGATTAGACGCTTCTGAGATGGCAGTATTAGCCGATTCGCCGTTGTGGCCTTTCTCAGGTTTGATCATGAGTTTTCCCGATGGCGCAAGTGATAAGATAGTATGCGCTAGTGTCACTGGATCTCCGCCGACCGAAAGAGTGGTTCCCCCCATAGTAACGGCAGAAGGGTCAGAGATAGTGATCGCTTGGCCAGCAGCACTTACAACCGTGGAGTCAAGAGCAGCTGACTGCACCGGAACGATGCTGGATCCTATCATGAGGCCAGATGGACCAATTGAGAGTAATGTTCCAGCAATATTTACTGCTGGCCCACCAGCGGAGATAATTGTTCTTCCGACTGAGATTGGTGACGAAGGGTTTGCAGTAATTGTTGATCCTCCAGCCGTAAAGATTAACCTTGCAGAATGGGATGCGGGTAGCTCAATAGCGTTGATAGCACCATTGTTCTCTGAGCTCTCAGCGGATTTAGGAGTACCAAACGCGCTGTAAATGATTTCTCCGAGTCCTTGAGTTGTCTGTCGATTTTCGTTCCCTTCAGCAGGCGGCATTGAAAGATCGTTTGACATCGGACGACGCGCAGGGAATATTCCTCCAAGTACGCTGTTTATGGCAGGCCCAATCTCCTGCTCTGTGTGCTGACTGGGCCCCTGATTAGCTTCTGATGCTGTTGGTGTTTTAGGTTCTGTTAACTTGTCAGATAACAATTCGTTTCCTGCACTTATTTTTGGATCCTGTAGAACGATCGATGTTGAACCGACTGAAGATGAGATTTGAGGAGCGTCTGTAGCCGTGCTTTTCACGTCGTTCGAAAGCAACCTTCCAGGATCAGAATGAGCTCCCTGTCCTGGATCGACTGATGGAGAAGAACTCGGGTGAGCAACAATCGTTTGTACAGGATCCAACGAAGGTTTTGCTGTGATTTCGGGAAGGTTGGGTGAAGCAGAATCAGCTGGCTTAGCTGAAGGCAGTACAGTCGATTTTGTCTCTATGGGCGTTGGAGTGATAGGATCTGCTAGAGTCGTAGGAGGTGTCATTGCAGCCACAGGACTCAAGGCTCTTGGTGGATCGAAAATTTCAAACATGTAGGGCCCATCAACATACATTCTCTGCACCCACTTGGTGCAATATTTCCAAGAAGGATCTAATTTTAGCAATTCCGAAGGTGGATGGATTATTGGATAGTAAGGCGGTCCGATAGTAGGTGCTTTCCCAGCGAATGAGCCAGCTAGACCCCATGACGGACATATAAGATCCTCAGTTCTGACAGGATTTGTATACACATCTACCGACTGTCTAGCCCAAGGCATATCGTAGAAAGTTCCTCCGATAGAGAGATTCAATGAAATAGTAGAGAGACCGCCCATGGGTACTGCCACGATCGGATTGGTGTAGACGGGACCAACCACCCCGCAACTATCTCTTACACTTGCTGTCCCAACGATTTGCAGATATAGGGAGGGAGATGTACTAGCATCATATTAGAATTATTGATGGGGACAGGACTCAAGAAGAAGGCTTACTAGGTGTATCCATCCGAGACGAAAATAGATCCATTGGTCATAAGGGACGCTACACGAGGCTCGACCTTCTTGGATCTTGTAAGTAGGATAGAAGACGAACTCGTCAAGGTATTACTCGTGGAACAATTACTGGTAGTTGGTCCGGGGAAATAAAGCAGTCTGATTTCGTCGATACGAAGAGTACAATCTCCGCAACAGTAGTAATCTAGCACTGGCCCCCCAAATCCGTAAACAGATCTCGAAATGCCAGGAGGAATGTAGTATTCCGGACTATTCAGTTGATTGCTCCCACAATTCGAATAGCTTAAACTACCGGAGCGTTTAGATATAAGAGTGGCGTCGGCAGATGAATGAAACCCGTGAGGCCCTCTTCGCAACCTTGAGGCATGTTGTACTCCATCCTCACTTGTAGGGATTTCAACGGCAGGGTCAAATGCCATTGGAAAATGGTCCGCATAAGACTTACATTCTGGACTGCGACCAAAACTTAAATGATAATCATCATCGAGTCCCATGAAATATACATCGTTTGTGCCTCTACTGGCCAAGTACCCATGCATTGCAGACTCGGCCTGTGCTGAGAGGTACTCTGAGCACGGTACGGTTGTTGTACTGGTCATGTTCGTTATATTTACACCGACTACTATGGAGCCGGTTTGGCATAAAGGTCCCCAAATATTGCAGACTGCTCTTGGATTGATAGCAGGCCTAATGAACTCAGGAGTAGAAGTAATATTGTTACGGGGACCAATCGCTTCGACAGAGAACCCTAGCATCGGATAGCCACACGTCAGTACCACGGGCTAACATCCAGCAACAACAACCTGTTTAAGGAGCGCTTTACGTGAGAACGAGATAACGAGGCCGGAACAGGAACTCACGAGAAAGAACAGACAAAGCTAGAGTTAGATAAGTCATAAAAATAAGACAGAAAGTCCTAGTAAAGGCCCCGTAGAATAACATAATGGTTTGGAGTGCAAAAATTCCAAGCGAATTTTGAGTAGAGCAAGAATATATGAGGTCTAGGATTGATCTAGGACCTTTGAATGGGAAAAGAAAGCTGGAGAGTTGCGACTATTTATTCCGTATTGATATTTCGAAAGGAATGGGAGAGAGAATTGAACTGAAGCAGAATTGCATGCGGTCCAACTTGCCACGATCTTACAGCCAAGGATCATTGATCAAACTTCTACTGACGGTAGGAACAGTGGAACTGCAGAGACGGCTTAGAATTGCTACGATGATTGAGGTTCGCCAATCAACGTAGCCGCTTGAGTCCCCTAGACCCTTCCGAACTCTGCGCCATGTACAACCAGATAGCTTTCGGCCTTCAAAATCGAAACGGGGTATACGTACTTTTAGGCAAACGTTTGCCTTGCGTACAATCATCTTCTCCTAAGCTGAATTGGACGAATCGGTGGGGCACTTTTCGCGGCTTAGCTTTCAAAGGGATTTTGTGTCACCTCAGGCACTCAGTCAGATTAACTGATTCGTTTCAGCTGACGCAGTGGAACACATATTAAAAGTCTTGCCTACACTCATGGCATGGATCGCTCATTGGTTTGAGCTGAGGTAGGAATTAGATCGTTGAAGCCCCCCGAGTTATCCCCTGCTGAATGTGCATATGCAGGCAACGTGCTTTGAGGTAAAACAAAGTTGAATTGAAGTCGGTTAGTAGGGAAAAATTGACAAAGCGATTTTCGTGGCTATTAAATCGTTTTCTTAGAGTTGCTGATACGCGACCAGATGTGGGCGAACAAGCCATCATTGTTGCTTATCAGCTGACTTCGGAGTACTATCTCCGCGACATCTGCGTATGGATCGATACACGTTATTGCTGTTGGAAAGGTCGCGATGGAGGTGCATCTATGCTGGCCGTGCTTCGTCAACCAATTCATGTGGGGGTCAAGCAACTCGGAAAGCCCAGACTTGAGATAAGACCATCTTTCCCTTTTACGTCTCCAACCCCAAGGCAATTCTGACTACTTGAGGGTTTCATGTCTTTATGTCCGACCTTTCGAAGCCTACCAGAAAATTTGGAGATGACCCTTGTGCGTTGATCATGTATCGTAATTAAGAACCGAGCATAGACAACGGTTGGATTTGCGCTTTGAACGTAGTGAGGTGACATGTTAACCTTACGGAGGCCTAACAAGATTGCTTTTGCAAAGAATGTCGATAAGGCAATGTATCAGCTCCGTTGAGAGCCAAGCGAGGGTTCTCTCTGTAAGGTAGCACAGACATCCCCAGCAGCAGAGCTTTTCCACCACCCCCTCTACAGTACTCTTCCTTTGCCTGACAGGGGTTTCGAGATTAACGAGGCTGTCCGATAAATATCGGGGATACTACCTCTATACAGACAAATTTCCGATGTTGCTAAGAGTACTTTCAACGCTAAAAGGGGTATTGGAATAAAGGACTTTTCAGGATTGTCACATGACCCGCTAGCTCGGACATGATCCTTCATCTTTCAAGAGTGCAGGATCATTCTTTATTTGAAGGATGTTTATGATGTACCTCTACAACTGTAATGTTCCCACAGTTGTCAGCTTCCTTTGTATTCCTCGAGTCAGCGATATTACCTGTCCTCACCTCGTCATCAGTTCTATATCAACACTCATTCTCATTGAGCCAATGACAATTCAACAGACTTCGCGAGATAACATTCTTGACGAGAACGGAAATACAGTTCCTCTGCAGGGTTGAAGAAGCTGATGAGCACAGAGCCGTAGGCCTGCGTCAGTAATCTCGAATGCTGCTACAGCAGTACTGAGGCTATTGGCACCTCGATTTCATCCGAGAGACTGAATAGGGAATATTCGAGTAATTAGGCTGAAGAAGAGCTAAATTTGGCAGAAATTGCATGTTTGGCTGAAGATAAGGTCAGGTCGCACATCAAGCTCAAGGGTATGAAGACGCCTTTCGTGATGAAACAAGGCATTAGACATCATTGCCTGCAGAACACGAGCAAGACGTCCGAAATGCAGGCACGAAGGGCACAGCATGCCGAAGCACGCGCTGCAAAATCTCCTTGGCAAATCCTCACCAATGAACAGTATTTCCTCAGGGTCGCAGACCCGTCAAGCAGGCTAAGGCAGGAGTGGTGTATGCGTCATGTACTCCAGGTTGCTTGGCGCTCGGGCATATCGGTCAAGGTGATGCGAACGCCTGCAGGGAGTGCAGCTGTTGACAAAACGTCCGGTTGGGGAAGAACAATATTGAAATTCCAAGAAAAGAGCATATTTGCCCTCGAAGACCGCTCAGCAAAATCTAGATTCCATCATCCATATGGTCCATTTCTGCGTGGCGTACTACGTGATCGAACAACCGCTCATGAAACAGCCTCCCCCCAAAAATAGCAACCGCCACAGAAACATCCACCCAATCCCATCCACTCAAATCCCTGGCATCACGTTTCAACCCCCCGCCGTCGCTCAGTGCGATCGTCCCCACAGACTCCACCACGAAGCGATGTAATGACACCACTGCGGCACATAGTACAGGCGCGCTTGTACCTTTATGAGGATCATCCGCTGTAATCATCGATGATTTCTTGGCGGAGGGTGGCACTACTGCAGGTCAACCCTAACGCAACGGGCGGGATAACACCTAGCTTGGGTCTTCGGTCTAGATCTTGCAGATACGAGGGGGATATCTGAAACGCTGGCGTCGTGGACGGATGTCCAGAGTGCATGATGCAGATTTTGAGGACGTCAGGTGGTTGGAAGCTGACTGAAGGTGATCGAGCGAAGCTGACTTTTGTAATTTTACAGAGGTAAGGGCATTGATGTGGGATCTTTTTAAAAAAGATCATGGATGGTTCGCGATTAGCATTGAGCAATGGCACTTTTAAATCAGCTATAAAGACAAAAGCTATGAACCGAATAGAGAACAGGAAAAAGGCGCCCAGGCAATGCCGCTGAAAAGAGCACGCTATGGGCAGTAAATGCACTGCAATCCGCTTTTCTTCGTGAGACTCGGAAATCTTATCATTCATAAGAATCATAGACCATCAGACCCTCCTCCCTTAACACCGAATCACATGGTTGTAGTGTCCAGGAACCCTCGTCCTACACTTTTCACAATCAGCCCTGTAGCCCATAGACAGTATCGTCTTTCCTCCTTTTGATCCTACGGTTCCTTGAACTGCCTCCGATGTGTTCATCTTTCGGTGCCGGTCTAGTGGTGTCCGAGGCTCGCAGATTTCGGTGCCCATGGCAAGTCGGTCCAGCATGCCTCCTGTAATTGTGGTGGGAGAATCCATGGCTTCATCTTCGCTGATCGGACTTGGCAGCCTTCTACGGCGAAGGTAAGACTGGTAGTCAATCTCTTGCATTGATTGAGAGAGCGTAGGACCGGAAGTGACATCCGGAGGATCCACATCCATACTGGTATCGATAGTACGGAAATGGCCATATATAGGTGTCGGTATTCGCCCACCGTTGACAGCGTCATGCGAACCCCGACTTCCAGGTGTTGGCAATAGTGCGTATTGGGGAGACCTGGGTGGCGATGTTGCCGCAATGGTTCTATTCCAAGATATAGGGGACGTTGAGGGCTGAGATTCGGTCATATCCATATCCGAATCTATTGCTTCGTCGATATGTAAGGTAGAGCTCATGGTGAGCTGCGAGGATTGCAAGCGTAGCGATGTTGGGAACGGATAGGATGGCTTCTCGTCTTCGTCCTCGGACGACTCTATCGGAGTCACAGCCGGGGTGAGGAGGGATTTTGGCATAGTACGCGGGGACTGGGAGAAGAGAAACGTATGCTTGGTCGTGGGTGAGGATCTGAATGGCAAAGTGCGAGGTTTCTGCCAGGCTGCCTGTTAGCCTTGCTCTGGCAACATATCGCGCGTTTGATATTCACCTTGTGATCGTGTCTTAACTCCTCCAACTCATCCTCATCCTCCTCTCTGGACCGTTTAGTGGACATAATAATCTTGCCTACGTCATGGAACAGGCCAGTCTGCGCGAAGTCCATATTCCTACACTTGTTGATACAACAACGAGCGATATGAAAAGGTTGGGGGATCTGGCAGAGGCGAGTATAAATATGCGGAGCGATGCGTGTACGCAATACACAGTAGAATGAAGATTAGAGAGTGATGTATTCAAGCTTCTCATTTCGCATAAACAGTGGGCTGGGGGTTGTAGTGCTGTGATAGCGCGATACACGCTATGTTACTGGTTTCGATATGATACAAGTGCACGTGCAACGCTAGTAACATGTACGTACCTTAAGGTACGTAATGCACCCGAACCATGGATATGCGGAATAAGGTACCCCATCCATGGATAAAACGTTCAAATCCATGGATCAAACGATAATCCACGGATCGGGTCATTGTTAGATTTTGGCTGCGTCCTCTTGTCCTTTCCTTCGTCTTTCTTCATTGCAGACTGATGATGAAGGTTTTGACTTGATCTCGTCATGCGATTAGGAGGTGTGCAGAGTTACAAGACGACAGTGAGATTGTCATTCAGCTGAAGATCAGAGTAGATTCGAGAGTTGCTTCATGATTCATGTGTATTCTGATCCATCAATATATCATTTGATCCATGGAGTCTCCGGTACCGGTGAACAAAAGCAGGGAAGGTTGTGCCGAGGCTACATCATTCTAACGGTTCTACGGAAGACCGACTTAGGCCACCGTCTGGTCACCGCTCTACTGGTGTTGCCTTGTCTACTCGGTTTGAGAATAAAGAGCAGTCAAGTACGTGCGCTTGACCGAAGTTCTCTTACAGTGATTCAAGTGACACAAAACCTTTAATGCCTTCGGCTACGGTGAACATGGAGTTGAACGAGAACACCAGAGGTTCGTTGTCTTACAATGCCTTCCATGCAATACAGCTCATCAAGTAACGATTGCCCAGTTCTTGGGCAGGATCCTCTTATTCCACCTGCGCTTTTGCAGTCAGAGGTCCCCGCAGTATGCTCTACCCCACGACCTTGAATCCGATCGCGAACTCACAATGAACCAACCTAGTCAGATACAAGCAACCAAACAGTCGCCAAAGGCCGCCGCGAGGCCATCGAGATCATCACACTGAGAGATGACCGTCTCCTCGTCATGGTCGGTCCATGTTCGCTTCATGATCCTCAAACGGCCATCGAGTACGCCGAGAGAATGCTTGAGTTATCCCACAAGCTCTCAGATGATATTTGCGTGATAATGCGCGCCTACCTTGAGAAGCCAAGGACAACCGTGGGATGGAAGGGCTTGATCAACGATCCAGAGATTAACGAAACATTCAAGATCAACAAGGGTTTGAGGGTGTCACGGCAATTGTTCTGCGATCTCACTGGGCTGGGCATGCCGATTGCTAGCGAGATGCTGGATACAATTTCACCTCAGTTCCTCTCGGATTTGATATCCCTTGGAGCAATTGGCGCTAGGACTACGGAGAGCCAACTTCACCGCGAGCTAGCCAGTGGACTGTCTTTCCCGGTTGGATTCAAGAACGGCACAGATGGGTCTCTTACCGTGGCGATCGATGCCGTAGGGGCAGCTGCGTCAAAACATCATTTCATGGGTGTCACAAAGCAAGGGTTGGCCGCTATTACCAGGACGAGTGGGAATGAGCATGGCTTTGTTATATTACGTGGAGGCAGCAAGGCAACCAATTTTGACCGGGAGAGCGTCAAAGCTACCCGAGAGGCACTGAAGAAGAAGGGCCAAAAGGAGGTCATGATGATTGATTGCTCCCATGGTAAGCATGCCGACTCACGTACGCTGGACTAGCAATAACGATTTCCACAGGTAACTCCAACAAAGACCACCGCAACCAACCAAAAGTCGCACAAGCCATAGGTGACCAGCTCCGGGAAGGTGAGACCGCCATCGTCGGCGTGATGATTGAATCTTTCATCAATGAGGGTAATCAAAAAGTCCCACCGGAAGGCCCGGCGGCTTTAAAGAAGGGTGTCAGTATCACTGACGCTTGTATCAACTGGGATTCCACGGTTGAGATCCTCGAGCAACTCGCTGAAGCAGTCCGCGCTCGGCGAGCTCACGTTGGGAAGCAGACGAATGGAAATTCCCATTGAGCTTAGCGCTTTGGCGTCTCAAACTTTGATCTTTACAGCGAGCATGGCGGTTCATACAGCATATGGGAAGGAAGGTGAACTCCTAGATTCCTGATACTTTGTTCGGGTTAAGGAAAAGCTCAATCTTCTCTAAATAGAAGCATACTCTGAATTGGATTCCACACCACAAATTTAATGGTACTGGCTTATCAGAGTGCTAGTCTAATCTGAAGCCTAAGGTAATCTTGAAATCCGCCTCGCTGAAATACAGGCCCATGCAACGGATCGGTGCTAACCACGTATTCTATCATAAGGCATGATTACGTATCCCACAATGCAATGGCCCCCAACACCGTGCACTTCATAACGCCTCTGGCCTCAAAGCAGGGCCCTGAAACACCCGTTCCCTCGCTTTGCTATTTCGGGGATTTCAAGCTTAAATCTGATCATCACCACTGAGACACCATTCAGGATTTGTTTCGCATAAGGTGTGAAGATACCGTTTTCGGGTTTTGCTTAGCTGACCTTGAACTTGGTCGGCAGTTCCATTGTTTGTGTTTCCGAATCGGGAGGAGACGAATGCAGAATTAAGCTGTGGTGTTAGTGAGCTGGAGGATAGAGGATGGAGGATAGAGGATAGAAACGAGGGAGACACTCTGAGGCATTCACAAGGCACCCATGTCGGGGAGTAAAAGAGGCATCCCACTTATCACTCCGCTAAACATATTTAAATCCTCTCAGGTTCTTTCAGGTTTACCGTCAGCCGTATCCTGGTTTCTTCCATATTGTCTTGGAAGTAGAACTCGAACACGTATAAACGAAGTACGACCCTAACCACGTAGAAAATCCAACGGCTTTAATTCGAATCCAACCAACAGATACAAGAAATGGTGTTCGGATATCACGTCTGTTTGAACGCCAGGTTTTCAATTGATGCAATCAAACAAAAAGCCTTAATCGATTTTCGTAGGCTGCTCGTTCGGACAGTGGTCTACGATAGGCTAAGCCCAGGGTTTCCACCTGGAAAGCTTGCTTTGCATCCATCATTGGAGGTGAGAGTTCCGCCTTGAACAGCTGCGCTGTAAGTTTCTTACATATGGCTCAAGGAGTAACTCATTTCCTGTATGTATCAACCGACTAGATGTTGCGTTGACTAGCCTCGAACATAAGATAACCAATGTTTGTACTCCGTACTGTAGAAAGTACTCTGGGAGGGAAGCACGTAAGGTATCATCTGGAATTCTGGATATTGGACCCTTGGCGCTAAGTTGGCGCCTATCTTAGTCTACACGATAAGGAAAAGTACCTAGAATTCCTTCCACATTCAAATATTGTTGAGCGCTTGTCACTGACCGCGCGACTCTTCACCTGAGCATTGAAAGCCGAGAGATAGGTTTAATACCCTCGTGATGCTTCGATCAGAACCAGAAGTCTCTGTTCCCTTTACACAACCCTCTCAATGACAGAGCGCAGACGCCTACATATCTCCCCCTTCAGTCCAGAACTCCTTCCCACCATACTTCCCTCGCCAATCCTCAAGACAGCAACAAACATATCTTACCACACTCTCCAGACCTTTCCTGAGAAGCACTACGGGTATGTCGAGCTTCCGCTCATAGAGGCAGACAAAATCAAGAAGAAGCTCAATAGATCCATCTTAAAAGGATCAAAGATGCACATAGAGGCAGCGCGGCCAGAGAAAGCGAGCAAGAGGACTAGAGAAGACGGAGTGGCTGATGAGAGTGGTATAACCGCGAAGAAAGCGAAGAAAAGCAAGCCACAGAGAGAGGAGGGAGTTCTCCCGGGCTATGAAATACCAATAAATCGAAAAATCAAGCGGGGTTGGACAGAGGCGCTCTCGAAAGATAGCAAGAATGCAAAGATGCGGAAAGATAAAAGCGACAAAAAGTCGAAACTAAAGAAGTCGAGCTTTACCGGCAAACCTGAATGTCTATTCAAAACCACCCTACCTCCCACTGCTACGAAGCTGGAGGGAAAATCCACGGCTGGCGTTGACAGGGCAAAGGAGAAGATACGGGGGGGCTCTGATCGAGCGGTCGTTGTACATGAGTTTGAGAATACAACAAAGCACGCGAGCTTTCTACGGAATGACCGAAGTAAAGCTGGGAACAAATCGACTTCAAGGTTTGTGGACGATGTTGGTTGGGTAGATGAAGATGGCAATGTTGTGGAAGCTCTACCGCAGACACGGAGGGCCAAGGCGAAGGTGGACAAAAACAACACGACTCCTGGTGATAACACAGAGGCGAGAAAAACAGGCAACACCAAATCAGACGGTCTGGCTGCTCCTAGAACCCCTGTGGTTGAAGACGACGAGACTTCTTCAAGCGGTACTTCTAGCTCAGAGAGCGATAGCGAATTTAGTAGCGAAGCTAGCTCGCCCGCCGCAAGTCCAATCCCGGAAGAAGTCTCAGAAGCAGACCATAAGGATACTGAAATAGCATCGGGCTCCGCCGGAGACGCCAGGCACGGCGCACTTACAGACCAAGCTCAGTCCCTTTCGATCACCCGCTCCTCCGCTACCCCTCCACCTTCCAACCCCCAGACCTCGTCATACGAAAACCAAGAACAAGAAGTCCACCCCCTCGAAGCTCTCTTCAAACGCCCCACCAATACTTTCTCCCAAACCCCCAAAAAACCTAACCTCGAAGTCCGCACCTCTTTCTCCTTCTTCGACCCCAACGACCATGATGGTGGAAACGGAAACACGAAGCTTGTAGCGCCACAGACACCATTCACGCAGCAAGATATCCGACAGCGAAGACAGCGTAGCGCGGCGCCAACGCCTGACACGGCGGCGCCAGGGAAAACGTTCAATTTCGCATTTGAAGATGCCGAGGAGGATGGGAGCGATGAGGAAGACGTGGAAGCGAGGGAGGGTGATACGCCGCTGACGGGGAATAAGGCTGGGGAACTGGATGGCACGAAGGGTGAAAAAGCGGAGAGTGAGTTCTCGAAATGGTTTTGGGAGCATAGGGGGGAGACGAATCGAGCTTGGAAAAAGAGGAAGAGGGAGGCGGCGAAAGAAAAGAGGCAGAAGGAGAACAAGTCGAGGAGTAAGAGGAGGTAGGGAGGATCGGAGAAGTGGGTTTGTATGTGGATGTTCGATTTCAGGAACCTTGTGGGTTATGCGATACGAGTCACGACATCTTGCTTACGTCTTCTGTTACATATTGCATGCGGTCCTCAGATACATCAGGCTAAGAGCGTAGAGAACTCTACTACATATTCAGAATGTTCCTACTCGTTCAACATTCTCAAACCCATACATGCACGCCCAATGTTTCCGCATCTCCTTGCCATTCAGCTTCCCCGACCGAGTCGATCAGCCTTCCCTTCCCCCTCTTCTTCCCCACTTCCCCACTCTCTCGCCCTCACTCTCTCGTTCTCCCCGCCTCCCAAACTACAACTCCGCGTCTTTTCCCCACCCGCAAACTCCCCCCCCCCCCCTCAACTACTCCCAAACCTCCTCAGCACCCCCCTCAACCCCACCACCCCCTTCACCCTTCGAACCGCCCTCCCCCCGCTCTCCCCGCCCTTCTCCCCCCCACCCATCATCTCCTCGTTCCTCGCCCGCCACCTCTGCACCCGCTCCACGCTCTGCTTCCGCAGCCGCTCCCGCACCGATGCCGTCTCCGAGCACGCGTCGTCGTCGGCGGCGGGGGAGGCCGAGAGCACGAGCAGGGCGAGGAGATGGTCGTCGCAGCGCGCGGGCGTGGATGCGGGGTCGCGGCGAGGTGGTGCTGGTGCTGGTGCGTGGGAGTCTGCGGGAACCGGGTTGGCGAAGGGGTCTGCGGTGTTCGCGGATGAGGAGGAAGCGGGGGGGGCTCGGAAAGCGGAGTATTGCATGCGGGGACCAGGGCGCGGGGGCACGATGTCGATTTTCCACGGATCGGTCGGGGCGGAGGCGGGCGGGGATGTGGCGTTGCCGGGCGAAGGCGGAGAAGGGCGTGTTGTCAGCGATGCAGCGTTGTGGTGTGCGGACGCGGCGCCGTGGGCGTAGAGGAATATCATGCCCTGTGCTGCTTTCTGCGCCAGGCGCTGTTTCTGGCGTTCGTGGGCGAGGAGGCGGTCGCAGCTTGGGCCGCGGAAGGGGGTGAGGTCGAGGTTGAGGTTGAGGTTGCGATTGAGATTGGGGGGGTTGGGTTGGGAGAGTGAGTTTTGGCGGGTGTAGGGGTGGCGGGGGTGGGGTGGTTTGGGGGGGGATGGGGGATGGGTTGTGTGGATTATGGTTGTCTTTAGGGGATGGTTTTCGGGGCCCATTTCTTCATCTCTGTTTCTGAGTCTTCCGCGGCTTTGGGGTCTTGCTCGTGCTGGGCTTGGAATTTGTTGTTGTTGTTGTTGTTGTCTGCTTCTGATGTCAAGAATTACGTTCTGTTGTCTCCTTCGCTCCCTTCTAGTCCGCTCGTCGCTTTCTTCCTGTAGCTCTACCCAGCTTTCTTGTCTCTCCGCCCTCGCTTTCCTGCCTCGGCATGCATCCCACCCAAATGCCGTACATACCATTGCCCCTACAAATCCTAGTATGCCTGTGACGATGACGAACCATTTCACTCCGCGCCCAGGGGCTTTCGCTTCCGTTGCCGCTAATACAATCGACACGGTCAAGACGATGACACTGACGAGAAAGCCTGCGGATAATGCCCAGAGTAGCATTGTATGTCGTTTCAGCAATCTCCTATCCGCTGGCGGTAGGGAGGAAAACGTAGCTGGAGCGATAGCGGCGGTTGTGCTGTTGGCGCCGTTATCGGCGGCGAAATCGTTTGCATCGAAAGATGCATAGGAGCAGGGCGTGGGTCGCGTGAGGTTCCTAGAGAGCGAAGGGACCCTGATGTGGTGATGCGAGGGGCACTGGGAGTGGGCGGAGATGGATCGGCGGTAAGGGCTGTGGGAGTGGGTGTGAGTGCCGAGGGGAAGCGGGAGAGAGAGGGAAGAGGGGGAGGATGGAAGCATGTGAGCTATGTCAGTCCGGCTTAGCTAGATGCCACTGATGGATAGCGGTATTAGCAATGATGGTCGTAGTCAAGAGTTTCATATTCTTAGTGTGGATAGAGAACAAGTGGATGGCAGGACATGATCAAGAACCGCAGCTTCTTTAAATAGAGCCTGTGGTGATATGAATCAACTGGCGGGCTGAGTGCGTGGGAAAGATTGAGTGAATCCGACGCAGGTGGTCAGGGAACGCCAAGATTGATATTACTTGATTGAGAGATACGAATATGAAGTGAAAATGTAGAATAAGAGAATAATAGAAATTCATGGCATAAGCGATAATAGGATATTTATTACGCAGAGCTAGAAAGGTCCTGCCTGACTGTACCCAGAATATGTTCATGTCAAAGATAACACAAAGAAAACTGCGTATTTTGGGATTGTACTACCACCGGATCCAAGAATCGAAATTACGCTTTTATAAGAATAAAGCTCTCTCGAGCATTTGAAAGTATGGAGGGGATATAGGATACAATTTTCGGATTTGACTTGTGAAAGGGTTATGCCTGGCTTGGGCGTGGCCCATTTGAATGGCTGGATAGATTCAATAGCTTTTTTCTGATGGCTAGTGCATACTTCTGCGTTGGTCGAGAGACCGTGCTAAAAGCATTTCCGCCTAAAAGCGTACAAAGATCCCCGAAATCGACGAATATTGCATGCCATGTACTCCCGTATACAGAAGAAACCGGAGCTACTCCGACCTCTCGGTCCAAATGGTCGGAAAAGGGATCATTGGGCTATTTCTCAAGGAGTGTAAAGAATGAAGTATAGACACCATGTTTGGATATACCTGACCTTCGAACTCCGCCTTAGCGTGGCTTATCAGGTTCATACGCAGGCATTAAAGCTATTTTGGCACCATTTACGGCACAAGTCAGCGTAAGCCATTCCTTCCATGGCCCGGGCTCGCGGCTTTCAACGCTCTTGAATTCTTGCATCAAGCGAATCGTAGTATAACTCGCCTCGGTAAGAGCAAATTGTTCTAAGGGCAGTTAGCAAGACATGACACTGAAGTATTGCGTTCGCTGCACTTACGGCCGATGCAGATCCTAGGGCCCCCATTGAATGGCAAATATTCCCAACCAGGTCTTAGAGTCTCCCATCTTTCGGGCTTAAACTCCTCGGCGTCCTCACCATAGAACTCCTTACGTCGATGCATAGTAAATACCGAGTATTGCACATAAGTCTTTGCGGGGATGAAGAGAGGGAAATCTCCATGGGGGCCGCCACCGAGAGGTAAAACCGTATCGACAACTGACATTCGCATGTTGGAGGGAACCACGGGATGCAGCCGCAGAGCTAGATTGAAATGTTAGTTCCGTAACATTCCAGTTGAGCATGTCGCTTACATTCGTTGAGTACCATTCTCAGGTACTTCATGTCTTTGATCTGTGCAAACGTCGGCTTGTCACCCTTGAGCGCGTCCACCTCAATACGTAGCTTCTTCCAGATATCAGGTCTTTGTGCAAGGATGAACCAGACATTGCTCAACAAGCTAGCCGTGGTATCACGACCGGCCAGTAGGATGTTAAGCATTTCTGATCTGATCTGTTGAGGATCATTCGTTCCCTTGGCTAATTCGTACAGAAAGATATAACGTCCCTTCCCCTCTGAATCTTGCTTCTCGGAGTTGAGAGTCTTGCGGTATTCCAAGGCTCTTTGGACATAGCGATCTATGAAGCCGTGTACATATTGGATATCTTTCCTAAATTTAGAGCCGAAAATCCAGGACCACAAAGCGCCATTGCGAAACCTAGTGGTGATCCACTTTTGCGACTCGTTCCACGCTTTTGCAAACTCTTGGCCTCCATCGCCAGATGTACGAGTGGCAAGAACGTTGGTCGATTCGCCGTACAAGAATTCGGTAGCTGAGTCAATCGTCAGCCGGAAGAATAGGTCCTCGATATCGACGGTAGAACCATCACGCGGAATCGCTTGAATCAAATGGCTGACATGGGTCTCGAAAGTTTCAAGGTCGCCTACTTGGCTGCGCACGAAGTTCGGCCTCAGAAGCTCGCGAGAACGGTGCCAGGCGGCGCCATCAGTGGTAAAGATACCCGGTCCGAGAACAGGAAGAAAGGCAGCCTTTCTACGGTCTGGCAACGACCAGTCCTTGAACTTCAGCGCCAAAATCGTTTTCAGGTTTTCCGGCTCCGCAGTGACGTAGATGTTCGTAGTCAAGAGCCTATTGTAAAAGGTGTACCCATTGCGTTGAAAGCGACCTCGGATGTGTTCGAGTAACCTGTGCTCTTTGAAGGCCTTGCCATTCTCCACGAACAATTTCCAGCCGAGAACGGAGTCTACCCATGGGTTGAGCTCGGGGGAGCTCTTGATAGGTTTACAACCATTGTCTTTGACCATACGACGTCGAGACACACCGATAGTATATTGCCAATAGATGTAATAGAATGTGTACAGAACCAGTGCCGCCAGAACAGCCTGGATTGAACTGCCAATTACCTTTCCATCAAAAGGAGGAGCCATATCGTAAACAATCTATTGGCAAAGCGGTCAGAACTAAGGTAGTGGAAGGTTGATAGGACTGATGTCTAGACCGTCGCATGAAAGAAGCCTTAGCTTGCAGAATGCTGCTTAGGCAATTTTTGAGCGACAGTTGTTGGAAGGTGCAGTTGAGTAAGTTGGAGATGAGTTTGAGGGGGTAAGAAAGCGTAAGTACTGAGAATGACGATACCCGCCGGGTTCCGTGTACACGCAGGAGGTACGGCAAGGCTTTCGCATTGGAGCCATTTGACGAGCAGACGAACATGATGTTGAAATATGCTATACATACCTGAATAGGATTGTTCCAAAGAGTGTTCACATTTTGGCCGATTCGTAAACCAACACGTGAAAATCCTCAAGATACGTTGTAGACTTGTAGTTGAGTATTAAGCCGAGGTTCTTTCTGCGATGTCTCGATTTAAATTACTACCTAGTACTCGTATTTACCTCAGTCGCACATCTAGTGCTGTACCATTTCGACAAGGGTACCTTACGGTTAACGTACAGTACTGTAGTCTGTAGGTACTTATCCCTTGCCTCAGATCTCAGACGTGTCACTAACTTCTAACGGGGTTAGCCGATGCTTATTAGCGTATGCAGAAAGCTCTGCAATCCTTGGCATTCATTTTTGCGTTACCCCACGGTCCCTTTTGTATGGGGAATTCGAAAATTCAGTCCACCCCCCCCCCAACTGCGGAAAATTGAAGCTATTCAGACCTCTTTGTTTGTTGACGTTCTTGTAACCGTTTTCATTCGAAATGCCTCAACGCCGGAGTCAAAATCTACATCTAGATGACCCCCTCACCCCCTCTAGAGCATTCGGAAGGCGTAGGAAACCGACGACTCGGGCTGAACAGCCGTCAAACGAAGCATGTCTGCTACCCAATTCAAACGAAGCTCATCGTTTTGTCTGACTCCTACACGCTGTCCTTTTTTATTACTTCAGCGTCTCCTCTTCAGAATTCTTGATATCGTGGATTGACGCACGTTAATGCCCCACTCCTCCCATATGTACCAGACCATCTCTTTCTGCATAACCCACGGCTGTTCCTCGAGGTAGGCTATGAGGCCATTTTCAGCTGCCTTAAACACCTTGCGGGGGGCCCCTTTGGGGCGAAACTGAGATTTAAACGGTGACGAATACATGAAGAGATTCTCTAGAATGCTATACACTGTTCTAGAACAGCAGTGAACCTCTTCGGCGATGGCGGCGAGTTGCCAATGAAGTAGTAGAAGCCGTACGATTCTGGAGCGAATCGCTGCAGGTAGTGGGCCGGTCATAGCTGAAAATGCGTTAAGAACGTCAACAAACAAAGAGGTCTGAATAGCTTCAATTTTCCGCAGTTGGGGGGGGGGGTGGACTGAATTTTCGAATTCCCCATACAAAAGGGACCGTGGGGTAACGCAAAAATGAATGCCAAGGATTGCAGAGCTTTCTGCATACGCTAATACTACCTACGCACGCATAAATTTTCCGCTTAACTTTTGAAATCGATGTTCACGACATCTCGCGCGTTTTCGATAATTAAATGCAAAGAATTATACTGTCGAAGGCACATATTTATATGCTCTATCTAACGTATTTATTGGTTTAACGAAATACGTGCTGTGTAAACAATTTTCAAGACTTTCGATCATCATTCGTCGATTAAGTTCGAAATTCAAGAACCACACGATGTTGACAACGTCATGATAGATTCTGAAAATACATCTCGACGATTCGCGTACTTGTAAAAAGTCGTCGAGAGATATTAAATGTGTAATATCTGCCGTTGTTAATGTTGAACTGATATGATGATCGAATTTGATAAGATTTCGCTCTTATAACTCTTTGATATGAAAAGCTGCAAGAAAGAGTTTGAAGCACTGTTTGACGTGTGTTATGTGCTTGACCGAAGTGTATTTTGAAGCATGTAGAGAGTTTGATAGAGATTTCGATAGAGCTTTTGGTAGGGAGTTTGGTAGGGCGTTTGGTAGGAAGCTCGATAGGAAGCTTGATAGAAATCTCGATAGGAAGCTCGGTAGGGAGTTTGGTAGGAAGTTTGGCAGAGAGCTCGATAGGAAGCTCGATAGAAAGCTCGGTAGAGCGTTTGGTAGGGCGTTTGGTAGGGCGTTTGGTAGGGAGTTTGGTAGGGAGCTCGACAGGAAGCTTGATAGAAAGCTCGATAGGAAGCTCGGTAGGATATTTGGTAGAGAGCTCGATAGGAAGCTCGATAGGAAGCTCGATAGAAAGCTCAATAGGAAGCTCGGTAGGGAATTTGGTAGGGAGTTTGATATCGAGCCATGGAGGGTGCTCTCTATTGAGCTAATTAGCATGTGCTATGAAGCATGTATGAAGCATACTATGAAGTAGGCCATGGAGCGTATTCGAACGCGTCGCATGAAACATGTTTTGAAGCATGTTTTGAAGCGAGTAGGCTGGTGAGTAGGCGAACGAGTAGGTAGCTAAGTTGGTAGCTGAACATGTAGGTAGGCGAGTAGGTAGGGTGGTGAGTAGGGTGGTGAGTAGGGTGGTGAGTAGGGTGGTGAGTAGGTAAGATGGTGAGTAGGGTGGTGAGTAGATAGGATGGTGAGTAGGGTGGTGAGTAGATAGGATGGTGAGTAGGAAACTCCGCTCGAAAAGCTCAATATTACAAAATTACGACACTAGATCACTATTTGCTGGCGTGTCCGCGTAGTTAACCCGAACCAAGGAAAAATACAGGGTCCTGAACTCAGACGTGTCACCGTATGCGTGCGTAGTAAGCATCAGCTAACCCCGTTAGAGGTTAGTGACACGTCTGAGATCTGAGGCAACTTTTCCCTACGATATAAGAGGTAATTATGTAAGGTACCTACGAATGTTTCCGAAGCTACTGCTTCGTAACAACCAACAGTTGTTGAATGGTGTTTAACGCAGTTTCATTTTTTCGTCTATGAATATCTTCAAATGTCATACTTCAATGATATAAATAACGCTTTTTAATTAAAATAGGGTGACCGTCGTGTTAGATCATCCAACCAAGTCAACCCATTTCGCAGCTGTTTGTCTCTACCGACTTCGTAGACCAATCTCTCCATCTCATGACGACAGAATTAGCGATATTTATCTTTTTCTTGCCTCTCTCCAGTTCACAACGCAGTACGGATAGCAGTCATAATTTCCCCTCTCCAGTAACACTCGTAGCTTTAGCCGTTTGTGAAGCGTTGTCTGGTCCAATCGGTCGCTGCTCTGGCTCGTTGAAAGCTATAGCTTCGGCCGTTCTGGTGTCTCTCTCCTGTGTATTCGAGCATCGCTCGTTACCTGGTTGCTGCTTTGGCTCGCTGAATGCTGGTTCTTCGACCTCGTTGATGGATTTCTCTTCACTACTCGAGACACCAATCCTCTTCGAGTTCTGCTCTTCAATGCGGAAAGCGTTCTCGGCCTTTGATGATGATGATTGTGAACCAGCCGCACTCAAAATTGGTCGACATCTGCGACGATGAGCAAGGATGGCGCAGGCAAATCCCAATAGCCACAAAGCCAACAATATCGGCAACGCGCGATGCAACTCCGGCGCAGGTCCATCCGACCATATGTAGGTCAAAATTTCGTACGTAGAGTATGCTGGCAACGCGTATCCCCACCGGTAGAAGCCCGGCGTAATTTCAAACGGGCTGATGGTGGCCGAGATGTTGAGGAAGATCCAAGTGACGATGAACAATGGCAAGGCTGATTGAGGTAGTATGGACGTGGCGGCGTCGATGATGCAGAAATATATGTGCATCAGGAGCCAGAGAACCATCCATATTTCCATGAACTGGTAGCCATATACAGGTCAGTTTTCTCGAAATGCCCAGATGTACCCCGTCATGCACACTGCCCCAACGAACGTGTAGACGGCAGAGACTACGGCTCTGACGGTCCCACTGGTCTTGGGGGGCAAGTCGTCGTAGAGTTTAAATCTGGCAGACATGTCGTTCAAGGCAAGGATGAAAAAAATTGTTGCAGAATTACATCGCCATTGATATGATGTTGTATAACACCTTTGCCTCTTGGGGCATCGGGTTGACATTAACGGAACTAGCATCAATCGAGTCCAATTAGACGTTGACATAGGCCGGGTCGTTCTGTGCAAGGGTGGTCAAGGCCTGGGTACCATTGATTGAATTGTAGGCGACGCAGGTAGCGGCCACGAGCAGGGCGAAGCTTCGCTCAATTACAAAGTCTCCCTTAGCTGGATATCTCACTTCGTTCCAAACATACGTCAGCGCATCGGTAGAGTTGTACGTCGTCGCAGCTGGTCCGCCCTGCAAAGCTGCTGACAGTCTTTGAGATGCGCCTGGCGATGTGAAGATTGCAGCCCAATATTGCCGATTACGGACAGCTTGGATAACGGTGTCAGATTTTGGATACTGACTCGGTGGTTGAGAGAAAAGGGTAGGAAACGATGGAGACTTGAGATAATAAGCGGACAGAGAGCGACCGACAACTTCTCCATTGTAACCAACCAACAATACGTAAAGAGCAGCGCCTCGTTCTGTTTGGTGATACACCGAACCGTAGAGATAGACGAGATTTAGCAGCAAAAGCAGCAACACAGCTACCGCCGCGACCGTGGTGGCAGCGAAGAATTTGCGCAAAAGGCATATTCTTGGGGTGTGCATTATTTGTATTAATGCGGCGAGATGGAGACACTTGCTCGGTGAAGCTAAGAAGTATTAAGGGAAAGTTCGAGGCGTGGGGACGGTGATCTGCCGCATGTGACAAGGCATTCAAGGGTGAAAGCGCAACAAAGATGGAGCTATGCTAGATACTGAATTCGCGGTGGAGTAGTGGAGCGTATCGGTAAACATTTAGAATGTTGGCGGCAATCGCGTGTCGGATCGCGTTAGTAGCACCTCGGTAGAGCTAAAGGTCAATCTGTCACAAGGGAATGCCGTACCGTAACCGTACTGCTGGTTGACGAATCGGCCAAAATGTGAACACTCTTTGGAACAATCCTATTCAGGTATGTATAGCATATTTCGACACGTACTCTATCATTCCACTTTCCCATTCTAAGGAAAGGACTCACCGCTTCGGACTGCCCACACAATCTTGCCCTCACTCCCACTACTGTACCTCAATGCGCAATTTCCGCCGCTAGTGATTCGAACTTTAGCTGAACATCACCCTCCAGCAAGTGAGTCGTCGCAACGGAGACTGATCTGGTAGGAAAGCAGTCGCAATGAAGACTACCCTTCATTGATACCTCATGCAAGATACAGTAGATCGTTCCTGAGATAAGCGGAGCAGTGAGGTTCAAAATGGCAAGCTAGATGCGCGCAAGTGCCACGCTCGAGTAACGAACCGTGCTTGCTTGGGACCCAACAAGATCTGTCACTCTGATGGCGACAGTGAGAAACAATGGGGCATTCGCACTTGCATCCTTGCGGAGAGCTGTATCCCTTTACCAACCGTCTCAGGGACGCAATGACAGAAGCCTAGAAGTATTCTAAAGGAACCGCAGACTGGCCAACAACAGCCTTTCATGACTTTTGTTCAAATTCCAGCTCAGATTGTCCACATCAGCGTCAGCGCCAGCGTCAGCGTTAGCGTCAGCACCAGCGTCAGCCTCAGCGTCAGCCTCAGCGTTAGCGTTAGCGTCAAAGGTTGATGCAGCTGGGCTATTTCTCGAAGCTCGGCTCTTGCCAGCTACTGGTTACTATATGGCCTAAGCCCCATGTGCTTTTGATCGGTACCGCTTGGGCCATCGGCTTGACTTATTGGCATGCGTCAAAGCACACATAACGTGTCTACAATTCTGCTGTTAGCTCTCTATCTTCTCCTAAGTTATGTTGTGTCTATCACTAGTGACATATTTTCTGCTAGCTGCACGTCAAGTCAATCTTGCTTAAGACTGGTCCTGCGATGAGATACTCCGATTTTGTCTGGAAAGCTCCACCATGCCTGCATCAGATCATGCGTACCAATGCGATTGCTGCAAAACCCATCGCATTACTTGCAAATAACCTAAGCAAGGCCGGAAAATGACGTCAAATTTATATAGTTATCCAACGCGACAAGCATCTTCGCTTTCAGTGAGGACAATACAAATGAATAAAATGCTACCGAATCCCCATCTACTCATCAACGCTCATTTGCAAATTCTTAATACAAGATGGCATCCCAGAAGCGAGTCTTGCTATTTGGCGATCAAACTGTCGATGTCTACCCTGCCATTCAAGACTTGGTTCGGCAGTCTAGACATTCGTTGACCTTGCAAACCTTCTTACAGAACGCTTGTGACGTGCTTCAATGTGAAACCGCGAAGCTACACACACATGACCGAGAGAGATTTCAAGCTTTCGACTCAATCCTTAGTTTAGCCGAAGCTCATATCACTGGACGCCTTGATGTGGTCATATCTACTGTTCTCCTCTGTGTTGCGCAGTTAGGCACTCTTATACTGTAAGTCTTCCCGGTCCAAGAAATTCTTCGTTAACGTGGTACTCATTACTTTGGGAATAGTTACTCGGAAAACGATCCCAGCATTCTCGAAGCCAAGCCACCGTCCAAGACCTATATCATTGGTCTTTGCACCGGCTTATTGCCCGCCGCAGCTGCCGCGACCGCCAGGTCCGCGGGCGAACTGCTGCAGCTTGCACCTAGCATAATATTCATCGCATTGCGGCTGGCGCTCGAAGTAGATCTTCGGTCAAGCCGGATTGAGGAGACAACACAGAGTTGGGCAGCTCTTGTGCCTGGCATCCCTGCTAATGAGCAGCTAAGCGCTCTGGACGAGTTTCACAAGCAGATGGTAAGACTTAACATGCCCCGTCATCATTAGTATTTTTTGGCTGATTTCTTGTAGGACTTGCCCTTACATAGGCATGCATATATCAGCGCCGAGGCCGAATCATCGGCGACATTAAGTGGGCCACCATCTACCCTTTCACATCTGTTCTCGTCGTCTCCGGTACTCTCGAAGGTCTTTAAAATGAAGCTTCCTATCCCCGCCGCGTTCCACGCTCCTCATTTGAGGAAGCCCGACACCGATCAAATGATAGCTTCTTCTTCGCTTCAGGATGAGGGCCTGAAGTCGAACGTATACGTCATGTCCACCAATTCAGGTTCCCCATCTACAGCTGATTCTCTAATATCGCTACTGCATGAGGCTATGGACAACATCTTCCAGAATCCACTCCACTGGAACAAAATTCTTCAAGGGGTCGTGACCGGCGTTGGCAATAACCCTGAGGTCACGATCCTAGCCCTAGGGCCTACGAATGTCTTCAAGTCTCTGTGCTGCGCGTTTGACACCGCCGGCATCAGAGTGCTCAACCATGACCCAGCGGTCCTACCTCCAAATCAGAATTTGCGCTCTGGCTCAGGTGATGTCGCGATTGTCGGCATGTCTTGCAGAACGCCAGGAGCTGAAACCCTCGAAGAATTTTGGCATATCCTGGAGGGCGGCCGAGATCTCTGTACGAAGGTTAGTCTCGTTCTGACCCCGGCGTTAGATATCTTCCCCTCAGCTTCTTCTTCTTAGTTGGCGAGTACTTCTTATCAATTTGTAGATTCCCAAGAGTCGGTTCGATGTGGGCACCCACTGCGACCCATCGGGGGCCATCAAGAATACGACCTTGACACCGTATGGATGTTTCTTAGATCGTCCGGGTCTTTTCGATGCACGATTTTTCAACATGTCGCGTCGAGAAGCTGCACAGACAGATCCAACACAGCGACTTCTTTTGCTATCGGCTTATGAGGCTTTAGAAATGGCTGGTTACAGTCAAGAAGCCACTCTGCCCAACGGACGAATCGGCACTTTTTTCGGACAAACGACAGATGACTGGCGAGAACACAACTCGTCGCAAAACATCGATTTATACTATGTCTCAGGCGGTCTTCGACCGTTTGGGCCTGGCCGGCTCAATTATTATTTCAAGTGGGAAGGGCCTTCTTATTCCTTGGACGCCGCGTGTTCATCGAGCTCGGTATCTGTCGAGATGGCCTGCAATGCTCTCTTGACTCGCGACTGTGATACCGCTTTGGCAGGTGGGGGTAACATAATGACAGGATCGGATATGTTTGCTGGACTGAGTAGAGGAAGCTTCCTTTCCCCCACAGGATCGTGCAAAACCTTCGATGACGGCGCCGATGGCTACTGCCGAGGTGAGGGTGTTGGGACCGTCGTGTTGAGGAGATTGGAAGATGCCGTAGCAAATCACGACAACATCTTAGGAGTAATCAAAGGTATCGCAACGAATCACTCCGCACATGCTGTTTCTATCACTCATCCTCATTCTGGTGCCCAGCAAAGGCTCTACAGACGTGTCTTGCAGAAAGCCAGTATGAATTCAGAAGAAGTTGACTATATTGAAATGCACGGCACCGGAACCGTCGCTGGTGACACAACCGAGGTGGATTCTGTATCAAAGGTATTTGGACGGGCCCCGAAAGATGATTATCCTCTTTACATTGGCTCTGTGAAACCGAATGTTGGTCATGGAGAGGCGGTAAGTTCACCACTTGCTTTTACCACTCCCAATAATCTGACTCTTTAGGCTGCCGGCATCACATCTTTGATCAAGACGATTTTGATGCTTCAAAAGAATATTATACCCCCTCATTGTGGGATCAAGACTCGACTCAATTCAGCTTTCCCCTCCTTGACCGACATGAACATGCATATTGCCGGGTCTCCTAAGGCTTTCAAGCCTCGGTCAGGAGGCGATGGCAAGAGAAGAATCTTACTAAACAATTTTAATGCTACGGTACGTGACTCCTGATTCCTTTGTGGAAGCAAAACTCATGTATTACGGCAGGGTGGCAACACAAGCATGATATTAGAAGACCCTCCCAAGAGCTCAGTCAAGGGCGAAGACCCTCGCTCATCCCATGTTGTTGTCATTTCAGCCAAAAGTCTGCCGTCGTTGAAACTAAATAAGCAACGGATAATTAAATACTTGGAATCGCATCCGGAGGCGAAGATAGCGGATATCTCTTACACCACCACAGCCCGCCGAATCCACTATGTCTTTCGAACAGCCTATTCCGTACAAAGCGTGAGGGATCTTGTCGGGCTACTGTACAACGATCTTCAGGGATCAGAAGGGCCCTCCCGGATAGAGCAAGAACCGTCTGTGGTCTTCACCTTCACCGGTCAAGGCTCCCAGTATCCTGGTATGGGACACCAGCTCTTTGACACCAGTGCAACTTTTCGACAATCAATCGTTGAATTTGATACCATCTGCGTTCAACAAGGATTGCCGTCTTTCCTGGCTCTGATCATAAACAGTGGTCTGGATTACAGATCTGTGTCTACTGTGCAAGTTCAATTGGCACTAGCATCTATCGACCTGGCTCTAGCCATGCTTTGGCGCTCATGGGGCATAATGCCGAACGTTGTCATCGGCCATAGCCTTGGAGAATATCCAGCTCTGTGCTTCGCGGGCGTGCTTTCAGTTATGGATATGCTTTTCCTGGTTGGCAAACGTGCAATGTTGATGCAGAAGCAATGTACTGCCTATACCCATGCTATGTTGGCGGTTCAATCTTCAAGGGATGCTCTTGCAGGCTACCTCACCACTGACCTCGAGACCTGCGGGATTGCGTGTCTTAATGGCCCCAACGCTACTGTCGTTAGTGGATTGGCTGGAGAGATCAAGACTCTGACTGCGCGCCTAAAGTCGAAAGGAATCAAATCGACACTACTAGAAGTGCCCTACGCGTTCCATTCGCCTCAGATCGATGCGATCTTGAGAGAATTCCAAACAGCGGCGGAGACGGTAAAATTTTCCAAACCCACAGTTCCAGTCGCTTCTACATCAAGAGGCGAAGCCGTGTGCGACGAAGGGGTCTTCTCTTCTAGCTACTTAGCGCATCAGGCCAGGCATCAGGTCGACTTTCTTGGCGCTATCGAAGCCTGCAAATCCACTGGGATAATTAGTGACCGGACACTTTTCGTTGAGTGCGGCCCTGCGCCTTTATGCCTTGGGATGGTTCGATCGATTTTGGGCATCCCTCCTGCGATGGTGCTTCCCAGCATCAGATCCGACGAAGCGGATTGTTGGAAGACTCTTTCCCAAAGCGCTGCAAAAGCGTTCAGCGTCGGGGTCCCTATTACTTGGTCGGACTACCATAAATCCTTCCAGGATTGTCTAAGCTTGGTTGACTTACCAAAGTACGCCTTCGACCTGAAAGACTACTGGCTCCAGTATGAGGGCACCTGGGCATTAACAAAGAACGAACAAGTCGCCGCGCAGCCAGCGTTCTCGACGACCTGTTTGCAACGCATTGAGAGCGAGAACTTCGGCAAAGATGAGGCCACGGTCGCTTTCGTGTCGAATCCGTCCGAACCTGGCTTATTTGCGGCAATTCAAGGCCATCTGGTCGATGGTGTCGGCTTATGTCCCAGCTCCGTCTATGCAGATATGGCTTTCACGGCCGCATCATACGTCTACTCCAAGATGCGGCCTTTCGATTCTGTTCCCGCAATGGATGTGTCCAGTATGGAGGTTTTCCATCCACTAGTCGTCCTCCCAACAGGTAATAGTCCGTCCCAGCTCATCGAGGTCACTGCGGTTCGAACAAGCAGCACCGGCTCGATCAAGGTGCTCTTCAGTTCAAAGGATGGAGATGTCACTCAAAAGCACGGTCACTGCGAAGTAAGCTTCGGTAACGGCGATGACTGGAAAGACGAGTGGTCGAGGAACTCATATTTAGTGACGAGCCGCATGACAGGTCTTACCAACGCTACGAGAGAGGATTCTGTTCACCGTATCCTCCGGCCAATGATTTACAAACTCTTCTCAACGATCGTTGTTTACAGCGAGAAGTACCATGGACTGCAGGAAGTGTACATGGACAGTGCCCTCAACGAAGTGGCTGCCAAAGTGAAGTTCCAGAATGTTGCGGGTTGTGGGAAATTCACTTACAGCCCGTACTGGATTGATACGATTGCGCACCTTGCAGGTTTTGTTCTCAATGGAAATGTCTCAACCCCTGAGGATACAGTGTTCATCTCGCATGGCTGGAAGAGCATGCGCATTGCCGCTCCGCTTTCTGACGAGAAATCATACATGAGCTATGTTCGCATGCAGCCTGTTGGCAATCGTGGCCTCATGTGCGGAGACGTCTACGTGCTAGAGGGCGACGATGTAGTTGCGGTCTGCCTCGGCCTTAAGTTTCAAGAGATGAAGAAGACACTTCTTCATGCTCTTCTCAGACGGAGCTATAAGGCTCCTTTGCAAAATGATAAAGAGTACATGCGGTTTCAACAGGCACCCACGCAGAACACGGCATCGCGTGGACCTACCAAAATCAATCGCGCCCTCCCACCGGCAGCTCCTAGAGCTACCAATTCACAACCGTCATTCTCGAAAGTCCTTGATACAATTGCTGAAGAGATCAATCTGGAACTCGGCGAGTTTATCGAGAGCGCAAGTTTTGCCGAGCTTGGCGTTGATTCGCTACTGAGCATATCGATCATGTCGTCGCTGAAACAAAATCTGGGCCTTGATCTGCCAGCCTCGACGTTCGCGATGTACCCTAGCGTGGGTGAACTCAGGTTTTACTATTACGAGGAGTTTGAAGAGACTAGCGCAGTAGAGCAAGTTGCCGCAGAGGATGTCGATGAGGACGACAGCGAAGACTCTTCGGACACGATGAACCATAACCCAGATTCGTTAACATCGTCAAGAACGTCCGATACCATTGACGTCGCTGACGTTTTCATTTCGTCGGTTGCTGCTGAGACTGGCGTCGACCCATCGGAGATTGAACCATCGACGCGGTTCTCCGAACTAGGCATTGAGTCGCTCATGAGCATTGCGGTCCTAAGCGCCGTCAAGGACCGCACAGGCACTATGCTACCAGCCTCATTCCTCAATGATTTCCCAACCGTGGCAGACGTCAGGAAGGAACTCGGCAGTGCATCCGAGCCTCCTCCGCTCGCCGCACCCGTGACAGCGAAATTCCGGCAGGCCAGCAAACCCAAGTACACCAGCCGCTCTGTTTTCATCCAAGGCCGCCCAAATTCTGACCTTATCCCACTCTTCCTCATCGCCGACGGCGCCGGCTCGGCAGCCTCCTATATCAATCTCCCGCCCTTCAAGTCTAAACTCCCCGTCTACGCGCTCGAATCGCCCTTCCTGCAATGCCCCCTCGAGTACACCTATACTTTCGAAGAAGTTGCCACGATCTACGTGGACGAAATCCAAGTAGTCAGCCCCTCCGGCCCCGTCATACTCGGCGGCTGGTCCCTTGGCGGCATCCACGCCTTCGAAGTAGGCCGACAACTGATCACCCTCGGTCGTGAAATCAAAGGCCTCATCATGATCGATAGTCCATGCCCCAAACCGCTCCCACACATGCCCGATCCTACCATCGAGCTGATGGAACAGACGGGCGTCTTCATTGGCATTAAGCGAGCCGGTCAGGCCAAGGAGACGCCCATGCCGCTGACAACGAAACAGCATCTGGTTAGCTGCGTCAAGGCGATGAAGGTGTA
>JAABVA010000588.1_pt1 | contig 44960 bp, 54 predicted proteins | sample 5560331 | NCBI WGS metagenome assembly JAABVA01 (sample SAMN12812661, study PRJNA571458) | rock metagenome | isolation source: Antarctica rocks | place: Antarctica: Victoria Land, Mt New Zealand sud | collected 2016-01-07 | reverse complement strand
GGCGATAACATATCGCTCGAGATCACGCTCGGAACCCCGGTCGCCATGGAAAAAGGTCTCCGCTTCGCCATCCGCGAGGGCGGCCGAACCGTAGGCGCCGGAACCATCTCCGACATCCTCAAGTAGCTAGAGTGAATTAGGGCTGCCGGGTCAACACGGCTCGGTAGCCCCCCAAACCGATTCTTGCAGGATACGAGAGAAGACACGATGGCTGGGCAGAGAATCAGAATCCGTTTGAAAGCATACGACTATCGCGTCCTCGACACCTCGACGGGTGAAATCGTTGAAACAGCTAAGCGCACTGGAGCACAGGTGGCTGGCCCCATTCCGCTGCCCACCATGAAGAATAAGTACTGCGTCCTCCGATCGCCGCACGTTGATAAGAAGTCGCGTGAGGCCTTTGAGATCCGAACACATAAGCGGCTTATCGATATTCTGGAGCCCACACAGCAGACAGTAGATGCCCTCATGAAGCTCGATCTTCCCGCTGGCGTGGATGTCGAGATCAAGACAGTTCAGAAGTAGGCAGCATACCGGCAGTGCTCGACCAACGAGCATGATGAGGAAAAAGGAAAAGCAGATGTCAGTCACAGGGATTCTCGGGAAAAAGATCGGCATGACCCAACTGTTCGACGATCGCGGCGACGTGCATCCTGTCACCGTGCTCAAGGCCGGACCATGCGTTATCACGCAGCTGAAGACAATGGCCAAGGATGGGTATGACGCCGCGCAGATCGGTTACGTCGATTTCATCAAGGCCTCGAAGGTCAACAAAGCAATGACCGGCCACTTTGCCAAATCAGACGTTCCGCCGGTCCGTGTCCTCAAAGAGGTGCCGCTAGACAACACCGTCATCGAGGGCGGTGAGGTCTTTAACGCAAAGGCAGGTGATCGGGTCCTCGTTGACATCTTCTCGGACGATAAGTTCGTGGATGTGATTGGCACCTCAAAGGGTCGGGGGTTCGCCGGTGTCGTCCGGCGTCACGGCTTCGGTGGCGGTCCAAAAGCTCATGGTCATATGTTCCAGGTGCAAGGCTCGATTGGCGCATCATCTTTTCCTTCACGCGTCTTTCCGGGACAAAGGATGCCAGGCCACATGGGAACGGACCAGGTCACCGTTCGCAACCTCCGCATTCGCGGCATTGACCTTGAAGATAACCTGATCCTCGTTGAAGGCGCGGTTCCGGGTGCACGCGATGGATACGTGTTGATCTCAAAGGCGAAGTCCCCACCGCGTGAGCGTCGCGGATTCGCTGGCGCCTCCACTCTCGACCCACTGAAGGCGTCCAAGAAGGCCGCTCCCGCAAAGAAGAAGTAATGCAGGGTCTGTACGGGGTGACCCATCGGGCCGCCAAGAACAATTTCCAAACGGCATGCCGCCGTCCCTGAAATAAGCGCAGATGAAGAGAGAAGATCGATGGCAAACATCAACGTAGTCAATCTCGGCGGTGACAAGGTCGGTGAGTTCGAACTCGCCGACCAGGTCTTCGCTGGCGAGGTCAATCAAGCCCTCTTGTGGGAGGCGGTCAAGCACTATCGGGCCGCGCTTCGGCAGGGAACAGCGGCAACCAAGAACCGTAAGCTCGTCTCCGGCTCAGGCAAGAAGCTTTGGAAGCAAAAGGGGACCGGCCGCGCCCGAGTCGGCTCCATTCGCTCTCCTCTATGGCGCTCGGGAGGCACCGTTCACGGTCCTCAGCCACGAAGCTACGACTACGCCTTCCCGCGTAAAAAGCTTCTCGGCGCTCTACGTTCCGCACTCGCCTCCAAGCTGGCCGACGAGAGGCTTACGGTCGTTGAGAACTTCGATGTTGCCGAGGGAAAGACGAAGTTCTTCCGGTCGGCACTCAACAAACTCGAGGCGGGAAAAACGACACTTCTGGTCGAGTCCAGCAGAAGGCTCGACGAGAAGCTCTATCTCGGCTCCCGCAACCTTGCAGGAGTTGAACTGGTGCTTAGCTCTGAGGTGCATCCCTATGATCTCCTCCGCTACGAGCACGCCATCTTCTCGAAAGACGCGATCGAAGCCCTGCAGGAGACGCTTGTCAAGAACTCTCCAAAACGTAAGCACGCTTCCGAAAGTGAGATTGCGTAATGCCGACCCTCTATACTGTCATCCGCCGTCCGCTCATAACCGAGAAGGGCATGGGCGTCAAAGAGACGCAGAACACTCTCGTGTTCGAGGTTGCGCTCAAGGCGACCAAGACCGAAGTCAAGCAAGCCGTCGAGTCGCTTTTCAAAGTAAAGGTTAGCGCCGTGCGAACGTCAATCGTCGAAGGCAAGGAGCGGCGTCGCGGCAAGTTCGCAGGCTACCGCCCCGATTGGAAGAAGGCCTATGTCCGCCTGAACGAAAGGGAGAAGATGCCGGAGTATCTAGATAGCCTCTAACCCGGCGTAAACCGAGACGCCAACGAACTTTGAAACAGAGGCCGCCCGCATCTACTGCGAATGGCTCGAGGCAAGGAAACAAGACGATGCCGATCCAATCATTTCGACCGACCACACCCTCCCAGCGCTTCGCGACGAAGCTGGTGAACGATGATATCACCACGGACAAGCCCTACAAGCCATTGCTTGCCGTGAAGCCTCGCACTGGTGGCCGCAACTCCACTGGAGCAATGACGATCCGTCATCAAGGTGGAGGCCATAAGCAGAAGCTGCGCATGATCGACTTCAAGCGCGACAAATACGGAATTCCCGGAATTATCGCGACCATCGAGTACGATCCGAATCGCAGTTCGCGTATCGCTCTGGTCAACTATGCCGACGGCGAGAAGCGCTACATCATTCAACCGATCGGCCTCAAGGTGGGCCAGTCGATTATGAGCGGTCCGGAGGCGGACATCCTGGTAGGTAATGCTCTTCCGCTCAAGAACATTCCCGCCGGAACGACGGTCCATAATATTGAGCTCCGTCCGGGCAAGGGGGCGCAGATGGCTCGGTCTGCCGGTGCACAGGTTCAGCTCGTAGCGAAAGAAGGCGACTATGCCCTGCTGAAGCTGCCCTCTGGTGAGACCCGGCGGGTGCTGGTGGAGTGCATGGCGACCGTAGGCCAGGTCGGCAATACCGATCACGAGAATGTGACAATCGGAAAAGCTGGCCGCAATCGATGGAAGGGTATTCGTCCCGCAAACCGTGGTGTTTCGATGAATCCCGTTGACCATCCGCACGGTGGCGGGGAGGGTAAGACCTCCGGCGGACGTCACCCCGTGACACCCTGGGGACAGCCAACGCGCGGGTATAAGACGCGCAACAATAAGCGGACAGACACATTCATTGTCAGCCGTCGGAGCAAGTAGATCGCAGCACAGCAAGGACCTAACACCAAGTCTCAAACGAGATTCGTCACATCTAGCATGGCAACAGGATTGGAGCTTCACCATGGCACGTTCCGCGAAAAAGGGCCCTTTCATCGACACGCACCTGATGACGAAGATCAACGTCATGAATCAGGCAAACGACAAGAAGGTTCTCCGCACCTGGTCCCGCAGATCCACGATTCATCCCGACATGGTTGGTCATACGATCGCCGTGCATAACGGTCGCAAGTTCATCCCGGTGTATGTCACCGAAAATATGGTCGGCCACAAGCTGGGTGAGTTCTCCGCGACCCGCACCTTCAAGGGTCATTCGGCGCGCTCTTCAGAGACCTCCGCAAAACCGAAGTAAGCAGATCAGCAAACCGTTTCGCGTCTCTCTTTTAGAAGGTCGAAGGAAAGAATCATGCCAAAGGCAGTGGAAGCAATTCGAGAGTTTCGGGCTGAGGCGAAATTTCAGCGCACCAGTCCCCAGAAGGCGAAGCTTGTTCTGGACCTGATTAAAGGCCTCCGCGTGGAGCAGGCGCTTAACACCGTCCACTTCTCCACCAAACGCATGGCGCCGGTGGTTGAAAAGGTGCTTCGATCGGCGATTCAGAACGCCAACTACGTCTCTCAAGAGCAGGGGCTCGACCTAGATGTCGATAACCTTTACGTGAGATCGGCCGTCGCAAACGAGGGCCCGCGCCTAAAGCGGATCCGCCCCGCTCCCATGGGTCGGGCCTTCCGTTATCAGCGCCGTCTGGCGCACATCATTGTGACGGTTGCGGAGAAGAAGAGAGCAGTGGAGGCGCCCTCCACTCTGGCGTCCAGCGATGCTTTAGCTTCCGGGTCCAAAGGCACAGCGCGGAAGCTGCCCGCAAAGAAAGCGTCGGCAAAGAATCTGCGGTGACGAAAGCAACGAAGTAGCTTGTCAATCGCGTAAACTTAAGGTTTCGGCACAACGCCCGTCCGGCTCAACCGGGACGCGGCAGAGGTAAAGGGAAGTTATGGGACAAAAGGTCCATCCGTATGGGTTCCGCCTCGGCATCAACAAGCCGTGGAAGTCACGCTGGTTTGTCGAGCGCGGCTACGACAAGCTGCTGGTTGAAGACGTCAAGCTCAAAGCTGAGCTGCGCGAAAAGCTGAAGGCTGCCGGCGTCAGCTCCGTCGAGGTTGAGCGGCCGGGAAACAAGCTTCGTCTCATCATTCGGACGGCGCGACCCGGCATTATCATCGGTCGTAAAGGCGCAGAGATCGATAAACTCAAAGCTGACATCCAGAAGCGGACCAGTCGCGAGGTCTTCATAGACATCCTTGAGGTCAACAAGCCAGAGCTCGATGCGCAGCTGGTTGCGGAGAATATCGCCTTGCAGCTCGAGAAGCGTGTCAGCTTCCGGCGGGCCATGCGGAAGAGTGTGGATTCTGCCTTGCGTTTTGGCTGCAAAGGAATCAAGGTACGCGTCTCAGGCCGGTTGAACGGAAACGAGATCGCTCGTTCGGAGTGGTACCTCCAGGGCAGGCTTCCCCTGCATACTCTGCGGGCCGATATCGATTACGGCTTCGCGGAAGCGCACACCACCTACGGCATCATTGGGGTTAAAACGTGGGTCTACCGCGGAGATATTTACGAACAGCGCAAGCGTCGCGAGCAGGGTCAGCCAGGAACGACGACCGGCGTGTTCCAGTCGTAGCACCAAGTTTCAGGAGTTATGCCTGATAGAAGGATCTGAGGATTTGCTATGTTGATGCCTAAGAAGGTCAAGTACCGGAAGCAGCAACGAGGCCGCATGTGCGGCAAAGCTTGGCGCGGCTCCGATCTTTCGTTCGGTGATTTCGGCCTGAAGGTCCTGGAGTGCGGCTACATAACCGACCGGCAGATCGAAGCCAGCCGTATCGCAATGACGCGCTTCATCAAGCGCGGCGGCAAGGTTTGGCTGCGCCTGTTCCCAGATAAGCCGATTACCAAGAAGCCCGCCGAGACTCGTATGGGCAAGGGAAAGGGAGCACCGGACCACTGGGTCGCTGTCGTTCGCCCCGGCAAGATCCTCTTCGAAATGGAGGGCGTCAACGTCGAACTCGCGAAAGAGGCGATGCGTCTCGCGTCGCATAAACTTCCGCTCAAAACCACCTTCGTTCAGCGTCACGATGCCAAAGTTATCGCCGCTGCGAAGTAAAGTAAGAATGAAGGAATATGGAACTCGAAAAAATTCGTAACCTGTCGGAAGAAGAGCTGAAAAAGCACGAGGCGGAGGCTGGTGAGCAGATCTTCCGCATTCGCTTCCAAAAGAGCCTCGGCAATGTCGAGGGCCTCAAGAAGCTGCGCACCCTGAAGCTAGACATCGCACGCGCGAAGACCATCAGCCGCGAGCGGCAAATATCCGCCGAGAAGGCCGCAAATCCTGTCGTCAAACAGATCGCTCCGGCGGCAAGCCAGCGTACAGCTCGCAAGAAAGCGAAGAAGGACTAAGTCATGGCAGAGACCCCAACCACCCCAGCTTCGAACAGCGCAGACGCACAGCCCAATCGGCGGAACGAAAAAGTGGGTCTTGTAGTTTCGACGAAGATGCAGAAGACGATCGTCGTCGAGATCGAAATGCGTAAGGCGCACCCCAAGTACAAGCGTGTCATGAAGTCGAATAAAAAGTTTTACGCGCACGACGAGCAGAACTCAGCGCGTGTTGGCGATGTGGTTCGGATCCGAGAGGCGCGGCCCTTATCCAAGTTGAAGCGCTGGTCTCTTGAAGAGATCGTCCGGCGCAGTTCCCTGGCGCAGCTAGCGGATGTCTCCCCGGCAATCGCCGAAGCAAAGTAAAAGTAGACTAGCGACTTTCGCGAGCAACGGATGTGAGATTTCAGATGAGTGCTCTGATGAGAGTTTTGATTTAGGAGACCGACCATGGCAGTACAGATGAGAACGATCCTGGATGTAGCCGATAATTCCGGTGCCCGCCGTTTGCAGGTCATCCTGCCACTCGGCGGTGGGCTTGGAAAGAAGGCTGGTCTCGGTGATGTGGTGACGGCTGCAGTGAAAGAGGCAACTCCCGACGGCACCGTGAAGAAGGGAAAGGTTGTCAAGGCGGTGATTGTTCGAACGCGCAAAGAGTATCGCCGGCGTGACGGTACCTACATCCGTTTCGACCAGAATGCCGCTGTTGTAGTGAATGATGCAATGGAGCCAGTCGGAACGCGCGTCTTTGGTCCGGTTGCCCGCGAACTACGTGAGAAGAAGTTCCTCAAGATCGTCTCACTTGCCCCGGAAGTTATCTAATCTGCCGGCCCGAGGGCGCTCCGCCTTTGAGCCGGTTCTAACGAACCTTCACCTGCGGAGTAGGTCTGCAAGGCCTCTGGCTCTGGTCGGAGGCTAGGAGAGGCACCATATGGCAGCGCCCAAAATCAAGATCAAACGGAACGACAAGGTTGAAGTTATCGCTGGCAAGGACAAAGGGAAGCAGGGTCGTGTGCTCCGCGTCCTTGCTGAAAAGAATCGGGTCCTGGTCGAGGGCGTGATGATCGTTAAAAAGCATATGAAGCCGAACCCGCAGAAAAACATCAAAGGCGGCATCGCCGAGCAGGAAGCGACTATCCACGTGTCGAACGTAATGCTCGTTGATACCGAGGGCAACAAGACCCGCGTCGGTTCACGCCTCGAGGGTGACGGCAAGGTACGGTTCTCGAAAAGCTCCGGAAGCGTTATAGCCGACAAGAAAAAATAACAACGACATACGCACTCTACCGTCGCTTCAGAAATCAGCAAGCAAGGTTTGCCCACGTAACGGTAAACAGCCAAACGGCTACTCCGGCCACCGTGGAGAAAGAGAAGAGAGCAATCATGGCAGCACGTTTTCGCGAAAAGTACGAGTCTGAGATCCGCCAGTCACTAGCCAAGGACCTCAACATCGATAACGTCATGGCGATTCCCAGGATCGAGAAGATCGTCATCAACATGGGGTTGGGCGAGGCTACCCAAAACGTCAAGATCATGGATCCGCTCATCGCAGACCTGGCTTCGATCGCCGGCCAGAAGCCGGTAGTGACCAAAGCGAAGAAATCCATCGCTGCCTTCAAGCTGCGTGAAGGAATGCCCATTGGCGCGATGGTCACACTTCGCGGCAACGCCATGTATGAGTTCCTCGATCGCCTGATCTCCATTGCGCTTCCACGCGTCCGGGATTTCCGGGGCGTGTCCTCGAAGAGCTTCGATGGCCGCGGTAACTACACGTTGGGTCTTCGCGACCAACTCATCTTTGCCGAGATCGATTACGCCAAAGTCGATAAGACCAAGGGCATGAACGTCACAATTGTGACGACGGCGAACGACGATAACGGGGCCCGCGCCCTCCTCAAGGCGTTCGGAATGCCCTTCCGGCAGGGCGCCTAAATCAAGCTCCGCAAGGATGTTGCACCCTAACCGCGGAAAGCGGCTAAGATAGAGAGTAGAGATCATGGCAACAACAGCAAAGCGCGTCAAAGACGCAAGGAAGCCGAAGTTCAAGTCCCGCCAACACAACCGATGCCAGCTCTGTGGCCGACCGCGAGCTTTTCTCCGCAAATTCGGCATCTGCCGTCTTTGTTTCCGCGGCCTTGCCCTCAAAGGTGAGATACCAGGCGTCGTCAAATCAAGCTGGTAGTCTTAGGCGTTCGGGTGCAGAGTATCTCGACTAGGCCTCCGCTTCGGATCTGAGTTCGCGCACCCCCTGCACGAAGACCTCGTTTGAAGCGTATTACCGCAGGAAACATCTCCGCTGGTTCTCACGTGGACACTGTGAGCGAACGGGAGATGAAGGAGAATGAAATGAATCTGACTGACCCCGTAGCGGACTTTTTAACTCGCATCCGGAATTCCATCCGTGCTCGTCACCAGAAGTTGGACGCTCCCGCTTCCAAGCTCAAGCTGGAGATCGCCCGTATCCTCAAGGAGGAGGGCTACATTGCGAACTACAAGCCCACCGAGGAAGACGGGCAAAAGGTCATTCGCGTGTATCTGAAGTATGGCCCCAACAGCGAGGCCGTAATTCGCGATCTGCAGCGTGTCTCTAAACCCGGATGCCGCGTCTATCTCGGACGTGATGAGATCCGCCGCGTCCAGGGCGGTCTCGGTATCTCGATCATGACCACCCCGAAGGGCGTCATGACCGGGCGCCAGGCGCGTCGCGAAGGCGTTGGCGGAGAGATTCTCTGCGAAGTCTGGTAAGGCTCACGTAGCGCTCAGTAACGATGGGGCAGTTTGTCCCAATCAAGATTTGACGGGGCGACCGTCAGGCTGCAGTGGAACAGGATCCGTCCTGCGACTCGCAAGCCATAGAGGCTCAAGATGTCACGTATCGGTAAGAAGCCAATCGTAATGCCTAAGGGTGTGAAGTACACCATTCAAGGAAACACCGTGCTCGTGGAGGGTCCTAAGGGGAAGGTCAGCGCTCTTCTGCCCACCGGTATCTCCCTCGTGGAGAAGGACGGCCATCTTCTCGCGGAGCGCCAGAACGACTCGCAGGCCGCCGTCCATGGACTCGCCCGCGCACTCGTTTTCAATGCGGTTGAGGGTGTCACCAACGGCTGGAAAAAGGATCTGGATGTGGTCGGAATCGGCTATCGCGTTGAGATGAAAGGCAAGAGCATGGTCGTCTTTACCCTTGGCTACTCGCATCCGATCGAATTTCCGCTACCGAGCGGCATCGACGTGACGATCGACCCGAAGCAGACGCATGTTACCGTCTCCGGCATCGACCGGCAAAAGGTGGGTCAGGTTGCGGCGGATATGCGATCGCTTCGCAAGCCCGATCCCTACAAGAACAAGGGTGTTCGCTACTCCGACGAGAAGCTCAAAAAGAAGGTCGGAAAGACGGGCGCTAAGTAACCTTCACTTTGCCTGCGATTGCGGCCTGCATCATGCAGGCAATTCTCAGGATGCAACTCAACCGAACGTCGGCAGCACTCTGCTGACGCCTTTAGGAAGGAACTTCAATGATCAACGCACGCTTGCGCAATGTGGTCCGTCAACGCGTCCACTCTCGAATCCGTCGCAAGATGTCCGGCACCGCGGATCGTCCTCGCCTTAATGTGTATCGTTCGCTCAATCACATCTACACGCAGCTTATCGACGATGCGAGCGGCGTGACCATCGCATCCGCCTCCTCCATGGGGAAGAAGTCTGAACAGAAGAAGAGCGGAGGTAACGTCGCCGCCGCTGCGGCTGTAGGCAAGTTGATCGCGGAGCGGGCGAAAGAGAAGGGCATCACCAGAATCGTCTTCGACCGCGGCGGGTACCTCTACCATGGCCGCATCAAGGCACTCGCTGACGCCGCCCGCGAAGGTGGACTTGACTTCTAGTCTCCAGTCCCCGGGCCGACAGCTCGGGGGAGAAAGCAAAACAGGAAAACATGGCCATGATGAAAAAGAAGCTCGACGCGAACCGCCTGAACCTTAAAGATCAGGTCGTCTCGATCAATCGCGTCACCAAGGTTGTCAAGGGCGGAAAGAACATGTCGTTCGCCGCCCTGGTGGTGATCGGCGACCCTGCGGAAGGTGTTGTCGGTTACGGCTCAGGCAAGGCCAAAGAGGTCCCGCAGGCTATTCGCAAGGGCATCGAAGCCGCGAAGAAGAACCTGATCAAGGTCAACCTGACCCAGACCACGATTCCTCATCAGGTGCTCGGCCACTATGGTGCCGGTCAGGTTATGCTCAAGCCCGCCGCTGAAGGTACCGGTGTCATCGCCGGTGGAACCGTTCGCGCCGTCATGACCTCGGTCGGCGTGCAAAATGTGCTGACCAAGTCGCTCGGGTCAGCCAATCCTCACAACGTGGTCAAGGCGACGTTCGACGCTCTCCTTCAACTCCGGGACCGCGCCGAAGTCGCCAGCCTGCGCGGCAAAACAGAAGAAGAGCTCTAAGCCCACATCTCTTACTTAGGAGTACTACCATGGCCGATACCAAAGCCACTCTCAAGATCCAGTACTTCCGTTCCATGATCTGCACGCCGGTCAAGCACAAACTGGTCGTCAAGGGTCTTGGCTTCACGCGGCTAAACCAGATCGTGGAACGCGAAGACACACCCTCGACGCGCGGAATGATCAACAAGATCCCTCACTTGGTTCGCGTCGTCAGCTAAACCGTCATAACGCCCATCCGGGCCATCACATGCGAGTCGATCGAGCTGTCAAGCCGGCCGGCGTTATAGCGAGGACATCATGGCACTGAATCTCTCCAATCTCCGGGCGCCCAAGAAGGCGAACGAGAACAAAAAGCGCGTCGGGCGTGGCATGGGCTCCGGCATGGGAAAGACCTCGACCCGTGGCCATAAGGGCCAGGGATCGCGCTCCGGATCGAGCCTGATGCGCGGTTTCGAAGGCGGCCAGATGCCCCTTCACCGCCGGCTGCCGAAGCGGGGCTTCACCAACATCTTTCGCGTGGAGTACACCGTCCTCGGCCTCGACCGCATCGCCGAGATCCACGCAGCGTCGAACCAGACGGAGTTTACCCTCGAGACAATCGTTAGCCTCGGTCTCCTCCGCAAGAAGAACGGTCTGCTCAAAGTTCTGAATAACGGCGAGATCACCGCCGCCGTCACCGTCCATGCGCACAAGTTCTCGAAGACCGCCCGGGAGGCGATCGAGAAGGCTGGTGGTAAGGCCATAGTCATCGGCGAAGCTGCTCCTGCGGCGTAACCGGTCCCGCTGATATGGTATGAGGTGTGGCTTCGGCCACGCGACCCGGCTCCTCTCCACGGGGAGTATCAGAACCTGAGGTACGTACTTCCGATGTTCGAGAAGCTAGCAAATATCTTCCGCATTCCCGACCTCCGCAAGCGCGTTCTGTTTACGCTTGGGATGCTCGCCGTGTATCGCCTGGGTTCGCATATCCCCACTCCCGGCATCAACGCCGACATGCTGGCGCAGTTCTTCAATCAGAACTCCGGCTCGGCCCTTGGGCTGGTCGACCTCTTCTCCGGTGGCAACCTCCGCAAGTTGACGGTGTTCGCGCTTGGCATCATGCCGTACATCACGGCGTCAATCATCTTTCAGCTGCTCACGGTCATCTATGAGCCGTTGGCTAAGCTACAGAAAGAAGGCGAGCTCGGCCGCCGCAAAATCACGCAGTGGACCCGCTACGTAACCGTCCTCCTCGGGATCGTGCAGTCGTTTGCCATCGGCATGACGCTGACCAACACGGCGACCGGCTCCTCCATGGTCACCATCCCCCGGCTCGCCTTTCTCCCCATGTGTGTCCTTACCCTAACGGCAGGCACCGCCTTCATCATGTGGTTAGGGGAACAGATCACGGAGCGCGGTGTCGGCAACGGCATGTCTCTGCTGATCTTTACCGGCATCGTCGTCGGTCTTCCCAAAGGCATTGCTGAGCTCTATGACAAGGTCAGGACCAACGCCTGGGGTGCCTTCACCCCCATTGCGATTGCCATCCTGGTCGCCGGCATGATCGCCGTCGTTGCCTTCATCGTCTACGTCGAGCGCTCCGAGCGCCGCATCCCGGTGCAGTATGCCAAGCGCATTGTAGGCCGCCGCATGATGGGCGGACAGTCGACCCATCTCCCGCTCAAGGTCAACTCCGGCGGCGTTATGCCGGTCATCTTCGCGAGCTCCATTCTCTCGGCTCCGCTGCTCTTCGCGGGAGCAAGCTTCTTCGGCAGTCCGAAGCTGAGCGACACAGTCTTCCTTGGCCCGATCTTCCGGGCGCTGGGCCCCGGCGAGCCCTGGTACGTCCTCCTCTACATGGCGGCAATCATCTTCTTCGCCTACTTCTACATCTCGATCGTCTTCCGTCCGGACGACATTGCGGACAACATGAGGAAGTACGGCGGCTTTATCCCCGGCATCCGTCCGGGCAAGCGCACCGCCGATTTCATCAATGACGTCCTAAGCCGCATCACGCTGGTCGGCGCGATCTACCTCATCATCATCACTTTCATCCCGATGTTCCTGATCAGCGGTATCCACTTCAATCACCTTCCGCTGATTGGTCCCGTCTTCGATCGGCTTCCCACCTGGACGACAAACGGTCTGGGCGTCAGCTTCTACTTCGGAGGCACCTCTCTCCTGATCGTTGTCGGTGTCGCGATGGATACGGTGCAGCAGATCGAGTCCCAGCTCATCATGCGCCACTACGACGGCTTCAGCCCAAGGTCCGGACGCATTCGCGGACGCCGGAGCTGGTAGGCGGCAGAGAGAGACTCGACGTTGACGACGGACTCCGCAGCACAACATACACCGGCCTCGGCGGAGTTCCTGCCCGGGCCGGTTCTCCTTCTCGGAGCCCCCGGCGTCGGCAAGGGAACCCAGGCGCAGCTGCTGATGGCCGCCTTCGGCATCCCCCAGATCTCGACCGGCGACCTACTGCGAGAGCATGTCGAAAACAGAAGTCAACTCGGAATACGGGCAAAGACTCTGATGGACTCAGGGCAGCTGGTTCCGGACGAGATCGTGAACGGTATGGTAGCCGACCGCCTCACCCGCGGAGACACCCTGCCCGGCTACATCCTCGATGGTTTCCCGCGCACAGAGGGTCAGGCCGAATGGCTCGATGCTAAGCTGCCCGACCTGCACAACGCCCCACCCCTTGTCGCTATCAAGCTACACGTCGCGACGGAGGAACTCCTCCGTCGCATCACCGGCCGGCGTACCTGCCCCACCTGCAAGCGTATTTACAACATGTACACCCACCCCCCCGCGATCACGGGCATCTGCGACTTCGATGGCACCCCCCTGCAGCATCGGTCCGACGACACAGAGGAAGCTTTTTATCGGCGAATGGCCGAGTACGACACCAAAACCGCCCCCGTCATCGAGCACTACCGAGCACAAAGCTGTTTCCGTGAGGTCGACGGGGTAGGTTCGCTCGATCAGGTGGAGCACCGCATCATCGTCGCTCTTCGCGATCTTCGCGCCCACGTCCCCCTTCAACTCGCCCCAGTGAGCCACTGACCATGGCGATCCTGATCAAGACCGCCGTCGAGATTGACAAGATGCGTGCCTCTGGCAGAATACTCCGCGAAGTTCACCGGGCCATCCAGCCGGTGGTGCGGCCCGGAGCAACCACCATGGATCTCGAAAACGCCGCCGCCGCGAAGATCGCCGAGTTCGGCGTTCAGGCTGCCTTCAAGGGATACCACGGCTACCCGGCCGCGCTCTGCACCTCTATCAACGAAGAGGTAGTTCACGGCATCCCGAATCCTAAACGCGTTCTCAACGAGGGAGACATCGTCTCCATCGATTGCGGGGTGATTCTTGACGGCTTCTACTCCGATGCTGCAGTGACCTACGCCATCGGCACCCCGAGCGAGCAGACCAAGAGGCTCCTCGATATCACGCGGGCCTCGCTCGATGCTGCCATCCAGCAGGCCCAGCCAGGTGGACGCCTGGGCGATATCTCGGCCGCCGTTCAGGAGCTCTGCGAGGCGCAGGGCTTCGGTGTCGTCAGGGACTTCGTCGGCCACGGCATCGGGCGATCTATGCACGAGGACCCGCAGGTCCCGAACTTCGGCCCACGCGGCAAGGGCCCGCGACTAAAGGCAGGAATGGTTCTTGCGATCGAGCCGATGATCAACGCCGGCAAGCCGGAGGTTAGAGTTCTCAAGGACGGATGGACCGCCGTCACGGTCGATGGCAGCTACTCCGCGCACTTTGAGCACACCGTGGCCATCACCAACAATGGGCCCGTCATTCTCACGCTTTGAGTGAAGGAACTAGGATTCGTTCACCTGTTCGTAGGGTCGTAGGAGAATCAGCTGCCCTGAGTTACTATAAGAGATGCTGTGCGTATGTTTGCGTCGTTGGAGCGAAGGGCTGCGGCCCGCTCCTAAGGAGATCGTTTGTCGAAGGAAGATGCAATTGAAGTCATGGCAACCGTCGTCGAGACGCTGCCAAATGCGCTGTTCAAGGTCGAGCTTGAGAATAAGCACCAGGCCCTTGCGCACGTCTCCGGGCGAATGCGTAAAAACTTCATTCGTATCCTTCCGGGCGACCGCGTCGCCATTGAGCTCAGCCCTTATGACCTCAACCGCGGGCGTATCGTCTACCGCTACAAGTAGACGCTGGAAACGCTTCCGCGGACAGCGTCCAGTCGCTGTCATCATTTCTACACACCCACGTATGTGTCTGGCTCGCTGGAGCTCGGTGTTAAATCCATTCAGGAGTTTGTATGAAGGTCCGTGCATCCGTAAAGAAGATCTGTGATAAATGCAAGGTGATCCACAGGCGAGGCGTCGTTCGCGTCATCTGTGAGAACGCCAAGCATAAACAGCGTCAGGGCTAATTGAGCCCTGAGACGTCGGAGCTGTCAGGCGAGTTAGCCGAAGTCAAGGCTTGCGATGAACCCGGCAGAACATCTCCATCCATAATCCCCCGCTCCCTGGCTAGACTCGGGAGCCTAACGAAAAGGACCCAAGATGGCACGTATCGCCGGAATCGACGTCCCTAATAACAAACAGGCGCGCATCGGTCTCACCTACATCTATGGCATTGGTGATTCACGCGCTGCCCGAATCCTCGCGAAGGCGGATGTCGACCCTTTCGTGAAGGTTGGCACACTCGATGAGGATCAACTCAACCGAGTCCGTACCGTGATCGAACAGGAAGGCCAGATCGAGGGCGACCTCCGCAAGGATATCTCCCTCAACATCAAGCGCCTCATCGAGATTCAGTCCTATCGTGGACTTCGTCATCGCCGTTCGCTCCCTGTGCGCGGCCAGCGCACCCACACCAACGCTCGTACCCGAAAGGGCCCACGCAAGGGCACTGTCGCCGGTAAGAAGAAAGCGACGAAATAAGCCATGGCAAAGACACAGAATAAGGGCACGGGCGCGAAGGTTGGCAAGAATAAGAAGTTCAAGAAGCGCGAACGCAAGAATGTTCCGTTCGGCCTCGTCTTCATTCAGGCGACCTTCAACAACACCATCGTCACCATCACCGATGGTGTCGGCAATACGCTGTCCTGGAAGAGTTCGGGTTCGCTCGGATTCCGCGGTTCGCGTAAAGGTACGCCTTTTGCGGCCCAGCAGGCTGCCGTGGGTGCCGCCAACGCTGCTCGTGATCACGGTGTGCGGGCGGTCGACGTGCGTGTCTCGGGTCCGGGCTCCGGCCGCGAGTCCGCCATTCGCGCCCTTGCCTCCGCCGGCATCGACGTGCGCTCCATCCGCGACGTCACGCCCATGCCGCACAACGGCTGCCGTCCCCCCAAACGTCGTCGAGTCTGAGGGTTTATGCCCTTGGAGATGAGATCGGTCTGCGAACGCTGCCAGACCCGAGTTCCAGCCGATGGCATAGCTCGGATCTGCAGCTTTGAATGTACCTTCTGCGCCCGATGCGCAGAAGACATGCAAGACATCTGCCCGAACTGTGGCGGGGAACTCGTAAGGAGACCCCGCCGCATCAAGACCTAAACCGGATCGCGACGAAGCGCACGGCGTGTAAAGCGATCGACACCCGAAACTAGGAGATAGCAAGATGGCGCGTTATACAGGACCCGTCTGCCGGATGTGCCGGCGTGACGGCACTAAACTCTTCCTAAAGGGAGCGAAGTGCTTCACGGAGAAGTGCCCCGTAGAGAAGCGCAACTTCCCCCCCGGCCAGCACGGCCAGTCCAAAAAGCAGAAAAAGGTCGTGGGCTACGGTCTGCAGCTACGCGAAAAGCAGAAGGCGAAGCGCATTTACTTCACCCTCGAGACTCAGTTCCGCGCCTACTACCAGAAGGCCTCAAACCGCACTGGTGTCACCGGCGAACTGCTCCTGCAACAACTCGAGACTCGTCTCGACAACGTCTGCTATCGCCTCGGGCTCGCCACAAGCCGTCGGCAGGCTCGACAGGTCGTTCGTCACGGCCACGTCCAGGTCAACGGCCGCAAGGTGAATATCCCATCGTTCCAATGCAAAGTAGGGGATGATGTCGCTGTGCGGGAGGGCTCCAAGGCGCTCATCGTGCTGGAAGAATCGAAGAACTTCGCCAGCGGTCAGCGGCCGGTTCCGTGGCTCGACATCAACCGGGATAACTACTCCGGCAAGGTCGTCGCCATGCCGACTCGCGCGGACGTCAACCTGCCCGTCAACGAGCAGTTGATCGTCGAGCTCTATAGCAAATAATTCAGAACTGGGGTCGCGCTCCGGCTAAGGCTGCTGGAGCGCACGACTCGATGCGCAGCACCTTCACTCAACGCAAAACGGAACGACCCGCCGATCGCAGAATGCATCGCGACTGGAGCGGACGAAAGGGAATCGCATGCTTTGGAGAGGTTTTCAAAAGCCCAAGCGTCTCGCAGCAGACACCGAAACACTCACCGATAAGTTCGGCAAGTTCTCCGCACAACCCTTCGAGCGGGGTTTCGGAACCACCATCGGCAACGCTCTTCGCCGCACTCTGCTCTCCTCCATCGAGGGCGCAGCCGTTACCGCCGTACGCATCGAAGGCGTTCTGCACGAGTTCCAGTCCATCACCGGCATCGTCGAGGATGCAACCGACATCATTCTCAACCTGAAACAGATTCCCTTCAAGCTCAATGGGGATGGCCCCAAGGCTCTCTATCTCCGCGCGGATACCGCCGGCATCGTGACCTCGGGCATGATCGAGGCCGACGGTGACGTCGAGATCCTCGACAAAGACGTCTACGTCTGCACCGTCTCCGAAGGCGGAAAGATCGACATGGAGATGCGCCTGAAGCGCGGCCGTGGGTACATCTCCGCTGACAAGAACTTCGACGGGGACCTCGGCCTCGGCTTCATTCCCGTCGACTCAGTTCACTCACCCGTTCGCAAGGTAAACTTCCTCGTCGAGGCCGCGCGTCTCGGTCAGATCACCGACTACGACAAGCTCACGCTGGAGATCTGGACCAACGGAACTGTCCTCCCCGCCGACGCCCTCGGTCTCTCGGCCAAGCTGCTGAAGGATCACATGACCATCTTCATCAACTTCGAAGAGGAGATGGAGGCAGGTCACGACGGCTCTCACGATGGTCCGCAGATCCGCAACGAGAATCTTAACCGTTCGGTGGAAGAGCTCGAACTTTCCGTTCGCAGCTATAACTGCCTCAAAAACGCCAACATCGCGACAATCGGCGAGCTGATCCAGAAGACGGAAGCCGAGATGCTGAAGACCAAGAACTTTGGCCGGAAGAGCCTCAATGAGATTAAGGAAATCCTTGCTCAGATGGGACTCTCGCTCGGCATGAAGATCGACGATCAGGGTAACCCGGTCCCGGGGCCGACCTCGGTCCTCCCGGCGGCGACCTTGGCGGCGAGCTACGGAAACTTCGACGACGACGATGATGAGGACGAGGATGAGGACGACGACCTCATCCTCCCGAATAACGAGCCTGAAAACTTCTAACCTCAACCGCGGTGGCGGACCCCAGATCGCGGGCCGCCATCTCTCTACCCGATGTTGGGCGCAGCCCCTCGCTGCGCCAACGAGATCAATCAAAGGAGAAGGGCTCTCAAGCCCTCGACTTCCCGGAGCCACCCTCGGCACCGCACCTCAGTTCACGCTGACGGAATTCGACAGATAACGCCATGCGCCATCGCAATGCAGGCTTCAAACTCGGACGCAACACCAGCCATCGCCGCGCCATGCTGCGAAATCTGGTCACCTCCATCATCGTGATGGATCGCGTCGAAACCACCATCACCAAGTGCAAGGCGACCCGTCCTCTGGTCGAAAAGATGATCACCCTGGGCAAGCGCGGGGATGTGCACGCTCGTCGGCAGGCCGCGAGCTATCTGATGACACCCGCGGCGGTCGATCGTCTCTTTGCTGTAGTCGCACCCCGATACACAAGCCGCAGCGGGGGCTACTGCCGCATCATCCGATCCGGCCCCCGCAAGGGCGACGCCGCCGAGATGGCTTTTATAGAACTCCTCGGCGCTGAACAAGAGCTCAGCGAAAAAGCAGCCAAACGTTCAGAGGCCCGCACCAAGCGGCGCGAGGAGATGCAAAAGCAACTTGAAGAGCAGAGCCCAGGCGAGCAGCCCGACCCAAACGCTGAGCCATAGCTTCTAGGGAACCAGCTGTTTCCCTCAAGAAAGCGCACCTACCCGGTGCGCTTTTCTGGTGCCCTCAATCAGCCAACAATCTACGGATGTTTCAACGCACCATAAGCCACAACCCGATTCTTGCCGCTCCGTTTCGCTTGGTAAAGCGCTTCATCCGCCTGCGCTACGAGTTGAAAGCCGTTGGGGAGCGTGTCCGACAGAGCAGTCAAGCCGATGCTCACCGTCACCGGTTCATGGTCCCACGTCTCCGACGCAATCCGTTCCATCAGCCGTTTCGCCAAGCCCAACGCCGCCTCGGCACCGCTCTCCGGCAGGAGCATCGCAAACTCCTCCCCACCGTAGCGGGCCACCAGATCCGGCAAACGCACCGTTGTGCGGAGGATCGCACTCAATCGCCGTAAAACGGCATCCCCCGCCCCGTGACCCCACTGATCGTTAATGCGTTTGAAGAAATCAACATCCAGCAGAAGTACGGCCAGCTCGCGTTTTCTTCTCCTCGCCATGGAAAACTCCAGAACCAGGCGCTCTTCAAACGCTCTCCGGTTCCGCAATCCCGTGAGCTCGTCGGTTACACTCAGCCGCCGAAGCCGGTCGTTGATCTGCTGCATCTCCTCTTGGTAATGCTCAAGCTCCGCCTTTCGCGCAACCTCCTCTGTGGTGTCGACCGCAACGCCGGCAAGCAGGATATTTCCGGCGGAGTCGTGACACGGAAACTTATACGTCTTCCATGAAGTGACCGCGCCGTCAGCGCTTCGGATCTTCTCCTCCGACTCAACCATACGCACGCCCGCCATCACCTCAAGATCCTGGACACGCATAGGCGCTGACGTGTTGCGAGACCACAGTTGGTCGTCCATGCGCCCCAGCCATGCATGCTCACTCACCCCGAAGCGCTTCGCGAAGCTCCGGTTATAGAACAGCAGACGGCCCGCGGCATCCTTGATATAGCTCAGGAACGGACTTGCATTCATGAACGCGCGAAAGAGTTCCTCACTTGCGCGAAGGCTCGCGGAGGACCTCTCTTTCTCATGGATGAGTTTATCGAGAGCAACCCGCTGTTTCCGGAGATCCATGCGAGCCTTCAATTGCCGAACGATCAGTTCAAGCGCCTCCTCCTGTTCGGAGGTCAAAACCCGCGGAACCATGTCGATCGCGCAAAGAACACCGATCGGCCCTCCGTCATTCCCCGAACATTGGGACTCCCGCGAAGAACCGGATGTGCGGCTCCCCAGTCACCTGTGGATCCAACCTGAACTGATTGTCCGCTGCCGTATCTTCAATGATGAGCGGTTCAGGACGACGCAACGCCTCTGCGCAAAAAGCTGCGCCCACCGCGGGCTCATTCAGCCGTAACGCACCGGAAGCGCGAAACCACCGCTTCTGCTCATCCAGTAGCATCACCATGCACACTGGAGTCCGGCAGACCGCCGTCGCCAGCCTGGCAATCTCATCGAATTCTGCGTCTGGCCGGGCGTCGTCTACTATCTTCGCGCCGCTTACTACTTGAACTTGCATGACGTTTTCCGTCAACCTGGAACAAGACAACAATACAGGGAGCGATCACGCCGCCATCACCAATTTGCGGCTTTCGGCGGCTTATTCCCTCGTAGTTGTACGGATCATTCCCAGTCTGGTCCAGTTCGTCCGTTCAGGCGCTCACCTCCAACAAGCTCCTGCTAGGAGTTCTTCCGGATCGCCTCCCGCACGTGCTCAGCAGCCTCAGCTTTGAAGTGAGTCAAATTGTGAACCTCGGCCGCATGTTTCTCAATTACGGGCAGCATCTCTTCCTCACTGGTCCCCTCCGTCTGCCACTCGCACTCGTACCCAACGTCCTTGCAATGAAACAACTTTTTCCCTTGGCTCATACATCCTCCTCCTGCTTTGGATGCGAGGAAGGCGCCAGATCACGCAGGCGAACACCCGGGCACGTTTTCATCCGGTGGCAAATCGCTGGTATCACCGAGTCTCCTCCCGCTGAGGCGGAGAACGCACAACCCTATCGCTTGATCAGCCACATCACCCAACTCGCGACGATTGTCCCACCCACAAACAGCGCAAAGCAGTAGCCGCCGAATCGGATCATCATGCGCGGCTCAGACCTTTGCGTGATGCCAAAGACAATCGATGTGAAGAGAGAAAACAGCAGTACCGCTTCGAAGTGTGTCATGAGCGTTTCCGTCCGGTAGCGAGCGAGTGAGCATCCACCGCCGCAATTACGTTCAGGAGTCCCGCGACCACAATAAACTTTGTTCCATAGTCCGCCACCGTGACTTGCACCGTACTCGCTCCGAGATCTAACGCTCGTGCCAGCACATACAGAATGCCCGCCCCCAGATCGCCCACAAAGTTCAGCACGTCCAGCAGATCACCAGTATTAGGGCTGTAAATCTTCCCATGGAGCGCTATCCCGATAAAAAACATCGCAAAGATCGACACAAAGAGCAGGGCTCCTCGAATCCACTTGCGAAGCAGGAAGTGGCCTGCGCCCGGTATTAGCCAGCCCGCTAAAAGCACCACTAACGGCGGCATCGTCGAGGTCTTCACAGCCATCTGAGTCGGTGCCTGGGCGTTCGTCGTGGTCATCATCCACGATGATATCAGCTAGTTTCGGACAAGCTCACGCTGGATTCGACCTGTGACCTCGGCCCGCCCGGGCCGCGCGATCATGTCGATCTCGCTTCGCACACCGAACTCGCCCGGGAAGTAAGCGCCCGGCTCAACCGAAAAGCAGGTGTTCGGCAAAATCAGGCGCTCGTCGTGAGTCTCGAGATTGTCGAGGTTAGCTCCATTGCCGTGGATGATTGTGCCGATATTGTGCCCTGTCCGGTGCGTGAACACGTCGCCCAGGCCCGCCGCCACCAGCACCTCTCGTGCAGCGTCGTCGCCCTCCCATCCCGCAATCGGACGCTTGCTCGCGAACGCATCGGCAATCACTTGGATCGCAGCATCGCGCGCATCGCGAACCGCGGTAAACACCATCTGCTCACGATCGGTCGGCTCGCGGTCCACCACCCCAGTCCAGGTGATGTCGTAGTAGCAGGAGCCCGGGCGTGCCATCTGCCCCCATATGTCGATCAGAACGTAATCCCCGCGTCGAATCGGTCTGGAGCTCGCTGGCGACGGCTCGTAATGGGAGTCAGCGCTGTTCGGTCCGGCGCTTACGTTTGGTCCATGCTCCCACACCAGACCCTCCCTCCGCATCGCCTCCGAGAGCCACGTCACCATCTCGAACTCATGCGTTCCGGCGGTCGAGCGCGCCCCTTGGCCCATCACCTTCCAGCCTTCGTCAAGGATCGCGTCGATCCTTCTCTGTGCCTCGTAATGAGTCGCAATCTGCTCGTCCGTAAGCACGGCTTCGAATTGGCTCACCAGATCGGCCGAGCTCACAACTTCCTTCCCCATGCCGCGCAGCAGCTCCACCGTGCCCGCGTCCACCATCGAGATATACATAATCGCGTTACGCGGGGAGTACTGCATCGCGATCTTTCTCGCACCTGACAGCAATCCCTCGAGCTTGCTCTCCAGCTCCTGCCACGAAGAGTATTCAGCCCTCGATCCGGGAAGGGGATTGAGTCTACCGGCTTCAATCCGATGCACCAGCTTGCACGGTTCCCCATGCGCAGGAACGAAGTAGAACCACCGGCGCGTGACGTGAAGGTTGTCCCCCAGGCCGAGGATCCGGTAACTGAGAGGGTCGCGATAATGGTGATCGTAAAAGAGCCAGCCGTCGATCTGCTGGTCGCGGAGAGCAGCCTGAATATCCTGGAGGTTCACGCGTTCATCTTACTGCGTCACGGCCTAGGAAATCGGGAACCACTGCTGGCAAATACCGCGGGCCGGGATACTTGATCCCGGCCCGCCGTGTTCGTTAGGGAGTGGCCTAGACGGAAACCGGCGTTGCTGCCGCCGCTGCCGCCGCAGCTGCCGTTGCGGCCGCCACTGCTTCCTTGTCCTTCTCAGCCTTCTTCACGGCCGCGTTCTGCCCCAGCTCCGCTGCCAGAGTCTCCGTGGTAAACGACTCGATCACATCGCCGACGCGGATATCCTTGTAGCCGTTCAGATCGATACCGCACTCCACACCCTGCCGGACCTCGGACACGTCATCCTTGAAACGCTTCAGAGATCCAATGCGACCACGCCAGATCTCCGTGCCCTCACGCACCAGGCGCACATGGTTCTCGCGTTTGATCAAACCATCGGTCACCTGGCAACCAGCAATCTGACCGACCTTTGTGATCTTGAAGACGTTTAACACCTGCGCACGGCCGGCAAAGTTCTCCTTGAACACCGGCTCGAGCAGGCCGTACATCGCCTTTGTCATCTCGTCCTGCAGCTCGTAGATGATCGAATGGAGCCGAACTTCGACGTTCTCGCGATCGGACAGCTCCTGAGCCTTTCGCTCCGGTCGCACGTTGAAGCCGATAACGACCGCGTTCGATGCCGAGGCCAGAAGAATATCCGACTCCGTAATGGCGCCAACGCCCGAGTGCAGCACCCGTACCCGGACCTTCTCGGTCGACATCCGCTGCAGCGAGTCCGCCAGAACTTCGACCGACCCCTGCACGTCGCCCTTGAGGATGAGATTGAGATCTTTGACGCCGGCCTGCTTGATCTGCTCGGCGAGACCTTCGAGCGAAACGCGCGAGCTCTTCGCCAGTTGCGCTTCGCGCTCCTTCATCTTCCGGTACTGTGCAATACCCTTTGCCTTGTCGCGATCGGCCATCACCAGGAACGTGTCGCCCGCATCCGGCATGCCTTCGAGACCGAGAATCTCGACCGGAGTCGACGGCCCCGCTTCGGTGATCGGACGTCCCCGATCGTCGAACATGGCTCGGATCTTCCCGAACGTGTTGCCTACAATATAGCTGTCGCCCGTCCGCAAAGTCCCGTTCTGCACCAGCACTGACGCTACAGCGCCGCGTCCGCGATCGAGCTTCGCTTCAATGACCGTGCCCACCGCCGGCCGCTCAGGTGTAGCCTTCTGCTCGTTCACATCCGCGACCAGGCAGATCATCTCCTCCAGCCGGTCTAGATTAAGCCGCTTCTTGGCCGAGACCTCGACGAACTCCACGTCGCCGCCCCATCCCGTAAGCTGCAGGCCGCGCTCCGCGAGTTGCTGTTTCACGCGATCCGCATTGGCATCCGGCTTGTCGATCTTGTTGATCGCAACGATAACCGGCACATTCGCCGCCTTCGCGTGATCAATCGCCTCGATCGTCTGCGGCATAACCCCGTCATCGGCCGCAACAACAATCACAACGATGTCCGTGATCTTCGCTCCACGGGCACGCATGCGGGTAAACGCCTCGTGACCCGGCGTGTCGAGAAACACGATCTCGCGACCAAACGCCGGCGAATCCGGCTTCGTCACATGCACCTTGTAGGCGCCGATATGCTGCGTGATGCCGCCCGCCTCGCCAGCCGCAACGTCCGTCTGTCGAATTGCGTCCAGCAACGAAGTCTTTCCGTGATCGACGTGACCCATAACCGTGACCACCGGCGACCGCGTAATCTCGACCATGCCGCTCGTATCCTCGAGGAACCCTTCGATCGCCTCGTGCTCGAGCTGCTCTTCAACCGTAATCACCGTCGCATCCGCGCCAAACTGCCGCGCCACATCCTTCACCAGCTCGCCGTCAAGCGACTGATTGACCGTGACGAACACGCCACGCATCAGCAAAATCGCTATCAGATCCTTGCCGCGAACGTCCAGCTTTTCGGCCAGGTCCTTCACGCTGATGCCTTCCGTCACCGTTATGGTCCGCGTGATCGGCAACGGCTCATTCGAGAAGGAGGCCGCTCCGCCAAAGCGTGGCGGAGGCGTGAATCCCTTCATCGGGCCTTCTTTGCTCTTCTCGTACCTCTGTCCGCCGCGCCTCTGTCCAGGACGCGCCGCAGGTCGCGGCGCTCCACCCGGAGTCTCGCCCGGTCCAGGCAGCATTCCGCCCGGGCCAGCCGGTCCACCAGGCCGTGCACCAAATCCTGGACGCGCACCAAACGGCGGACGCGCTCCACCGGGAGCGAATCCCGGTCGCCCCGGAGCTCCGCCGGGTCCAGTCGGGAACGTGCGTGTCGGATGCATCGGCCTGCGTGCGCCAGGGGGAAGCAAGCCAGGCCGCTGCCCGGGCCCACCCGGTGCACCCGCAACACCGGGTCCTCCCATGCTCTGCGGTCGTGGACGCTCAAAGATCGGTCGGCCACGCGCCGGCGCTCCAGGCACTGGCGGCGGTGCCGTATAGATCGGCCGCGGCCCAGTCTGCGGCATAATCACGCGGCGCGCAGGCGGTCCTGCGACCACAACAGGAGCCGGAGCCTCAGGAGCCGCACTTGCTGCCTCTTGTCCAGCATCAGTGGGCGTTGCCACCGGTGTCGCAACTTCCGAGGGGTTCGTCGGAGCCTCAGGGGAGATCGCAACTGGCTCCTGAACCACCGGATCTTTCTGTGCCGGAACTGCCGCCGCAACAGCAGCAGCAGGCGCGGGCGCGGCGCTCACAGGAGCCACAGGTATAGCCACCGGTCTAGGCATCACTGCCGGGGGTGCCGTGATAACTGCAGGCCGTTCCGTAGTTGGTCTGGCTGCCACCGCGCCCGGAGCTCCAACCGGAGGCCGCGCAATCACCGGCCCAACCGGTGGCCTGCTCGCAATGGCCGGAGGCGCCGGTGGCGCAACAATGTTCGCACCCTGCCGCGGCAGGGGCACAATCCGGCGTGGTGCCGGCGGCGTCGTCGAGGTCACCGCCTGCTTCGGCAGTTCTGAAGTCGGAGCCGTCGGCTGAGACTGAGAGGAAGCAACCCCTGCCACCTGCGGTGGTGCCGGTGGTGTCTGCTGCTGGGGCCCAGGTGTCCCTGCTGCAACCGCCACTGGCTTGGCTGGCGTCGTCGGTGCTGTTGCGGATCCGACCGGAGCGGCGGCGACCGTAGGCCTCGCCGTCGCTGGCGGTGCCGCCTTTGCAGCCGCCTCGGCCTGTCTGCGCTCCAGAATCGCCTTCAGCGCATCGCCCGGTTTTGCTGCTTTTGACAGATCGATCTTCGCAACCGCCGCCTGCTGTCGGCCGCCGTTGCTCGGCGATCGGCTGCCGCCATTGATGTAATTCCGCACCTTCTCGGCCTGGTCAGCCTCGATAGAGCTCGAGTGAGTCTTTCCAGTGACGCCAATCGCATCGAGAGCATCTAGAATCGGTCTGCTCTTTACTTCCAGCTCTCGCGCCAGATCATTGATTCGAACTTTGTTCATCCGTCCCTTTTCACTTCCCCTGCGCCCTTAGCCGCTCATAGCAAGCTGCTCATAGATGCCTCATCGTGGGAATATCTATTGTACGTAAAAACCACAACTCTTCGACTAATTTCAAGCTCGCGGCACGTCTGCCTGTCCAGGCCCCATTCCATCCAGGCCCAGTCAGCGTCCTTCTAGCCCCGGTCATGGCCGTCAGTATCGATTCCCTCGTCCGATATCTCGTTGGCCTGCACCGCAAGATTGTCGACCTCATCGTTCTCGAGCTCGATCTTCTCCTCGCGGGCATCCGCATCATCGTTCGCATCGCTCAGGCTGGCCCGGGCCTCTGCCGCAATCAGGTCGTCGGCAGAGACGCCGTTCAGCTCCTGCGCTTCCCCGAACTCCGCCGCCTCGGCCGCCAGAACCTCCTCCGGCGTCCTCGTCAATCTCTCTTCAGTCAAATTCTCTCTCACCGTGTTCCCTGCCTCTCCGGTGCCCTCGTCTGCGGCACCCGCCAACTCATCCATCTCTCCCGCTGTCTCTGTAGATGCTTCAGCAGCAGCCTTGGGACGCTGTTCGCCATCCTCATACTGGCCAAAGTAGTGGCGCACCGCGACCGTGATCTTCTCGACCGTCTTCTCGCCAATCCCCGGAACCTCTTCCAGCTGCTCGGGCGTCATGTCCGCCAGCGCCTCCACAGTCGTAATCCCGGCCGCGATCAGCTTCTCCAGAATCTGCTCCCCAAGCTCCGTCACCTGCTCGATCGGCGTCGTCGGCCCGCCCGTCATCGCCTGCATCTGCTGCTCGACCTCCTGCCGCTTCTCCTCTTCGCTCTTGATGTCGATCTTCCACTGCAGCAGCTTGGCCGCGAGCCGCACATTCTGGCCCTTCTTCCCGATCGCGAGCGATAGCTGCGTGTCGTCCACAATCACCTCGATCTGCTTCTCCGCCAGATCGATGATCGAGACGCGGCTCACCTTCGCCGGCTGCAGCGCCTTCTCGGCAAAGGTCGTTATCTCCTCGGAATACTCAATAATGTCTATCTTTTCGCCGCGCAGCTCGCGAATGATCGACTGCACACGCATGCCTTTCATGCCCACGCACGCACCCACCGGGTCTACGTCCTTGTCGCGGCTCATCACGGCAATTTTGGTGCGCTCCCCGGCCTCGCGTGCGATGGCGCGAATGGTAACCGTCCCGTCGTAAATCTCTGGAACTTCCGACTGAAACAGGCTCTGCACCAACCCCGGCGCGGCCCGGCTCACGATCACCTGCGGCCCCTTCGCCGCGCGATCCACCCGCAGCAGAACCACGCGAACCCGCTCGCCCACCGCAAACTGCTCCAGCCGCGACTGCTCCCGCTTTGGCATCCGCGCCTCCGCCTTGCCCAGGTCGAAGATCGTGTCCATCGGCTCCAGCCGCTTCACCGTCGCATTCAAAACCTCTCCCGCACGGTGGTTGTACTCGTTGAACACGGTGTCGCGTTCCGCCTCCCGTACCTTCTGGAAGATCACCTGCTTCGCCATCTGCGCGGCAATCCGGCCCAGCGGCGTCGTGTCCTTGTAAAACCGCAGCTCGCCGCCGATCTCAACCTCCGGAGCCATCTCCCGCGCCTGCTCCAGCGTGATCTGGTTGGTCTCGTCCTCCACCTGCTCCGGTGTCTCGACAACGGTTTTGAAGACGTACGCCCGGATCTCGCCAGTCTCCCTGTCCATCTCCGCCCGCATGCTCTCCTGCGTCTTGTAATACTTGCGCGTCGCCAGAGCGATCGCATCCTCGACCGCGCCCACGACGATCTCTGGGTCGATCCCCTTATCCTTGCTCAACGATTCGATCGATTGATACAGAACACTTGCCATTGCTCACTCGTCCTTCTCTAGGTGTCAGTCTGCCTTGCCAAATGCCCCTGGATCGCGCCGCAGGCGTGAACAGTCTTCTCTATGCGGCAGTCGACATCCACTCCCTACTCAAATCTCGGGAACCAGGTTCGCCTTCTCAATGTTTGCGAGCGGAATCTCGATTGAGACCTCCTCGGTCGCCTTCTTCGCCTTGCCCTTCTGTTTCACCGCCGAAAGATCCAGCGTAAGGACACCATGCTTCAACTCCTTCAGTCGCCCCCTCCACTGCCGGTTCTCGTTCACCGGTGTAAAGGTCTGCAGCTTCACCAGGCTTCCGGTAAACCGGTGGTAGTCGGCCGGCTTCGACAGCTTGCGTTCCAAGCCCGGGGAAGAGACCTCGAGCGTGTACTCGGCACCCGGCACTAGATCCTCAACGTCGAGCACCGTCCCGAAGTCCTGGGCAAACCGCCCGCAGTCCTCGTGGGTCACACCCGACAGCATCTCCACGGGCACGCCTTTTGGGAGCGCATCTGCCGCCACACCCTCCGCCTGTTCGGCCAGCTTTGCTCGGCCAGCAGCATCCTTCTCGAGGTAGACCCGCAGCGACCGGGCCTTCCCGCTCCCCTGTAGCTCGAGATCCACGATCTCGAGCCCGAACGAGGCCGCCACCCGTTCCGCCGTACTCCGAATTTGATCCAGCTTAACCGCCATCGCTACCCGCAACGCCACCCGGAAACTAAGCTCCCGGAAAACGCACTTTGAAGCAAATAAAAAGTGGGCTTCAGCCCACTCATCTCTTCCGACAGCCTCGGTCGACAAACGGCAAAATTCGGCTGCGGAACGAAACAAACTAGAGTAATCATACATCCATCCTTGAGCGCCTTCAATGCAGCGTTCTGGCCCTACATTCTGGTCCACCCCGCGCCTCTGCTCCGCGCCCGCTCCCGCCCACCCACCTCTTCCTCGCCCTGAGCTTGGCGAGGGCCCGCTCCCCTACCGGAACCTCTCCCCATGCCGCTACACCCCACCGCACACGCCGCGCCTGTCAACCCCTGCACCCACAAGCCAGGCCGTAGCAACACTTCCGAGTGGCGTACCTCCCCATCAAAACCGGCTAAACTGGATAGGAGCAGAGTCAGGTCACTGGGGTTAGACTTTGCGGATCTTCTTCTAATGGTTCTATAACTCTAGTTGATTGAGGATTTCGGCCGTAGGTCCTTTCTTTTGAAGATTTGGGAGGAGACTGACAACTAAAGACATTTATACCCTTCCCCCTATCATTTGGGAATGGGGTAGGCAGGCGCAAGACCCGGATTCGGATTTACTCCGAGCGTGTTCGGTAAAACCTGGACTACTCGCTCTAAGACTTACTTAATTGCGTAGTATTTGTTGGTAAATGCGGATATTTGTTGATATTGTATTAGTAGTTGAGCGGAAGGCGGGAGAATCGAACTCCATTCCGGCCAAGGAACTCGGGGATCTAAAGCCCCGTTCGAGCACCAGCAAGACCCTTCCGTTTTTTGAGGGACCGAGCTTCGGGTACGGGGGCCACTAACCCCCAAAAATCCTGCGAAGCCCGGTGTCGTGCGAGCCCCCGAACCGTGGAGAACGCTATTGGCCGTGGATAGGAAAACTGTGAAAGTAGACCGGAAGCAGTTCGAGAGTATCGTCGGGAACCTTCTGAGGACTCCTCCCTCCCCCAGGGCGGAGGAGAAAACGGGTCAGCCGAAGGTTGGCAAGATCATACCCGCTAAGCCCCAGCAGTGAGTTCCTTGAACTGCATGGGCGCGGTGACGACCATCTCGCCAACCGTCATTCCAAAGCGGTTCGCTGCGTGACGGGCGTTGAACCGATATTCGAATTCAGTCAGATAGCGGTGAAGGTGCTTTATTGAGACGCGGTGAAAGCTCCCTATCAGGCCACGCTTGAGAAGTGAGAAGCTGGACTCGAGCGTATTTGTGTGGATGCGCAATCCGGGTACCAGCCACTGTTAAGAGTGATTCACCGTGCGGTGCTTGGACTTGTGAATTGGATGTATAGCGAAGTCATAGACGGAGCTGTTGTCCGTGTAGACACGGCTGATGTTGTCCGCAAGGTGCTTATCCAAGATGGGCTGGATCGTCGCACGCTTGCCGTCGGGGACGTGAAAGTATCGAACGCGGCCCCGTAGTGCCTTGAAAACTGCGCTCGCGCATGGCTAGGACCATCTCCTTTGCGGGCCGAACGTTCTTGGTTCGATGAAAACGACGGACTGCCGTCCCGCCGATGTACGTTTCATCCACCTCGACCACGCCAGTCATGGGCTTGGCATGAGTATCGACCATTGCCTTACGAATGCGGTGGCACAGATACCAGGCCGTTTTATATGAGCCGATTCCGAGATGGCCTTGGAGCTGTTTCGCGGAGATTCCTTTTTTAGCATCCACAATGAGAGCGATGGCCATAAACCATTTCGTTAGTGGAAGATGCGTGTCATTGAAGATTGTGCCGGACGTAGCAGAAAACTGCTGCTTGCAGGTTGGCTCTAGGCACTGGTAGATGCGGGTACGCTTATTCTTAGAAGTCGCTCCCGTCTTACTCTTGTTCGTTCGTGTGATCTTGCTGACCTGATCGCAGCCGCAGGTTGTGCATCGAACGATTCCATCGGGCCAACGCTGTCTCTCAATGAACTCTAAGCACTGCTCCTCGGTGTTCAATTCACGGGTAACGTCTATCAGGTTCATTGACCACAACCTCAATAAACCAAGTATCTCAATTCCTCCCTTATGTGTCAAGGGGATAATCGTCCAATTAAATCATTGTGAAAAGAGACTTTAGGCAAAAGGGTACCCGGGGGGAGGGGTACCGCGCCACCCGTCTAGGTCGCCGGTCAGACAGCAGGTCGTCTCCCTTTCTCGTCCTTATTTGCCCTCCCCCCCGTCACCCCCTACAATCGTTGCACCCCAGAAGAGGTGAGCCGAATCCCTCTGCTCCCAACAGCCAGAGTCACGAGCCAAAACTACATGGTCAACTTCCCCCTCCCCGAAGCGCTTACCTTCGACGATGTCCTTCTCGTACCCGCCTACAGCGAGGTCGTTCCCAGCCAGGTCAGCACACAGACCCGGCTCACCCGCGATATCACCCTCAACACCCCCCTCATCTCCGCCGCCATGGACACCGTCACGGAATCGCGCCTGGCCATCGCCATGGCCCAGCAAGGCGGAATCGGCGTCGTGCACCGCAACCTCTCCATCGAGCAGCAGGCCGGCGAGATCGACAAGGTCAAGCGCTCCGAGAGCGGCATGATAGTCGACCCGGTCACCATCTCCCCCGATCAGCCCATCTCCGCCGCCCTCGACGTCATGCGCCGATACAAGATCTCCGGCGTCCCCGTCACCAAAGACAAAAAGCTCGTCGGCATCCTCACTAATCGCGACCTCCGCTTCGTCTCCCGCACCGATCTCCGCATCGACGAGGTCATGACCAAGCAGAACCTCATCACCGTCCCTGTCGGAACCACCCTCGAAGAGGCCGAGCACATCCTCCACCAGCACCGCGTGGAAAAGCTGCTCGTGGTCAACGACGAGTACGAGCTCAAGGGCCTGATCACCGTAAAGGACATCCAGAAGAAGCTCAAGTACCCGAACGCATCCAAGGACTCGCAGGGCAGGCTCCGCGTGGCCGGCGCCATTGGCGCCACCGGTGACTATATGGAACGAGCCGCCGAGCTCGTCCGAGCACGCGTGGACGCGCTCGCAATCGACTCCGCCCACGGCCACTCCTCCCGCGTCATCGAGGCCGTCGCCGAGGTCAAAAGGCGTTTCCCAAACATCGCCCTGCTCGCGGGGAACGTAGCCACCTACGAGGGAGCCATGGCCCTGATCGACGCCGGAGCCGATGCGATCAAGGTCGGCATCGGCCCTGGTTCCATCTGCACCACGCGCATGGTCACGGGAGCCGGCATGCCCCAGATTACAGCCATCGCTGAAGCGTTCCGCGCCGCCAGCGAGCGCGACATCCCGGTCATCGCCGATGGCGGTATCAAATACTCGGGTGACGTTACCAAGGCCATCGCCGCCGGTGCCAGCGTCGTCATGCTCGGGTCCCTCTTCGCCGGCGTCGACGAGAGCCCGGGCGAGACCATCCTCTACCAGGGACGTTCCTTCAAGGCCTACCGCGGCATGGGATCGCTCTCCGCGATGGCCCAGGGCTCGGGCGAACGCTACTTCCAGAGCGCGGACGATATGGAGGACGCCAGCAGCGGCGAGCGCCCTTCGCTCACCGCCCGCGAGGGTGCCACCTCCAACCGCCTCGCCAAGTTCGTTCCCGAGGGCATCGAAGGTCGTGTGCCCCACCGCGGCCCCCTTGAGGCCATGGTCTTCCAGCTCGTGGGCGGTCTACGTTCCGGTATGGGGTACCTGGGCTGTTCCAGCATCGCCGAGCTTCAGACAAATTCGCGATTCATTCGCATCTCGAACGCTGGCCTGCGCGAAAGCCACGTCCACGACGTCATGATTACTCGCGAAGCGCCCAACTACCACGTGGAGTAGATTCGCTGGGCACACAACGTGAGCTTCGGATTATGGCAGCCCTTGGTTCTGTCCAATATGCCGGTGGCCTTCACCTGTTCGCCTTATCAAGCACCATTGCGTCAAAGCGATGCTTCGTGGCAAACCCGTGATCTTCATACAACCGGACTGCCCGCACATTCTCCTCAGTCACGGTCAGCGTAATGGCCTCGTAGCCTGTGCGTTTCAAGTGTTCCATGCACCGCTGCAGTAGCAGGGCCCCGAGACGCTGCCCGCGACGCTCTGGTGTGACACACAGCTGTGTGACATGGGCAACCCCGTCGTCGACGCGAGAGCACAGGATCAGCCCGACCAGCTTGCCCCCCGACGCCTCCTCGACGACCCATGACTGATCCCCCTCAAACACCCCGCACCCCGGAAACCGCACGATATTGTGGAGAAATCGGAGCGATCCGTGAAGAGAACGATATTGATCGTTGATTCGCGCATCTACATGGCCCGCATAGCAGGCATGAATCAACTCCGCGGCGCCCTGGTAGTCGGCTGAAGACCAACGCCGAACAGACAGCCCTGCCGAAGCTAGAGCCGAAGCCTCCCCTGTCTTTGCCGAGCCGAGGTCCCCTTCCATAAACAGACGCGGAAAGATTGAGAACCCCTCCCTGCTAAACGTCTGCGCGAAAGCCCCGGCGTCATACATCAGCAGCTGAGATTCGATCCGGTCCACCGATGGCGAACCGCGGAGCAATTCGAGCAGATGGCGTAGCAGAGTCCGGGTCACCTCTGTCGCACCATGATGGGGGGCGTTGATAGCAAAGGCGTCCCCCACCACTGCCTTGATGCCCTCGTAAACGCAGAATGTAAACCCACAAACCTTTCCATTCTCAAGAGCGACGAAGCCGGGTAGCACGTGCGTGTCGAGATACTCGAGCAGAAGTTCTGTCGAGCCGCGGTAGTTCCACCTCAGACGTTCCTGCCAGATGTGTGCCTCCATTTCCAGCAGAGGTCGCAGCTGTTTGGCCGAGAGGTGGCGAAGATCGAGAATCTCTAAATGTGTCGGCACCGGCATACGATCGAGAAGGTTTGATCGAGCTTATACGATGCGATTGCAGAGAGCCACTAAACGGTGACGGTGGGGCCCTTTAGTGCATAGCTGCAACGTGATATACGGCCAGCCCCTGAGTCTCAAATAAGAAAAGTGGCTGGTACACGCGGCCGGCCAGCCATCGGTCAAGATCGCCCGTGTCGCTGGATCGGATCACCAGAATGTGCTCCTGCGGCGGCACCCCGTCTACCGTGTAGTGCGTGGTCGCGCGATTGCGGTAAAAGGCAAGACCATAGTCCATGTCTCGCCGGACCTCTTCAGTGGCTACAATCTCTATCCCCGGAGCCTTGCTGGCGATCTCCGCCGCGAGCGGACGCGCAGAGTAATTCAGGTCGAGATCTTTCCCGTGTACTCCGAGCAGGAAGATTAGAGCGCCTACAACGGGAATCAGGGTAGCCGTGAGCACCTGTGACATGCCCCACTTGCGGACGATGACTACGACCAGAGCAGCGATCACAAGCGCCGTTGTTGCCGCCGCGAGCAGCCACAGCCGGGAGGGAATCAGCGTCTCATATTTTATGTGCTGCGGAGCTAGCATCAGAACAAAGGCCAGAGACGCGCAAACCGCAGCGTGAGACCAGAGCAGCCACGAGGGCAGACCCTCCCTGCGAATGCGATTCAGGTAATCTCCGGTAAGGATGGTGAGCGGCGGAATAGAAGGAAGGATATAACCCGGGAGCTTCGATCCCGAGAAGGAAAAGAAGACAATCGGGAATAACGCCCAAAGCACGAGGAACTCAGGGAATGCATCGCCGGCGCGTGAGTGACCAAGGTACCGTTGCGGATCATGGCGGACCTTCCACTCTGCGACGGATAGTTGGATGGCATCCATGAAGGCCCGCCCGGAAAGTGCGACCCAGGGCATAAGGCCGAGGACCAGAACCGCGGCATAGAACCAGAATGGCTGGTGGTGCTGGTACCTATTACTGGCAAACCGTTCCAGGTTATGTTCCAAAAAGAAGAACCGGTAGAACGTCGGGTTCCGACGTTGCACTTCGATGTACCACGGCAGGACCATCAGCAGGTACAGAAGCACGCCAGGCAGCCAAATTGTTCGGCGAAGCAGCGACCACTCACGCCGGAGTGCGGCGAAGAGGAGGATGATGCAGAGCGCGAGAAAGGGGGCCACCGGTCCCTTCGCCAGCGTTGCCGCAGCCCCGAAAAAGTACAGGTCGAAAAGCCAGAACTTCCTGCCGGTTTCGTACCACGCATACCACCCCAGCATCCCAATGCAAAACGGCGCAGCAAGCTGCATGTCGGTGGAAGCTCCACGAGCGAAGCTGACCATCCCGAGGCAAGACGCGGTAATTAGGGCTGCGTCGAGATGTCCTCCCGGCCGGAACCGTCGCATGTGAAGGAAGATGAGGACGATGAGGGCAAAGGCACCTGAGGAAGACGGCAATCGCGCTGACCAGTCGGAGACCCCAAACTCCCTGAAGAACCCCATCGCTCGCCAGTAGTAGAGAGCTGGCTTTTCCAGCCACGGCTTTCCGTAAAGAATCGGCGTGACTGTGCCTCCAACGAGGCAATGATAGGAGTCACGGAGATCTGCAAGCGCTAGCCCATGTGGGAGCACGCTGGCGTGCGTCTCGGCGCAGATCGTGGTGTGGGCCTGGAGCATCTCGCGCGCGATCTGGGCATATCGGGGCTCGTCTGCACCTACTAACCCTAACTGGTCACCACCGAAGATCGGAACGAGGCCATAGAGAAGAAGAAAGAGGGAGACGATGCAGAGGGTAAGCAGTTCACGAAGCACGGTGGTGCTCGGAAGCTTTACCACGCTCTTCAGCTTGCTCCAGACAGCATGGATAGGCGTTCGGGAGGTGCTTGAGGGGTTGACTTCCATCTGCTGAGTTGTCGACAGGCGAGCCAAGGTTAACAGAGTGCCTCACGCAACTGCGCAACGATCCGGTCAGCAGCGTCCTCCAATGGGCCGTTCAGGGTGCATCCGCTGGCGGTACGGTGGCCCCCGCCCCCGAAGTGCTCGGCCACCTTGGCGACGTCCAGCGTGCCCTTGCTGCGGATGCTCAAGCGGTACCGGTCCGAGTCAGGTACTTCCCGCAGGAAGACCGCTGCCTCAACGCCGGTGACGCCGATCAAGTGGTTGATGACGCCCTCACAATCCTCGATCTCTGCCGAGGCGTCCTCGAGATCTTTGAGGGTGACCCAACTCCACGCAATCTGCCCCTCACGCCTCATGCGGGAGAGGGCTGCGCCGAGAAGCCGAATCTTGCTTTCGGGGCTGGAGAAGTAGATGTCCCGCGCAACTTGTCCCGGTTGTGCCCCGGAGACGGTCAAGTCACGGGCGAGCGCGAAGGTGGCGGCATCCGTGCCGTCGTAGGTGAAGGCGCCGGTGTCGGAGAGGATGGCGGTGTAGAGGCAGGTGGCAATCGCGGGGGTGATTGTGGCACCCGACGCCTGGGCAATCTGGTAGATCATGGCGCCCACGGCACAGGCCAGGGGATCGATCCAGTTCAGAGCGCCGAAGGGGCGGCCGGAGGCGTGGTGATCGATATTAATCAGCAGCCGACCGCTGATGCCAGCGATTCCGGTCCGGTCGACGCTGTCACACTCGAGCAGAATGCAGGGGATCTCCGCGGGCACGGTGAAGGCCCGCTGGATGCGTTCGACACCGGGCAGGGAGCGGTAGATGAGGGGGACCGGGTCGGCGAGGACGATGTCGACCTCGCAGCCGATCTGCTCGAGGATGCCGGCGAGCGCGAGCACAGAGCCGACAGCATCCCCATCGGGCCGGGCGTGCGAGGTAAGGAGGAAGCGAGGCGTGGAACGGAAGGCCTGGAGGAGGGAATCGATCAGGACTGCATGGGAGGTCATGGTGCTGGCGGGCCGTTCTCTCTGGTCTGGGCTGCGGTTTGGGCTGCGTTTCGACGCATGTCGCGCTTGCGCATGCGGGTAAGCAGTTCATCCATGCGGCCGGTCATCTTCTCGGAGCGATCGATGGCAAAGGTGAGGTCAGGGACGTGACGGACTCCCATGCGATACCGCAGCTGCGAACGGATGTAATCGCGAGCGGTCATGAGGCCCTCAAGGGTTGCATCCTCTTCGGGAGCGTCACCGTGGACGGCGACAAAGACGCGGGCGGATTTGCCGCCGGGGGCGAGGACCACGTCGGTGACGTAGCTGGGAGCGATGCGCGGATCGGAGAGTTCACCTTCGAGCATGGCTCCGATCTCGTCGGAGAAGGTGCTGGCGACCCGATTGCGGTGGTGCGTTCTGGCGCGATGTTCAGGCATGGTCTTCTCTTGGGTGAAACACCTGAGGATATCAAACGCCGGAGGTTTTGATTCGGAGGCGCAGATCCCTCGAGGTCGCCGGAGGCAGCGGATCAGCCCGGCTCGGAACCTTCCGACAGTAGTTCGACGTACGAATCAGTGATTTCGGCACCGCAATTCGTGGCGATTCGGTGGGCGGCGCGGTCGATCTTGTGGTTCTGGCCGGTGAGGTAGGCGGTGGAAGAGGAGATGGTGACGATGCCCAGGGTAGCGCGGTTCCAGACGAGGCCTTCGTCGAGTTCAGCGACCGCGAGATTGAACCCCTGGCGGAGTTTATCTTTCATGGAGCGGACGACCTGGCGGCGATCCTTGAGGGATTGGGCGTGAGGGATTTCGATTTCAAGGATCAGCTTTGCTACCGGCATGGTCTCCCCCTCCCCCCGGTACCCTCTCCCTAAGTTCCCTGATTTGATACATTTATCGTGGTAATAATATACTCGACTAAGTACGGGTTCTTCCGTATTCTCAAGTCATGGCATATCCGAGCACACTTCAGGACGCAATCAAACACTTCAGCGAAGAGCAGATTTGCATTGACGCTGTTGCGGAGATGCGTTGGCCCGATGGTATCCCGGCCTGTGCGTGGTGCGGTTCCGAGAATATCAAGTGGATGGCTTCTCAGAAGCGGTGGAATTGCCGTTCCTGCAAAAAGCAGTTCTCTGTCAAGCGCGGGACGATCTTTCAGGACTCTCCCCTCGGACTGGACAAGTGGATGGTTGCCATGTGGATGCTGGCGAACTGCCGTAACGGGGTGAGCTCTTACGAAATCTCCCGCGCTATCGGGATAACCCAGAAGAGCGCATGGCACATGATGCACCGCATCCGTGAGGCAATGAAGCCCCGCGATGGACGCAAGCTGGGCGGGGATGGCACTGCTGTTGAGGTAGACGAGTCCTACATCGGCGGGAAGCTAAAGAACAAGCATCTCGCCGCAAAGAAAGACATGGCAGGGACGAACCTCAACAAAACCATCGTCATGGGTGCCTTGGACCGCGAGAAGGGCCATGTACGGGCGGAAGTCATTCCAGCCGCTAAGCGTGACACCATGACGGCGATGGTCCAAAAGCACGTAAAGTTTGGATCGACGGTCTACACCGACAACCATGTTGGCTATGACACCATGCGCTATCGCTACACGCATGACACGATCAACCACATCAACGAATACGTTCGTGGTCAGGTTCACACCAACGGGATCGAAAACTTTTGGTCGCTTCTAAAGCGCGGTCTTGCCGGTACTTACATTGCGGTAGAGCCCGAACACCTTGACCGTTATGTGACCGAACAGGTGTTTCGTTTCAATCACCGCAAAGATGGAAAGACCCCCATCAACGATGCGGGCCGATTCAAGGCAGTGCTCAAGGACATCGTAGGCCGTCAGCTTACGTATGCGGAACTGACCGGGAGGATAGGCTGAGCCCCGACGGACTAACCCTTATCGGAAGAAGAGGGGGTCAAAGCGGGCTTAGGGTCTGGCGTTACCACTTGCCTTAACAGTTCTCGAAATGCTGCGTACTCTTTCGGCATTTCGGGGCCGGGGGGCGCTTTCTCGCTTTGAGCCATTCTCACCACTCCACGTCTATTAGGACGATGCTAATCAAAGTGAAGGCTTCCGGTGTTTCTATGTAGAAAATAGACACCGGTTGAAGTCCGGGGAAATCAGCAAATTTGGCTCGGCGTATTACGAAGTCACCAGTGTCTGGAATCTGAGGAAAGTACGGAGGAGCAGATTCCATTAAAGCTGTGACTTGTTCCATTGCCTCATCAAATCTTCGAATATTTACCCGCAACTCCCGCTGTTGTTGCTTGAAAGTATGCGACTCAATGATGACTCTGGAACCCATTAGGCGGCACTCTGGTCTCGACTAAGCTGGATTGCGAGTGCCTGTCCGAAAGCTATTTCGGCGCGAGATAGCGGGTCATGGGAGACGAGTATGGTTGCGTACGGAATGGTCTGCTCCATCTCTACCGCGTTCCATCCCGCCATGTCATGCGTCTTCTCGCTCACGGATTTCGCGTCATCGCTCGAGAGCATCTCTATTACTTCGTCAACCAGAGCTATCTCTCTCCCAGTAAACAGCGTAAGGTCCGGCAAACGAAGGTTCACCGTCTTGAGAAGGACTTTTCCACTCCAGAATGGGACTTGCTGAATGGCGAGATCTCCAGATTTGACCAGCGCGTCTTTTATGGGTTTCAGTCTTCGAGGCGCAGGGCCATTCGGCAGCTTGAAATATTCTGCCCCGCTTATAGCGGACTCAAATCTTCCGTAAGCGAAGAAGTCCGAGAAGTACAGTATTTTGTTTAATTTAGTAGCGCCAAATTTGCGGTCGTTTGCGCACTTTGCACTGATGTATAAGATCAACTCGGCGAGCTTACGATCGCTATCCTGATTAGGCATCCCACCTCCTTAGTAGCGAAGATTCGGCGAAATCCTCGCAACATAAAGATAGCAACTTTGTAAAAGAAAAGCCACAACCATTAATTCTTGGGTGCCGCAAGTCCCAAATCACAACATATTGTGATTTCTACCTGTTTAGGTAAGTTTTGGCATTTAACTGCTGGGGGCTGCCCCGTCACGGTACGTTCATTGTATACTTAGCCAAGTATGTTATTACCTTTATCGTTTTCGCTTCCGCAAAATCGTCCAACTAAGGAAGTTAGAGGCAAAATCGTGTAACGAGAGGAGTTAGGCGGCCTTTCCCAAAGCAAGAGCAGGTTCCTCGCGTTGCTCGGAATGGAAGAAAGAAGGGCGGATGCCCAGGCGTAGTCGGAAGCAGATGATAATTGCAGGTTCGCGTGCTTAGCGTTGGCCTCCGTAGCCTTTCTTTCCATCTCTACTACCATTCTAGTGAACGTGGTGAGTGTTTGCGCCAAGTTAGCGGTCTTTTGTCCGAAACGTGGCGGGGGCGGATGGGGGGGCGCGCTTTGATCGAGGGTGACAGTTCAAGAGGGTCGGAGGTGATCTGGAGCTTGGGTAGAGAAGCGGGTCCGTTCGCTGCGCTCAGGATGACAAATCAGAAAGGGCAGGAGCTTCAGGTGGGAAGGGCGGGTGGCTCGGTAAGAAGCTCACGATCGGTAGCGATGGGTGGAAGTGGAGGATAGCGTGGGCGCGGGTGGCGTCGAACTGGCCCCCCCAGCGGGCCACGACCACAGCGGCGACGCTGTTGCCGAAGAGGTTGGTAAGGTGCGCATCTCGGACAGAAAGCGGTCGACGCCGAGGAGGAGTGTGATCCCTACGACGGGAATGGTCCCGACGGCGGCGAGGGTGGAGGTGCCGTCGAGGTTGAAGGAGTAGCCGGCGGGGATGACGAGGCCGGTGACGGCGCGGGAGCGACGATCCCGACGAGCACGCGGAAGTAGAGAGAGCGGAGGAAGCGGCGGCGGGGTGGGGGCTGGCTCAAGAGGAACGATCTCCGCGGTTTCCAAGTCATTTGAAAGCGAAAGTCACGGCAGCTTGGGAAGCACAAAGACAGTGGCGTGAACAGTGAAATTGTCCGTGATAAATTCTGGGGACTTGGCCTCGACAATAGGGGCTTGAATATTGACCTTGGCCAGTACCTCCTTCACATTGCGAGTGCTGGCCGAGACAGCGATCCAACAATCGGAAAGCCACCGAAGATCACGGCGAGTCCTAGAGGGGTGCGCTTATGCAGCCGATCGATTGCGAGGATTTCCGTGTTCGCAGTATCTCTCGCAAATTCAAGGCTTCTTCGATGGCCGATCCGCTTGCTCTAAGTGGTTTCACGTGGGAAGGCTAACATCGCGTAGCCCCATGAGCATGCCAACTACTTCAACATAGGATGGATGGAAGCAGAGTCGATAAGGAGACGGATGCTGAACGAGATTGCGGACGAGAGGGATGCAGCGGCGCCTCAGTTCAAACGCGGGCTGGGACTGTTCGATTCGACGATGGTGGTAATTGGAGTGATGGTGGGCTCCGGGATTTTTATTGTATCGGCGGAGATGTCGCGGCAGATCGGAAGCGCGGGATGGCTGCTGGTAGCGTGGCTGATTACGGGCGTGCTGACGGTGACGGGGGCGCTGAGCTATGGGGAGCTGGCGGCGATGATGCCGGATGCCGGGGGGATGTATGTGTACCTGCGGGAGGCGTTCTCGCCGATGTGGGGATTTCTGTACGGGTGGACGCTGTGGACGGTGATCCAGACGGGAACGATTGCGGCGGTGGCGATTGCGTTTGCGCGCTTTTCCGGTGTGCTGTTTCCGGGGATCTCGGAGTCGCGGTATCTCCTTGCTCCGGTTGCGCTGGGGAGCCACTATGCGGTGTCGCTCTCGACTGCGCAGGCGCTGGCGGTGGCGGTGATCGCGCTGCTGGCGTTTGGGAACATGCTGGGGCTCGAGTACGGGAAGATCATCACGAACGTGTTTACGGTGGCGAAGCTGGGGGCGATGGCGGCCCTGATTCTGCTGGGTCTGACGGTGTGCGCCAACGGGACGGCGGTGCATGCGAATTTCGATCATCCGTGGGCGGTGGGCAGTGTTGCGACACTGGCGGAGGGGCTGACGGCGGCGAGCGGCTTTGGGATGGTGGTGGCGCTGTGCATCTCGCAGACGGGATCGCTGTTCTCGGCGGATGCGTGGAACAACATTACGTTCCTGGCGGGGGAGGTGAAGAATCCGCGGAGGAATCTGCCGCTGGCGCTGGTGCTGGGAACGGGGTCGGTGATTGCGCTCTACCTGCTCTGCAATGTGGCGTACCTGGCGAGTCTGCCGCTGGCATCGATCCAGACGGCGCCTGGCGACCGGGTGGCGACAGCGGTGCTGCAGACGATCTTTCCGCGGTTTGGCGCGGGTCTGATGGCGGCGGCGATCATGGTATCGACGTTTGGGACGGTGAACGCGATGTCGCTGGCCGGGGCTCGGGCGTGCTATGCGATGGCGCAGGACGGGTTGTTTTTCCCTCCGGCCGGAAGGTTGAACAGGGCGAATGTCCCGGGGTGGAGCCTGGGGATCCAGGGCGCGTGGGCGGTGCTGCTGGTGCTTCCGAGGACGGTGAACCCGGCGACGCACGCGTATGGGAATCTCTACAGCAATCTGCTGGATTATGTGATCTCGGCGGCGCTGTTCTTCTACATTCTTACGATCGTGGGCGTGTTTCGTTTAAGAAGGACGCGGCCAGACGCGAACCGGCCGTACAAGGCGTGGGGATACCCATGGCTGACGGCTATTTATGTTGTGGGCGCGTCTGTGATTCTGCTGGTGCTGTTTACCTATCGCGCGGGAACGACCTGGCCGGGGATTGTGATTGTAGCGGTGGGGGTGCCGGTGTATTTTCTGCTGCGGCGTGGGGCTGGGACGCGGGCGGTGACGCCGACCTCCGTATAGAGTAGGTTGGACTCCGGTCTCCTGGTTGATGTGCGGGAGGTCAGAAGAACTAATCAGGACATCTTGTGCGCCATTCCAGACTTCGAACCTTGCTTCTGCTGTGCTGTCTCTCGCCGCTTGCGGCTGCCCGTCCGATGTTCGGGCAGGGAAAATCTGATGGGATGGCTGCGGCTACGCCTCCGATGGGCTGGAACAGCTGGAACCATTTTGCCGATAAGGTCGACGATGCGACGGTGCGGGCGGCGGCGGATGCTCTGGTGTCGAGCGGGATGAAGGACGCTGGGTACGTGTACGTGAATATTGACGACACGTGGGAGGGAGAGCGTGACGCGCAGGGGCGGATTCAGACGAACAAGAAGTTTCCGGACATGAAGGCGCTGTCGGACTACGTGCATTCGAAGGGGCTGAAGCTGGGGATCTACTCGTCGCCGGGAGACAAGACGTGCGCTGGTTATCTGGGGAGCCTCGGGCACGAGGATCAGGACGCGCAGAGCTATGCGGACTGGGGAATCGACTACCTAAAGTATGACCTGTGCGGATATCGCAAGGTGATGCAGAAGCAGGCGGGCGACGATCACGAGAGGTCGCGGCAGATGATGGTGGACGTTTATACGAAGATGCACAACGCGATCGGGAAGACGAACCGGCCTATTGTTCTGAGCTTGTGCCAGTACGGGTGGGATGCGGTGTGGCGGTGGGGTGGATCGGTGGGCGGCAACCTGTGGCGGACGACGGGCGACATCTCGGACAAGTATGCGTCGATGGCTACGATTGGATTTGGGCAGGCGGGGTTGAGCAGGTTCGCTGGGCCGGGGCACTGGAACGATCCGGACATGCTGGAGGTGGGTAATGGAGGGATGAATGCCGAGGAGTACAGGACGCACATGAGCCTGTGGGCAATGCTGGCGGCTCCGCTGCTGGCCGGGAACGATCTGGCGAAGATGACACCGGAGACGCTATCCATTTTGACGAACAAGGATGTGATTGCGATCGATCAGGATGCGCTGGGGAGGCAGGGCGATCGAGTTTCGGCGGAGGGTCCGCTGGAGCTGTGGGCTCGGCCGCTGGCGAATGGGGATCAAGCGATTGCGATGTTCAATCGGGGGACGTCGGCGCTTAGCTACACGGTGGATCTGAAGGCGGCGGGGGTGAAGGCGACGGCGCGGATCGAGGATGTGTGGGGGAAGAAGGAGGTGACCGCGGTGGGGGGCGGGTACACCGCGATGGTGCCGGCGCATGGAGTGATTCTGCTGCGGGCGCACTAGGCGCCGACGTCCGAGAGTGCCCAAGAATGGTCGGGGCGAGAGGATTCGAACCTCCGACCCCCTGGTCCCGAAACGCTAATAGATGTTCTATCTTATTGATTCGCAATGGCCGGTGTTGCGTCGTAGTAAGCCGCTTTACTTGTTGTTTGGCAGCATTGGACTCACCTTTGGACCCCACTGTACGAACCCGGTACGAACCCGGCACGAACCCGGCACGAATACGGTACGAACCCAGTTCGAACCCGTTACCAACCCGGTACGAACCCCTTGTCCCCGGCCGAGGGCGATCCCTGAATGGAACCTGTAGTCGCTCCGATGTCCCGGATGGTGATGTTGGCGAGATGCGGGAATCTAGCCCCGCATAGGTCCTGCATCTTGGGTGTCCTGCAAATCCGGGCAATGATACGGTCGACGAATCGACCGTAAAGCCGGATGATGAGGATATGGCATGGGCGAAGCCTCAATTTAAAAAAGGTCAAATAGATCGTGCCGGCGAAATCCTCAGTCTCCCCGAGGATGCTGTGCTTTTTCCAGAGCAAATCGATGTCGCCACCTCCATCGTAAACAATTGGCGCGCTGTTCACAGTTACCCCTTGCAGGCGATGAAGATGACCCTCAAGCGGCGCGCAAAGAGCATCTGCCATTCAGCGATCATTGCTCAGAGGCTAAAGCGGCTGGCATCTATAAAGCTGAAGCTAAGACTGAGCCAAGAGGCTGGCCACCATCCAAATCTGTCCCAAATGCAAGATATCGGGGGATGCCGCGCCATTGTGGATTCCGTTTATCAGGTGCGAGCACTTGAGCAGAAATTTTTGGAGGCATCGCGGAAGAATCCACACAGGGGACCGCAGTACCACAAAACTTATGACTACATCACTGCACCCCAAAAGCAATGGGTATCGTGGCGTGCATTTGGTCTATCGATACAGAACCAACATAGGGCAGCATGCCTGCTACAACGGTCAGCGCGTAGAGATACAACTGCGATCTCGTCTTCAACACTACTGGGCTACTGCCGTGGAAACCTATTCAACATTCACCGGCGAGGCGCTGAAGTCAAATATTGGTCCTGATGACTGGAAGCGTTTTTTCGCTCTTGTGGCGAGTTCGATTGCAATCAACGAGAAGAGTCCCATCGTGCCCAGCACTCCAGATAAGTCAAACGAGCTGATTGGAGAGATGCGCTCCCTGTACCACACTTTGAACGTATACAAGGTGCTTAGTGGGTGGTCGGCGGCGACTAAGCATACACAGGACCAGCGAAGTGAAGCGGCGATGTACCTGTTGGTCCTCGACTCCAACACCTTCCATGTCACTGTGTCTCCGTACAAGTCCGGAGAACTAGCCGCCGCAAATATCGCCTATGCCGAGATCGAAAGAAATTCACCGAAACTACAAGCGGTGTTAGTTTCCGTGGATTCCCTGGCGGCTCTCAGGACCGCGTATCCGAATTACTTTCTCGATACCACAAACTTCATCAACGTAGTCCGAAAGGCTATCGGAGATGAGTAAAACAGAGTTCGAATCCTTTTCACTCGGCAATGGACAAGCTAATCAAGGCTGATCCGAAGGTGGTCAAAGCGGAAAAGAAGGCTGAGAACAAAGAGCGGGCGGAAAAGCGCGAGTTCAGACGAAAAGCACGATACGAGAGCAGAAAAGTGAACCAGCCAACGAAAGCACTTGATAGAACGAACAGTCCGCTGTGTAATCTCATAGGCTTGATAAGGCATCCAGAGCGTCAAAGGTTAAGTAGGCCCAAAAGGCGTTCGCTGATCCGTGGCCACGGCTGACTTAGGTCGACGGTAGCTATCCGAACCCTGTGCATCTGAATGGTAAAAGTTTCGTCAAGCGCGACGTTCGTGCATGGATACAGGAGCATTCCCTCTACAGCGGCGAATGTGCGACCAGTGCCTGCAGCATTCTTGAGGTAGCTGAAGAGTTGATAGAGATTGCTAGAATGAAACCTTTTCGAATTGTGATAGCTCTGAAGCGCTCCTAGGAGCTTGTTGAAATAGCTTTTGGCCGGGATGCGATTGTTAGTAGAAGACGTGATTGGGGCGGTGGTGTGTTGTGCCGGGGCGCTGAGGTCCTCTCAGGAGAGGGGTTTTTGGACAGTCA
>JAABVA010000585.1_pt1 | contig 45021 bp, 37 predicted proteins | sample 5560331 | NCBI WGS metagenome assembly JAABVA01 (sample SAMN12812661, study PRJNA571458) | rock metagenome | isolation source: Antarctica rocks | place: Antarctica: Victoria Land, Mt New Zealand sud | collected 2016-01-07 | reverse complement strand
TCGCCATACAGCCGGCGTTGGCGTCCAAAAACGCCACGCGTGGCGTTGGCGGCGGCCAGCAACCGTGCCCGCGATGTCCGGGCGTATGGCGATACGCCCCTACCGAACCGCTGATAGTCGAGCGTCGCGGCGATGTAGGGTTATGGTCGCGTCTGTCCGTCGCCGCGCACGAGCCACTTGTAGGTGGTGAGCGCCTCCAGGCCCATAGGGCCGCGCGCGTGGAGCTTCTGGGTGCTGATGCCGATCTCGGCGCCGAGGCCGAACTCGCCGCCATCGGTGTACTGCGTCGAGGCGTTGACGTAGACGGCCGCGGCGTCGACCTCGTCCAGGAAACGCTCCGCCGCCGTGAGGTCGCGCGTGACGATGGCCTCGGAGTGGCCCGAGCCGTGGCGCGCGATGTGCCCCAGAGCCTCGTCCAGGTTGTCCACCACGCGCACGGCCGCGACGAGGGAGAGGAACTCCGTGCCCCAGTCGTCCTCCCGGGCGCGGCGCACCCCGTCGCCGGGGGGCAATAGGGAGAGGGCGCGCGCGTCGCCGCGCATCTCCACCCCCGCGGCAGACCAGCGCGCGCCGAGCGCGGGCAGGAACGCGGGCGCGACCGCGGAGTGCACGAGCACAGTGTCCAGGGTGTTGCAGATGCTCACGCAGCGTGTCTTGGCGTTGTCGACGATCGCCAGCGCCTGCTCGAGGTCGGCCGCCGCGTCGACGTAGGTGTGGCAGACGCCCGCGCCCGTTTCGATCACCGGGACCCTGGCGTGCTCGATTACGTGGCGGATCAAACCCGCGCCGCCGCGCGGGATCACGGCGTCGAGTAGCCCGCGCAGGCCGAGCAGGCGCGTCACCGACTCGCGCGAGGGATCGGAGACGAGGTAGACAAGCGCGGGCGGCAGGCCGGCCTGCTCGAGCCCCGCGTGCAGGGCGGCCACGAGCGCCGCGTTTGTTTCCAGGGCGTCGGAGCCGCCACGCAGTAGGACGGCGCTCCCGGCCATCAGGCACAGCGAGGCCGCGTCGACGGTGACGTTGGGTCGCGCCTCGTAGACGATGCCGAGCACGCCCAGCGGCACGCTGCGGCGCTCCACGCGCAGCCCATTGGGGAGTGTGCGCCCCTCCAGGGTACGTCCGAGCGGGTCGGGCAGCCCGGCCGTGACGCGTAGCGCCGCCACGATCCCACCCACGCGCTCCGGCGTCAGCGTCAGGCGGTCGACCGTCGCGGGGGACACATCGTTAGCGCTCGCCCGCCGCGCGTCGGCCCTGTTCGCGGCCAGGATTTCCCCGACTGACCCCTCCAACGCGGCGGCGATCGCTTCAAGCGCCGCCCGCCGCGCGGCGCCGCCCGCGCGCGCCAGCGCCCACGACGCGATGCGGGCCGCCCCCGCCGCCGCGACGAGGTCCTCCCCCGTGGCCGTCGCTATACCGTTGGTCGTGGTAGTCTCATCCTGCTCTCGCGCCGCCCCAAGGATGGCGGCCCTCTGCGCTGTCGTCACCTGTCACCCCCCCAAAGGTCCCGATACGTAGAGCGCCACGCCGGCATCCCCGGCCTCGTCGTCTTCCTCACCCTCGCCGTCCCACTCTGGATACTGCGGTCGTCGGCCTTTACCGCTAATTGTACTCGCTGCGCTCTCTCGCTCCGTGGCACGCCGTTTTCACAGCGATAGCGGGGCGCCCGCGCTCCCAGCGAGGAGAGATCGTCGGTTAACACCTGGTTACTGACTACCGACTACTGGCGCCTCAGAGCAGCACGAGATTGTTGCGGTGGATCGCCTCGTCGCCGTAGTGGTAGCCCAGCGTGGCGGCGATCTCGGAGGAGCGGCGGCCACGCAGGCGCGCCAGGTCGGACGCGTCGTAGTTGGCGAGCCCGTGCGCGACGGGCGTACCGTCGGGACGCAGCACGTCCACGGGGTCGCCGCGCCGGAAGGCGCCCTCGACCGCGCGCACCCCCGCCGGGAGCAGCGAGCCCCCGCCGCGCTCGAGGGCCGCGGCCGCGCCGTCGTCGACGGTGAGGGCGCCGCGGGCGCCCAGGCGTGAGCGCAGCCAGCGCCGCCGTGCGGCGGGGCGCGGGGCGGCGGCGAAGGTCGTGCCCGGGGCCACGCCGGCGACGGCGCGCCGGATCACGTCGCGCTCGCGCCCCGCCGCGATGATCGTGGTGACGCCGGCCGACGAGGCGAGGCGCGCCGCCTGCAGCTTGGTGACCATCCCGCCGGTCCCCAGGCCGGACGAGGAAGGCCGGGCCAGCGCCATGACCGCGTCGTCGACGCGCGCGACGTGGCGGATGGGGCGCGCGGCGGGGTCGCGGCGGGGATCCGCATCGTAGAGACCGGCTACGTCGCTGAGCAAGAGCAGCAGGTCGGCGTCGACGAGTGCCGCGACGACGGCGGAGAGGCGATCGTTGTCGCCGAAGCGCAACTCCTCGTCGGCCACGACGTCGTTCTCGTTGACGATGGGCACGACGCCGCGCTCGAGCAGCGCCAGCAGGGCGCCGCGCGCGGCAAGGTAGCCGTCGCGGCCGGCTACGTCGCCCTGCGTCAGCAGCGCCTGGGCCACGACGCGGCCGTGGCGTGCGAAGGCCCGCGCGTAGGCCTGCATCAGGCGCGGCTGGCCCACCGCAGCGAGCGCCTGGCGGCCGGGGATGTCTGTCCGCCCGGCATCCTCGGGCAGGCCGGCGCGGCCCGCGGCCACGGCGCCCGACGAAACGATCAGCATGGCGCAGCCCGAGGCCTGGAGCGCGGCGACGCCGCGCGCCACGCGGGCGATGAACGCGTCGTCGAGCAGTCCGTCGGGGCGCGCCAGCAGCGAGCTACCCAGCTTCACCACCACCCGGCGCGGTCCCGGCACGCCCTCGATGTCCCCACCCACGATGACCGGCATACGCGGCGTGTCCCCGTCCCACCCCTATCGGCCTACTTCATCCGAAGGGTAGCACGTTATACTACGCCATGCCCACGATGCGCGAGCCGCGACACCTTTTAGGGCGTGGGCGCCCGGACCATTATGCCTACCGACAACCCGGGCCGGCTCTCACTACGCCACGGGCGCTAGATCGGCAGGGCCGCGAGCTCTCCTTCGCCCCGGGTGCGGCGGGTCGTCCAGCCGCCCTTGCCGAGGTGCTCGCGACGGTAGCGATCCAGCTCCTCGCGCGTGATGGCGCGCACGCGGGGCGCGACCACGTGCACTGTGAGGATGCCGCGCTTGGCTGCGCCACGAATCGTCGAGGGCGCGAGGCCGAGTTCCCGCGCCGCTTCCTCGGTTGTGTACCAATCTCTCGTGATCATAATTTCTCGCCTCCGGTAATAATACGTCGCCGGGACGCGAATGGATCATAGCTATTTTCGCTTTGCTGAGATGAATACGGGGGTTTGTGCGACAGCATACCGTAGTGTACAGCGACAGCGCGATCGCATAGGCGTTATTGTCCCCATCCAGCCCGGCGATGCGCGCCGAGAGGCCATATAGCTACAGCTAGAGGTCCCCGCGCTGGCTAACGTGGCTGTCGCAGGCATAGATGATCGTTTCTTCCAGCGTCATGGACCGGCCCGCCGCCCACGCCGTCGCGAAGGGGTCGTCGCCGAGGGAGGCGCGCACGGCCGCGATGTTGCGGTCGTACCTGGCGCGCTCCGCCGGGGATTGCGGGTCGCCGGTGGCGGCGCGCAGCGCCTCCACGGCGGCGAACAGGCGCGCCGCGCGCCCCATGTGCGCTAGCGCCGCGGCCACCTCCGCCAGCCCCTCCACGGCATCGGTGATGGTGGCCCGGTCACCGAGCCGCCGCGCCAGCGCCAAGCTCTCTTCGAACAAAACCACGGCCCGCTCGTGGCGGCCCAGCCGCGCGCACACGGTCGCGACGTTGGTGAGCGACCAGGAGATGCCCAATGTATCGCCCAGGTCTCGCCGCAGGGCCAGGCTCTCCTCGTGCAGCGCCAGCGCCCGCTCGTGATCGCCCCGCTCGTACATCTCGATCCCCAGGTTGCTGAACACATTCGCGAGCCCCCAGGGCTCGCCCAACTCTTTCCACAGCGTCAGACTTTGCTCGTAGAACGCGATAGCCCCCGCGGCGTCGCCTTGGTATTTGCAGACGATCGCCAGGTTATTGAGCGCATTGGCGATGCCTCGCTTGTCGCCCAGGGCGTGGCGTAAGGCCAGGTTCTCGCGGTGGAGGGCCAGCGCCCGCGGGTAGTCGCCCCGGTCCCAGGCCACGAGCCCCAGACCGTTGAGCGCGTTGGCGCTGCCCCGCCTGTCCCCCGACGCCCTGTAGAGCGACAAACTCTTCTCCAGCAGATCCACCGCCACCCCGTACTCCTGCTGTCGCTCGGCCAGCATGCCGGCGGCGTTGAGCACGCGGGCCCGTGCGACGCGATCCGGCCCGAGAGCGCCGTCGGGGCGCCCGCCTTCCTGAGCGAGGACGCGGGTGAGCCAGCGGCGCCCCTCGCCGAGATGACCGTGGAGCAGCCAGAACTGGCCCAGCGCCCCGGCCAGCTGCACCGCGGCGACGGATGGGGCGCTATCGCCGTCCCGGGCGCTCCAGGCCAGCGCCGCGCGCATGTTGTCGTGCTCGACCTCCAGTCGATCCAACCAATCGCGCTGCTCCGGGCCGAACAGGCCCGTCGCGGCCCGCTCGGCCAACGCCAGGACATACGCCGCGTGCGCATCCCTGGTCGCCTCCGCCTCGCCGCTCGCCGTCAGGCGCTCGCCGGCGTACTGGCGCACCGTCTCCAGCAGCCCGTAGCGGCTCTCTCCGGTGGCGGCCGGCGTCGCGGGGGTGAGCGCCAGCGACTTGGCTTCCAGCCCCGCCAGCAGGTCCGCCACATCGCCTGCTTGCACCGGCCCTCCCGTGCAGACGGACTCGGCCGCCGCCAGCGTCCAGCCGCCCGCGAACACGGCCAGGCGCCGCAGGAGCGCCTGCTCCTCGGCGCTCAGGAGGTTGTAGCTCCAGTCCAGCACGCCGCGCAGCGTCTGATGCCGCGGCAGCGCCGCCCGGTTGCCCGTCTTGAGCAGACGGAAGCGGTCGTGCAGGCGGGCCGCCACTTCTTGCGCCGAGAGCGCGCCCAATCGCGCCGCCGCCAGCTCGATGGCCAGGGGCAGCCCGTCCAGCCGCCGGCACACCTCCGCCACCGCGGAGGCGTTGTAGGCGGAGAGAGCAAAATCGGAGCGGACGGCCCGTGCCCGCTCCAGGAAGAGCTGCACGGCTTCGAACCGCTCCAGTCGCTCGAGTTCGATGGCGCCCGCGGCCCGGGACGCGACGACGCCGCCACGCGGGGTATCGAGCGGCGGTGGGAGGGCGAGGGCGGGCACGCGCCACACGGCTTCCCCCGCCATGCCCAGCGCCTCCCGGCTGGTCGCCACGATCTGCAAGCCGGGGCAGGCCCGCAGGAGGGTCGTGGCCGCGCCGGCGCAGGCCGCGACGAGGTGTTCGCAGTTGTCCAGCACCAGCAGCATGCGCCGGGTCCGCAGGGCATTGGCGAGCGTGGCGAGCAAAGGCTCATCGGGCGTTTCGCGCAAGCCCAGCGGCGCGGCGATCGCGGCGGGCACGAGGGCCCCATCCACCAGCGCGGCCAGCTCCACCAACCAGACACCGTCGGCGTAGCCCGCACGGACGGCGTCGGCGGTCTGCAAGGCCAGGCGCGTCTTGCCACAGCCGCCGATGCCGGTTAGGGTCAGCAGCCGGCAACCCACCGGCCCCTGCGCCAGCGCGTGTTCGATCGCGGCCAACTCGCGGCCGCGCCCGATGAAGCTCGTCAGCGCGGCGGGCAAATTGGTAGGGACGGGCAACGGCGGCGTCGGGACGGCGCTGGCCGTCTCGCTCGCCAGGAGCGCCGCGCGGACGGCCTCGGTCTTGGGCGTGGGGACCACGTCGAGGTCGTCGCGCAGGGCGCGGGCGAGCGCGTCGTAGCTACGCAGCGCCTCGGCGCGCGACCCGCCGGCCGCCAGCAGCCGCATCAGGAGGCGGGCCGCGGGCTCGTGGCAGGGGTCGGCCGCCAGCAACAGGCGCAGGCAATGTATGGCCTGGGCCTCGTCGCCCCCATCCGCGTATAGGCGGGCCAGGTGCAGCAGCAGGGTGTGCCGTTGCTGCCGCAATTCCTCGCGCCGCGCCGCTGCCCAGTCCTCGTAGGGATCGTCCTGCAAATAGTCGCCCTCATAGAGAGTCAGGGCCGCGTGGCCCTGGGCGGTGTCGCGGCCGGCCAGGGCCGCGCCGGCGGCGCGCGCGAAGAGGTCGGCGTCGAGCCAGTCGCGCTCGGCCTCCGCCGTGGCGTCGCGCGGGACGTCGCCGGCGACGGACCGGGGGCGCCGCGCGGGCGCCGGGGGTGGCCAGGGGTCGAGCACGAGCAGAGGCCCCTCCGACCGCACGTAGCTCGCCGTGGCCCCCGGCTCGTCGAGCACGGCGCGCAGGCGGTGCACGGCGACGCGCAGGGTGGCGGCGGCGCGCTCCGGGTCGGCCTCGGGCCAGAGCAGGTCGATGGCCTGCTCGCGAGACAGGCGGTGTCCCGGCGCGGTGAGCAAGCACTTGAAGAGGGCCGCGACGGTGGGGCGCGACCAGCGGGCGGAGGCTATAAGCTCGTCACCGCGCCACACCTTGAACGCGCCGAGGGTCTGCACGCGCAGGTGTGGCCGCGCCGGAGGGTACCCCGCGTTTCGCGGATTCTCCACGGCCGGAGGCGCATCCAGGCTCGTCTCCCACGCGGGGTGGCGCAGCAAGAAAGTGTCGTCCGGTCGCTCCCCTTCGCGTTCGCGCGCGACTCCCGACAGGTCCATGTCCACGACCGCTGTCGGGGACAGACCGAGCAGGGCTGGCGCGGGGCCGCCGGCCTCGGCCGGCGCCTGCCTACCCAGGTAGCGGGAGCGCGTGCGGCCGCCCTCCTGCCAGCGCGCGTACCAATAGGGGCCATGGCCGGCCAAGCCGGGGCGGCAGGAGGGACAATCCTGCTTGCCGCACCGCCGATACTCTTGGCGATAGGTAACGGTCGCATTCGACGGAGGATCGTCGGGGCGCATGATCCTTCTCCCAGTTTCCACGCTACGGGCCGTCTATGTCGATCAGTCGATCACATCGTACGACATAGGAGCCGCTCAAGGGAAGCAGTTTCTCCGCTCCCCTCCGTTCCTCCGCACAAGGGGTGTCCGCGACCGGTTACGCTGCGGTCACGGGGGAGGTTTATCGTTAGCAGCAGCACACCGTGGGGGTGCGGCGCTTGATGAGCGCGTTGGTGTCGTTACGGACGATGGTAGGTGCGCGGCACATGGATCGGTACGACTTCTTCATCGTCCGCGTGTGGCGGCGCGACGGGGCGTCCGGCGAGCAGTGGACGGGACGCCTGGAACACTTGCAGGGGCAGGATAGCTGGCGCTTCGGCGACCTGGATGCGCTGCTGTCCTGCCTACGCGCCCTACTCAGCCGGCTTGAGGACGAGGAGTATCCGATCCGCGAGGGCATCGCGCCAGGGCCATCCATTGATCGTGCGGAGCGCGGCGCACACCCAAACCTCGAGCCCTAGTTCCGCCGCTGTGATTAGCGCCTGGCGTATGCTTTGTAAGCCCGATCCGGGGATGCGCGCATCGAGTTGCGTCAGGCGCTGCGGCCCCGAGCGTGCGCAGCGCATAATACCAAAATAGTCGCCGCTGATCCACTCATACATGGAGCGCTCGGTTATGCGACCGCCGCTCGAGCTGGCGAGAACGCGCCGGCGACAAGCTGGTAGGAGCGCACACGGTCTTCGAATGCGTAACAGTTTGTCGCGATGGTCAGGCTGCCGGCCCCGTAGCGCTCGGCCACCAGGGTCAGCCGCTCTCGAACCGACGCGGGGTCACCCTCGATGAAGTGCTTGGTGAAGCCCGCCACGAAACCGCCCTGCCCCGCGTCCAGCTCCGTCTCCAGACGCGCGGCGTCGGAGGGCGGCAGCAGCGCCGTGCTGGCGCCGTCGGTGCGCAGACGCGCGACCGACAGCCGCACGCTCGCGGCGACCCGATGCGCCTCGGTCTCGGCGCAGACGACGTGCACGGCCACGCTCAGTTTCGGCTCGCGCAAGGAGGCCGAGGGTTGAAAGTGTTGCCGATACAGCGCGGCGACCTGGGGGCCGATGTCCCCCGCCGTGCCGAAGAAGTCGGCGAACGCGAACGGCAGGCCGAGCGCCGCGGCCAGCCGCGCGCTGTAGTCGCTCGAGCCCAGGAGCCAGATGTCGGGGTCGGCGGCGTCGGCGTCGGTTGGCGTACCCGGCCGCGCGGCGACGCCGGCGAAGGGGTGCGCCGCCGGCAGCCCACCGGACAGGTAGTCGCGGAGGTCCGCCACCTGATCGGGGAACGCGTCGAGGTCGGCCAGCGCGCGGGGATAGGCCAGCGCCACGGCTGTCTTGCGGTCGCTCCCCGGCGCCCGGCCGATGCCGAGGTCGATGCGGCCGGGGTAGAACGCGGACAGTACGCGGAAGGTCTCGGCCACCTTGAGGGCCGCGTAGTGCGAGAGCATCACGCCCCCGCTGCCGACGCGGATGGTGGATGTGTTGGCGGCGATCTGGCCGATCAGAACCTCGGGCGCCGTCCCTGCGAAACCGCCCGCGTTGTGGTGCTCGGCCACCCAGTAGTGCGCGTAGCCGCACGCCTCCGCCGCCCGCGCCAGCGCGACGGTCTCGCGCAGCGCCTGCGCCGCCGTCCCGCCCTGACGGACCGGCGATTGATCCAGCACGCCCAACGTCAGATCGCGCATCATATCCTTATCCCCCCATACCTACCCAGTAGTTCGCCGGCCTGCCCGCCGCACGATCGCGCGTGACAGGGCCGTGACAGGGCAGGGCCGCCAATCTAGTCGCCGCGACAGGCCAATACTTCAATAATACACGAAGTATCAAAACACCGGGCGCAGGGCAACTGTCACACCAGGGCGTAAACGTGTGGGCGCCCGGCCACGGCGCGCTCCTCGCCCACCCGACCGACGCCACCGACGCCGGCTTGCCCCGCGAGATGTGGGCCGTCGAGCAAATCAGCGCGCCGCCGCCATGCTCTCCTCCGCGGAGTGCGCCCGGATGAAGCGCAGGATGCGCGTCCAGGCGTCGGCCGACGCCTCGGCGTGGTCCGCCGCGCTGCGGTCGAAGAAGCTGTGCGGCGCGCCTGGGTATGTGATCACCTCGTGCTCGACGCGGGCTTTGTCCAGCTCCTGGTCGAGCGTTTCCACCTGCTCCGGCGGGATGAATGAGTCGGCCCCGCCGAAGAGGGCCAGCGTGGGGTACTTGATGGCCATAGCGCGGTCGAGGACCGTACCCCCGCCGCCGATATCGCGGGAGAGGGCGGCGTAAAAGCCGATCACGCCGGCCAGCCCGAGGTCGCGCGCGCCCGTGAGCAAAGAGAGCGCCCCGCCCATGCAGAAGCCCATGGTGAAGATCGGGCTCTTGGCCCCGTCATCCCTCCTCAGGTAGGCCAGGGCCGCGTCGACGTCGGACTGGAAGGCGTCGAAGCGCATCTGCTGGACGTGGGGCATGAACTCGAACGCGTCGTCGCGCGCGCTGAGTCCCGCGCTACGGCCGAAATAGTCGATCGCCAGCGCCACGATGCCATGTTCGGCGAAGCGCACGGCGAGATCTTTGTAGAACTGGTGCAGGCCGCGCATGTCCGGGTAGATAACGATCCGCGCCCCCCCGGCATCCCCGAAGCTATTGGTAGCAGCGGCGCCGGGATAGGCGGCGTACGCGGCAAAGCGAGTGCCGTCCGCCGCGGTCAGTACGATATCTTCGCCCCGCGCCCTGCCGGCGTCTCCCGGCGGAACCGGCGGCCGCGCGTTAGTGTCGTAGCACATTCGCCAACGTCTCCTTGTGCAATAGATCATAGACGCCTGATGGTCGCATCAGACGCCTACATGGTACCTGAACCCCGCCACTACATCCGCGCGAAGGCGCAATGTCTTGAAGGCTGGACCGCCAGGGCCGGCGCATCCTACTCGGATAGGTTGTGCTCGACGCTGTACGACATGTATGTGCCCCTCCAGCGTAATACAGTGTCCAGCGCAGGGCTCGTGAAAAGTCGACAGTACCCCTCTCGCCCCCTCCGCCCCTGGCTGACTGGCCGCTCCCCACTTCGTGGGGTCCCCGCTGCGGCCGACGTTGGGGCGCGCCTCCGGGGGAACCCCGGGAGAGGGCTCCCCCCAGACCTCAGCCAACGACGGTGCGTGCGGCCAGACGGGCGTGGTTAGCTCGACAATTCACAAACCCTTGTGTCCAGCGGGGCGCACTGGACGTGACGGGCGTCCGATGACGGAATTAGGGCTGTCACTGCGCTCGGCGCACGATGCTCTTTAGCGCGGGCCAGAACGAGTCCGCCACGACGCGGTAGCCATCCCCGTTCGGATGATGCGCGTCGCCCCACAGGCCGGCCCTGCTCCACAGGCCGGCCGTGAACCACACGAGCGGGACCTGGTAGCGCGTCGCGACGGTGCGATAGACATCGCCTATGCCCGGCCCATCCAGCCTGCCGAGGATAACCCGCACGCCGCGCGCCCGAAGGCGGGCCACGATAGCGGCAAGGCTCGCCTCCCACACAGCGCGAGACGTATGTCCCGGGTCGTTGCTGCCCAACTCCACGATGGCGATGGCCGGCCGTTGGCCCAGCACGTCGCGCCCCAGCCTGGCCAGCCCGTCGGCCGCCCGGTCGCCGCTGACGCCGACATCGACGACGCGATAGCGATAGCCCGCGCCGTCGAGCCGCCGCTGCAGCCAGGCCGGATACGACTGGTCGGCCGGGGCGGCGTCGCCCGCCGTCAGGCTATCGCCGAGGCACACGATGGCCGGCCTGCCGTCGGCCGGCGCGTAGGAGCGCGGCTCGCTCGCGCCATGAAGCATCCCGCCGCTGGCCAGCAACGCGGCCCCGCCAAGCGCGAGAACAGCCGTGGCCAGGTAGGCTACCGCGCGCATCCGCCGCATGTGGCTCTTATCCCCTCTATCCCCTCGCCGGGCCAAGGTAGCGCCGCAGGAAGGCGAGGACACGCCGGCGGTACTCGGCCGGCTGCGCGGCGAGGGCGCCGGCGTGGTCGCCGCGCGGTGCGATCCACAGGGAAACGGGGCGCCGGGCCGTGTGGTAGAGGGATAGCGCCCCGGCAAGCGGCGTCGTGGGATTGCTGTCGCGCCGGCTGTGGATCAGCAGCAGCGCGCGCGGGGCGACCATGCCGGCGGCGTGGAGTGGGCTGAAGGCGGCCAGCGGCGCACCGAGCAGGCGATCGACGGCCCAGGGGGCCACGGGCGCGAGCGGCAGGCGCAGCGGGCCGAGCGACAAGGTGTCCAGCCGCGCGACGAGCGCGCCCTGATCCACATAGGCGCTATCGGCGACCGTAGCCTGCACCGCCGGCGTGCGCGCGGCGGCGACGATGGCCACGCCGGCGCCTAGCGAGACGCCGAGCAGGGCGCAGCGGTGGTCGCGCAGGTCGCGGCGCTCCAGCAGGTAGGCCACGGTGCCGCGCGCGTCGTCGACCTCGCGCAGGCCGGCGCTGAAACGCCCGCCGCTGCGCCCCAGGCCGCGCCCCGCGCGAACAGGCCGTCCAGCGGCACGCCGTCGGCCGCGCGGAACGACGCATCCTGGACGGGCAGGTCCGCCGAGCGCGCGGGCGCTGCGCCGCCGGACTGCGTCCGCAGCAGCGCGTAGGCCCGCGCTAGTGGTACGCCGGTCCATAGCAGGAGCAGCGCGATGATGCCGAGGAGAAGCCAGCGTGAACGGCGCCGCATCGTCTACGGACCGCCTTCAAGACTATAGGCGAGGTAGCACGCGCGCCTGTGGGAAACAAAGACGATTGGCGGGGCGAGATCACGGATGGCGCACCCGACGAGGAGCGCGCATATCAATAGCGCGACGATGCGATGTGCGGGAGAATGGAACAGCATATCTACTATAACGCTCGACGGTTCGCGACGATAACATGCGCGAGACAGGGCCATACTTCGCCATATTTCATTCCGCTTGTTTCTTGGCCCGGATTGTAATCAAGACAGGGCTGTATCGCAGACGCCCCGACGGGCCGAGTGTATGCAATACGCCCCTACGAACGCGCCAATGACGTGGCCTTGGCCCGTGGAGCGCGGCTTGACACAGCACCGGTAGGGGTGTACCGTAGTGCACAAGACCTTTCCCATATCAGGCCAGGCGTTCATGGGGTAGATATCCCCGCGGCGCTTGTCCTGGTCCAATCGTTACGGCATCCCTGCGCGTATCGATATCGACGGTGATAGTGGAAGGCGGGAGGAGAGGATGGCGATGGCGCGTATGGTTGGCCTTGGCCGCTGGGGCACAGCACTCATTTTGACCCTGACGCTGGTGGCCGGCGCCGGGACTAGGCCGGGTGTCGCGCGGGCCGTGAACCTTGGCTACGGGGCGCCGATCAATCTCGCGCACCTGGACTCCCTGCACGACACGGTCCCCTACACGGCGTCGATCCCCGGGCACGCCACGACCGACCCCGGGGCGCCGCTCGACGTATGGTGGGTCTACGCCAACTACAACAAGGCGGACGGGAGCTACACGCGCACCGGCGGCGGCGACTACAACCGCGCGACTAACACCTATGGCCAGGGCGCCTACGACACCGACGACGTGACGCGCGCCGCCGTGGCCTACCTGACCCACTATCGCTACTACGGCGACGCGCACAGCCTGCAGTACGCTCGAGGCGCCCTGCGCTTCGTGATGTACATGCAGACGACGAGCGGCCCCAACGCGGGCAACGTCGTGCTGTGGATGCAGCCCGACGGCACGATCAACCCGACGCCGCTGCAGCCCGACTCGCCCAATCCGTCCGACGCGGGCGCGACCTTCTGGCTGGCGCGCTCCCTGTGGGCGCTCGGCGAAGGCTACGCGACCTTCCGCACGATCGACCCCGCCTTCGCCGACGCGCTCGCCGCGCGCATGGACCTGGCAATGGGCGCGCTCGACGGCGAGCTGGTCGGCCCAAAGTATGGTCAGTACTACACGCTGCACGGCTATAAAATCCCGAAATGGTTTATCGGCGACGGCGCGGACGCCTCGTCCGAGGCGCTGCTCGGTCTCGCCGCCTACTATGGCGCGACGGGGAGCGCCGAGGCCGGCAAGCTGGCCAACGAGTTCGGGTCCGGCATCGCAGGCTACCAATTCGGCAATGCCCGCGACTGGCCCTGGCAGGCCTTCCTGCCGTGGGCGGGCTCCGTCAGCGACTGGCATGCCTATGCCGCGCACATGTCGAACAGCCTCGCCGTGGCCGGCCCCCTGCTGGGGCATGCCGATTGGGTCTCCGCGGCCGAGCGCGACGCCAACCTCTTCGAGACGCACCAGCAGGTCGCCTTCGGCCCGGTCCAGGGGCTGCTGCCGGCGCTCGACGATACGACCCAGATCGCCTACGGGGCCGAGACGACGACCGACGGCCTACTCGCCGTGGGCCACGCCACGGGCAAACGGTCCTATCGGCAGCTGGCCGGCCTCGCCGCCGCCTGGTTCCTCGGCAATAACCCGGCCGGCGTCGCCATGTACCAGGGTGACACGGGCGTCGTCTACGACGGCATCAACGGCGACGGCACGATCAACCGCAACTCCGGCGCCGAGTCGACCATCGAGGGCTTGCTGGCCTTGATGAACGCGGTCAACGACCCGGTCGCCAGCCTCTACCTCGCCTACACTCACGTGGACAGGCAGGACGCGGCGACGAAGGTAGAGGCGGAGGTGGGGGCGTTGGGCGGCGCTGCCACGATTGTCAAGCCGGACTCCGCCTGGACGGGCGAGGCCCTCTGGAGCGGGGGGGCGTACGTCGACCTCCCGGCAGGCGGGAGCGACACCGTCGCCGTGACCGCGCCGGTGGCCGGCCGCTACCTCGTCTACCTCGTCTTCGACAAAAGGCCCGCGCCCGCCGGGGCGGTCACGGTCGGCGTGGCCGTGGACGGCGCGGCCGCGGGGACGGACGACCAGGGCGGCGCGGGGGCGCAGGGCGACTCGCCGAACCCCGATTACCTGTGGATCGACAGCGTCGCCGTGCCCGGAACACTCGACGTAGGCGCGCACACCGTGACGCTAACCGGCCTGGGCGCCACGCACGCCAGGGTCGACGCGGTCATGCTGCAACCGATGATCGAGGACAAGGTGCTCGACGACGGCGCGGGCTCCACCCTCGCCGTCTACAAGAGCTTCGCCGGCTTCGGCGACGGATACGCGCGCGCGGCGGCTCCGGCCGCGTCCGGCGTGCGCCTCTGGCTTGTGTCGAGCTACAGGAGCGACGGCCGCTCCTTCGCGACCTATCCGGTGGTCGGGGGCTACGCGCGCACCGTGCTGGTCCCCCCGTACGGCTACGCGATCGTCAGCAGCCGGTCCGGCTAAATGAAGAATTGCTCGTCGCTCGGCGCGTCGATGGTTACCTCCATGGGTTCATCCTTATCCTTTGACACCGCTGAGCGTCACGCCCTGGATGATCTGCTTGGAGGCGGCGAAGTAGAGTAGCAGGATAGGCGTGATGGTGACGATGGACATGGCCATGAACTCGGCCCAGTTGGAGCCGCCCGCACTGCTGGTATAGCGCGAGAAGTAGCCCAGCAGGGCGATCTCGATGGTCCAGTTGTGCGGGTCCTGCAGATAGATGAACGGCGCAAGCAAGTCGTTCCACGTGCCGATGAACTGCAGAACGACCACGGCGATCAGCGCCGGCCGCACCGCCGGGAAGATGACCGTCCACAGGATGCGCAACGGCCCCGCCCCGTCGATCTTGGCCGCCTCGTCGAGGTCGTACGGTATGCCGCGCACGAACTGCCGCAGGAGGAAGATGTAGACCGGCGAGCCGAAGAAGGCCGGCACGATCATGGGCAAGAACTGCAAGGCGTTAGTGCGCCCGAAAGCGTTGCCGCCCTGCCCCCAGTGAAACACGTTGATGAACTCGGCGTACTGCGGGATCATCATCACGGCGTAGGGAATCATCGTGGTGCTGATCACGAAGGCGAACAGGAAGTTGCGCCCGGGGAAGCGGAAGCGCGCGAAGCCGTAGGCCACGAGCAAGGACGAGGCCGCCACGCCGACCATGACCAGGAAAGAGAGCACGAAGCTGTTGATGATGAAGGTCTGGAACGGGTACTCCAACGCGTTCCAGGCCGTCGCGTAGTTGCTCCAGTTGAACGACTCGGGCCATAGCGTGACGCCGCTGGAGATGTCGGCGTCCTTGCGCACCGAGTTGACGAGCATCCAGTAGAGCGGGAACAAGGAGATAAACGAAACGATCGCCACGGCCACGTACGCGCCGAGGAAGCTCCTGAGCTTCGGGCGATCCGCCTTCGCGACAGCCCGCGTCCCCGCGGCGAGCGGCGCGCCGCCTCCCGCGCCGGGGACAGTACTCTGTGTGGCCATCGTCTACCTCCGCTCTTCCTGATAAAAGACCCAGCGCCGCTGCCCGGCGAAGTTGGCTAGGGTGAAGATCATGATCAGCACGAAGAGCCCGAAGGCCATCGCCGTCGCGTACCCGAAGAAGTGATAGCGGAAGGCGTCGAGCCAGACGTAGAGCAGAGTGGTGAGGATCGAGTCCCCCGGCCCTCCCGAGTTGAGGCTCTCGCCGCCGGCGAGGACGATGATCTTGGCGAACTCCTGGAAGCCCCCGATCAGCCCAATGATCAGGTTGAAGAAGATGGTCGGCGAGAGCAGCGGCAGGGTGATGTTGCGGAAGGTGTACCAACTGCTCGCGCCGTCCACGGCGGCCGCCTCATAGAAGGACTGGTCGACGCCCTGCAAACCGGCCAGGTAGATGAGCATGGGCTGTCCCACGAACCACGCCGTCATCAGAATGGCGGCGGGCATGAGCAGGTGCGGGTCGTCGAACCAGCTGAAGACCGACGTGCAGGTGACCATGTTGGGGTCGCACTGGATGTGCAGCGCCGTCAGCAGCCAGCTCAACGCTCCCGTGCCGGGCTGGAAGATGAGTCGCAGCACGAGCGTGGCCGCGACCACGGGCAGGATAGAGGGCAGGTAGAAGATCGTGCGGAAGAAAGCCAGACCGCGGATCTTCTGGTTGAGCAGGATGGCCAGCGGCAGGGCCACGATGTTGGTGAGCGCCACCGAGCCCAGGGCGTAGGTGATCGAGTTGCCGATGGAGTGCCAGAAGCGCCCGTCGTGGAACAGCATCTGGTTGTAGTTGGCGAGCCCGATGAAATGGGCCTGCCAGAAAGGCCCGGCGACGGGGTCCCAGCTCGATAGGCTGATGAAGACGGCCGAGGCCAGCGGGATGACACCGAAGAGCAGGAAGCCGATGAGCCAGATCGAGATCAGGCCATAGCCCCACATGACCTCCTGGCGTCGCGCTTGTGAAACGCCGCGCCGCGCGCGAGGCGTTGCGCGCGGTGTTGCTACTACGCTCATAGGCTTCCCTTTCTAGCGGATAGGTCGAGTCTCTCTCTACATCCTCGTCCGGCCGGCGACCGCGACCGCGGTCGCCAGCCTTGGACCTTTCTGACTACTTGGGCAGCAGCTTTGACTACTTGGGCAGCAGCTTTGACTACTTGAGCAGCAGCTCTGACTACTTGAGCGGCAGCCTGACTACTTGGGCAGCAGCAACTTTACGCCGTTGCACGCGGTGGTCGTCGCGCTCTCCACCGAGGTCTGGCCGTTCCAGTACGGCACCAGCGCCGTCTTGATCGTGTCGTTGAACTTGTCGTACTGCGGGATCAGGCGCGGGGCGCGGCCCGTGTTGATGGTCTTCAGCCAGGTCTCGCTGTACGGGTTGTACGTGCCTGTGAAGTCCGAGGTCTTGGAGACCGCCACGTTGCCGGGGATGCCGATGCCGTACTTGGCCAGCAGCCGGGTGCCCGTCCCCGTCGTCACGTACTTGATGACCTGATAGGCCGCGTCGGGGTTCTTGGCGTGCGCGGACATGACCTCCTCGCCGGTAGAAACGAGGGCGGCGTGGCTGGAAGGGCCGCCGGGGTTGTTCGCGACGCCCCACTTGAACTTGACGGGGGCGGTGCTCAGATAGGCGCTGGGCTTGAGTACATAGTTCAGCACCCAGGGGCCGACGAAGGCCATGGCGTAGCGCTGGTCGTGGAAGCCGCCGACCGCGTCGGCCGAAACGGCCTTCTGCTGCAGCGCCGTGGGGGCACCGTGGTACTTGGCGGCCAGGTCATGCCACCACTGCAGGCCGGCGCGGGACTGCGCGCTGGTCATGGTGCACGTCTTGAGGTCCGAGCTGAGCCAGTCGCCGCCCCAGTCCCACATGAACTGCTGGATGTAGTAGTCGTCGGTGCGGATGGCAATGCCGAAACGCAGCTTGCGGGAGGGGTCGGTCGGCAGGCTATAGTTGCCGGAGAGCTTCGTCGCCGCGTTCTGCAAGTCCTTGTAGGTCCACGAATCGGTCGGGTAGGACAGGTGCTTTGCGTCGAACATGTCCTTGTTGTAGACGAGCACGCCCTGGTTGCCGCAGTCGCGCTCCATGCCGTAGGTCTTGCCCTGGTATTGCGTCTCGGGCAGGCAGGCGGGCCAGAAGGTGCTCCTGAGGTCGAGCCCATCCTTCTTGATGTAGGGGCTGATGTCCTTGAGGGCGCCCTCGCCGACGAATTCGGGCAGGCGCTTGGAGCCGTCGAGCTGGAAGACATCGGGCGCGTTGCCCGAGCCGATCTTGGTCGCGAGGTCGTTGTCGTAGTTGCCCTGGTCCCACATCGGCGTGACCTTCACTCCGGGGCACGCCGCCTCGACCTGTTTGATCACGGCCGTCTGCTCGATGTTCTCGCCTTTGTCGCCCCAGAACATGAATGAGACATTGCCCTTGGCCGTGCACCCGGCCTGATGCCGTTGCGCCGGACCCGTCGCGTTGGCGCGCGGTACCCACGCCGCCAAACAGATGCCGATAGCCATGGTCGCGTACAGGATTCGCCGCATGATCTTCCTCCAACTAAGCGCCGTTGCGTGAAGGGGTCATCGAACAGATAGCTGCTCTGTGGCTACGATGCCTCCGCGGTAGAATATCTGCGCCCAAGCGCGCCCAACCGCCGCGTGGAGCAGCTGTTCGGTTGAGCGAGCCCGACACACTGTGTGCCCCTGCCTTTCCTTCCTCCTTCCGTTCATACAGACGGTTCCAATGGTTTGCAGGATATGATGAGTATGAGGGGTGAGAGTGTGGCTATTGTAACACTATGAGCGTGCGCGCGCAAAGTGTTAGGTGGCGCTTGGGCGCTACCGCGCCTAAATGCTTCCAGCTTGACTGTACGGAATAAGCCTGCGACTGCGGTCGCATGGCAGCGTGCGGCGACTGCGGTCGCGCGACATTGCGTGCGAGGTTCGCATCCCGCGACTATTGTTTGGAAGCATTTAGCGCGTAGCCGCGGGCCGCGCCCTCAGGGCGCGTAGCCGCGCACCCTTCCCTCCCTCGACGCGCGCGATCGCGCGCGTCGAGGCGCGTTCGATCAGATGAGGCGGTAGCACGACCACGACCTGTCGCGCCGGCCCGTCATAGCGCCCGCCGATGCGCTGGGCCTGCATGGCCCGCAGGTGGAATCGCTCGCGCTCGCGCTCGGGGTCCTCGTCGGAGTTGCATTAGGAAGAGGCTCCGGAGCTACCTATGCTAGGGCTTAACAGAGCGCCTCCCAAGCGATTACACTAAACCCTGGTGGGAGTACGAGTTAATAGCAGGGAGGCGCCATGATTCGCACGCGTCACGACCATCTGCACGCACTGAAAACACAAACCTTCGACCTGCTCGTCATCGGCGGAGGTATCACCGGCGTGGGCGTGGCGCTCGACGCGACGGCGCGCGGCCTGCGCGTCGCCCTGATCGAGAAGGGTGATATAGCCTCGGGTACCAGTAGCTGGTCGACCAAACTCGTACACGGCGGGGTCCGCTACCTCGAGCAATACGACTTTCCCATGGTGCGCGAGGGGCTGCGCGAGCGCCATACCCTCATCCACATCGCGCCCTACCTCGTGCGCCGCCTCTCATTCCTGTACCCCGTCAAGGGCGGCCCGCTCGGCAAAGCCTTCGTCGACAGCGGCCTGTGGCTGTACGATCTCCTGGCCGGGCGACGCGCCCTCGGCCTGCACCACCGCGTCGGCCGGGCCGAGGAGGCGCGTGAGGCTCCACTCAAAGCGCCCTGGGACGGGGGCGGCTTCAGCTACTACGACTCGCAGACCGACGACGCGCGGCTCGCCCTCGCCGTGATGCTCACCGCCGTCGAGCGCGGCGCCGTGGCCGCGACCTACACTGAGGTTACCGACCTGATCAAAGAGGACGGCCGCGTCGTCGGCGTGCACGTCCGCGACACTCTCGCCGCGCGCGACTTGCGAACCGGGCCGGAGGGCGCCGCCGACGTCGGCGGCGCCGCTGGCCCGGTGTTCCTGGTGCGCGCGCGGACGGTCGTCAACGCCACGGGCGTGTGGATGGGGCATATCCAGCGCATGGACGCGGACGGTGGGATCAAGGCGCAGGTCGTGCCCAGCAAGGGGGCGCACATCGTCGTCCCGTTCGACCGCCTCCCCATCAAGACCGCGGTCATCATGCCGGAAACAAGCGACGGCCGCGTCCTGTTCGCCGTGCCGTGGCAGGGGCGCGTTGTCGTCGGCACGACCGACCAGGAGTACCGGGGCGACTTCGATCGCCCGACCGCCACGGACGCGGAGGTCGACTTCATCCTGGCCAACGCCAACGACTATCTCGAGACGGCGCTGACCAGGGACGACATCATCGCCACCTACGCCGGCCTGCGCCCGCTCATCCGCATCCAGGACACCACCGTCTCGGGCGGCCAGGACCCCGGGGGGCGGAACCAGCCCGGTGGGGAGCCTTCGACCGGCACGAAAGACCTCTCGCGCAACCACGTCGTGCTCAGCAGCCCGTCGGGGCTCGTCAGCATCGGGGGCGGCAAGCTGACGACCTACAGGCTCATGGCGCACGACGCCGTCGAGGCGGCGCTGAAGGCGACAGGGCTCGAGGCGCCGCGCCGCGCCGACACATCCACCCTGCGGCTCACGGGTACTCCGGGCTACCACGAGCTCAGCCGGCACGCGCGCGCCCTGGGCGCTCACTACGGCACGACTCCCGCGGTGGCGCGCCACCTGCTCGACCGCTACGGCGCGCACGCGCTGGCCGTGCTCGAGCTCATCGCCGCGCGGCCCGCGCTCGCCGCGCCCGTCGTCCCCAGCCTGGGCTACGTCATGGCCGAAGCCGTCTACAGCGCGCGCCACGAATTGGTGACGACGCTGGAGGATATCCTGGCCCGCCGCATGCGCCTAAATCTGCTCGATGAAGAGCATGGGACCGGCGTGGCGCACCGGATCGCCGAGCTCGTCGCGCCCGAGTTGGGGTGGGACGAGGCCAGGATCGTCGCCGAGGTTGCGCGCTACCGCGACTATGCCCACATGGCCGAGGGGGGCGGCTATAGGCGCGACGGGCGCGACGGGCGCGACGGGCGCGACGGCGCGGCGCGTGAAACCGTCGCGGTAGCCCGATAAAAAAGCACCGCCCTGGTAGAGTTCGTCCGTGGCGGTCAGACGACCCAATCGTCGACCGGTTGCTCCTCGATGGTGATGGTGTCGTCGGGGGTGCGGTGGATGATGGCGCCGGCGTGGCCGAGCACGATGGAGTGGGGCGGGAGCGACTCGATGACGAGCGCCTGCGCCCCGACCTTGCTCCAGGCTCCGACCGTCACGTCGCCCAGCACGGTCGCGCCGGAGCCGAGGACCACGTGATCGCCGATGGTGGGGTGGCGCTTGGCGTCGCGGCCGCGCTTCATGTCCTTCCACCAGCCCGTCGCGCCGAGCGTGACCTGATGGTAGAGCATCACGTCGTCGCCGATGACGGCGGTCTCGCCGATGACCACGCCGGAGCCGTGGTCGATAAAGAAGCGGCGGCCGATCGTCGCGCCGGGATGGATATCGATGCCGCCGGTGATGAAGCGCGCGAACAGCGCGATGAGGCGCGGCGCGAAGCGGCGCCCTTTGAGATAGTAGTGGTGGGCGAGCCGGTGCAACCACAGGGCGTGCAGGTGCGGGTAGAGCAGCACCTCCGCCACGCTCGTCGCCGCCGGGTCCTTCTCGAACACGACTGCGATGTCCTCGCGCGCCCGCGCGATCAGCTCTCGTAAGGTCATAAGCCCTCGATCATCGACATCTAGCGCTATCCCTTATATAGTAGCCTAAACGGCGCCTCCCGTCGGCGCCGCCTCGCGCGGCGTGCCAGGGTCTGTGCATTGTCGGGCGGTCGAGCCTGTTCACCCGTCCCCCGTCGTGGATGGCGGGGGTCTGGGGGGAGGCATCTCCCGGGGTTCCCCCGGAGGCGCGCTAGGCCGGCGGACCCGCGGCCGCAGCCAGGGTCCGGGGGACTAGTCAGCCAGGGGCGGAGGGGGCGAGAGAGGGGCCAGTTAGCCAGGGGCGGAGGGGGCGAGAAAGGGCGGTTAGGGTCCGGGAGACCAGTCAGCCAGGGGCGGAGGGGGCGAGAAGGGACTTGGGCGACTTTTCACAAGCCCTGCGCGGCGTGCAAGCGTGCAGCATGGTGCAGCATGGTGGCGCCCCAACTGGTAGTATGACTCCAGGCGCCGCGCGTGGCGACGCCTATATTGTGCGGTTCAAGGAGTGAGGAGGCGTGTGGTGGCCAGACCGGAGAGCCGGCCTGCGGAGGGGATGCGGCCGGGGCGGCTGGCGGGCAATGCGCGCGTGGTCCGCCGCGTCAGGCGCGAGCTGCGGCTGCAGCGCACCCTTGGCGTGCCCGCCTTATTTTCGTCGGGCTACGGCAACGTCGGCTCGTCCATCTACTACGCCCTCGGCGTCACCGCCGTGTTCGCCCTCGGCGCGACGCCGTTCGCGCTGACCCTGGCCGGCGTCTTCTTCATTCTGACCGTCTTCACCTACACCGAGGCGACCGTGGCCGTCCCCGAGGCCGGGGGCGCCTCCAACTTCGCGCGGCAGGGTTTCAACGAACTCGTGTCCTTCATCACCGGCTGGGGTACGCTGCTCTCCTACACGGTCACCATCTCCATCTCCGCTTTCTCGGCCGTGGGCTACCTGGCCGTTTTCTTCCCGATCTTCGAGCAGCAGACGGCCGTCGTCGCCGGCGCGGTCGTGGTCATCCTGCTGCTGATGGGGCTCAATCTGATGGGGGCCGAAGAGGCCGCCACGTTGAGCGTCGTCTTCGCCGTGCTCGACCTGGGCACTGAGGTCGTGCTGGTGGTCGTGGGCGGGATCTTCCTGGTGGTGATGGCCACGGTCGCGCACCCCTTTTTCCTGCAGCAGATCCACTGGGGCACGGCGCCCTCGGGGCTCAACTTTATCCAGGGCGCGGCCGTCGCCATGGTCGCCTACACGGGCATCGAGACTATCTCCAACCTCTCCGAGGAGGCCAAAGACCCGGAGCGGACGGTGCCGCGCTCGTACGCCACGCTCATCTTCGCCGTGCTGATCCTGTTCGTCGGCATCTCTATCGTGGCCCTCTCGGCCCTGCCGGTGCATCTGGTCCGCGGCCAGTACACCACGCTGCTGGCCACCAAATTCATCGCCGATCCGGTTGCCGGCATTGCTGGCGAGCTCCCTCACCCCTTCAGCGATGTGCTCAAGCCGGCGGTGGCTATCCTGGCCGCGACGATCCTCCTGATCGCGGCGAACGCCGGCATCCTGGGCGCGTCCCGCCTCTCCTTCTCCATGGGGACCTATCGCCAGGTGCCGGCGCTGCTCAACAGAATTCACCCGCGCCTCGGCACGCCGACCGTGGCCATCATTTTCTTCTCCCTCGTGGCGGTCGTGCTCGTGATCCCCGGCGACATCCAGTTGTTGACCGCGCTGTACATCTTCGGCTCGACGCTCGGGTTCACGATGGCGCACGCCTCGCTGATCGGCATGCGCCTGCGCGGGGCCAAGCACACCTGGCGCGCGCCCCTGAACATCCCGGTGGGAGGTGGGCGCAGCATCCCACTGACGGCCGTCGTGGGCGGATTGGGCACCCTGGGTGTCTGGATCTTGCAGGGGTTGATCGTCAATCCCTTCAGTCGCTACGTCGGCCTCGCCTGGATGCTCGGCGGCGCCGTGCTCTACGTGACGTACCGCAAGCGGCAGCATCTGCCCATCATGAAGAGCGTGCCACGTCAATTTGCGGAGCGCTGAACAATACCAGTACCGCCAGGGTCCACCGCTTATGCCGGCGGCCGGGGCGGCGCGTGACATCCTACCAGGGAGGGAGGGTGGTGGACGATGGCATCGACATTTGAGCAAGACGGTATCGATACCAAGGCCGGCGGTCCCACGCTGCTCGTCGCCTACGACGGCAGCCCCATGAGCGAAGCGCAGTTGCACCTGGCCAGCCGCTCCGCCAACGACATCGGGGGAGTGGTGCGCGTGCTCTACGTCGTCTGCCGCAGCCGGCATATCCCGCTCGACGTGCCCTTCAGCCGCGAAGAGGAGGCCGAGACCGAGGCCCTCTTCGATCGGGCCGAGCGTATCGTGACGCGCTACGGCGTGTCATGTGTCATGGAGGTCGACCGTGCGCGCTCCGTCGGAGAGTCGATCGTGGCCGACGCCGAGGAGAGCGGGGCGCGCGTCATCTTCATGGGCCTGCGCGACAGCAATCGGCTGGGCACGTCCCTCCTCATCAGCGGCACCCTGCGCCACGTGCTGCAGAACGCGCCGTGCCCCGTCCAGATCGGCTACCTGCCCGCCGGGCTGCCCGAACAGTTCGCGCTCGACGACAGGGTCGATGATCGATAGGCGCCTATCGACTTCGTAGATGGTAGGGCACGCTGGTTACAACCGTGCCGGGCCGATTGCGCAGGGCCACTCTCAGGCGTAACGCCGTCTGGTTGTGCAGGATGCCGTCCCACCAGTGAATGTTGACGAACTCGGGGAGCACGACCGTGAGCGTGTCGGTGCGGCTCTGGCGGTCGATCGCGTCAATGTAGGAGAGCAGCGGCGGTAGGATCGAGCGGTAGGGTGAGTCGATCACGACGAGCGGCACGTGGTCTCCCCAGGCCTCCCACTTCTCGCGCATGCGCCCCTGATCTTCCTCGCCGTCCGACACGTGCACGGCGATCACCCGGTCCGAGATCGAGCGCGCGTAGGCGAGGGTCTGCAGCGCGGGGTGGTTGAGGTCGGCCACGGGGACGAGCACGGTGTGCTCGATTGTCCCCGGCGTTAGGGGTGTCTCGGCGACGAGCAACTCCTTGGTCTTTTCGTAGTGGCGGTGGATGCGCCAGAACACGCTCATCAGGATCGGGACCAGTACCACGACGAGCCAGGCGCCGTGCGCGAACTTGGTGACCGCCGTGATGAGCAGCACCACGAAGGTGACGACCGCGCCGACCCCGTTGAGCAGGATGTTGCGCCGCCATTGGGGCTCGTACCCCTCGACTCCGGGCGTGCGGTGCGTCCACCAGCGCTTGACCATGCTGACCTGCGAGAGTGTGAACGAGTTGAAGACGCCGATCACGTAGAGGTTGATCAGGTCGTTGACGTTGCCCCCCGTGAAGATGATGAGGACGGCGGCCAGCCCCGTGAGCAGGATGATGCCGTTGGAGTAGCTCAGACGGTCGCCGCGGTGGGCGAACTGGTGCGGCACGAAGCCGTCGCGCGCCATGAAGAACAGCAGCCGCGGGAAGTCCGAGTAGGCCGTGTTCGCGGCCAGGGCCAGGATCAGCGCGGTCGTGATCTCCAGGTACCAGAAGATCGGGCTGCCTCCGAAAACGTGCCCGGCGAGTTGCGTGAGCAGCGTCGGCGGCGCGTCGCCGGCGGTCGGGACGAGCCCGAAGGCGTGCACCAACAGTGTCACGCCGACGAACATGCCGATAGCGAGGACCACCATCACCGTGAGCGTCGTGCGCGCGTTTTTCCACTCGACGGGCTTGAACGCGGGCACGCCGTCGGAGATGGCCTCCACCCCCGTCAGCGCAGTACAGCCCGAGGCGAAGGCGCGCAAGATCAGGAAGACGCCCAGCCCCCCCTCGGTAGCATGGACCGCCGCGGCGCCCGCGTACTGCGGGTGGTAGGGGACGACGTGCGCGCCGTGGGCGAAGAACTGGTAGGCCCCCCACAAGATCATGGCGTACATGCCGAAGAGGAACAGGTACGTGGGCAGCGCGAAGATCGAGCCGGACTCGCGGATGCCGCGCAGGTTGCCCAGCAGCAGGACGGCGACGACGACGAGGCTGAGCTCCACGGTGTAGGGGACGAGCGACGGCGCGAGCCCTTGCAGCGCGTTGACGCCGGCCGTGATGCTCACCGCCACCGTCAGCACGTAGTCGATCATGAGCGAGGAGCCGGCGGCGAGGCCGGCGAGGTCGCCCAGGTTATCGCGCGAGACGATGTAGGAGCCGCCGCCCCGCGGGTAGGCCTTGATGGTCTGGCGATAGGAGAGGCCGACGATAGCCAGCAGCAGGGCGATGGCCACCATGATGCCCAGCGAGTTGTCCAGCGCCCCCGCGCCGGCCAGAATCAGCACGGTGGCCATCTGCCCCGTGGCGTAGGCGACCGAGGAGAGCGCGTCGGAGGAGAGCACGGCGAGGGCCTTCACCTTGGTGAGACGCTCGTGGGCGGCCTGCTCGTTGGACAGGGGGTCGCCGATGAGGAACTCGCGGACGTTGGTGAAGGCGCTGCCGACGCCCCCGCGCGCGCGCGGCACCTCCTCGGTGGCCTGGATCAGGCCGGCGCCCATCTGGCGGAACTCGGCCCGCCCGCGCCGGCCCACGCGCACGTACTGGCCGCCGTGGTGCTGGCCGCTCCTGGCCTCGCGCGTGGTCAGGTCGGGCGAGATGTCGCCTAGACCGGGGGGGCCGGGGCGCCGCGGCCAATGCCCCCCGACCCTGCGCAGGGTCTCTAATTCGGTGTTCCCAGCCGGCGTAGCCCCCGCTATCGCGTCGTCGGCCTTCTCCCCTACCTGTTCGTGTGTCATATCCCCTATGCTCATATCTTCGTGGGTGTATCCGTTTGTGGCGCCGCCCGTTCTCATCTAAACCCGGGATAGGGCGTGGCTTGTGAGAAGTAAACCGCAGTAGTCCTCGGCCTCAAGCTCCTCTACGCCCTCCGCTCACGGCGCATCGGGTCCAGCGGGAGCGGGAGAGGCTCCGGCGCCGCTCGTGTCACGCTCGTCGGCGCGGGTTGGGGCAGCAGCAGGAGCTGGCAGGGCACGCGCGCCGCGACATGGCGCAGTGTGGCGTCCGGCAGGATGCGTCTGTGCAGCCGGCGATGTCGCCTGCGTCCGTACAGGACGAGATCGCAGTTCTCGGCCGCGGCGACGATGCCCCAGCCGACGTAGCGCGCCGCGACGCGCACGGTGGTGAGGGGGATGCCGTGGCCGCCGGCGATCGCTTCCGCGCGCGCGAAGACTTCGTCCACACGGTCGTCGTGGGCGGGTAGATTGGCCCAGACGGGCAGGTGGTGGGAGATGCGGACCACGTAGACGACCTGCACCTCGTCGTAGCCGCCGTGGGCCATGCGGCAGGCCGTGCGCAGCGCCTCTTCGCCCGATGCTCCGCCGTCGAAAGGAACCAGTATACGCGCCATGACCATACGCCTCCCCCCACCCCACACATCCCACGCGTCCTCTGCCGTCTCTATCCTCAGTATGACGGCCGGATATAAGGGGGGCGTAAGGGCACAGGCGTCCCGTATAAAGAAAACGTAAGGGAAAGGGGCGCCAGCGGGCTTAGGGGTCGAGGCGGAACCGATAGCCTACGCCGGGCTCGGTCACGATATGGGTCGGGCGCGCGGGGTCGGGCTCGATCTTGCGGCGCAGTTGGCCGATGAAGACGCGCACCAACTGGCTCTCGCCGTCGTACTGCGGACCCCACACGGCGCGCAGGAGGTGGTCGTGGGTGAGCACGCGGCCCGCGTTGGCGACCAGCGTCTTGAGCAGGTCGAACTCGGTGGGAGTCAGCCGCACCTCGATTCCCCCGCGTGTGACGGCGCGGCGGTCGACGTCGACGCGCAGGTCGCCCGATTCGACCACCGTGGACGGGCCGCGCGCCCCCGCGGCCCGTCGCAGCGCGGCGCGGATACGCGCCAGCAGCTCGTTCACTCCGAACGGCTTGGTCAGATAGTCGTCCGCGCCCGCGTCGAGAGCGGCCACCTTGTCGCGCTCGTCGCCGCGCGCGGATAGGATCAGGATGGGCACGGACGCGCGCGCGCGCAGATCGCGGCACACGTCGAGGCCGGAGAGCCCCGGCAGCACGAGATCGAGCACGACGAGGTCGGGCAGCCGCGCGGCGAGCAGGGCCAGCGCCTCCTCGCCCGTCGTCGCGGCCTGGACGTCGTAGCCGTGTGCGGCGAGCGTCGTGCGCAGCGAGCGCAGCAGCTGGGGCTCGTCGTCGACGACCAGGATGCGCGCCCCCCGGGTCATGGTCGCGCTGGCTCCCGCTCGGGCGCCATGGCCACGGTATCTTCCGGCGTGGCCAGCGTGGCCGATCCCCCCGGTAGCCACACCGCGAGGCTGGCGCCGGACCCGTCTGTCTCCTCGATCTCGATACTGCCGCCGTGGGCGTCGACGATCCCTTTACAGATCGCCAACCCCAGCCCGCTACCGGGCGCGCGCCCGTCCGTCGCGGGACCACGATAGAAAGGCGCGAAGACGCGCGCGCGTTCCGTCGGGAGGATGCCCGGCCCCCGATCGCGCACGCGCAGCAGGACGCCGCCGCGCTCCGCCCGCGCGGATATAGTGATCGCGCTGGCCGGCGGCGCGTACGCCGCGGCGTTCTCGATCAGGTTGCTTAGTACCTGGTCGATGCGCACGTAGTCGATGGGGACCAGCGGCAGGTCGTCGGGCGCATCGACCCTGATAGGATGATCGGGCAGGCGGGGGGCCAAGCGGTCGACGACGGACACGACGATCTCGGCGATGTCCGCCCACTCTTTGTGCGGGCGCAGGGTGCCGCCCTGCAGGCGCGACAGGTCCAGCAGGTTGGCGACCAGGCGCGTCAGGCGGTCCGTCTCCACGTCGATGGCATCGAGCAGGTCGACGCGGCCGTGCGCGTCGAGGGCGGCCCCGGGATCGAGCAAGCCGGTGACCGCCGTCTTGATCGCCGCCAAGGGGCTGCGCAGGTCGTGCGAGACCGCGGAGAGCAGGGCTGTCTTGACCCGGTCGGCCTCCTCCAGTGTCGCCGCCTGGCGCGCGCGCTCGGCCAGGCGCATCTTATCGATGGCCAGGGCCGCCTGCTGCGTGAAGGCGGTCAGGATACGCTCGTCCTCGGCGTCGAACGGCGGGGCGTCCCCAGAGCGCGCCACGCGCATGACGCCGACCACGGCCCCGGCGACCGTGAGCGGCAGATATAGGGCCGCCCAGGACGCGCCGACGGGGCGGCGAATCGCGGGCGCCGGGTGGGGTGTTCCCGACCCGTTCGACGGCCTCGACGGCTCGTACACGGTGGCCAACTGCCCGGTCGCCAGGACCTGCCGCACGATAGCCTGCGCGCCCCGGCTATCAGCCTCGGCCCATGGTCCGAACGCGGCGACGACGTGCGGGTGATCGTCCGCATCGGGGAGCGTGATGTGGCAGGCCCCGAGCCCGAAGGCCCGCGCCGCGCGCCGCGCGATGTCGGGGAGGATGACCCCCAGGTCGCCCTCGCCGATCAGCGCCGTGCCCAAGTCGTAGAGCACGGCCATGGCGCGCTCGCGCCGTTGCGCCTCCTCGGCCCGCGCCCGCGCGCCGGCGGCGAGGCGGCCCGTGAGCGCGGCGATGGCGAGGAAGAACAGGAGCGTGAGCCAGTCGCCGGGGTTGGCGACGGTAAGCAGGCCGACGGGGGGCACGAAGAGCAGGTCGAGCGCGACCACGGCCAGCAACGAGGCCAGGAGGGCGGGCCACAAGCCCCAGATCGTGGCCACGGCGACGACGACGATGAGGTACACCAGCGGGATATTGACGATGCCGAGGATGGGGCGCGCCACCTCGGCCCCCAGGCTGGCCAGGAGCACACCCATCATGCTGGCGGCGACGCCTATTCGGCGTGAGCCCATCAATGTCCTATTCATTACCCACTAGCATACCGCGGCCGGCCCGGTCGCGGTTACCCGTGGGCAATCTGCGTGCAGCCGGCCAGGGAGTAGCGCGACGAGCTGGCTACGCTCGCAGCGCCTCTGCCCCACCACCGTCGGGGCCCGAAACACCGGGACCGGGGCGAGATGGCGCCGGCGGCGGCGCTGCTGGCGGAGGGGCTGGCCCTGGCGCGGCAAGTGGGCGACGCGCGCGTCATCGCCCTCGCGCTCGACACACAAGCGGAGGTCGCGCTGGGGCGGGGGGCCGTGGACGCCACTGCGGCCCTGCTTGAGGAGAGCGTGGCCCTGCGCCGCGCGCTAGGCGACGACGCCTTCGTTGCGGCGTGGGCCGAGGGCGCGGCCTGGCCGCCGGAGAGAGCTGTCGCCGCGGCCCTGGCCGGCGTGAGCCCATCGTCATCGTATCCATCATTCACTGGAATAGCGCCCCACGAGGTAAGACATGAGGCAAGGAGAGCGCATGGGGCCGGATACACTGAGGCTATGAAGCTTCATACCAGACGCACGCGCCCTTTCGACCCCGCGGCGCCACACCCCGCCCTCGCCCTGGCGACCAGCCTGGCGCTGCTCGCCCTGCTGGTGCCCCTGCTCCGGCATTGGCACGGCGCGGACGGACCGTTGGGTCCGAGCATCCCCCTGTTCTTCCTCGCGCCAGTCTTGCTCTCCTCGATCGTGGGCGGTCGCCGCGCCGGCGTCGTCTTGTCGGTCGTCGCCATCCTGGTCTGGGACTGGTACTTCATCCAGCCGCTTTACACGGTCACCGTCGGCACGGCGCGCGACCTCCTGGCGCTGATGGTCTTCCTGGCCGTCGCTCTCCTCACCGGGCAACTCTCGCGCATCGCGCGCCGGCGGGCCGAGGAGGCCCTGCGCCGTGCCCACAGCTCGGAGGCGCTCTACGATCTCAGCATGGCCCTCATCACGGGCGGAGACCTGGAGCGCATCCTGCCCGACCTCATTGAGCGGCTGCGGGCGACGTTCGAGTTGCAGGCCTGCGCCGTCTTGCTGCCCGGGGGAGCGTCCGGGGGCTGGCGGACCGCCGCCGTTGCCGGGACCCTGCCCGCCGATCTACATGTCGAGGAGAGCCGCGACGTCGCGTCCGTGGCCATGTGGGTCAACACCCAGGGGCGAGAGTCGGGGCTGGGCCGGTCGGGCCGCGATCGAGAGCCGCGCCACGGCCGCGCGCCACGTCTACGGGCTCATGAGGAGCGCGCCCACTTCCTGCCGCTGCGCGTCGAGGCGCGCCCGGTCGGCGTGCTCGAGCTCGTCTACGCGGCGGGTACCCCGCCCGACCTGGAGCGCGAGCATCTGCTGGCGACGTTCGCCAACGGGGCGGCGATCGCCCTGGAACAGGCGCGGCTGGCCGAGGAGGAGCGCGCCGCCGCCGTGGCACGGGAAAGTGACCGGCTCAAGAGCGCGCTGCTTTCCTCGGTCTCGCACGACCTGCGCACGCCCCTGGCCGGCATCAAGGCCGCGGCCAGTTCGCTGCTGCAGACGGACGTGGCGTGGAGCGAGGAGGACCGCGCGCTCTTCGCCAGGGATATCGACTCCGAGGCCGACCGGCTGACTCGCCTCGTCTCCAATCTGCTCGACCTCTCGCGCATCGAGGCCGGGGCGATCGTGCCGGACAAGGAGTGGGAAGACCTCGCCGAGCTGGCCGACCGCGTGATCCGCCGCCTGGAGCCGCGCCTGGACGGCCACCCCGTCGTGCGCGACATCCCCACGGCGCTGCCTCCGGTGCGGCTCGACGCCGTGCAGATCGAGCAGGTCCTGACCAACCTGATCGAGAACGCGGCCAAGTACTCGCTGTCCGGCGCGCCTATCACCGTCGCGGCCTCGGTCGACGAGCACGGTCCGGGGCTGGCGCTGCGCCTCGCCGTGTCCGATGAGGGTCCCGGCATCCAGCCGTCCGAGCGGGAGCGGATCTTCGACAAGTTCTACCGCATCGCCGGCTCCGCGAGGCGCGCGTCCGGGACAGGCATGGGGCTGGCCATCGTCAAAGGGCTCGTGGAGGCGCATGGCGGCCGCATCGTCGTCGAGGCCGCGGCCAATAGGGTCGGGCATGGCAGCGCCTTCACGGTCACGCTGCCGATCGAGGAGGATCGCGCGCCAGGGCGGGCGGCCGCCGCGACGCCGGCCGGAGGGGATAGTAGGGAGGAGGCGCCGTGAGCGGTCTACGCGTCCTCGTGGTCGACGACGAGCCGGCTATCCGGCGCACGCTGCGGGCCAACCTCGTCGCGCGCGGCTACGACGTCGACGCTGTGGAAACAGGCGAGGAGGCGCTGGCCAGCGCGGCCGAGCACAGGCCCGACCTCGTCATCCTCGACCTCATGCTACCCGGCCTCTCCGGTCTCGACGTCTGCCGCGACCTGCGCGCCCAGTCCGCCGTCCCCATCCTGGTGCTCTCGGCGCGCGGCGAGGAGCGCGCCAAGGTGCGCGCGCTCGATCTCGGCGCCGACGATTACCTGACCAAGCCGTTCGGCATGGACGAACTGCTGGCGCGCGTGCGCGCCCTGCTGCGCCGTCCCCCGGTGGCCTCCGCGGCCGCGCAGGGCGGCCTGCTACGCGCCGGTCCGCTGGTCGTCGATTTCGACGGCCATCGGGCGCTTCGCGACGGCGCGCCGCTCGACCTCACGCCGCGCGAGTTTGACGTGCTGGCCTACCTGGTGCGCCACGCCGGCAAGGTCGTGACGCACCGCGTGCTGATGGCCGACGTATGGGGACCCGACTACGGTGGCGAAACGCAGTACCTGCGCGTCTTCATCAACCGGCTGCGGCGCAAGATCGAGCCCGACCCCGCCCACCCGACCTACATCCTCACCGAGCCCGGCGTCGGCTACCGCCTACTCGAGAGCGCCGAAACCAACACGTAACCGCTCCCATTTACAACTGTTTATACGTATGCCCCCTACGTTTACGCCCTGTTTATATACCCCCTCGTAAGGTGTAGGGAGACCTATCGAGGAGGTGACGTAGCATGGCGGCTCCATCGGTCCTGGTGGTCGAGGACGACCCCACGCTGGCCCGCGCCATGGCGCGCAACCTGTCCGCCCGCGGCTACACGGCGCGCGGCGCGACGACGGTGGCGGAGGCGACGGCCGCTCTGCGCGCAGAGCGGCCCGCGCTGATGCTCCTCGACATCGACCTGCCCGACGGATCGGGCTGGGACGTGCTGCGCGAGCTGCGCGCGGCCGGGGGGGCGGATGTGCCGGTGATCGCGATGTCCGCGCTGCGCCCGAATAGCCGCTTGTGCGGGGAGTTGGGTGTCGTGGGGGTGCTCGAGAAGCCGTTCCCGATGGAGGCGCTGGTGCGCCTGGTGGCCCGACGCGCCGAGAGGCCCGCCGCGCCGATTCCGGCCGATAGCGGCACGGATCAAGGGATCAGCTAGTCAAGGATAAGCGCGGATGCTTCAGTTGGTGGTGGTCGCCTGGTTCGGGTCGAGCGCAGCTCTGGCCCTCGGGGTCGCCGTTGCGTGCGACAAAATGTTTGGCACGTTCTCGTGCGGACCGCGAATCGCGCCGGCCCGTGCGAGAAGGTCGAGTGGACGCCGCCCGTCGACAGTGGCGCGGCAGGAGAAGAAGAGTGCTTGACGTGATCTTTGTCCTGGCGACGATCGGCTACTTCGCCATCAACGTCGCCTTCGCCGCCGGCTGCGACCGGCTGATGGGCAGGGGGAGGGGCGGCCGATGATCGAGAACATCATCCTAACCGTCATCTCGCTGGCCCTGCTGGTTTATTTGTTCGTGGCGCTGGTGCGCCCGGAGGTCTTCTAAATGTTCACGGGACAGGCCCTCGGCCTCTGGGCCGTCTATAGCATTATCCTGCTGCTCACCGCGCGTCCGGTCGGGTCGTACCTGTACACGGTCTTCACGGGTGGCCGCACGTTCCTGCACCCCGTCCTGCGCCCGGTCGAGGTCGGGATCTACCGCCTCACCGGCACGGACGAGGGCGAGGAGATGAGGTGGTACGTCTACCTGCTCGCCTCCCTGGCCATCAGCGTCGTCAGCCTGCTGCTGACCTACCTGATCATGCGCACGCAGCAGTTCCATGGCAAGCTCTTCAACCCGCAGGGCCTGCCCAACGTGTCGGAGTTCCTCGGCTTCAACACGGCCGTTTCGTTCACGACCAACACCAACTGGCAGAACTACGGCGGCGAGAGCACGATGAGCTACCTGACGCAGATGACGGGGTTGGCCTTCCACAACTTCCTCTCCGCGGCCATGGGTATCGTCTGGGCCGTGGCCCTCGTGCGCGGCCTGGCCCGGCGCACGGCCTCGGGCATCGGCTCGTTCTGGGCCGACCTGGTGCGCTGCATCCTCTATATCCTGCTGCCGGTCGTGGTCATCTACGGGCTCTTCCTGATGTGGCAGGGCGTGCCGGACAACCTGAACGCCTACACAGTGGCGCACACCCTCGAGGGCGCGATCCAGCACATCGCGCAGGGGCCGGTGGCCTCGCAGGAGGCGATCAAGATGTTCGGCACCAACGGCGGCGGCTTTATGAACGCCAACTCGGCGCACCCCTTCGAGAACCCCACCCCGCTCTCCAATTTTGTCGAGATCCTCTCCATCTTCCTGATTGGCTCGGGCCTGGTCTACATGTTCGGCAAGTGGGTCGGCAACACCAAACAGGGCTGGAGCATCTGGGCCGCCATGTTCATCCTGTTCAGCCTGGGCTACTTCGTGGCCGTCGGGGCCGAGCAGAAGGGCAACGGGCTCATTGCCTCGCGCGCGCACTACACCACGGCGGCGAGCGCGACGCAGTCGGGCGGCAACATGGAGGGCAAGGAGGTGCGCTTTGGCATCGCCGACTCGGCCCTCTTCACCACCATCACGACCGACGCCTCCTGCGGGGCCATCAACAGCTGGATCGAGAGCTACACCCCGATTGGCGGACTGGTCCCGCTGACCAACATAGCCACGGGCGAGGTCATCTTCGGCGGCGTCGGCGCGGGGCTCTACGGCATGCTGATGTACGCCATCATCGCCGTCTTCATCGCCGGGCTGATGGTCGGGCGCACGCCCGAGTACCTGGGCAAGAAGATCGAGAGTTTCGAGGTCAAGATGGCCAGCATCGCGCTGCTCATCTCGCCGGCCAACATCCTGATCTTCGCGGCGATCGCCGTGGCGGGGAGTTGGGGCACGGCGTCGATCCTCAACGCCGGGCCGCACGGGCTCTCGGAAACCCTGTACCTCTACACGTCGAGCAACGGCAACAACGGCTCGGCTTTCGGTGGGCTCACCAGCAACACCAACTGGTACAACCTGACGGGCGCCTTCGCCATGCTGATCGGGCGCTTCCTGTTCCTGACGCCGCTGCTGGCCATCGCCGGTTCGATGGGGCGCAAGAAGACCGTCCCGGCCAACCTGGGCACTTTTCCCACCACGGGGGCCACGTTCAGCATCCTGCTGGTGTTCGTGATCATCATCGTGGCCGCGCTGACTTACTTCCCGGCGTACTCGCTCGGCGCCATCATCGAGCAACTGCTCTTGAACGCCCACAAGACGTTCTAACGGAGGACAACCAGTCATGGCCATACAGGCTCCCCAGCAGAAGCAGGAGCAGGAGCCGCGGGGGCCGCGCGCCCCGCTCGGCGAGGGGCGGCGCCAGAGCCGCTCGCTCTCCATCTTCGATCCCACGATCACGCGGCGCGCCATCGGCGACAGTTTCCGTAAGCTCGACCCGCGCGTGCAGCTGCGCAACCCGGTCATGTTCGTGGTACTCATCGGCGCGGTCGTCACCACGGCCGAGTTCGTGCGCACGCTCTTCGACACATCCGCGGCCGGCGACCGCTTCTTCGCAGGGGCGATCGCGCTGTGGCTGTGGCTCACCGTGCTCTTCGCCAACTTCGCCGAGGCCATGGCCGAAGGGCGCGGCAAGGCCCAGGCCGACACGCTGCGCCGCACCCGCACCGACGCCCAGGCCAAAAGGCTTTTACCGAACGGCCAGACGCAGGTCGTTTCCGCTACGGAACTGCGGCGCGGCGACACGGTCCTGGTCGAGGCCGGCGACCTGATCCCCGGCGACGGCGACGTGGTCGCGGGCGTGGCCTCGGTCAACGAGGCCGCCATCACCGGCGAGAGCGCCCCCGTGATCAAGGAGCCGGGGACGGACATTCGCTCCTCGGTGACCGGCGGCACCACCATCGTGTCGGACAGCCTGAAGATTCGCATCACGGCCAACCCTGGCGAGACCTTCATCGACCGCATGATCGCGCTCGTGGAGGGGGCTAGCCGCCAGAAGACGCCCAACGAGATCGCGCTCAACATCCTGCTGGCCTCGCTCACCATCATCTTCCTGCTGGCCGTCTACACCCTGCAGCCCTTCGCCATCTACTCGGGCAGCGCCGTCGATGTCGTCACGCTGATCGCCCTCTTGGTCTGCCTGATCCCGACCACGATCGGCGGCCTTCTCTCGGCCATCGGCATCGCCGGGATGGACCGCCTGGTGCAGTTCAACGTGCTGGCCATGAGCGGGCGCGCCGTGGAGGCCGCCGGCGACGTGGACACGCTGCTGCTGGATAAGACGGGCACGATCACCTTCGGCAACCGCCTGGCCTACCAGTTCGTCCCCGTCGGCGGCCACAGCGAGGCCGAGGTCACGGAGGCGGCGCTGCGCTCCAGCCTGGCCGACGAGACGCCCGAGGGCAAGAGCATCGTGGCCCTGGCCGAGGAGAGGGGCGTCCACGTCGACCGCTCCTTCCTCGACCGCGCCGAGCTCGTCCCCTTCACGGCCGAGACACGCATGAGCGGCGTGCGCGTCGATGGGCGCAGCACCATGAAAGGGGCCGTCGACTCGGTCGCGCGCATCGTGCCCCACGCGCCAGCCGATCTCAGGACGGTGGCCGACCGCATCTCCGGGGAGGGCGGCACGCCGCTAGCCGTGGAGCAGGACGGCGAGGCCCTCGGCGTTATCTACCTCAAGGACACGGTGAAGCCGGGCATGCGCGAGCGCTTCGACGAGCTGCGGCGCATGGGCATCAAGACGATCATGGTCACTGGCGACAACCCGCTGACCGCCGCCACGATCGCCAAAGAGGCCGGCGTCGACGACTTCGCGGCGCAGGCCAAGCCCGAGGACAAGATCGCCATCATCCGGCGCGAGCAGGGCGAGGGTAAGCTCGTGGCCATGACCGGCGACGGGACCAACGACGCGCCGGCGCTGGCGCAGGCCGACGTGGGCGTGGCCATGAACACGGGCACGCAGGCGGCCAAAGAGGCCGGCAACATGGTCGACCTCGACAGCGATCCGACCAAGCTGATCGAGGTGGTGGCGATCGGCAAACAACTGTTGATCACGCGCGGCGCGCTGACCACGTTCAGCATCGCCAACGACATCGCCAAGTACTTCGCCATCCTGCCGGCCATGTTCTCCAAGCAGTTTCCGCAGTTGGGGGCGCTCAACGTGATGCGGCTCTCGACGCCGCACTCGGCGGTGCTCTCGGCCGTCATCTTCAACGCCCTGATCATCGTGGCCCTGGTCCCGCTGGCGCTACGCGGCGTCAAATACCGCGCGGACGGCGCGGCGGCGATCCTGCGCCGCAACCTGCTCATCTACGGCCTCGGCGGCGTGATCGTGCCCTTCGTGGGCATCAAGGTCATCGACGTCGTCCTAACCGTCCTGCATCTCACGCAGTAGTCAGTCGCCACTCGCCAGTTATTTGCAGGGGTCCGTAGTGTGTGAAATGTCCGACACCTGTCGCCTGTCACCTGACACCTGACACCTGCTTGGAGGAGCACAAATGATTCGCTTATTGAGAACATCTATCCTCATGACCATCGCGCTCGTCGTGCTGACGGGCCTCATCTACCCGCTGGCGATGGCGGGCCTGGCCCAGGCCGCCTTCCACGACCAGGCCAACGGCTCGCTCATCACGAATGCCAAGGGCCAGGTCGTCGGCTCGCGGCTGATCGGGCAGCTTTTCACCACGCCGCGGTATTTCCACGGGCGCGCCTCGGCCGCCGGCGCCGGCTATGACGCCAGTAGTTCGGGCGGGACCAACCTCGGGCCGACCAGCACGAAGCTGCTGACGACCACGGTGGCCCTGGCCGACAGCATCCGCAAAGAAGACGGGTTGCCCGTAAACTACCCGCTGCCGTCGGACGCCGTGTCGACCTCGGCCAGCGGGCTCGACCCGGACATCAGCCCGGCCTACGCCGCCCTGCAGGTGGCGCGCGTCGCCAGGGCGCGCGGCCTGTCGGAAACGACGGTGCGCGCCCTGGTGCAAAAGAACACGGCGGGGCGCGCCTTGGGCGTGCTGGGCGCGCCGCGCGTCAACGTGCTCGAGCTCAACCTCGCGCTCGACCAAATAAAGAAGTAGGCGGGACGATAGCCCCATGACGCTCAAGACGATCCTCGTCCCCTATGACGGTAGTGAGCAGGCCGACGATCTGCTGCGCCTGGCCTGCGCGGAGGTCGGTGGCGAGGGGCGCGTCGTTGCCCTCTACGTGACGCGCGTGCCGCCGTCGCTGCCCCTGGATGGACTCCCCGTTCGCGTGGACGCGGCTGGGAACGACGCCCTGGATCATGCGGAAGACGTCACGCGACGCTACGACGGCGTGCTCGAAACGCGCCTGGTGCGGGCGCGGCGCGGCGTCGACGCCGTCGTGGGCGAGGCCCGTGAAATCGGGGCGGACGCCATCTTCCTGCCGCTCGCCTCGGGCGGCGTCTGGCGGCGCTGGGGCCACGCGCGCGCGGCGTGGAAAATCGTGCGCCGCGCCCCGTGCCGCGTGCTGCTGTGCTATACCCCGGCCCTCGGCGACCTCTATAGCGCATCGGACGCCCCGAGCGCGGCGACCGGACAGGGCTATGATTATGAGGATGATAGTCTGGCGCGGCGCCGCGCCTGAGGGTGTAGGACGCATGGCGAGAGACGACAAGCGGCCCGACCCGGACGCCTTGCTGGCCCGTGTCAAGGCCGAGGAGGCGCCGGCCAGGGGCCGCCTGCGCATTTACCTGGGGTCGGCCCCCGGCGTGGGCAAGACCTACGAGATGCTACAGGAGGGGCGCCGCCGCAAGGAGCGGGGGACGGATATCGTCATCGGCATCGTGGAAACGCACGGTCGCCTCCAGACCGCCAAGCAAATCGGCGACCTGGAGGTCGTGCCGCCGCGCGAGATCCCCTACAAAGGGGTCACCCTGCGCGAGATGGATACCGATAGGGTGATCGCGCGCCGCCCGCGGGTGGCCTTGGTCGACGAGTTGGCGCACACCAACGCGCCTGGCTCGCGGCGCGAGAAGCGCTACGAGGACGTGGAGGACATCCTCGACGCGGGCATCGACGTGATCTCCACGCTCAACATCCAGCACATCGAGAGCCTCAACGATACGGTCGAGCAGTTCAGCGGTGTCGCGGTGCGCGAGACGGTGCCGGACTGGGTCCTGAACGAGGCCGCGCAGGTCGAGCTAATCGACATCACGCCCGAGGCGCTGATCCAGCGCATGAAACACGGTAACATCTACCCGCCCGAGCAGGCGCGGCGCGCCCTCGACAACTTCTTCACGCCGCAGAACCTGACCGCGCTGCGCGAGCTGGCCTTACGGGCCACGGCCAAAGAAGTCGAGGAGGACCTCGATCGCTACATGCGCGAGGGGGGACGCGCCGAACTGGCTCCGGTCGTCGAGCAGGTTATGGTGGCGGTGGACTACCGCGCGAGTGACAAGGCCCTCATCAGACGCGGCTGGCGGCTGGCGGCGGCGCTCAAGGCCGGGCTGGTTGTCGTGACCGTCGAGCCGGAGCGAGGCCCGCGCGCGGCGCAGACGATCGAGCAGGAGCGGCAATTACGTACCAGCCTGCAACTTGCCGACGACCTGGGGGCCACGGTGGCGCGTCTGCGCGGCAAAGTTTCCGACGAACTCGTGGCCTACGCCAGGGCGCGCGGCGTGACGCACGTCGTGATCGGCCACCCCACGCACAGCCTGTGGTATGAAATCCTGCACGGATCGGTCACGCGCGACCTCTTGCGCAAGCTGCCCGGCGTCGACATCCACGTCTACGCCGACCGCGGCGGCGACCGCCGCAAGGACAAAGACAAAGAGAGGGATAAGGACGACGGCGCGCGGCAGTGAGCCGGCCCGTCCTCGCCGACGCACCCGCCCCGCCACAGGTGAAAGGATTCTTGTGAGCCTACTCATCATTGCGACGTACGCGCTGGACTTCATCGAGAGCTTGGGCACAAACGGTGCCGGCTTCTTCTTTGCCGTCGGGCTGGCGACGTGTGGCCCGGCCGAGCAGAGCGGCAACATGCCCATCGCGTTGTGGGCGCCCCGACTTTCTTCCCGGCCTACGCGCTGGGACTCGCGATCGAGCATCTACAGATGACGGCGGGGCGCTAATGAGAAAGCCACCGGGTGCGCCGCGTCGCACGCGTGGGGGACCGCGGGACAGGGGGCGTGCGCGTGACGTATGCTGAGATGCGCGCGCTCTTCGCGCGCCTGTCCGGTGACGGGAGGCAGTGTGCGGTGGTCCTCGCCACTGGCGAGCCGCGCGCCGGGCGCGCCGGGGTCGTGGTCGCGTGGACGGTCGTGGTGCGGGACGACGCGCGTCCCCCGCTCCCAGGGACGGATGTGCGCGCCCTGTACCGCCTCACTGACCCTACCGATCTGGCGCGGCTGGAGGAGGGCCGCGCCGCCGATGGCCTGTGCGGCGTGGAGGAGGAGGATGGCGGGGGCAGGCTCGATCCTGCCCATCGGCTCACCTGGCATGAGGTTCTGCGCGCGCTCGATCAGGTGGACACGTACATGCCCGGCTGGACGGTCGAGCGCATCATGGGCACGCCCGTGCGCCAGCCGCGCTACTGTCTCGTCCTCCGAAGCGCCGACGGCGTGGCGCACCCCGTGCCCAGCTACGACGTCCTCGACGGCCTATGCCTGGACGCTGGACCGCTCGGCGTCGGTGGCCCGGCGATCGGGAGGGTCACGGCCTTGACAGGGCGCGGTGACGGGCGCGCGGCCGGGTCGCAGGGAAACGCGGTAACGGTCTGGGCACTCCGGCCCGGCCACCGGCCGCTGCCCTGGACGCGGGGCGGGCTCCCCCTGGCGGTGGCCGCGGACGGCGCCTGTGTCTGGGTCGACCTCTGCGCCCCCGGCGCGGACGACGTGCGGGTGGTAGCGCGCGCGCTGGGTCTGCCGTACCGCGCCACGCTGGCGACGCTCTCCCCCGACGGCCAGTCCCGCTTCGTCTCGTACCGCGACTATGCCGCCCTACGCGTGGCGGTGGCGCGTCGCGAGCCCCCGGCCGGTGGGGTCGCCGCCGACGCGCTCGACCTCATCGTCGGGCGCCACGTCCTCGTGACGATCCATGCGCGCCCCTTACCCGCCCTCCAGCGCGCGCGCCTGCGGGACATGACCTCCGGGGACGACGCGGCGCCCACCCTCGCGAGCGTCGTCCTCGCCGAGCTCCTCACCTCGGAGGAGGCGCTGGCGCGGTGGGTGGCGCGCGAAGCTGATGGTCGCGTGGCGGGCGCTCCGAAGGCGGAGGAGCCGCGGACTCAGGTGGCCGGCGCGGTGCGCACGCGGCAGGCCACGGCAGCCCTCCGGCGTCTGTCCGAGCGGCGATCATACGCACTGGCCGTGGCGCGTGCGGAGGCGGAGGCCTGGCGCGTGTCCTCGGCCCCCCCGCTCCCATCGCTGGACTATCTGCTGGCGCGCGAGGCCCGGCTCGTCGCGGCCCTGCGCGCGACGGAGGGGAGGGCCGACGGCGCCGTGCGCCTCCTCGTCGCCCGCGCGACATGGCGCGCGCGCGCACGACACGCGGGGCTGATGCGCCTGGCCTACGCCCTCGGCGCGACCGCCGTCGTGGGCCTCGCGCGCCTGGCCCTCTCGGGCATGCGCCCGCACCTCGCTGGGCTCGCCCTGGGCGCGACGACGCTCGTTGGCTTCATCATCGCCGGCATGGGTGGGGCGCTCGCCGCCCGCGCTGGCGGCGCCAGCGGTGGCCGCGCGGAACGGCGGGCGCGAGCGGCGTGGGGGGACGAGGACGAGGACGAGGAGGGGGAGATCGGATGAGCGTCGTCCTATCGCGGCTCGGCCTCGGGCGCGCCGATCGGCTGCTCCTGGCCGCGGCCGTCGTCGTGGCTCTCTTGGCCGGCGCCCTCTCTTATACGCATGCCGGCGCGGTGCTCGTCTTCGTCGTATCGGGTGTGTCGCTCGCACTGCTGGCCGCGCTCGTGGGCCAGGCCACCGAACAGGTCGGCGAGCGGCTCGGGCCTGGCGCGACCGGGGTGCTCCAGGCGGCGCTGGGCAACCTGCCTGAGCTCTTCGTCGGTATCTACGCGCTACGCGCCGGCCTCGTCGCCGTGGTCCAGGCCACGCTCGTCGGTTCTATCCTGGGTAACAGCCTGCTCGTCCTGGGTCTTGCCTTCTTTATCGGTGGTCGCCGGCATGGGACGCAGCGATTCAGGGCGGAAACGCCGCGCATGATCGCCACGCTGACACTCCTCTCCGTCGCGGCGCTGGCCGTGCCCACCCTGGCCCATGGCCTGCGCACGGCCGCAGGCGCCCATACCGACGCGCTTAGCGTGGCCAGCGCCGCCGTGCTGTTGGCGATTTTCCTCGCGAGCATCCCCGTGTCGCTCGGCGGGGGCGCTGGCGTCGTCCTGGGACCCGACACGGAGAGGGGGACGCCCCGCTGGCCGCTCGCGATCGCCGTGGCCATCCTCGCGATCGCGGCCGGGGGCGCGGCGTTCGTGTCCGGCCTGTTCGTCGACGCGCTGACCCCCACGACCGTGGCCCTGCACATCTCACCCGTCTTCACGGGGCTGGTCATCGTGGCGATCGCCGGCAACGCCGTAGAGAATGCGGTCGGCATCGGGTTCGCGGCGCGCAACAAGCCCGACTATGCCGTCAGCGTGATCCTGAATAGCTCCTTGCAGGTGGCCGTCGGCCTCACGCCGGCGTTGGTGCTGCTCTCGTTCGTCCTGGGACCGACGCATCTCACCCTTGTGCTGCCGGGGCTGCTCCTGGCGGCGCTGGGCCTTGCCGCGGGTATCGGCGCCCTCATCGTCTACGACGGCGAATCGACCTGGCTCGAAGGACTCGCGCTCATCGGCCTGTACGGCATCATCGCCGCGGCCTTCTGGTGGGGGTAGCGAACTATGATCTATCTTATCGGCGTCGTGATCGTGTGCGTGGCCCTGGCGCTGCTCGTGGCGGTGCTACTGGCGCGGGTAGGCGACACGGATTGAGGGGACGCGACCGCCGCCCACGCGCCCGCGTCGGGGTCCGGCGTTCGGGTGGAGAGAGTGGGATGGGAGGCGTGCTGGTGGAGGACGGATGTACCGATGACTATGACTATGAATAGGGGGATGTCTCTATGATGGAAGGCGTGCAACGCGTGCTGCTCGGCCGGCCGTTGCCCACGACGGAGGCGGAGCACGAGCGGCTCAGCCGGCCCGGCGCCCTCGGCGCGTTTGGGCTCGACGCGCTCTCCTCGGTCGCCTACGGTCCCGACGAGATCCTCTACGTCCTGATCCTGGCCGGCGCCGCGGGGACGCGCCTCGACCTGCCGATCGCCCTGGCCATCACCGCTCTGCTAGCCATCGTCGTCACCTCGTACCGCCAGACCATCTTCGCCTACCCCAAGGGCGGCGGCTCATACACCGTGGCGCGCGAGAACCTGGGCACGGGCGCCGGCCTGCTCGCCGCCGCCGCGCTCATGGTCGACTACCTGACGACGGTCGCCGTGTCGGTCACGGCCGGCGTCGAGGCTCTCGTGGCCCTCGTCCCCGCGCTGGACCCACACCGCGTAGCGCTCGATGTGGCCTGCGTTGTCGCGTTGATGCTGGTCAACCTACGCGGCGTGCGCGAGGCGGGCGCTCTCTTCGTACTGCCCACCTACGTATTCGTCGGCTCGCTGGCGGTCTTGCTGGGCTGGGGCCTGTTGCGCTTCGCCACCGGCAATCTGCACCCCCTGCACGCGGTCCCAACCCATGCCACGGAGAGCGTGTCCCTCTTTCTGGTCCTGCGCGCCTTCGCCGGCGGCTGCACGGCCATGACCGGTGTCGAGGCCATCGCCAACGGCGTGCCGGTCTTCAAGGAGCCCGCGCCGCGCAACGCTGCCGGGACGCTCGTCACGCTTGCCGTGATGCTGGGCGCGCTCTTCCTCGGCGTGGCCTGGCTGGGCTACGCTATCCACGCCGTGCCCTCCGACCAGGCCAGCGTGATCGCGCAGATCGGTCAGGCCGCCGCGGGGAGCGGCCCGGCCTACATTCTCTTCGTGGTGATCCAGATCTCGTCGGCCGTGATCCTGATCCTGGCGGCGAACACCTCGTTCAATGGCTTCCTGCTGCTGGCGGCGATCATGGCGCGCGATGGCTACCTGCCGCACCAGTTCGTGCATCGCGGCTCGCGCCTGGCCTACTCCAACGGCATCGTGGTCATCGGGGTGCTGGCCCTGGCGCTGATCGTGCTGTTCAATGGCAGCACGCACGCTATCATCCCGCTCTTCGCCATCGGCGTGTTCCTCTGCTTCACGCTCTCGCAGGCCGGCATGGTACGCCACTGGCTCGGCGCGCACGGGCCGGGCTGGCGCCTCAAGCTGGCGATCAATGGGCTGGGCGCCGTCACGACGGCGATCGTCACTGTCGTCGTGGTGACGATCAAGTTCGGGGAGGGCGCCTGGCTGGTCATCGTCATCGTCCCCGTCCTGATCGTCCTGTTCACGCGCGTCCATCGTCACTATCAGGCGGTGGCGCGAGAGATCGATACGATGACGCCCGACACCCCGCTGCGACCGGAGGACATCAAGCATACGGTGCTCGTACCCATCGCCGCCCTGAATCGGCCGGCCCTGCAAACGCTGGCCTACGCGCGCTCGATCACCGGCCACGTCATCGCCGTCTACATCGCGAACGGCGCGGAGGACGCGGCGCGTATGCGTGCGACGTGGGACGCGTGGGACGACGGCGCACAGGCGCCGCTGACCATCGTCGACTCGCCGTACCGCACGATCGTGGGGCCGCTGCTCGCCTACATCGACGAGGTCGACGCCGAGGACCCCTTCGACACGCTGACCGTGGTGCTGCCCGAGTTCGTGCCCGCGCACTGGTGGGATAACCTGCTGCACAACCAGACGGCGCTGCGCATCAAAGGCGCGCTGCTTTTTCGTCCCGGCACGGTCGTGACCAGCGTGCCCTATCACCTGGGCGGTCGGAAGCCATGAGTTGGAGATCGATGGGCGATAACGGTGACGATCCTGTGTGTGACGACGCGCCCGCGGGGGCCGCCGCGCGTCAACTGCCGACCGACGCCAGCAGGTAGCCGACGCCGGGGAGGGTCTGGATATAGGTCGGGCGCGCGGGGTCGGGCTCGATCTTCTGACGCAGGCGCGAGATGGCGACCTGCAGCAGGGCGGCCTCGCCGACGTAGGCGGGTCCCCACACGTGCGTGAGGATGTGGTCGGCTTCCAGGACACGCTCGATGTGGCGCGCCAGGTGCCCGAGCAAGCGGCGCTCCAGCGGCGTGAGCGCGAGGTCGCGGTCGTCGAGTGTCGCCTTGTGCTGCGCGAGATTGATCTCCAGGCGGCCCGTGCGCACGATCGACCGGGTGGTGGCGGTGAGCTGCGCCCGTCGCAGGCTGGCCCGGACGCGCGCCAATAGCTGTCCGAGGCTGAAGGGTTTGCTCAGGTAATCGTCCGCGCCGGCGTCCAGGCCGCGGATGATGTCCTCTTCCGTGTCCCGCGCTGCGACCAGGATGATCGGCACGGCGCTCGTCCTGCGCACGCGGCGGCACACCTCTAACCCGTCCATCGCCGGCGTCATCACGCCGAGGATGAGCAGGTCGAAATGGGCGCTTCGCATGGCTGACAGGGCCGCGGACCCGTCGTCCGCGACCGCAATGCGGTAGCCCGCGCCCTCGAGCGTGCCGCGCAGCAAGAGGCGCAGCGAGGGGTCGACATCGGCTACCAGTATGCGCGGCATCTGTCGAAACATCACACCTCCGGCATGGGATTCTGGGCGACCACCACTACCCCAGTGTAGAGGGGTCGACGCCGGAGGACAAGCGAGCGCGCCTAGCAGTTTGTCGGAGAGAAGCGAACGCTCCGTCCCGTCTGTGATGGTACAGTGTGAGCATGAGTCGAACATTCAAGACCGTGGATTATGAGGCGGCGCGCAACCTGACGGTGCGCCTGGGCGA
>JAABVA010000584.1_pt1 | contig 45078 bp, 41 predicted proteins | sample 5560331 | NCBI WGS metagenome assembly JAABVA01 (sample SAMN12812661, study PRJNA571458) | rock metagenome | isolation source: Antarctica rocks | place: Antarctica: Victoria Land, Mt New Zealand sud | collected 2016-01-07 | reverse complement strand
CCCACCCACCCACCCACCTTACCAAAACGACTCCCAAGCCCCCTCTGTCTCTCTCTCTCTCTCAACCCACCCCCTTCCAAAGCGCTCGTCCTCAATAGCTAATAGCTAATAGCTAGCTCCTTTACTAACCAGTTCAGTCGGGAACACGCCATGAGCGAAGTTTCTAAGAAACCATGTAGCTCTTCTCTAAATGACACTCTCTTCTGAATTTCTCAATGTCTCACGCGCTTATTTCGAAATTCTTTCCTATACGCATCGGACTACCTACCTGCTTCGTTCTCATCTATATCGTTACAGCTTACCCCTTCCACCACCACCACCCCTGCCATGCGCTGCGCTGCCCTGCCCTGCTCTGTGCCATCTGCTCCTCTATCTGCTTCCGCCTCTCATCCCATGTCCTCGGGGGTTTCCATCACTCGCGGGCTTTTCCGGCACGCCTGTTTTGTCTTCTGCAAACAGCTGATCCATCGCTGCTAGGTTTTCCAGGTACTGGCGTTCGCAATCGCGCGCGTACCATGTCTCGAATTTGCGCGGGTCTTGGGCCCATTCGCTCCGCAGTTTGTTGATGGAGTCCAGGCGAGCGGTGTGTGGGTTTTTGGGTGTGGGTGTGGGTGTGGGGGGGTTTAGGGGGGAGTGGGTGATTGAAATGGTCTTGGTCGTTAGGATGGCAGTGGCTGATGGGTGGGTTTGAGGGGGAGGGTTGGGGTTGGGGTTGGGGTGGGGAGGCATGGTTAGGTGGAGAGGAGTAGAGGAGTAGAGCGGTTTGGTGGTTGTGGTGGTTGTGGTGGCTGGGGGTGTCTGAAGTGAGATTTGGGTTGTTTGATGCGAGATATGGAGACTTGATGGAAAGTTTATGATATTGTTCTTCTGGTGGTTTGTGGTGTTGATAAGAGAGATACTGGGAATCGAAAGCATCTTATAAGGGGCTGGTTGAGAGTGAAGCGATTAGAAAGAGGTGTTTTAGGCGTGGGTTCGTTCACTTCTGCAAAAGAAGACTCTTTTAGTGAATAGGGAAGGTGAGGGTTCTGACAAGTGGTGAAAACGTGAAGATCCGGTGACTGGGAAGAAACATGTATTCCCTACCGAGAGCAATGCTGCCAGCGATGTGTGGGGGAAAAAAGGGAATTCGGACGTTTAAGATCGGAATCAGGTATAAGGAGCGTTTCATGAACGACTTGGTAAAGACGATGAGAATCTGTTCATCAGGGAACTAATCGAGGTATGGGGATTTTGTGCATCGAAGCTCCTGAGACCTCCAAATCGCAGTGACTTTGCACTCTCCGGCCTTCGAGAGGAGATGTTCGTATCTTGCACAAATGACGAGGTGTAGCAGAGGGTGCGGATGCGAGATGGCTGGTTATCGAAGGTACAACCGTGAACTCTCCATTATCACTTTTGGTGCATTGACTCGAGTTAGACATTCCGACGAAAGCGATTGATAAGATTGCCCCTTTACTTACACACCCGACCACCAGAAAATCTGTTCCTCGTTCTATCTTATAAATGTACAATATGAACTCCAGCCCAGTAAATATATATGCTCTATGTTATGTCCCGTTCTGACTCGTCATTGAGGCCGTGATATATCAACCCCTAACGCCGGAAGATCCAAGGTGGTAGGAAAATGACATCCTCGAATAGAGGGATATTGTACGGCAGATCGTAGAGGTAAATCAACTGCCGTAATTTGGTGTTCCTTTATTGTGGTTAAGAGAACTTAAAGCCCATGTTGCCGACTGCGCCGCGTTTAGCATCAAAACATCTGGAGAACTTGTACAGCTTCTTGGTTCTCCATCATCACATTATTCCCAATTCTATTGCATTCTTTCGCATTTCTCTATCTTGCAGTATATTGCTTCCATATCCTAGCATCTCTTTCATGAAGAGACTTGTATACTCATTCAGCACCATCTTCAGTGCAGCCGGACTGCTGCTGTGAAACAGTTTCGCTGGCAACGATGGACCCCCGTCAAGAGATCTTGCTTCAACAATGGAGGCCACCATTGATGTCAAAAGGGAGCTGCAACGAGTGCAAACATCTGGGGTTGGGGGCACCAGTGCTTGACTGTCCGGATCGTCCGCTATGCGCCGCTGACGATTGGTGTCTTTCCCACCGAAAGGACCACGCGTTTTGAGGAAAGTGGTCTGCATTATATCGCAGAGGCCTTTGTCATGCCAAAAGCCGATGACGCAAGATGCAGCTTTGAGAGCATCGGAAGGTGAAGTCGAAGGTGGCCATTGCTGTCTGCATCGGATAGACATATCAATAACCTGGCATAGAATATCCTCAAAGTCTGCAGCCCAAGTCTTGCCAGGTTGCCTTTGGATATCGCTCGGGTCGGTCGATAATAGGATCATCAGTATTTCTGGACGACCGAGCAACAAGGCGAACCGCGAAGCCAATAGCTGGCCATGAGTTTCTGCGCTGTCCATTGAGGCAATCAGTTCGAGGCGACTGATAGTGTCAGCTTCACCTCTGCATATCGCACGAAATAACTGGAGCACATTCTTGAACTGCGATGGTGTGTAGAGCGTTTTTGTTTCGCCCAAGGCGGACTCTCTTGTGGAAACACCCATTCTCGGGGATTTCGCAATACGGCAGACAGAAGCCCCAAGCCTCAAACAGCCACGACGCTGTGCCTCGCTGGACCGTTCGTCATCTCTTGCACTTGGCGCGTGAAGTATTGAAGAGATGTTCTTACGCTGCTGCAAGCTTTTGGGGTTAGTCTTTCCATTACCGTTCTTGGCAGGCTTCGTATTTTCGTCTACTTCGTAGGCCAACGTCTTGCGAAGAATGTCGGTTGCATACGGCGCGAACTTAGTGAAATCCTTCTCAACCTCAGCAACAGGATCCTCGAGGGAGTCAAGATTTATTCCATCAATGACTGAGACAATATCGCACTTAATTGGTGATTCTTCGCTATCGGTCGTACTTTCTTGGGTATTGACTCGAATCACTGCCTCTGCTAGAAGGCCGACAAATGATTCATGACGTTCCTGAACCATTTGCAGAGTAATGCCTTGGTCTTGGAGGGCTCGACCGAAGATCTTCCACCCGCGGTCCTCGTCCATGATGCTGGCCACACTCTCAATGGAGACGACCGATCCCCGGTGTTTCAGCGTGGCAATGATCTTGTCTATCTTGCGCTCCGTCCGAGTTTGTGCTGATAACAGTAAGAAGCAATTGAATGCGTTGAGTCTGTCGATCTGAGCTGCAATGCGGGTCCGAATTGGGGCAGTATCCTTCCCAGCGAATTTGACCCGACTCCAGGTTTTGCCTCGTCCATCCATCCGATACTTCTGTAACATATTACGTATGTCTTCCAAAGCTTCTTTGCACCGCTTCGTGATGTCCTGGAGTTGTGCCCACTCACGAGCATCGAGTGAGTCTTTCTGCCTTTCTACTTTATCATCGACCTGGGTCAAGACTTCGTGAAGGGAAAGCACATCGTCCAGCAGATTCTTGTGGTCTTCTGGGGCATCTTTTAGGGAGGAGTAGACCTGCCATGCCAGCTGTGGAACAGTAACAAAGTCACTGATGCCGAAACCGAAGCTCATTGTGCCTAAATGATAGGTTCGCCTTGAAACTGGATTCAGATCGCTGGTTGTTTCGCCTGACTGGTGATTCTGCCTGGGTGGTAGGTACTGCTAAACAGCGAATCTGCGTGACTGACGGGCTTTTGGGGAAAAGAAAGCCAGCTGACTCGCCAAAGATAACGGAGAATTTACATCAACGAGTAAACGATAGGGCGTAAGGCGGCTCATATGTCTTTACTTAATTCTCCTAGTTCTGGGGATATCAAAATGGGCGGTTATTGCTACACATCAAACGAAAGGGTTACTTTCCCAACCGAGACGAACGAACATACTGACGAAGCCTTCGAACTAGAGAAGGCAAGCAAAAGCAGAAGTAGATGATAAGATTCGATAAAGGCATTGGACCGCGTTTAGTGACTGCTAGCGATAAATTGTCAGCTCTAGCATATGAGATTCCAGACTACAAGCGTCACGAATATTCCGACTTTTAAATGCGGATAGATATAGCCGCAACATTCTTATACGCGCAGCGAATCTGATTGGCAAACTGTAATCTGGGGGCAGCGCGTGACTGCTTCTGCCTCTGCCGATATTGGGGCTCGAGGTGGACATGAAATAAGGTGCCTTCTAAGGGACGGTAGCCAGAAGCTCACCAATACATTCGGGAATGGATCACTAACGGCCACTTGACGATCGCGATGGCAAACCACTTTCCCTGATTCAGATACCAGCTTCGACTGCAGGAAGGTCGAGATCCCAGTTGATTTCGCCTTCGTCGCCGTATCTCTGCTTCAGCCATTCGTTGGTCTTTTTAAAGTGTCCGCAGTCGAGCTGCGCAACCGAGATTAGCACGGCTGGAAAGAGACACCTAGATCAAGATGGACTACTTACGAATCCCTTATGCGCACTCAATGGACTCGGATGTACGCTTTGCAGTATACAATGCCTCTGCCTATCTATCTTGGCCACCCGCTTCCCCGCCGGACTTCCCCACGCTAAAAACACCACCCCTTTCGTCCTGGTCTTTGCCACGACATCAATCACCTTCTGCGTAAACTTCTCCCACCCTTTGCCAGCATGACTGTTGGCCTCGTGCGCGCGCACAGTAAGACATGTATTCAGCAACAATACCCCACGATCTGCCCATGGCGTTAAGAGGCCTCCGTTTTTGGGAGGCGGCTTGAAGCTAGGGTAATCCTTTGCGAGGGCGATGTAGACGTTTTTGAGAGATGGTGGGGCAGGGGTGGGCGGCCGGACAGAAAAGCAGAGGCCGTGGGCTTGGTTGATGTTGTGGTAGGGGTCCTGGCCAAGCACAACAGCTTTGACAGTAGGAAGCGGAGTATGGCGGGACCTGGCGGATACGGTTAGATCAAACAACAAACGAACTGGAGGCAATTCGCATGGAACGCACCAAGAATACACATCCTCCCCTGGCGGAAACACCTTCTTCCCCGCCTCCAGCTCCCGCTTCAAAAACCGCTTTAGCTCCAAAAACTCCTTACTCAGCACCTCGTCCTTCAACTGCGCTAGCCAGCTCTCGTGCAGTGTGTCAATCTCCAATTTCAACAACTCTTTTTGCTCCGCTGATAGCTTCTCGACCCATTTCTCCTTGTCGAATTTCGCGATGGGGAGGGCGGGGAGGGATTGAGTTTGCTGAGAGGCTGGAACAGTGGTGGAGGAGGTTGTGGAGGAGGTTCCGGGGGTGGCTATTGTGCTAGTAGCAGCGGGTTTGGGCGCGGTGAAGAAGGAGGTTATGCTGGCGTTTGCTTTTGGTTTTTTGGCCGATGCTGCGGCCAGGTCGGCGGCTTTGCGCTTGAGTGGGGTGGTCATTATGTTGGGGCTTCTCGTGGGTTGAACTGATGAAATTGATTCGGGGGATTGGGGTATGATAGAACGATGAGGCGAGGAAGTTCTGAAAGGGGGAGTTGGGGGTGCGCAGGCATCAGTCGCGTCTCTGATGTACTGTACGGAGTAGCAACGTGACGCGTAGAGTGACAGCTACAGTATTGGCGGCCCGCTAGCCCCGAGATTAGGTAGGGCTCGATCCGATAGTGGACTAGCCCTGTTGGTCCAAGTTTTGGGTGCTGGGGTTGTCTAAGGGCAATTTCTAACAGTTGATGGCTTTGGGAGGCGTTAAGTGTGGTGAAGGATAAACGAATGGATGGGGAGAGATTACTGGTATTTTCTCTGTTGGCGATGAACTTTAGCTGATGCTAATACAGTAGTACAACAGGGGAAGCTGAGTGCTTCTGATCTCACGACTGGATAGAAGCTTGGGAAATGGGGCAGATGATGCGACTCGATAAGCTACGCCTCGAGTATTTGGACCATGTCAGTCCAATTTCCCACCATTGCAGACCTCGTCGCAACTGCTTCTTCCGATAAAGTTAGCTATGGCTATGACGTGTGAGGTACCGTACTATTTTACATGGTGCGCAAGAAAGGCCCAAAGCTCCAGCAAAACAAGGTTTGTACATTAATCTCAAAGCTCAATTAGAGCTTCTTCGACTACCTTCGGTTGAGGTTGATGCTGTGGTGCTGAAGGGAAAGAATCTTGGGTATATGAGGGCATGGATGAATATATGGGAGTCTGTGTTTGTAGCTGTTGTTGAGGTGGAGCGTGTAGTTGCTGCTGCTGTGGCTGTTGCCAGTAAGGCTGCTGTTGCTGCAGAGGCGGGGGCGCATTTTGTTGCGCAGCTGCATGCTGAGGTGCATACTGTGGAGGTGGCTGCTGCTGTTGAGAAGGCACGGAGTGAAGCTGCTCAGGGGACGGAGTATAGTTCTGGTCCGGTCTTTGCTGGTAATTTGGTTGCGGAGGGGAAACTTCATGGTTCCTTTGATAGTAAGATGCTGCTGAGTCTACTGTTGGTGTTTGCACGGGTGGAGCCATAGCTGGAGGCTGCATTTGCGGCTGTGGTTGACCATCTGGTTGGTTCTGGTAACCTTGGTGTTGATTGTCAGCAAAGTAGGGAGCATCTTGTCTCTGAGCAGGGGACTTCGGATAGCCTAGGTAGCTAGAAGCTCGCTGGGGATGGTGTCCGGTATGAATAGGTGGCCCAGGCCCGTACTGTGGTGATCCGGCTGGCGGTCCCCTATCTGGCCGCATGTAGGGTGATTGAAACTGAGGCTGTGGGTAGTGGGTATAATCAGATTGAGTATGAGGGTGCGGGTCAGCCGGTGCTCCGTTCATGTTGTAGAAGCTCTCTGCGCCACCCCGGCTACTAGGCAATGCGGACGGGATAGATGGGTACATAGTCGATGATGATGGAGCTGCCTGCGTCCTATAGCCACCATAAGTATTTTGGCTGTACGTGTTCGATAGTCGCTCTTCTAGCATACGGTCGTAATAGCGAACGACTGTAGCGAGTTTAGAATGTAGGTCGAGTAAGGTATCTATTTGGATCAGCTACGACCTGTAGATCACTAGTTGCGTAGGGTTTATGTACCATGCTTGCTCATTGTCTCTCCATAGGACCTTGCAAGCTTTGGCCGTAAAGCCCCAATACTTTCGTACAGCTCTTGAATCTGAGGCTCTCTCAATATTGTACCAGGCGGCTGATGTTGTAACCGATCAACAAGCGTAGAAAAGAGGTTGATATTTTCAGCCTCAACCGGACTCAGCTCATAATTATTCTTCGGCATGGTAAATTCGGAAGGCGTCGCGGTGGGAGCACTTGTGGCCTGTTTCTTGAGATTTGCCGCGTGCTTCTTCTTCTGTTCTTCCATGTCTTTAACCGATGCGGCAATAGCAGCCTTCAACTCCGGGTCCTCGTCCTCGTCTTGTGATTTGGCTGATTTGAGATTACCGTTGGTGGCTGTAGCAGACCGTTGTGTCTGAAGCTGCGATTGAGGGACGTAACCTGAGCCAGAGTGACCTTTGACTTCTTCCAAACTCATCTGCAAAGCCTTTTTCAAGTCATCGTCGAAACCGTCATCCACTCGAGCATCACGTGGTTGCATCGAGTTCCGTGGTCTTATAATACTTGCGTTACCTTTAGCAAGAGAACGCTCCACTGGGAGTGGTGTACTCCGTGACCTATCCGTCAATTTTGCGTAACAGCCATCGTCTACCCTAACAGCCTGGACGATCCCTAAATGCGGTAGTGGTATTGACTTGGTTGAACACTGCGCATCAAACACATTTCCACAATTTCTACAATGATGCTTCCGATTGGTGAAGCTGAAGGCTGTACGGCATCGCATGCAGACGTCCGAATCAATCCATTCTGGGGGCTAGATAGTATATTAGTGACAGTACTGGAAGATTATTGAATTAGGCGACTGACGGCACTGCTGTCCAGCATGCTGCTTGATATATCAACCTTGGGTGGAAATCGGAAACCCTCTCTTTGCAACGTTCGATATGTCTCACCAACATAGGATAGATCACCTCGTCCTTCCGTTGCACTCGCCCATAACTGAATGAGCTCTAGGATCTTGCTCTTGACCTCGTCGTTTGGCGCTGCAACTCCATACGCCTTCAACAGAGACCCAAGGTTGTCCATAAACTCTCTTGATGCAATCTCAGCCAGGAAGTGGGATCCCCCATTCTTAACGCAAGTGTCTGTGAGCTGCGGGCCATATCAGCGAGCGTCTCACCAGGGATGATTCAAGACTCTGAAGCTATACCTTGAGTGTCGCTAACTGAATATTTGGGTTCTTGTGTCCTATTCGCTTCTTCAGTGACCTCATCGCCTCTTTTGGCTGAACGCTCTTCGAACGGATAACGTCTGATATCTCGAGGTTTAGTGCAATATCTTCTCTACACAACATTTAGCTTGTCTTTTGCAAATGGTTCCGAAGTTTGGTTCCGCAAGCTTCCTAGCATCACAACAACGTACAAGCTCGAAGATGTTGCTCGCTCAACCTGCTCATCCAGAGCGGAGTTTGAAGCAAACCAGCTCGCCATGATATCTAAACACGGAGGATCTTATACTCGTGGTTGACAGTGTACCATCAGCCTATTTCTGGAATAATGCAAACAGTCTTTTAGATTGTTGTGGCTTGTGTGAATAAGTAGTGAAGTCCTGTGGTACGAGTAGAGAGTATCGAGCTCTAGGCTGTCACAGGAAAAATGTAACGCCGCCGCCTCCGCCCGCATGACGGAGCCGTGTCTTAGCTCCCGCCAGCGTCGCAGGCACGGCAGAGTCAGCCATTGCCCTACAAACCACAAATTACTGGTGTAATTAACCGTTAACATAGCTTTTACCACTGGTTCCACGTTCAAATTCCTGCTGCTGCTGCTGCTTCTTAGACTGTAACAGCTACTCGCTGTAGCTTGAATACCAGCCAGAGAGAATCTTGCCTACACCGCCACAAGCGTTCTATCAATTATCGTCCCCACCACCGTCATCAGCTCGTCGACAGGGTTGGATTTGTCAATAATTTCTGGACTCCAAGTGGCATTCCTGCAGATACCGGAGCTCTTCATTCGGGATGCACATCGATTCTCTTTCGGCACTTGATCGGTAGCCATGGCTGTACGTGCCCCGGCAACTGGGCACGTCTACATTCAGGCAAATGGCTTCGCAGGTTCAGACAGGCAGAGCTCTGTATACTCCAGTAACTCGAGCTGGCCTGGAAGTCAAAGAGATGTTGATATGGGCAATGGAGACATAAGGCCGAAGCCTCGGTACCCGCATGTCAAGGACCTTCAAGCCAAGGCAGATGCGGCGCATGGCTTCGTTGGTATTCACACACCGGTATGTGTTCGACTTCTAGTTCTTGCTGTGCGGGCTGGTTTAGAAGGCTTGGCTGTTACTGCTTTCTAATGATCCCATATTAAACAGATACGGACCCTTTTGAATCATGCGGAACAGTCCGCAAAGCAAGCTTTCATAGACATCGAATTCAAAAGACCCGATCGCGCCTACATCGAGTATCTCGTCAGCTCCAATATACTTCTCTATCTCATACCCAAACACAAAGATTATACTTTGGTGAATACAGATCGCGGAGGATGGCAGCGGACGTACAAAACCCTATGTAGGGTAAGTCACGGATAGATTATGGCTGTGCATCGCCTATAGTAATTCCAAAGCAATGAAGTGCATTGACACATTTAATACCTGACAGTTGTAGGAGCACAAGACGCTGACAGAATTATATGTAGGACAACAACAGCCAGCACGAGATCTTTAAGGATATCTACAATATGATTGTCGACGATAATATCAAAAGTGGAATAAAACCCTCAAATGCAGCTCCACCAGGGAATCATCCCCAAGCTACCAACGACCGGACTCGTCCCACGGCGAGCTCCAATCCGCGCCCTCTTTCGATGATGGCGAAGCCGACGTCTTCTACCAGACACGGTAATGAGTTATTCATAGCCGTCCCAACCAATACGTCCAACCGAGACGAAAGGCGGATCTCAAACCATGAACATAATGCTTCGCATCAAGGCTCAACAATACGCAAAGACAGGCCAACTGTTCGTCCCAAACCCGAGGGATTGCAGAGGCGTGACAGAGTAGTCAATGGGGCATCCCACTCCACTTCAGGGGACTTGCTTGCGGAGAGATTCTCGCAGCTTAGAGTCCACCCACGAGATGTGCAGATCCGGACAGAGTCTGAGCCTCGTAATTCGCCATCCGGGACTTCTGTTGAAATGCCATCCCCTACGGATTATGGTCCGTTATCTTCTGGTAATTCGCCTTCATCAGCATATCACAGTCGCCCGAACTCAGAATACCTGTCTGCATTTGGCAAGCCCTTGGGGCCTCGTGCACTGCCACCGCCCCCACCCAACCCTCCCCATCCGCCTAAGATTCCTCTTGATTTAGGGCTAGAAACGTCCTTACCAAGAGCTCCAAGTCCCGCGTATAATCCCTCAAGAAATTATCAGGCCTCAAGCAGTACCCCACCTCCTCCAAGGACGGGCTCGAGCTTGCGATCTTCGCAAATTGCCATAGGTACTTCACGGAACAACGATCGAACAAATGGCTTATACCAAACTTCAAGACCGAATGACGCAGGTACTGGCGTCAGGCTCGCGAAGACGGTGTCCACAGAACTGCCTCAGGCCACTACAATTGCGGCAGATGAGTTGTACGACCACCTTAGAGCGTACAATGTCCTGGTAATCGATGTTCGGAGCCGCGAAGAGTTTGATCAGGGTCACATGTTTGCAAAGTCCATCATCTGCATCGAACCCCTGGGCCTGAAATCTGGTATATCGGCCGAGGAGCTTGAAGATAGACTGGTCGTCTCACCAGGAGCCGAACAGGCTTTGTTTGAGCAAAGGAACGAGTTCGATCTAGTAGTGTATTATGACCAGAAGACAAGTTCGACGGCGTTCCTCTCAGGGCCTCCAACGGGCAACGACGCCTTCGCTTTAAGAGCCCTACATGATACAATTTACGAATTCAACTACTACAAGCCTTTGCGTCAACCACCAGTGATGTTGCTAGGAGGCATAGAGGCATGGGAGGATCTCGTTGGGCGTAATGGTCTTGCAACATCGAGTACAGCTGCTTTAGTGGGCTCGACAAGACCTCGAACTCTTGCCAGGAAACTAGCGCGGCCCCCTGCTAGGGTTCCTATGGTGAGCTCTAACTCATATTTGGAAGTTCGCAAGCGAAGGTTGAGGGAGCACAAACCTCTAGATGCGGACGAAGAGAGAACGTGGCTTGAAACAGCCCGCAACGAAGAGGTTGAAAGTGGGGACTATCAACATACGCAAAGTGACGGCGACACCGATTCGAACCATTCACATGCCGACGAACCTGTCTCCCCGTATTTTCAATCTTACGAGGAGTTTCTTCGCAAGTTTCCTGAGCCATCAGCGATTGGCAAACAATCTATGATGGTTGCAATGCCGCCGCCACCACCTGCGAGGCCACCTCCATCAATGCCAACTGTCCCATCTCGACCACCTCCGGCTGTTCCTCGTCCCAGCTACAGCGGAGTATCAGAACGAGAATCGTCAGGATTGTCGCCGACGTCACGACAACCGACATCAGCCCGACCACCACTCTACACGCCAAAATCCATCTCACATTACCTCAAGCTGCCTCGGACTGGTCTTATTAATTTCAGCGTGACCTGCTACATGAACGCTACCATTCAATGTCTCCTTGCTACAATTCCCCTCTCCCAATTCTTCCTGGACAACAGATGGCGCGACTACATTCAAAAGAATTGGAAAGGCTCCAACGGCATTATGCCCGAAATCTATGCCAACCTCGTCCGCAATCTCTGGCGCGGTGAAGTGCAAGCCATTCGGCCCACCTCGTTCCGAAATTTCTGTGCGCGCCTAAATCGTGAATGGGGTGTCGACAGACAGCAAGATGCCAAAGAGTTCTTCGACTTCCTCCTCGATTGCCTGCACGAAGACCTCAACATCAACTGGGAACGGAATCCCCTCCGCCCTCTTAGCACCGAACAAGAACAAATCCGTGAACGCACGGACATGCAAATTGTCTCTGGGAAAGAATGGGACCGGTACTGCCACCGCGAATCCTCGTTCATTTCTAGCCTCTTTGCTGGCCAGCACGCGTCTCGTCTCCGCTGCACCACGTGCCAACACACCTCCACCACCTACGAAGCCTTCTACAGCATCAGCGTTGAGATACCCCGGTCCGGCCGCGGCGACATCTACGAGTGTCTCCGAAGCTACTGCCAGGAGGAAATGCTCAGCAAAGACGAGATGTGGAAATGCTCGTACTGCAAATGCGAGCGCGAAGCTACGAAACAGATCACCATCACTCGTGCCCCGCAAGTCCTCGTCGTGCATTTCAAACGCTTCTCCGCATCAAAAACTGAATCCGCCCGCAAAGTCCACACACCGATCCATTTCCCGCTGCACGGTCTGAACATCGAACCTTACATGGTGCCCCCCTTACCAGATCCAGGTCTCAGGGACAACGATACCGCGACCACGCCGCCGTTCCTATATGACGCGTATGCAGTAATGCGGCATTTGGGCGCCTCCGGCAGTGGCGGGCACTACATTTCTCTGGTCAAAGACGCGGCGAGGAACTGCTGGCGAAAGTTCGATGACGAGAAGGCGACGGATTTCGATCCAAGGGGTTTAAAGCCGGAACAGAGGCTGCAGAATGAGCAAGCGTATTTGGTGTTTTATGGACGGTCGGTGGCGCGGTAAAAATCCTCCAGTCATAATGGGGCTTCGTGAGCTTTCACCCACGCCTGGCTATGGTCTCTTTGGATGAATTTTACGAGGGGGTATCGGACGTGAGCGCTTAAGAGAAATTATTCACGATCAGTACTAAAAATTGTGACGATTCAGGGGTAAAGGGGAGAGTGCATGAGGCTTGTCATTGTTGGGCAATGGAGGGATGTGTATATATCGGGTCCATGAGCCGCAGCCCCTTGTAGCGATGGGATGCATCTGTACGGCGTTTTCTACCCTTTTAGAGGGCCATGATTCGGGCCTATCAAAACTCAGGAGAGTCAATGGCATTTACCAAGTAAGCAGGAGACTTTTCAAATGCAAGGGCATTATTGCCAGCGAAGATTCCCGGAGATACTGTTCTTGCGTATGGTGTTCTTGGAGATTCGTCACTTGTGGGGCTACCGGGATGGGATTTAATAGGGATAAGCTCCCAGCTCAAAAAGAGAATACCAAACAAACGATTTGAGAAAGGTAGTTGATATGGTCATTTCCACTCTCGAACTACAGGTCTTCTTTAATTCTCGCCGCCTGGTCCATGCCGATCCTCTCCTTTATCGCCCCCTCCCCCCAATATCCTGCCCCAACCGATAACCCCCCACCTTTTCCCACTCAACCTTCTGCCTCGTAATTGGCAACTGCCTCCTCAGCCCCTTAAATTCGCCCTCACTCAGCCTCTCAAACCCGCGATTCAGCTCCTCCTGATATTTCTTCTCGGCGGTCGCGATGGCGCGGGTTATGTCGGCTGGGGTGGGGGATGAGGAGGAGAGGGAGAGGGAGAGCGGTTTGCGGGTGGTGAGGCGGACGTTGCCGTCTTCGTAGTAGTGGACGTCGACGAGGAGGGTGCCGGTTAGGGTGGCGGAGGTGGGGGTGTAGAGGTAGGTGGAGCGCCAGCGGCCGTTCCTGTGGGTTGGAGGAGGGTTAATTGGGGGGTTGGAGGGTTGGGGAAGATGTGAGAGTTGAGGGGCGTACCAGAAGTTTGAGGGGGAGTATTTGTTTGCGACGAGGAGGATCGTAAGGGTGGAGTCTGAGGAGGTAGGGAAGACGGCGTGAGTTGACGAAGGGTAATGTTCTCGGGCGTGGGCGGAGAGGGCTTTGTTGAGGGAGGTTCTGTGGTTCTGGGGTTAGGACTTTTTTCCTTCTAGAGTGAACGAGGGGGAAAGGTCCCGTGGCGGACGTACATGAGCTCGGTATGTTGCGATTGTAAAGCATGGGATTGGACGCCAGACGCTTTCTGTGACAATAACTGTCATTCCCCTAATCCTTTGACGCCATTCCACCAGGCACCGGCTTACTTGTGTAACATGATCAAATGTAAAAGAGCTCGAGCTTTCCGCATCGTAGTATCTTCCGTTGCCTAGCGAATTATATGTGCTGACCAGAGCCTGTTCCGTGCCTGTCAGATTTCTCCCTCCATGTCTAGTATGTTGTTTGAAGCTGCCTGCTCACCTCCTTGCCGCTTCCAGGGAGCTTGACAACGGTCAATTGCTCCTCATTGTATTTCTCGAACGCTGGTCTCGCAGACTCTAGCACCTTGGGTTCGTCAACGGTGAGTTTCTTAATGTCTGATTGTATAAGCTGTTGAAGCCTTGACGATACTTGCGGGTGGCTGCATTACCTGTAATGACATCGGCGAGCTAGTTCACTGTCAGAGTGGATTCGCCAGACTCGTATCGCGGGGGTGTACCTCTCCGGGAGGGGCGCCTTCTATGAATGCGGAGACCGCCGCGGTGTTCTTTGAGGCCATGTTGCTGCTGAGTTGAGATAAGACTTCTAATCACACCGCATCTGGCAGACTGGAGTTTTGGCTCATAAAAGCCCAACAATGAATCGCGGCGCGGGTAAATGGGTGGTGTCGTTTAAGGCTCGGGGATCTAGAAGCGCGGCTCCTAAGGTGCACATCCTGCATCTTGGGCATTTCAGGACTTGCTTGTATCAACAGACTCATTGAGTAAAAAGATAGATCATCTATATTTGAGAACCTCCAAACAGCAGGGTATCATTAAGATAAGGCCGATCTCTTGTATAACGCCAGCGTCCCATCGTGGAGCAACTGAGACCTCACTCAATGCTCATATTCATCAAGCCATCGTTCGTATCACACATGCCCTGAAACCCAACCCTCTTGGGCCCGGACCCTCCCGTCCCACTCCCGCTACTCACACTCCCTCCACTGCTCACTCTCTCCCCCACCACCTGCACACCAGGCGTCTCGCGGCCATTCTTCGGCTGCATGCCCCACCATCCTGTTTCCCTCTGAAGTGGTGATTGAGGTAGAATAGGACTATTTTGCAGACTCATTCCAGGGGAGACAGCTCGACGCTTGAAGTAATTCGGGTCTAGGTCGTCATCCCGCATGCGTTTGTTGCCTTTACGGGAAATTTCGAAGTTGGTGACAAGCGGTTGGGGAGCGGGGTAAGGTACCGGTGTTTCCTTTTCCAGAGCCCGATGTTGCTGGGGGGTCACTAATTGGATGGATGAAATGGGAGTATCCATGTTGATGTCGTCGCTGATACCAGAAGAACTACCTCGAGGAAACAGCTGAGGAGGGGGTGTTCGGGTTCGGTCATCGAAGGTGTTCCAGAAGCCCAGACCACCAGAATGGTGGATTGCTTGATGGGTGAATGTGCTTGAGGACCGCCGCCTTGCGTGTAGACCTGACCCTATTATTACGTTCTCTGGGATGTCTTCGAGGCCATCAGATTGGGTTGCTGCTAGGGGAAGTAGACTGGGTGAGGATGCTGTAGTTGTTGTTTGTGAGGGTGCCAGGTTCATATCTCCGTCGGTATCACTTTCCCTGACCTGCCGAATGACTTCTGCTTCTCGTTTGACTTCGGTATCGACAGGTGCTACCTCTTCAAGGAGAGCGGCTCGTATGCGTGCGAAGTTCTTCGTTTTTGGCTTTGGCTTTCATCAGTACGTGATACTTGTTAATGATTGGGTAAGCACGTACCAACATATTACCCCTCCTGGTGACTGCCCTTCGAATGACATTCCTTCGTTCATCCATGCTGGGTGTGACCGGGGTTGGGTTGCTCAAAGGATCGTTCGGACTCGTCCGGTTGTTTCCTCCTTCGTCACTATCATCAATATCAGAAAGTCGCAAGTCGTCGGTGCCTAGACTGAGGCTTTCTCTCCTTGAACCTAGATCTTTCTTTGAAGGTTCTTTGGAAAGATATCCACTGCCAAGACTGCTTTCGATGCTTTTCAGCATTGGTGGTGAAGAAGGACCTAAACTGTGACTGCTAGAGTTGCTGGAGCTCATCCTGATGCGGCCTGGTTTTATCCGAGCTCGTTGATAACTCATGAGCTTCGAAACAACAGGTGATAAGCCAATACCGTCACCTCCCGGGCTTGAGAATATAGGTGGGCCGAAATTCATCGATCCATTTTCGCCTTTGTACACATGTGGTGTCATGTGAACGGGATCCTCCTCTTCAGCATGGTCCATCATGTCATCACTGTCCGACGTTGAGCTTCCGGTGTCATATTCCATCATGCTAACACTCCCCACAGAGCTCGATATGGCTGGTTTGTCGGGGTTTGCTATGGTTGACCATAGAGAGTTTGCTACGCTACCAGGAGAGTCGGGTACATGCGAAATGTTCATTGTGTTGTTGAAGAGAGCTTTCCGAGGTGGGATCATCATGCCGCGCCCGCCAATTATAGGTGAAGAGTCGGGCGAAGATTGCTCTGCCAATGTGGAGTGATGTAGATTTGTACAAGCCCTTGAGAAGTCGAGACCTCTTGACCGGCGGGGAAGAACGGAGGCTGCAGTCGCATAAGAGTTTGTGGAGTCGAGTTTGGGAGACAAAGGAGCGCGTTTAGTTATATTGGCTGTACTTGTACTGCTGGTATCTCTTGGCGGCATCTGCAAGCTAAGACCGCGTGAGGGAAAGTTCGGCCTCTTAGGTGTGACCGGGCAAGGAGCCACATGAGTGTCGTCCTTTGAGGTTTTCGTGGGCTCAACAAACAGTGGTGCCGGAGAAAGGGTTGATAGCGGTCCATGCGCAGACCAAGGTCTCGGTCGTGAAGGAGATCTCGAGGTTTTTCCCTCTGGACGTGGAAGATCATGATCGTCGCTGCCAATGTTGATGTCTTTAGGTTCGCGTTCCTTCTCGAGTTGGTAGGTCAATTGGCTTCGCACTTCTTGCGGTCTATCTCCTCGCTCGGTGTCCGCCATCAACGGTGCTATTATACTAGCTCTTGCTAGGAATATTCGACATGTTCTCGTCGTTCGTTGATGACGTTCAACCTTCTCGATTACATTAAAGAATTCTATTTTTAATCTGTCAAACGCTCTAGCCGCTGTTCGAGCCGCCGGTCAAAGAGGGGCATCCTCCTGTCAGGCAATTGGTGTTTTCAGTCAAACATGGTATTAGCCCATTCCATTTGTTAGTCCTTCCACTTTTGTTTTTCGACTCTGTATTGTATCTTCCGGGACTCACTAGGGATCCAGACTGACGGCTGTACCCTTTGTTTAGTTCGAGAGAATTGAATATCCATTAGCACACGAAACCTTGTGATTTCTGCACTTTCTGCAAAGCTATTTTTTGATTCCCGAGGGTCCCTCTAACGATATCTGAACCTCATATGCCCAAGTCAACAGTGCTCCCATTACATAGATTACCTCAAGCCAGATTTTCCAAAACCGCGTTAGCTCCAAGAACCCCCTTAATAGCAATACTTTCCGCTATCCGCGTGTCATGTACAACACCATTGAACCCATATATACATTCAAAGACCCAAACTGCTTGACCCAGCTGCCAAAACCCCTCCCAGTCGCACGGTACGTACATCGACCGGAAACAAACGTCCCAAACCCGCCGAACCGAAGCGCCTGCCCAACTCCCTTCGCTTCGCTCTTCGACTGCAAATCACTAGAGACCTTAATCCTATTATCTGGCAGTTATTCCTCGAGGTTGTCCCTGGAAACGACTGTGTACCATTGGATCGTCACGGTTCTCTCATTCCCATCATTACATTTAGAGCGTATATCATGCAACTCTGCCGTCCACCATCTCAATTCTTACCCGGACGTCTCAAAGACCTTCTTTTTCCCGCTCTCCCCCATTGTACACGGCTGTCTATTCGATGGGCGTCTCCCAGGCTGTTGATTATCATACAACCATTCGCGCACTTACTCGGCCATTGCTAAATTGTGAACAAACTCGACTTGGGCCTAATCAGGTATGTATGACATATTTCAATACAGGCCGCGAAGGCGATGTCAGGAGAGAATCTTTTCTACTTTCGTCGAAGGGGTGGATGAAATATTGATATGGAGCCAGGTAGTGCATGCAGGCGCAGACTACGCCGAGGCAGCATTCGACAGGGCCCCAGAGGAGCATCTCGGCATCGTCAGATTGGGGTCGATGCAGACACCGCCAGTAGCCATGTTTTGGACGGGGTGGGAACGCAACGTAGACGCTCTACAGGCGTTAGTGAGATGTACAATTATGGAAGCGGAAAAAGACTAGACTGTAGAACATTAGTATGGAGCGTTTGATGACGTGGATTGTGAAGGCCCAAATGCGGGACTTGGCGGAGAGGATTTTGAAAGCAGCCATGAGTGTTTGGGGAAGTATGGGGTCGCTTTATATGACTCTGAAGATGTGTTTTCCAACGCCGGATTGAACGGCTAGTCCTTTTTCGACAGAGTTCAGTCTTAAATGCTTCGAGAAGACTGACAGATGAGAGAGGCAGCGCGTATTACGAGTGACAATAGCTGCATAATCCAATCAGTGTCTACTGAAGACATGGGACTGGGAAACGCTCGCAAGTCCAAGGACGATTAGCAAGTCCGACAATAGTACAGTGAACGAACGATCCCATGCGAAACCAAACGAACGATAACAAGGATTACCGCCGCAACTCCCACACAACGCTCCCAACCACAATTTAAGGACTTTCGGCCCTGAGCCATTGGATACTCCATTGCCGGCGATAGAGACACCATACTCCCACGAGCTATCGCTGTTATCCCATCAGTCCCAGCAGAAACGAAAATGGTTTTTTTTAGAATGAGTCCCAGATACTGAAATTTCGAGGGAGGAGGTGAAAAGAAGCATGCCCGCCCCGCTAGGTCGAGGGAAGAGGTGCATGTCAATGCTAAAGCCAGCCTCAGAAAAGGAATTGAACGGTGCCAATTGTTGTTATAGTCGCTAGTGTCAGCTGTTTCTCACGTTCATTGGCTCACGGATTTATTGCCAAAGATGCGAACTGTCATGCTATTTCAATATCCTTGTAAATCTTATCAAATCTTTGCTTTTCCCGGATTTTCGTCAAGATCCATACCATGCGCAGCAGACTACTTGCACCACATGCACCACATTGCACGCCGCTGGGACGCTACTCGTACACAAGGCTTTTCAACCCTAACTCAATAACCTCATTATCACATTTCGGATGTACGCTCCTTCCGAGTGGTAATGTTATTTGATGTAGTCATCAAAGGCACCGGCAGAGTATTGACATAGCTCATCTTACTCATATAAGGCTGATGGCCTGTTCTTGTGGGCTTCTTCTTCCCAGTATCAAAAGACTTGCATTATGATTTCATAGTCAGTATCGGACCCTTGTACTCGAAGTATGCTTCGGTGGATAAGGCATTATTTGTCCGATCGCTCGCTGACAGTAGAGACGGAGCGTACTGTGTACCGTTGATGGAATAGGCCACCATTTCGATTGGCCAATAACCGCAAGTAAGCTGAACCTACTGCCATGTCTTGTCGATGATTCCGACCAGAGCGTAGAGTTTATCGCTCGTCTCGAAGTCTTCCGTATCCAATTGAAACTCTCGGGCGCTCCGTTGGGATTTGTATCATCACACCCTGCTTCGCCTGGATAATAGCGGTATCTTCCGGCTACGGTTGGGGGCAAAAAGTGGTGAACTATCGGTCTGACAGTATATACTACTCGACCAATCGACGAATTGTTGCATCTGAAATCTTGTGACGTTGCTAACTTTTGGCCCAGGACAGTCAAGGCAGTAAGGTACCTCCCCAAATTGCCCCAAACTTATTAGCTCCGGTTATAGATGCCTCGAGGGTGTTAGCTGATGACTGATGCTTCGGCTTGCAGGGCTGCTGCCCTAGTGTGTACCTTGTTCCCAACTCTGTTCATATGAGTCAAGCCTTTACAGTGAAGCAAGTGCGGTAAACCCTGATATATAAACTGCATGTCATGAATAGGCAAGGACGAGCATATCAAGGAGCTGACCGCGTGGGGGACCGACGTCGAATATGTCGGATTCCGTAAAAGACGCTGCGAGTCTGCGCAGAGCACAACAGCATTCGCTGGATGTCTTATCAGGATCGATACATCCCACCAGGCCACAGCCCTCAATCCTCGAGGAAGGCAATGCTAGCCTATTTGAGAGACTTCCTGGAGCCGGACTGGGAATAGAGATGACTACCGATCATCTCTTGCGTAAGATTGCTCCCGGTCTCAGTGGCTGCAGTTTATCCCCAAGTTACTATGGTTTCGTGATTGGTGGTGTCACCCCTGCAGCCAGGGTTGCCGACCACATCGTTGCTACCTATGACCAGAACGTACACGTGCACCTCCCTGATGAGACCATAGCGACAGCAGTTGAAAACAAGGCGCTGATATTCCTGTTGGATCTCTTTAATTTTGATCCTGATTTCTGGCCTGGGAGGACTTTTACCACTGGTGCAACGGCTAGCAATGTCCTCGGACTCGCTTGCGGCCGGGAATATATCATTAACAAAGCCATAATGAGGCATAGAGAGCAGCAAGGATTTCCAACGGATGAGGTGTTTGACTCTGTCGGCGAGATTGGATTGCTTGCTGCGTGTCGAGCTGCCGGCATCGAAAGAATCCAGATTTTGACGACCATGCCCCACTCTTCCCTCGGAAAAGCTGCCAGTATTACTGGTCTAGGTCGCTCTTGCGTTGTAGATGTTAGTAAAGCTGAGGCTAGTCTGGCTTTCGACTTGTCAAAGCTTAAGTCCGAGTTGGCACTCAGGAACACCGTCTCCATCGTCGCAATCTCCTGTGCGGAAGTCAATACTGGAATGTTTGCAACACATAGCTATGAAGAGCTCCAAACCATAAGGTCACTTTGCGATGAACATGGGGCTTGGATCCATGTCGATGCAGGTAATGATATTCGAACCTCTTAATTATAATATTGCAATTGACGAATTTGTAATGTAGCATTTGGAATTTTCGCCAGAATTCTTAATGGATTGCCAGGGTTTGAGAAGGTATGCCACGGCGCTGAAGGTCTCGAATTGGCAGACTCCATTACTGGGGATGCACATAAATTGTTGAATGTCCCCTATGATTGTGGATTCTTTTTCTGCCGCCACCAGGACCTAGCCCACCAAGTGTTCCAGAATGCCAACGCGGCCTATCTGAATTCAGCCACGACAGGCCCTGTCACTATCCCGTCTCCTCTGAATATAGGTTTGGAGAACTCACGCCGCTTCCGAGGTCTTCCAGTCTATGCGACGTTAATAGCGTATGGCCGAGATGGTTACAAAGAAATGCTTGAAAGACAGATCCGTTTTGCACGAGCCGTAGCTGCATATATTCATGAGCATCCAGCTTACGAGCTTTTGCCAGAAAGCCTTGACTGCAGGGACAGAATCGACCAAGACATCTTCATCGTCGTTCTTTTCAAGGCTAAGGATGCAAGGTTGAACATGGATCTTGTACGCAGGATCAATTCAAGTGCCAAAATGTATGTGTCAGGTACGAAATGGCACGGCCAGCCAGCGAGTCGGATAGCAGTAGCGAATTGGCAGGTTGATCCGACTCGTGATCTAATATTGGTGAAGATGATACTTGAAGCCATTTTGCGCGATTAGCATTAGTAGGGGGTGGAGATAGAATACAGATAAAAGCACCGAATAGAGAGAAACTCAAGTCTCTCAGCCCACTCCGAGATCTTTTGATTGATCAAGACTTTAATTGATTCGGGTCGTTGACCATCAACCAGAAAACGAACCGGACCATCCTCGCGTCCTATGTCTAATTGAGTGGATTGACACAACTTTATCGCCTCCTACCCACGCCCCCAGCCTCGCTGTTCCGGTTATCCATACTAATGACCTCGCCAATGCCCGCTTCTTCTTGCTCGTCTTCAAGCGCAATGATTTCTTCTCTACAGTCCCACCATTGTTCTTCGGCCAAATCGAAAGCCCTTTTCCTGAGCTCTTTGATCGATTCCTGAAATGTAGCATCGTTATTCCGCAAGCTTTCAATAACAACGTCTTGCCAAGCCACCGAGGTCCTTGTAAAGAATTCGCGCAAGCTTTCAAATGGTCGGGGGTGCGGTCTTGTGTCAGCAACGACGGACCCTGGCTGTTCGAGCTCACTATCGGCCGTTTCGAGTGGCACTACAGTCTCTTTGACCTTCAGTGGCAGCCCAGTCTCTTGTGGAGGCAGCGGAACCCCCATTGAAGAATCCCCATCGGCATCCTCATCTTCAGAGTCATCTTCATCATTGCTCTGAGTGTCACTATTTTCTTCGTCACTGCCCTGCCAATTGTCCAATTCCCTCCGGTAAATCTCGTGAACCCCGTCAAGCTTTCCAAGATCAATGGCCCACATTTCATCAAAGGTAAACTCACGATCTCCTTGTTCGTAGGTCCCGCCGAAAATGTACAACATATCATCCTGAACAGCCAGCTGAGCGTTGAAACGTGGGTGTGGCATAGTGAAGAGCACTGGCTTCACTGGTTTTGCAGGTGTCTCATCAAGATCCATGTCTTGAGCTGGCTCACCACTGGTGTCTGCAACCGACCCCTTCGTCTCTAGAGCTGCTAAATTACGCAGAAGCTCTGCCTCATCTGCTTTACCCCTACCTCTTTTCAAATTCCCGCGATCATCTGCTTGCTTCATTAATGGGACTTTAGGACGTCTCAGCGTAAGTTGGAAATATCTGTTTCTTTCAATGTTCCATGCGAACAGGGTATCAAAAAATTCACTCTCTATGCCCTCCTCGCTTTCCTCAACGTCATGTACGCCGCCGAACATTATTCCTCTACCTTTGTGGTAAGCCATAGTAGACCCAGCTCGAGGTGGGTTCGGTGGATTCGTAGGCTTCTTCCGCCGTTCCCAACGTATCGTTGGAGTATTGTTCGAGGGAGCATCGGGTCCAGGAGGGGAGATACGCAAGAACCAGGTATCTTGGTATATGGTAGGCTTTAGTACAGTCCGAAGACCCTGGCCTCCTCCCTTCAATTGTTTGCCAGCCGCTACGGTAGACTTTATTCGCGAATAGCCTCCAAATATGACAGCCCCTTTCTCATGGGGATGGAAAGTAAAGGAGGATCGGGCATCAGGTTTCTGCGTTGCTGGGGGTAGCACTGGGTTGTGCCAGACAAAGTTTTGGGTATCATATATCCAAAGGTCTTGTAGGTATTTTGTTTGCTGAGAAGTATCCTGGAATCCGCCAAACAGTATGATATAATTCTAATTTCGTTCAATATGTGAAGAGAATCCGTCAGTCTTCGGTGCGACTTACTTTGTAATATGTCATGCGATGTCCACTCCTCGCAGGTGGTTTTTGACCTTTGGTCTCTATCCTTGTCCACTCTCTTGTGGAGGGCTCCAACCTCCAGAAGTCATTATAGTGGTAAAACGTCCCTTGCTTTGGTGACGAAAATTCCCCTATTCTGGTCAGATCATTGGAGAGCACAGTGGTAATGAACATTCAATCTATGAATCCAGAATGCCAAGCCTACCACCGAAAAGATACAGCCCGCCAGCATTACCACCTCGACACCAAGCATGTCCACTTCGAGGGAGTGGACTATTCGGGCTTGTGACTCTTCGCCATTCATCCTTCTCTGTGAGGTAAACAAAAAGGTCATTGAAGAACATGGCAAGAGCCCCATTGTAGAACTCGCCGCCAAAAAGGAACAGCTCTTTGCTGCTGGAGGGTGAGCCAATTAGAGTAGCCGAGGAACGCGGCGACGGTGGCTCGCAGGGTGTCTCGGTAACTTTGAGAAACAGGGCTTGCTGTGCAATGGAGAGTCAGCTTCGAGTCTAGAGCCGTTACTGAGACTTCGCAGTTATTTCGTCCCCTTATTCTTGTCTGCACTCGAGTTTCATAGTCATAGTCGTAGCAAGAATTGCCATTCACCTTTTTCGCGTACTCTTCGAGAACAGACTCTAGATCGACATCTTCCGCGTCGCTGTCTTCTGGTCCTTTTGATTTAGATTTTTTGTCCTTCTGTGCTGCCTTCTTGATTTGCTTAGCTGCAACACGGGTTTTCTGCTCCGCGGTCTTGGACTTCTTATCCTTTTTCCCCATGGTTGTAGGAAAGACTTTTATGTATTTCAGATGCCGTATATGAATCGATCTATGGGAATATAGAATTTACCAACAATGTCCAGAATAAAGAGACTGTTGAATTAAACCTGAAATTCCTGTTTTTTTCTGTTTAAGTCATATTGATTTGCAAAAGGACAGTTCCGTATCTTCATAGATTACTTTAGGATGAATCTCTGAACAGCCCGAGTTAGCCGTGCTATGCTAAGAGTCGTAATTCCAATCAGCAAATTCTGGATGAGCCCCTCGAGCCTGGATCTGACGTGCGAGTACGAAGTAAACACCTGTGATTGGCATATTACGGTAGGAAACATTAAACCAACTACCTTGAGCTACGGTAAAGAAATACTGTACGCTAGGCGCGCCCGCTGACTAACGACCGCCCAAAGTCGCGTCACCCAACCGAGTCAAAGCAACTACACGTCAAAGCTGGATATGAAGACATAGGCTCGTCAAAGTGGAAGACTTGGGAGACTATTCATGGCTGCTTTTTCGAAGGCAGCAATGATTGGGTTCCATGACGAGGAATAATCTGCGAGAAAATCTATCTTGGCTGGTTAGTTCGAAACCCTTCGCTCCTCAACCACCAGGACCCGCCCCACCAGCCAGCTACTTCTCTGCTACTCAAGACACACCAATACACGATAGTTTGCTGGTAGAACAACAACGCCATGCCACGTCTTTGCCAAGCCAGACTCGCACTGCAGGAGGTGATATAGATCATGCGGGAAAAGAATTCGAATTTACACGCCCTCTGCATCCCGCAAGTTCGTTCCATACCGCGGGCGGCGAAGCAATGGCACGGTTGCAGTCGGGGCCTAGATCGAACACTAGGAGGTTATTAAGCCATAGTTCCTCGGATCCATTGCAAACTCCCACACCTTATTCTAGCAGGAGACCCAGCACCTCACTAAGAGATCAATATGCCGCTGCGTATGGGCATGGCAACGATAGTAAGTCATGCCGAAACCTCCACAGCAGAATCAAGCCTAAACTGCCATAGGCATCAAGGACAGCGGCCAGAGAAGGGGCCAGTTGCAAACGTCAGCAACTTCGATACCCAGAGGTCGGGTAACCCACATCGAGCCACCCTCGGTCGACCTTACTCGTGACTGCGAGCTTAATACCTCATCGTCAAGCACCGTAGAAGTTTTCGGTGAGTCTAGGGCAATATGGAGGGAGGATAGCGCCACTCGTAAAGAGCCGCCAGTCCATAAAGGCAAGAAGAGGAAGAGTGACGAACTTGACTCAGAAGACCGAGGCACCAGCATCCCTCCGAGGTTGTCACAAAGTAGCTTCACTGCTATAGACTCCTTTCCCAACGAGTATTCCGCGAAGCCTGGTGGTGACATTATAGAATCGCCGGGGAGACATAAAGGTAATAAGAAGAGCGATACAAGTCGCTTTGCCGGTCTTGGTATCCCCAATGCAATCGAGGAAGCTGATCAAGAGGTGGAAATGATAGACACTGAACCTATCAAATTTCGCTCGCAAGAATCACGACGTCCACTTCCAGCATCCATCGCGCTACCTAGCAACCTACACATAAAACCACTGTGCTCTCAGATACACGTTAGCACTAAGGCTGTTAAGCTTGGAGACGTGCCAACACTCCGCAAAAGTGCCGTCGCAGACTCGGAAGATGATGACGAGGAGGTAGACTTCCTACAAGCTGTAAAGGATGAGTTCGATGATGCTGTCTATCCCGTGCTCACGAAAGTACCCTCGAAAGTTACAACGGCTGGAAGGGCCTCCAATAGCCAAATTACCACTAAGGCAGAGGCTGGTAGCAGTACTCAGAAGCCACAGCTTCCGCGGCTTGGTAGTGGCGCCTCTCCATTTCAACGCGACTCGCCGACTAAATTACCATCCGCGCCCCTGCTACAGCTAGCTTCTAGCTCCTCCGACAGTTCTTTCTCGGGAGTTGAGGGCACGACCCTGGCCTCTATTCAGTCATTCTTAGAGATTGACCCACATCGCATTCAAAACTTTCTCAATGGGCTCCACCGTGACTCAGAATCAGCCCTGGAAGCCTTTTGGGCTTGCCATATTGAGCAGAGGACCCCAACTGCCGAGCTGCAGCAGCGGCCTGCCCTGCTAAAGGCTAGGATCACTGCTGTGAGCGGCCTGCTGCTACTCCGAGAGGATCATATCCGGATCAGCCAGCAGAAAGAAGAAATCATAAGTCGTACGATTGCTGCATTACGCCAGGATCAGGACCAGGAGATCTCACAGAATGTCGCGGAAACAAAGAGTGCCACTTGCAAACTGGCCCAGGTTGAGCAGGATATTGTCAAACTTCTAGAGCAGGCGGCGCTGCCAACATTTGAGAAATACCAACCGTTCCAGGGTAATAGCACGACAAATGACGCTGAAGCTGCAATTGAGCGACCGACTACGTTAGTTAAGTCCACACAGGCACCTCATCAGTTCTCCGAAGCCGCCGTACCATTCTTAAAACCCATCTCCAGTAGGCCCTTTACGACGCAATACGTCCAGCAGACGCAGGTCCTTGATCCTAAACCCCAAACACCGGTGAAAAAGCCGTTCGATAACCCTACACTATCCCAGAGAACCCCTCTTCGTACTTACACATCTTCCCCAGCCATAAAAGACGTAAACGCTTACTTTTCTCCATCCAAGCGGAAATTGGGCCAGGAAGAGTATACTACTCAAAACAGATCGACCCTTATGCAGCAACCAGATAAAGCGAATGAAACTTCTAATTTTGTTATCGAAAGTGATGATCTATTCACGAGGCGTATGGGCAGCCCATTAAGGCAAGAGGACTGGGACGATTACGGGCAAGATGAAGACGACGAGGAAATGCTTGAAGTGGCTGAAGAGCTGGAAAATCGTGAGAATAGATCAAACATGGTATCAAATTTCGAAACTCGCAACGTGTTCGCCGAAACCAGTGGAAACTTGCTCCGAATTGAGTCTCAGAAAAGCCGTTCTCACCTGCCTCAGGCGATAACGCAATCATCACATATGCAACATAAATGGTCACGAGACGTGAAACTTTCAATGAAAGAACGCTTCCATTTACGTGGCTTCCGACCAAACCAACTAGAGGCCATCAACGCGACGCTTGGTGGCAAGGACGCCTTCGTCTTAATGCCGACTGGAGGCGGGAAGTCTTTGTGTTACCAACTGCCAGCTATCATAAACTCAGGACACACAAGCGGTGTGACTGTGGTAATATCTCCACTTCTTAGTCTCATGCAGGACCAAGTCGATCATTTACAGAAGCTCAAGATTCAGGCCCTTCTTATCAACGGCGAGGTTACAGCTGAACATCGGCGACTTGTTATGGATAGCTTAAAAGATCCACAACCCCAGAAATACATCCAGCTATTGTACATTACGCCTGAGATGATCAGTAAAAATCAGCTGATGATCGACTCCTTCCGCGATCTCCACCGACGAGGTAAGCTAGCTCGAATTGTCATAGACGAAGCACACTGTGTCAGTCAGTGGGGCCATGATTTTCGGCCGGACTACAAGATGTTAGGGGAAGTGCGCCAGCAATTCCAAGGCGTTCCAGTGATGGCATTGACGGCCACTGCTACTGAAAATGTAAAAGTTGATGTTATTCATAACCTAGGCATCCAAGATTGCAAAGTGTTTACACAAAGCTTTAATCGCCCAAATCTGACCTATGAAGTTCGGAGCAAAGGTAAGGCCAAGGATGCTCTCGACAGTATGGCAACTACAATAAGCACTTTTTACAAGAATCAGTCTGGTATAGTCTACTGCCTTTCTCGGAAGAATTGTGAGCAAATTGCCAAGCAGCTTCGAGAAGAGTACAAGATCAAAGCGCAGCACTATCACGCTGGCATGGTCCCGGAGGAGAAAAGATCAGTACAGAAACAATGGCAGGCGGGGAAGCATCATGTGATTGTGGCTACCATAGCCTTTGGCATGGGCATCGACAAGCCTGATGTGCGCTTCGTCATCCATCACACGATCCCGAAGAGTCTCGAAGGCTACTACCAGGAAACTGGCCGGGCAGGAAGAGATGGGAAACGCTCAGGATGCTACTTGTACTACGGATATCAAGATACTAGTGCACTCAAACGCATGATCGACGATGGAGAAGGCAGTTATGAGCAGAAAGAGCGGCAGCGGAAAATGTTGAGGAATATGATACAATTCTGCGAGAACAGAAGCGATTGCCGAAGGGTACAAATCCTCAATTACTTCAACGAGTCGTTCAAAAAGGAAGACTGTAATGCTGCGTGTGATAATTGCAATTCTAAAAGCTCATTCGAGAGCCAAGACTTTACCGAATACGCTGTTGCTGCAATGGAGCTGGTTAAAAGAATTGAGCAAGACAACGCAGAAGTAACATTATTACACTGTGTGGACGTACTCCGTGGGGCAAAGAACAAGAAGATAATTGACCTGGGCCACAACAATCTTGACCAGTACGGAGTTGGCTCGAATCTTGAGAGAGGGGATATTGAGCGCCTGTTCTACCGACTCCTGAGCGAAGACGCTTTGGCAGAGCATAATGTCGTCAACAAGAAAGGGTTTGCTCTGCAGTACGTGCATGTTAGTACTAGCTGACCCATCTTTCCAAGATCTAACCGCTAACGTTTTGAAGCCGGGCAAAAACTGCAGCGACTTCCTGAAGCGCCGAAGAAAGGTCAGGATCCAGATTCGTACTTCTCCTAATGGGAAAGGCAAAGCCGTAAAGAGACCAGCTGTAAAACGAGGTACTGGTGTGGCAGCGTCACGGCAAGACTTTCCGCAGTCCACAAATGTCTCGTCTCCTGTTCAGGCATCTTCCAGACGACGGATTGCACAATATAAACGAACCACAGAGCCTGAAGTACAAGCTCATGGCTATCTTGAAGATGATTCTGCTCCTGAATTTAGTGCCTATGACGGCAACAATATTGACGGAACCGAAGATGACTCTGATGATGAACTGGGGCACATCCGAGAGGCTGGAAGACCGCAGAGGTCGAAGAAGAAGCAACTCGGCCCTCCAATAACCATGGACGAAAAGCTTGATAAATTGAATAAGACACACAAGATAGTGGTTGAAGATTTCATGGTTCATGCTAGTGCAGAAAGTAGAACGGTTGGTCTCTAAACAAACCACTCCTCGGTATTATCAGATTTGCCACTAAGCTTTCTCTAGATTCTGTTACATAGAAACCTTAGAGCTCAACCATTCACCGACACGATGCTTCGAGAAATGGCGATTAGATTTCCAAGTGGTAAGTTGGCGTATACCTTATGTACTCACGATACTGAATTCGGAACAGACAAAAGCGAGATGCTAAAGATTCCGGGCATTGATCCAGACAAGGTTGAGCGCTATGGCGAACGTTTTCTGAAGCTTATTCGCACCTCCCACGAAGGCTACGAGTCCTTAATGCAGCACCAGGGTGACCGTCCTTGGTAGATCTCCCCAAACCTTTCTTCGTTGGAAACAATGTATTGATATCTTGTCTGCAGTGATCCCAATCACCAAAACGTTATTTATGTCAGCAGTGGCGAAGAATATGGCGACGACAGAGACTTCGATGATCTTGGAGATGAGGGTTATTCACAAGAGGAGCAAAGCTCCTACTTCCAGGCCCCTCCTGAGGTTGCTGCCTTCAACGCTCGATGTAGGTAACCCTGCGGCCATATTATACCCTTTCATCTCACCGTTTCGTCAGTTTCCCAAATCCAATCAAACCACATAGCATCCCCAACTCGTGCGCAGTCGCAAAGCCGCAACTCCGACAACCGTGGGAGCAGTAAGGGCGGGTCTGGCGCATACCGTGGCCGCACTCGTGGTTCCAAGAAGGGTAACAGGAAAACGTCCGGTGGCGCCGAGCATGGCGAAGCCACGTCCGGTGGTCCAAAGATGACTTCCGGCGGCAGCAGAACAAGTAACAGTGGGGCCGGTGGAAGCGGGCCAAAACGAAGATATGGAGGTGGAGGATATGGTGGTGGGGGGATCGGCATGATGCCACTATGACTTGAATGGTATGGATAGTTGCTTTAGCGTTGCGGGCCTGGCGTTTTGGGAATTCAATGGCTCCGGACGATTTGAGAAGACTATACCACTGGCGGCGTTGTTGCTTTTTGGTTCTGCGCTATCTAAACCTTCTTAGAGAATTACGGCTTAAAGCCGCTGCGAATATGAGTGGATCTCGCCTATCATTTGTGTTTGATGTGAAGCTACTCCGAGTTGTATACGGGAGGTTAAGGCACCTGCACCGTGTCAGGTCCGTACTTAGCACATCTAGTATGTTTTTGGGTTTTGACGACGGTTCTATGTCGAATATGAGGCGTGGCGAAAGGTCTGATTGGCCACCCGGCTGGATCGGATTTTCGATAGAAGGGTTGGTCATACAATTCGCGACTTCCCTCCCAGTGAAGCACTACTGTACATCAATTTTCAAGCATTCAAAAATGCAGATACAAATGATACATCAGGGATATGAAAGCGGTTCTTACGATTGATAGTCGCGGCTGCCGAATGTGAGCGCTAATTCCGCTACATGTCTCCAAGCAATTTTTCCAAATCATCAAACACCGCTATGGCCAAACACGCATCCGTCATACAATGCATTTCCCTAACGCCGTTACCTTTCGCGAATGAACACTCAAATCAACGCTGCTCCATCCCAATTTTTCGTTGATTATGGGTGTGTCTCAGCGAAGGGCCAACGACGCGGCGCCTGAAAGTGTAGTGCTGGAGCAACAATGGAACCGCCACGGAAGAACAAGCTGATCTCGTCTTGAAGCTGAAGCTTGATCAACGGGTTGTTTGGAGACGTGCTCCATAGTCTAAAGTGCCATTATGTTAGCCCCATCTAGCATTTCCACAATAAAAATTTCTCGCTCTACGCTGGTATGTCAAAGCACCCGCTAATTCTATGGCTGATGATATCTTCTCGTTTATGTAGTTTAGACATTCGACCCAATATCATAGGTGCCATGAACCGCTGTCTCAATGTGCCAAGCCTCAATTTCCATTTGTAGTCTCTGCAGCGCTTCCATATCTCACATCTTTCAAGTAATATTAGTGTCTCGATATGAATTGTAGTAGTCTGAGTATATTATGCTGCCATAGCAGCTTCCTCTTTTGATGCACACCATTTATTCGTAAATTTCGGGTCTAGTACATTTTCCACGTCCCCAACCTCATCCCATCTTTTAGGACTTCAACTTCAAGGAAACCGGCAGCTCGCGAAAGTCAGAGTCCTACACTTGAGGCATTAGTATCACAGAGCCCTATGCCCCTCTCAGAGCTTCCTCCCGGCCATGTTGGACGAAATGGCCTTGGGGAAGAACCCACGAGAAGCTCGTACGAAGGCAATCACTCCAGGAAGGAGCTAAACATTGGGGCTTACAACGGTCTCTCAAAAACACCCTCGTCCATACAGAGTATGCTCAAGAACACGACAGAGACTGGAGACGTTGGCCTATTTTCGATAAAGCCAGCGCGTGTACCCTCTATTATCTACCGGACGCCTAAGTCACCTAGTACTACTCAATCTGTTCCCATCAAGAAGCGGCACGTGGCCGGGCGTCTTCATGAGCATAGAGACGGCAGTCAATTGTCGAGGCATCCCAGTAGTGCCAATGCACCCGTGGGAGCCACATCTTGTCGTAATCACAACCAGAGGTCATACCGTGATGCTAGAAGTGGAACCACAGGTGATGAAGAGGACGAAAGGTCGTACTCAATGACCCAAAGCTCTATAACCAGGCAAAGCTTCTCGCATCGTCCTTCTCCTACTGGATTACATTTTCACGACCAAGAGGACTTTCGTGGCATGAGGCCGCGCTCACCTTTCGCATATCCAACGAGGCTCAAGCGTCCTGGATATCGGCCGTCATCACCAGCCCTTAGTGACTACCATAGCCTTGGTTTGAGCACGTACATGGGACCGAGTCGTGCTGACAGTTTCCGTACCTCCTCCCCATTGTCTATCTACACTCCACAAAGAGCGCCTTCCACCTGGCAGCAGGATTTCAATCGTTCGGATCCGATGCTTCGGTACTACACACCGATTCCCAGACACGAGAACTATGCAGAAACCCTACCACATTTAGCTCCTGCTCCCTTATCTCGGCTTCCCAATGGGCTTACTCCGGCTCGATCGTCAACACCTATGCAACTTTCAGATGTGTCCGCTTGTCGCCGTCCATCCCTTTCCCCGTCACCTGTGTTTTATGACTACTCAGAATCTTTCGACGAGGACCACTACCACAGCGTGACTATGTCAAGCTTCTCTCTAGCCGAGCAGGTGATACCAGAAGACACGTCCAAAGTCTATTATGAGCTAGATGGGAACATACCTAGCTCACACGTTGCTGAGCTGCCAGCTGACGAGACCTTTCCCTCAACATTGCCAAAAAACCATGCGCAGGACTTGCCAGAATGGCCATTGTCGACAGAAATAAACCGTAAAGCCGTGCCAAGACCCCGACAGCTTGAACAGCATACCAAATATCCCAATGGAACAGCTGCGAGGGTAGTAGAGCAGGATCCGCAGATGGTTGCTCGAGACAAGGGCCGCGAAAGAGAGAACAACGCAGCTCACATGTACCATCTCGAGTGTCAAGCATCTATTACAATCCAGGAAGCCGACCTTGCTCCAATTGAGACACGTCGCCTCGGCAATAGACCTCGTCCACAGCAGCATCAAGGTTTCAGCGCTTCCAGTGCATCTGTGAAGTCCATATCATTGTCCTCTTCATCAAGTGAATCGATGTACTCATTACAGTCTTCGTCTCGAAAAGACCGTCAAAAACCAATGCCGGATCTAACTGGGCCCAACGACACCGTATTTCCTTCCCCAGCAGGCTTGGAAATTCCGTTAGTCCAACCGAGAAATTCAAGAACGATTTCTCGGAATATTCAATCTCATGCGGGTTATGTATCTCGCGGCACATCGTTCGAAGGCAAGTCGGATACGACTGAACACATAGAGATCTATGCTCCGACACCAGGACGAGCCGCATCATCCCTGAGTAATCGCAATAGGTTCAGCCGGATATTGTGTCTCGATGAAGACTTGGAGGATGTGAACAAGCTTACCACTAAGGCCACGGTAGAAGCTGGTTCCCATGACCAGAACTACACGGAATATGGCAGGGCAGCTGGCTCTTCTCCGGTGAATTATCTGTTCAGCCACGACAATAGGCACTTACTTGATACCTCGCATGACGGAGCCAAAGTTGGGCGGTCAAATATTACTGAAGCAGGTCCTGAGAGTACACTTGGAGCACCTGAGATCTCAAAAGACTCTTTGAAATTACCAGCAATGCAAATTCCTCGACGTAGCAGCTCGCGCTCGCTCCTTACAACAACAAGTGGTTATACTGTTGAGCCCACAATTCCCCCACGAAGGTCCTCGAACATGCGGAAGCCTGCATATCACTTGTTTGAAAAGGCATCGGGGTCCGTTCCTGGGCTGTCTGTGGTTGCTGAGGATCTGGATAGAAGCGCCGCTCCTGGTGAGGAGACGATCCTGAAGAGTGCTAAATTCCGACACCCCACGAAAGAGCCTCTTGCAATTACCGAGGATCTCGATAAAGGTAGAACTCCCAGTCAAGTCGAGTTACTAAAGAGTCCCAATGTTTCTCGTACAACAAAGGAGCTCCCATCGCTTTCAAGAGAACCTACGCTCATTGCCTATTCGCCTCCCATCGATCCGGTACCATCGGCTCTCCCATCTGCCTTTACGCCTCTATTCGGGCACTTAAAAGACGAGATCCCCAATGCGAATGTTGGGTCTTCAGCAGTGCGTGAGTCAAAGCAGACTGTTGAAGTGTCTAGTAATCCAGCCGAGCTTCCAGTAGTGGCTAGTCCAAGACAAAGCATTGACTTGTCAGCTACCGAAGTTGAGCCTAATACCGCGTCCCGTCCAGAGCAAAGTGTTGACATACAAGGTGACCAGGGCAAGCCTACCGGCGCATCTCTTTCAAAGCAAGGTCGTGACATGCAGGCTGACCTTGGTGAGCCTACCAACACATCTCATGCAAATCAGCAGGATGATACGCCAGCTGCCCAGCGTGACTCTGGAGCAGAATCTGCGACGAAGCAGAGCCTTGTAATGCCAGCTACCCTGCCTGAGCCTAAGAGAGTCGCTTACTCTGCCATATCTTCTTCGATACTGAGTGAGAGTGATGACGAAGAACAAGCACCGATCTCAAAATATAAACTCAAAATGCGAGCAAACAGAGACTCACCGCCGAGCTTACAGCCTTGGAATCTAGATGCCAGTTATCCTTGGACAGGTCAATCGCCAAAGCTCGAGGTTACCATGCCACGAAAGAGCGTGGATCCACCTGAACAGTTTTCTAGTTTAAAACCTCGATTCAAGCTCAAAGTTCATCGGTCTTCGTCATTCACTACGGGGACAACGAAAATCACGAAGCTGCGCCCATCAACGGAATCATCGATGCAAGTAAACATCAATGTTACGAACGATTTGTTCCGAGCTAGTGCGTTTGGGCGCCAGCCAAGACCTAGCCAGGAGAACAGTAGCCAATCAGCACACCTGCAGACGCGGTTCAAAGAAAGCTTTGAGCAACCTTCTGCGACTTTTGCAATTTCACCAACAATTACGCTTGTGCCCCCGTCTCCAGGCTTAAACCTAGAAGCCCGCAGCTTCTTTTCGGACGATAGCTCGCAGACGAGAAACAAAGGCAGTCTCAGGAAGCGGCTATCCCAGTTAAGGGCCATGACTTCTCGAAACACCATGTCAGAAGAGGGAAGAAGCTTCGACAGAGGAATTCTGAGGTCGAGAGCCAGCGGGCGCATAAGCAAGCAAAGTACTAGGACAGCCGAGGGCGTGTCACACTCCAGATCTGTGCGATCGAAGGTAGCCGAGAAGGTCAAGGAGTGGTTGCTGCGAGGAGGGGAGAAAGTTCGAGGATTACTATGGAGAAGCCGGAGCGCCTCAGAACGACCCGATCTTGATCGTGGGATTTGAGTAGTCGGCATCATGAACTTACGTTGCCTGCGGATAATCGAATATCACTAATTGCTTTCAATTTGCTTCAATTTGCTTTTCTTGGCTTTAGCTTGCTTAATTACGCCAGCAAGCTGTTAAACATCGCCAGCTCTCCTTAAAGCTGGCAATGACTCTGAGTTGAAGGAACTACACCCGTTTCGGAACTTTATCATTGATTTACTTAAAAACCACAAACTTGCTCAACCTCAACCCGGATCGGCCTTTCGGCCCTTGGGGCTAAACTAATACAATCAACATCAACTAATCTAGAAATGGCGAAACTGTTTGAGCTCTTTTACCAGAGAAAAATCTGCACATTTGCTCGGGGGAAGGTGCAACAGCTTAGACGCACGGATAGAGGAAAGTGTAGACTCGATAGACTCACGTAGCTTTAATCGAATATTCCACTGAATACATAATCTTTCCCTTTCCCACTCACTTTCTCCAGCACCGTTCACTTAAGGATACATACTATACGCCAAACTTATTCATCCCGTGTGACTTTAGACTTATCATAATTCCATCCATCCATTACTCCACTTGCAGTATCGCCTCTTGCACCCGATATCACCAATCAGGCATACATTCTCCACCGACCAACCAATCCACATAGCCAACCAAGCATGTCTCACTACCAACCCATACAACACGAACAAGGACCCATGCGCCGTCCCCGCCGTCCATCCAGATCTCGACCCACCGCAAACACGGCCAATCCGCTCATCGCATCGGCAATGCAGCACGCAAACCCAAGAACCGCATTGGCGAAGTGGAAGGGGAAGAAGGCTGGTGAGGAGTGGGGCGGTTGGGGCGGAGAGGCGGAGAGGGAGTTTACGAGGCCGAGGGGGGAGGAGTGGGGTTGGGGTGTTCAGGATGTGGGGGGTGAGGGGGAGGATGGTGGGGATGATATGGAAGTGGAAGTGGAAGACTCGCCAAAAGGAGATAGCTTATATGGGAGCGGGAGCGACTTGAGTTTCGAGGCTTTGGAAGAGCTCAAGCTTCTGAGGGAGGGGCAGAGGCGGCGGAGGGCGCTTTGTCTAGGTGGAGGTCAGGAGAAAGGGCAAGAACAGTCTGAAGATGGAAGTTTGGCCGCTCGGCCTGTTCAGGAGGAAAAGGTTTCGGAAGCTTGGTGGACTGCTTTTCCGGGAAAGCCCAAGGACGCACAGCCGAATGAGGCAAAGACGAACGAGCCAAAGCCGAAATGCAAGTGGAGCAAGAAGGCGAACAGGGTCTTGTCGAAAACGAAGAATTTTCTGGTAAAACTGGGCTATCTAAAACACCTGCATGGCGAATCAGCGAGGTAGACAACTGGACTTCGACGAGAACACCACTCACCGCGCCCCCAATGATAAAAATCCGCTCTTCCTCCCGCCTAGCCCATTGGATCACCTTGTTGGCGCTCTGAGCGAGCGCGTTCCTGCTGGCGTGCGGACCCGCGATGCAATACATTTCGAAGAGAGGAGTTACCCATGCAAGCGATATAGAGTTGTGGCTGACGCAGTGGTGGACTTTGAGATGGGCGTTTTTGGCGTGGACGCTGGCGTGGAGCGTGTGGTATAAGGATAGAAGTCTGTCATAAGTCAGCCGTATTTACGTCAAGCATTAAGGTGTTATCTGAGTTGCAATTACCTCCGTCGTGCTAGTAAGGTCGTAAAATGTGGTTCGTATGATGGCATGGTGAACTGAACGTTGGCCCGTGATTTGTAGAGAAAATGTCGCAGTACTGTTCCAGGGACAATATCTGTAGCAGCAGGGCGTCCGCGGCGCACTGCAGATTTGATAATGGCCATGCTACCATTAGTCTCGAGTTCCTAGGAAGGCGTCAGATACAAAAGTAGGTATTAGAAGATGCGAATGGAGGCGAACATCAACAACAGCATCTCGCATCTTTCGCAAGTCATAAAAGCTCTCCTTGTTCGCACTGATCAGGAGCACTGCTACTTCATCATGTCTTTCGGTTTCATTCCGTCGTTCATGTTCTTCTTCTTTTTCCGTTGTGTCGAACTCGATAAAGCTAACATACATGTACAGATAACCATTCTTGTTGAACCCAGGTAAACACAACGGTATCCAATTCTCACCTCCTCCAGCCTTGATGCCGTCGGCTTCGAAAAGCATGTTGAATATGAGCTGCAGGTCGCCAGGATGCAGAGAATGTCTTCTTGGCCTCACAACGCTTACAAGCCTACCACCAGCAACGATCAGGCCATATAATAGACTTTCACAGCGCGTCTGGAGCAAGCTGTTATTGATTACCTGACGATGAGATTTGCGAATCTTGAGACATTCAAGTGCAGAAAGAAGCGTTGGTGGAGAGCCACGGGTGAACGTATCAGCCAACGCAGAGAGTAACGTCTCCGTGCCTTTCAAAGGCCGTCTTAGGTCAGTCGATGGTCGATTCGAGAAAAGGTGGGTCAATGTGGGCAATGTCAAGGTCGAGAGGATCTGCATATATAATGCTTCAAGCTGTACACGGAGCTGGGCGTCGCTCTCTCCGAGCTTGCTGATAGCAACAAGATACAAAGGCCCTTGAGACATGATTACGAATCGAGCACCGCCCGCTGTGAATCCTTTTAACTGGTCTTGTGCACCCTCATAGAAAGAAATGATGGTTTGAATCACTCCGATGTACCCAGAGATCAAATTATCATCACCATGGCGATTGTAGATAGGTTTGCCAGCGGAAGAAAGTATAAGGAAATGCTTCCGCTTTGATTTCCAGAGCGCCAGAAGATCACCTGCGTGCCTTATCAGCATCGAGCATTCCAAGACCCACGATTCTGTCACCTTCATTATCACTTTCCGCATTCATTTCGCCTAGGTCCTCAAATTCCTGATTGAAGTCCGCTGTAACTTCATCGTCCTCGTAGCTGATGGACTCGAAAGGGTCAAGCCGTTCGCCTTGGCTGCTGAGCAATCCCCATGCAGGGCTTGCCGAAGACGCTCCAAGAACCTCGCCGAGCAAACTCTCGACATCCCCACCAGCTTCCAAAGTGGGCGCATAGCTCTTCACACTTGCGGACTCGTCTCCCTCACTTCCATACCTATTCTTGAATCGCTTTATGCTACCAAAATCTTTTGGAGACCTCCGAGAAGAGGTCGACTCCGAAGTCTCTCGGGAACCACCTGGGTAAGATTGGGTGTGGATATCCGTGAGGGAGAGGCCGGTTGTTGCAGTCGCTTGAAGATTGGGTCGAGATGAACTCTTCAGTGTTAGGAGCCCACCACCGGAAGTACTCGAGACTTCTCCAAGGAGGTCTAGCTTCACAGGTCTAGGCGGCAAAGGTGGACGGGGCCCTTCATCTGTGAGGGTAGTTCGAGAGACAGATCGAGGTGTGGATGGCGCCGCCGACGTCAGTCCTTTCTCTTGAGGGTCGACATGGGCCGTCGTAGGTGTCGAAATAGTCCCTTGACTATCAGACCCTTCTCTTTCACCGGAACCCGTCTCAGAATGGTTCATTAGACTAGCCCATGTGTATTAACCTGAAGCAGCGGTTCCGCTGTGATGCCCCGTTCTTCGAAAAGCTATTGAAGACGGTAAGGTAGTATAACGGCCACATCACGCTTATCTCATCATGGCTAGCGTGGCTGTTTATGCTGGAAGTGGAAGCCTAGGCAAGTGTCCATATCTTCTTGCAAGTCATTGACAAGTGGTCGTTCAGAGTAAGTGATTAGATCGCCGAGTAATATCTCCAATGAACCATATCTAGTGTTGTCGAATCTACTGCTTCAAGATCTACTGCTTGGTTAACCACAGTCAGCCTTGTCATGAAGCCGGCCGCCATCATGATCAAAAGCATATATCTTGTCAAGCAACTTAGATGAAGATCTGATGGAATACCGGACTAGATTATTGTATTCGCCTCTGAGATGGATGGTTTCCAGGACAAGAGCTCTCGGCGATATGCCTCTGCTGTAGAAAGAGCACTTTCATTGTTCGATACAACGTTACAGGAATGGGCCGATTATATCTCTTTTCTAGGACGTCTGCTTAAGGTAGAGCACTCTCTTCTTTTTTCGAACAGATCATTGATTATTCATTCCAAAGGTGCTACAAGCCCGACCTACTGGCGCCACAGATATCCCACATAAAGCGGTCGTTGCAAAACGATTATCACAGTGTCTAAACCCAACCCTACCATCTGGAGTGCACCAAAAGACGCTAGAAGTTTACGCGTACATATTTTCAGTCCTAAAAGTATGTACATGAAGCCTTGCCGGCGAGCTTATAAGGACTAAGGATTGGACGAGTAGAAAGATGGCCTCGCTCGAGACCTGCTTCTGTACCTCCCTGGGCTATCGCCAACACTTTCCTTTGCTTCGCTGTCTGTAAAACCAGCCCTTCTCTCACTCTTCGAAACCTTTTTTCTAGCATTGGACCCAAAACTTTTGCGGCCAGCTTTGAAAGCTATTGTGTTAGCTCTTCTTCCAGGCCTTGAGGAGGAAACAAGCGAAGAGTTTGAACGTACCCTGAATATTCTAACCAGGTTAAAGGACGTTACTGGGGCGGGAGGTAAGACCAGCTTACACTCTTTAGATGCTTCAGGGGATCAGTATTTCTGGCAATGTTTTTTCCTGGCTTCAATTACCAGCCCAAGCCGGAGGCAGGGCGCTTTGGCATATTTGGTTCGCAAACTACCTCGGCTTGGGCCCGTTTCGGACATAGATGAAGCTTCAGGTCGACTGAATGGCAATAGCGCCCTGAATGCCAACGAACAAGAGCTATTTGGGGCTATCCAAGCGGTAGCGTCTCCCGAGCCAGGCCTTTTAATTCGCTGCTTCGCCGCGGGTCTTCAAGACGAGCAGCTGCTGGTTCAGAGAGGATTTCTAGACCTCCTAGTCACGCACATACCATTAAGTTCCCCTGTACTCCACCAAAACGTGTCGCCGGAAGATTTAGAACGGCTTGTAGCTGCAGCCGTATCGGTAGTGGCTCGGAGAGAAATGAGCTTGAACAGAAGACTTTGGACATGGTTTCTTGGACCAGAGCTCGCATCCGATATACGTGATAGTACGCCCAACTCGCCCATCTCTCTAGAATCAAATGAAATTGTCATCTCTTTGCGCAATCTTAAAGATACGCAAGTCGCCCACTTCAAGCGGCATGGCCTCTTTCCTTTGGTTCAGAGTATCCAAAGGATGATCGATAATGACAACGGAACACCGTTGGAAATAGCTCGCCCATTCCGTATCTGCTTGTCCTTAATGGACCGATGGGAAATTGGCGGACTGGTAGTACCGCGTGTTTTTTCACCAGCGATGGAAAGCGCATGGCGGTACCAGAAGGCTGCTCCTTCGAAAGATGCATTCACCGAGGTGCTTCGCAGCGCCAGTGTGTTTTTTGATGGAGTTGAAAGTGGGCTGATATGGGGAGAAATAATGAAGGTCCTCCTCAGTTCGTTCGACGTCTCGAAAGGGGACCATGACGCAGAGACCGCGCAAGACAGGCTTAGCCTAGTGCTGTTCATTATCACACGGTTCAACGTTCGTGAAGAAGAAATGCTAATTGTCCATATACCGATGGTAACTCTGGTCTTGCTGGCAACAGTACAATTTTATCTCAAGGCTTCAATACGGGACGATGCATTGATTACTGAGCTTGCGCGTCCTGCGCTCAAGATTGTCAGTCAGCTTCTGGATTTGATTCCGGAGCGAGCCTTCGCTCACAATGGATCTTCTGAATCGGAAGTCGAATACTCCGATTTGATGATTCGACACCTTGTGGATGAAGCACAACAGTTCTATAGCGAGAGTCGAAACATAGACTCAGCCCACCCACCCATCACAGGGAGCACAATCGCGGGTTCACTTCTGCAAATAACAATCCAGCTGGTGATAGAAGGTTTACATTCTGGGGTTCATGTTGCCTACATGGAGTCTGAGCTGTCTATCATTGATAAGCTAGTGGGCAAAATATCCATGAATGCAAGCAACGAAACATCGTTTTCGGCTTTGATGGAAGCTGCAATAACATTCGCCGCTCAAGTAAGAGAGACCGTACCTTTCCCAGCCATTGCAGCCTTTGTGTCAGCCCTCGACATACTATGCACCACAATGCCCTCTGTGACCACTCATAATCGCATCCGCCAGATGGTTCCGAATCTGATCGATAGAGTATGGGCTGATCTCTCTCCTTCAATACCCAAGTATAACGTTGAGGCGGTTCGCTGCATTTGGCGGATTCACTCCACGATTTGTCCGGATAGTCAACTAGTCGAGTCTTCTGTGGCAACGCTTATGTCAGTTGCTCCGGATGGTGACAATCGATCTGGACCAGGAGTCGAGTCCGCACGGCGATTTGCGACGCTCTGGGCTCATACTAGCCAGAAAGAGAGCCTCATGCTAGCCCGCCCGCTGTTGATTCTTCTCGATACTTTATTCGATTCGAAGACCGAAGTTTTTTTATTCGCTAGCAGCTGGTTGCAGTCTCTCTCTAACATTCAAACGTAAGTAAGCTGTAATGTAATCACTACAAAAGGCTCACAAACCTTCAGAATCGTTGATCTCCTCGTACGCCGGCTGCGAAGTCTTTCTTGCTTGATGCAGTCAACGTCGTCGTTGCTGTCAGACACGGAGCAACCTCACAATGATCTTCGTGAGTATGATCATGATCTCGGTGAATGCCTTTATAATCTTCAGACGATTTCCAATTTGATTCAGTACGCACCAAAAAGCATCTGGCCGTCACTCTCAAAAGGTTATCCAAGTGCGAGTATAGTAGTTGGGCGAGGAAACATTCAAACATCCACTGACGAAACGAGTTCAACCTCAATAAACGACCAAAGTCGAAGCACCACCAATCAGACCTATCTAGCACATGTCTGTGTGGGAATCCTGGACAGAAAATTTCAACAGCAACACGACGGAAGCCCCCATACTTCGGTGTTACGTCAGGCTGCTACGTTTCTTCTGCAACAGATGTTCCTTGGGCCATCCTCAGCAGACACGATGGATATGAACTTAGAAGTTTCCATTATCGAGGCTCTTTCGTGGAGTGTGAAACAACCGGATACCTTACTTCAAGTACCGCTTATGAGCCTGATCCTGACTGCTTTGAGAACACATGCGACAACTATAGATATGGTTCCAAAATCGGCACATAGAAGGATTCTCTCAGGGGACACCATGAAAAGCTTACCGCGAATCTCGCTGTCCACTGATAGAAGTGACAAAGAACAAGCAGTGGCTTTCCCGTCACTGCCCCCACCAGCACTATTGGATTGCATTATGTTGGCATTAAGCTCTCAAAGTAGTCATCCAGTAATTGAACACTGGGTACGCTTTTTGGACGATTGTATGCCTCTTTATGCCAGGAGCGCTTTTCAGATACTAATGCCACTTGTCGATTGCTTCAACAGGGCCATCTATTCTGTATTCGAGAGCCTAAAAGTCACCTTTGAAGAACCTAAAAGTGCATCACCTGCTGTTACTGAACCTATCGCCACTGTCATGTCACTTCTCAATGGTTTAGAACAAGCCCTGGCCAGGGCTCATGATCTTTTGATTCAGAACGAAACAAATACTGCATCAGTAATAAACCCCGAGCAGTCACCAGGGTTCTTTGGTAATATGGTATCTGGTGTCTTTGCACCTGATACGAACAGATCAAGGACTGCTACAGCGAACAATCGATTGACTGTTCTGCTCTGTTTTAAAGATGCTGTTCAGCTCTGCTTCGAGACCTGGTCATGGGGCAACCACGGCTCAAGTAACTCACTTCGCGATACTTCGGCTTCAGCTTCATTCAATCACACATCTATGCGCGTGCGCAATCGCTCACGCCGTATCTTAGAGCACCTCTTCGCCGCAGAAGCTCTGGAATGCCTCGAAACCTTGATCGAATTATGGTACAATCCCGACGCCAGAGACGGCGAAGGAAGATCTGGTGCCGTACTCAACCTATTGCATGTCCTAGACGGATCGAAACCAAAGAATACAATTCCGGCAATCTTCAATGCAATGTACAGCCGCACCAACCCCACCGTTCTCGACCCTGCTCGAAAATCAACCTTGACCTCTGATCTGTCGGATATCAATCTATCTGGGTTCCTAGTGGCATACACTCGATCTCTGGAAGATGACGCAATGGATGAGATCTGGAGTGACTGTATGACATTCCTACGAGACGTTCTGGCCAATCCAATGCCTCACAGGCAGACCTTACCAAAATTGCTTGAGTTCACAGCAATACTAGGTCAAAAGGTAGACAATACCAACTTCGGAGAGCAACGCAAGATGCGACGAGATCTTGGGGTAAGCTGTCCGCTAAAAGAGCTTACTATCAGGGTGCTAATTATGACAGGACCTCTTCTCACGCCTACTCTCTGCAACCTTCACAATAAAGCCTCTGGGATTCACACTCGATACACCACCAGCCGATAGTGAGAAATCATCTACTCCATCGCTAAAGCCGATTGACATTCGCAAGCCATCGTTTGCTGTTGATATTATCACAATACTGGCCTTGATTGTACCTAATCTTCCGAAAATCGTGATCGACACCGATCGAATAGCGGCTGCCACAACCATAATCTCTACACAAGTAATTACACCCACGATCCGCTGGAAGACCTACCCTCAGAATGTAACAGAAGGGACTCTTGGTATACTATTTGCGTTGTCAGGAATACCAGAAGCGTCGAAAATCTGGAAGAAAGACGTAACGGAGGCCTTTAACGATCCCAGGTTCTTCTGTGCTAGCTCTTTGGGTCTGGCCGAGCAAGGCTGGCTGCCGATACTACGGCAGTGGACACTAATCGATAAAGATCGTATGCCGGAGTATCTGTCACGCTTATCTACACCAACATCAGCAGGCATCATGTTTGGTGTCGGAGCTAGCTCTGCTCGTTTGGAGGCAGACCGTAAGACTCAACTCAATCTTAGGAGGATGGCTACTCTCATTCTTGCTGCTGCTGGCGATGCCTTCGTCGTCAATGTAAGCGGCATTCAGGAAAAGGTGGTTGAGATCTTGACTGCGACTGCCGCTTCTTCGCCCTCCTCGATAACCAGAGCCGAGGTCTTCATGCTGCTTCGAGCGCTGATACTGAAAACATCAATGGTGCATTTGGCATCGTTCTGGCCCATCGTTAGCTCAGAGCTTTATGATGCGATATCTTCCCTATTACCAGATCATGATAACCATACTTACAACGCCTACTCTGTTGTCCAAGCCTGCAAACTTCTGGACATGCTTCTCACCACTGCTCCTGACGATTTCCAATTGTGCGAATGGCTCTTTATTACAGATACCATCGATGCTGTGTACCGCCCTGCAACCTGGACACCTGCTGCATTGATAGATCGATTGGCTGAAGATCTAGGGTCCAAGGCCCAGGTCAGACCTGGAGCTAGGCCGTCTCTCGCGTCTACCCATGCAAAAGATATGTCAAAGGATGATTTGGTTAGCTCTCTTCTTCCATACCTTCGCCAATTGAGCATCAACTCGTTTGAGAGTACGTATAGAATGGAGGCACCGGATTGGAAGGGTTGTTATGACGATTTGCTGGTTGATTTGTTCGATGATTCTGCGCTTGTTTGAGATACCCTCTAGATAGACAACATGCCAGGCTTTGAAGAAAGCGATATTCTGTTACCCTACCAACCCGCCTTACCATGCGTGAGTCCAGGATGGAACAAGTTAGGGCTTTCCTTTAGGGCTAACCTCTGACGTCATCCCTGCGCCACACCTCCATCTTCATCAACCTCATCTGGTGATCCTACCACCGATAGATCCACTGTCAATCGAACCTCCAGCTATACAAACCCCTCCCGACCCCTCCATACATGCGAAGTTTCACAACCGCAGCCTTCAAAATGACCAAGCGTGTACGTCTCTTCCTCTTCCACACCCCATCAATCCCCAAACTGCTAATCACCAACCTACAGATCTCATTCACCGTCCACGGCGACGTCCAAGGTATGAATTTCCGGTACGTACAGCTCCAAACACGACATCATCACAAGGGGGAGGTCCATTTGCTAAAAGCCCAATGTGTGTTTTTTCTCTTCGGTGGGGAAAAGATCATTCACGCAGAAAAAAGCCACATCTTACGGCCTTACGGGGTTTGTGAAGAATACTTCTGGGGGCAAGGTAAGTCACCTATGTCTCCATCTCTGTCTCC
>JAABVA010000583.1_pt1 | contig 45100 bp, 47 predicted proteins | sample 5560331 | NCBI WGS metagenome assembly JAABVA01 (sample SAMN12812661, study PRJNA571458) | rock metagenome | isolation source: Antarctica rocks | place: Antarctica: Victoria Land, Mt New Zealand sud | collected 2016-01-07 | reverse complement strand
ACCGCAGTCACGCAGCTCGCCTCATCCGGATATTGTCTGCTAAATTCATCTATGTTCATGCTATTGTCCCTCTTTTTACCCTAAATTTAAACATTATTTAGCAATAGTACAAGTAGCGGACAGTCATGTAAAATTATTTATCATGCTTCTTTTATCCCATAAAAAAAGGACATGCTTTGTATTTTCTTTTAAAGATCTCGGGTATCACCACTATTTTTCCGGCATAAAAGAGACATTTCTGTCATTTCGACCAACGGGAAGAATCTTCTTTCAACTTAACAGGTTTTTAAACATAAAAGAAGGTTTCCCTTTCATTTAAATAACAGCCGTCAGATTTGAAACTGCACGGTTATCGCTTGATCTTATATAATGTTTTGTTTCCGGCTGCCAAGAAAAAAAAGCAGAAGACCGGATGCTGTTTTTATCGGCATAAAATTGGAAAATGCTAAAAATACCCTTACTTAGTTATTCAGAAGCTTAAATTTATTCTGCCGGGCAACAGTTGCTAAACTTTTTTGTTGAACTTTAAAAATCTTACACGAAGAATTTCAGGCTACAAGTTGCAGCCATGGTTTTGGGTTTTGATATTATGGCAATTAAAAAGTAAATAAAAGAAGAATCATGGAAACGACAGCTCACACCAGCGTCCAGCAATTTCAATCGCAAGTGAAACTTGCCGGTTTGCTGATAGCCACCGGCATTGTTTTTGGCGATATCGGCACTTCGCCCCTTTATACCTACACAGCAATTTTTCAACCAGGTGAAATCATAAATGCAACAAAAGCCCTGGGCGTGCTGAGTTGCGTGGTTTGGACGCTTACCTTGCAAACTACAGTTAAATACATACTCATTACTTTACAAGCCGACAATCATGGCGAAGGAGGCATCTTCTCGCTTTATGCGTTGATAAAACGATATTACGGTAAAGGGGTTGTGATATTGGCCATTTTAGGCGGTTCTTTTTTAGTTGCAGATGGTATTATTACACCACCTATTTCGGTGGCATCAGCAATTGAAGGACTGAGATTGTTTTATCCGCACCTCAATACAATGCCTATTATCATTGCCATTTTAATATTTTTATTTGTCATCCAGCAATTTGGCACTCAAAAAATAGGTAAAATATTTGGGCCTGTCATGGTGCTGTGGTTTACATTTATCGGTGTGATCGGTTTGATGGCATTAAGTAAAGACTTTAGTGTGTTAAGGGCACTTAATCCAATATATGGCCTCCGTTTGTTAACCCAATATCCTAAAGGTTTTTGGCTGCTCGGGGGAATTTTTCTTTGTACAACAGGTGCCGAAGCATTATACAGTGATATGGGCCACGTGGGGCGAAACAATATCCGTGTAAGCTGGATCTTTATAAAAACTTCATTGATCCTTTCGTATGCCGGGCAAACGGCCTGGCTTTTAAGCGCTGGCAAGGCAAATGATTTAAGCCCTTTTTTTAACATTGTCCCCTTGCCTATCTATTTTCCTGCTGTCGTGTTATCTACTTTTGCAACCATCATAGCCAGTCAGGCACTCATCAGTGGTTGCTTTACTCTGGCCAACGAAGCTATCCACCTTGGCCTTTGGCCAAGGCATAAGATTATTTTTCCAAGTAAAATCAAAGGGCAACTTTATATTCCTTTTTTCAACTGGTCGTTATTGGCTGCTTGCATCGGCGTAGTGCTGTATTTTAAAGAATCAACAAAAATGGAAGCGGCTTTTGGCCTATCGGTAACCCTGACCATGCTTTCGACAACTTTCTTGATTACGCTTTACATGTTGTCCCGTAGGCGGTCTTTGGCTATTATCATACCTACCACGCTCATGTTTTTAACGGTAGAGGCTTCCTTTTTAATTGCCAACCTTAAAAAAATTGCCGAAGGTGGCTGGATCATGCTGATCATGGGCAGTGCCATTGCTACCATAATGCTGATTTGGAGACGGGGCAGGATCAGCCAAAACAAATTGATTACCTATAGCGAATGGGAGCCGGACAATTTGAAAAGGCTTGTAGAACTCAGTCATAGCCAAACAATCGACAATTATTCTACACACCTTATCTATTTTACGTTCTCGCCCCAGAAAGGTACCATTGAAAATAAAACATTGAATTCCATCTTTACCTCTCCTTTAAAAAAGGCAGACGTGTATTGGTTTTTTTATGTGAACATAACAGATGACCCTTATACTTTGCAATACCAAGTCCATACACTTTCCAAGAATGATGCTTATCATATTGGTTTTCGATTAGGTTTCAGGGTAGAGCCGCGGCTTGATTTATTTTTTAGGAAAATAGTGCAGGAATTAATGCAAACCGGAGAACTAAAACGTGAAGATTGTGATGATATAAAGTTTGAAAGAAACCCAATTGGCGGTTATAGATTCGTCGTTGTAAATTCCTATTTATCATTTGACAACCAGTTGCCTTTCTGGAAAAACCTTTTCATCAATAGTTATTACAACCTAAAATCTGTTGGTGTAAGGGAAGATGTAAATTTTGGTTTAGACCCCAGTAATGTGGTTTTTGAAAAATATCCGCTGGTTTACACCTCTACAGACAATATTAACCTTGAAAGAATAAATAATGAATGAAGATATGCCGTTAAATTTATTTGTTATGCTTCTTTTATCTCATAAAAACTGATGTTTAATTAGTATTTGATAAACATCTAATTTTAACCAACAACTTTATAGGGCTAAAAGAAGTATATTCATTAATTCCAAATATCGTTTGATTTTAAAGGATTGTTTTGTTTTTGGCCGGAAAGAAAAAGAAGCAGAACACCTGATGCTTCTTTTATCAGTATAAATTTTGAAGCCGTTCAGTTTTTCTGAATCATACAATTGCCCCAACAATACAGTAGCAAACAAAAAAGAAGCCGCTTTAAATTCATTAAATACGGCTTCTTTAAGTTGTACAGTTAGTTGCCTATTTGCCTTAACCGGATGGCTAAAAGCAGCCATGGTTTATACTTGTTCGGCAGGGAAATAAACTGATTTTAAGTATTCTTTAAGCGTGGTGGGTTTTCTGCCTAAAAGTGCAGGCAGCACCGTGCGATTGGTATCAAGCTCATCGTTTGCAATGGCTTCCCCAAAGGCTGCCATAAACCCGGCGGCTGTTTCCGGTACACCAAATCCCATCATTTGCGTTATGAAAGTTTCTTTTGACGGGTTAAGATAAGGCACTTCTTTGCCTGACAATTCGGACAAAATTTTGGCAATGTCATCAAAAGAATAAACCTCATCAGAAGCAAATGGATAAGCGTTTTCCTGGTACGCATCACTCGCCAATAAAGTGGCCGAAGCTTCTGCCATATCCATCCGCGTAGCAAAAGGCACCTTGCCCGAGCCTGCCGGAAAAAACACGCCTGTTTCCAACACTTTTTCCCCCAAGAATTGAGGCAGCACATCTGCATACAAATTATTGTCAAGCACAGTATAACGCAAGCCTGAAGTTTTAAGATAAACGGCTGTTTTTTTATGTGCATCTTCCAATTCAGCAAGCGCAGAATGGTCTGGATCTTTAAGGTCAAACCCGGTATAAACGATATGCTGTACACCTGCTGCTTTCGCTGCCTTAATTGCATTTATGTGCTGGACTGAACGGTCTCCGCCAAGATCACTGGAGGAAATCAGAAACAACTTGTCGGTCCCTGCAAATGCTTTCACCATCGAATCGTAGTCGGTATAATCGCCGATGTGTACGGCAATGCCTTTTTCTGTAAACTCCGCCGCTTTGGCTTCATTTCTTACCAAAGCCGAAATCTGATTGGCGGGTACTTTTTTAAGGAGGAAGTCAATGGTTGCTTTACCTAAATGCCCTGAGGCGCCTGTAACTAAAATCATTTTGATTGTTTTTAATGTTGAATATTTATTTAAACTATCCGAAAGAATTAACTTACTTTTGGAGAGTCAAAGGTAAATGGGAACTAAATATCAAACAAGAAGGCACTTTAAAATCAGCCACTAACTCCTAAGTTACTATTACTGTGTATCAAACAGTTATGAGAAAAGAAAATTTAAAAGATATTTATTCCCTGGCAAATTGCCCGGTAAGAAACGTTTTGAACCGCATTGGTGATAAATGGTCAATTTTGATTATTGACCTGTTGGGTAGTTATGGAACGCTTCGTTTTAATGAGCTCAATCACCATATCGGCAGTATTTCACAGAAGATGCTTACCGTTACCCTTAAAACACTTGAAGCTGACGGACTGGTAGCACGAAAGATTTATCCGCAGATACCACCAAAGGTAGAATACACACTAACTGAAATGGGTAAAAGTATATTGCCGTCTGTTGCGATGCTTAAAGAGTGGGCATCCGAAAATATGCCGGCAATTTTAAAATCAAGAACAGCGTACCTAAACCAGGGTTATTTAGAAACTGAAAATGCCTAATATTTGGGAGCATCAGGATTCGACCGCCTGTTTCCGGCCGGTAATGATTTCCCGGTGTTGAATGCCCCACCTGTTCATCGCATTGATCACTTCATCCAGTGTTTTACTGTAAGTGGTAGCTGTATATTCAACAGTTACCGGTCTGGTATCGCAAACGGCTCTTGTTACGAGCCGGTTCATTTCCAGCTCCTGTAGTTCCTTTGATAAGATGCGAGGGGAAATACCCGATTCGCGCGAAAGCTCCCTGAACCGCTTTTTATCTCTGAGCAGTATAGATAGTATCACCAGCTTCCATTTGCCACCTACAACACTTAAAGTATCCTGCATAGCCAGGTGTGCCCGTGTACATTCTTTTTCTGTTAAGCTCACATAGTATCCTTTTTGTAACTGGTTACAATTACGTAATCCGTTACAAAAGTATAGCATTAACATCATAGTTTTGCAAGAAATTTAAACATTATGAAAATTCTAAGGATTACTTCAAGCCCGAGAAAAGGGGCTTCAGAAAGCATTAAGCTGGGCGCAGCTATTGTTGAAAAACTACTGGCGGCTAACCCAGGCGCAACAGTACAGCACAAGGACCTGACCACTCATCCTTTTCCTCACCTGGAAGAAGCACACCTGAACGCCTTTTTCACTCCGCCTGTCCAACATAGCGAAGCTCAAAAAGAAGCCATCCGTCACTCTGACCAGGCAATTGCAGAGATCAAGGATGCAGATGTACTGGTTATTGAAGCGCCGATGTATAATTTTTCAATCCCCTCTACTTTAAAAGCCTGGATAGACCATATTGTCCGTGCAGGCATTACTTTCAATTACACCGCAAATGGCCCTGTAGGGTTGATCACCAGTAAAAAAATATATGTAGCCATTTCCAGCGGAGGCGTGTACTCAGAGGGCCCTTATAAATCCATGGATTTTATTACCCCTTACTTGCAAACTATATTGGGGATGCAAGGTATGACAGATCTTACTTATATCCGTGCCGAAGGACTTTCAATGCCTGACTTGAAGGATACCGCTCTTGAAAAAGGCATTGAAAGCATAGAACTGTAAATTTATATCCCTTTAAAAATAAATATCATGTCATCAAAAACAAGAAAAATTATTGGCTGGATTTTAACAGGGTTACTTGCGGTGGTATTTATCATGAGTGCCTCTTTAAAATTATCAGGCAGTGCAGAAGCGGTAAAAGGGGCAGCGGCCTTTGGTTTGTCAGCCGCCACTTTTAAGATCATCGGGGTAATTGAAATATCGTCCCTCCTGCTTTTTATTTTTCCGCGGACCGGTTTGCTGGGTACGTTGTTATTGGCGGCTTATATGGGTGGCGCTATTGCTTCACACCTGGAGCATCAGCAGCCCGCTTTTGCACCGATCATCATACAATGCTTAGTTTGGATCACCGCTGCAATACGCTTCCCGGAGTTAAGCAGAAGGATTTTAGGTAATAACACGAGCGTCGAAACACGCTGATAATGGGAATTGGAATTGACAGTTTTGCTTCGACGATGATAGGGATTGAGGGCATCAGCCCTATAAGCGGCGTAGATGCCATGAGCGAGTTATTGGATAGGATCGAAGGTAGCTGAAAAATCCTTGCGCATAGCGAAGCATTGGGAGGTATTTCCAGAGTAACCTTTTAAATCGACAATGCAGATTTGTCAAACACCAAACTCTTGCAATCAATTGAACTTCTCGGCACTTGTGTAGCCCCACTTGTCCAAATCAATTGATTGCATTTGATTGATTATTTTAATTTTAAGGATCAAATTTCAATTACATAATTCAATATTTTCCAATAAGCGTTAGGGCAGAATCAAATCTATATCAGCAAAAAACGACAATGCTTCTTTTATCCCCTAAAAATCAGTGTTGTACCACCTTATGTCTTTGAAAAATACATGGGAAGTTAAGGTTCTGATATACAAAAACCTGCATGATATATTTTAGGTGTTGTATCTTTTTTTATAGATTATTTACATCTCATTTAAACACCAATTTTATAGTGCTAAAAGAAGCATTTTCTGTCATTTCAACCCGCAGGGTGAAATCTTCATCGAACTTTAAAACCATATTGATTTAAAGAAGATTTCTCCCTGCGGATCGAAATGACAGCACGTTTTAAAGAAGACTCCTCTCTTCGTTCGAAATGAGAATGCGAACTAAATCAGTTAACTTCTTAAAACTCAATTATAAAAATTCCAGCTCACCCCAAATTTCAACAAGGCATCCTGCATGGGGTAACCAACAATATTTTTTGCATTTGCACCCGGTGCAACTATGGTATAAAAACCTTTGCTGAACAAGCCCTGGTTGGCATAATCGTATTTCAGGAACACATTGGTGCGGCGTAAGGTTCCTTTGATAAACAAGTCAATCACCGGATAAGACGGAAACTTGATGCTCGAATTGTTATAAAACTGGCCAATACCGGACGCGTAAGCTTGCGCCAGGTAAGTGGTATTGTAGCGCACAGCAATCCCATAATTGGTACTTAATACATTGAAAAACTTCTTGGAATAATACAGGCTGTTGTAAGTATAAAACTCCGGCGTGCGTAAAATATCTTTATTGCTTATTTTTTGGTAAACTAAGAAATTATCCAAATGAAAGTTTCGCCAGGTAAAGTTTTTGGCCAAACTTAGCTTTAGTAAAGTAATTGCTCCGCCAGCCTGTGTTGCTTTTAAGTTATTGGTATAATCTATCGTTGTATCTGTTTTAAAATACAAGTAATTGCCCAACAAAAAATATTCTGCTTTAGCATCTAAACGCAACTTTTCGTTTAAATAATTGAAGGACAAACCCGTGGTTTTGGCCTTGCTAAAACTGTTGTTAAACTGATAATGACTGGAATACCAGTTGGTATAAACCAGCGGCGGGGTATTGCTTTGCGTATATGCTTCCATGATGACACGTCCGATTTTATTGCCGAGCAACACATTCAGCTTGCCATCATACAAATAATCCCCGAATTCGCGCCCCAAAGTAACCTGCTGTAAGTTGATATCCAACCCTGCCCTATCATTTAGATTATAACCTGCACGTGCTTTTAAAGTAATGTCCTGAAAAGAATTGACATTGGGTGTAACCGACTGATAGTTTGTGGTAGAAGCCTGCAAAGGAGTGCGCACCCACTGGCTGTATTTGTAATAATCATGCACCAAACCCAAATCCAGTTTCAATTCGTTCCGTACAAATTTTACCGCATTTCCGCGAAGGTAAAAACTATAGGAAAACTCATTGCGCAAATGCTTGACAGACATCGAATCCCTTGAATAGAGCGTGTCGTATTGGTGTTTTGGGAAAACATTATACAAATCGGCTTCATCCTGCAAATACTTATACTGTCGGCTGTTGTAAGTAAAAGTATGCGAAATCCGTTGCGTCGGCAGCACACTGGAAGAGGAACCTGCACTTGTTTTTAAACCTTCGGCGTGGCCGATGTAATAGAATTGCTTGATGTAAAAACTGTTGTCGCGCCAATTATCGCGCGAATTGTTTAACCGGACCGGCTCGGCAGTTTTAGACAAAGAACTGCTGGTGCCCGTTGTGCTGGTGCTTTTGTTAAAAATGGTGTCATTTAAGATAGAACCGTTTTCCGGGGTTTTCAAATTGTTGAAAGTTAGGTTCCCCAGCAAATTATAACGCTTGTTTTTTGATTCGTACCAGGTAAAAATAGCTGCTTCCAGGTGGTCTGATTTTTGCCTTGGATAAAAACCAACCGAACCAATGCGGTCAAAATCGAACCCTGCATTCCAATTGGGTTTGATGTTTTGCGTATGTGTTACCCGGAAAACCTGTTCTTTCAATGCTCCGTTTACATAGTATAAATTGGTGAAAGGCGTGCGGGCGCGGTAGTAAGTTACATCTTCCGGCTTCAGTATATAAGCATCCAGAAAGTGCAGGCCGACATCAAAACCAATAGATTTAGTTGGTTCAAAAAGCAAATTCCGATAAGCCAAACCGAGGTTTCCCAAACCGATTTTAGGACTGCGCGGCTGATACAAGGCACTGTAATTTTCGAAATTGGTTAACGTAGTGTCCAGCGGCAAAACCTGCGTACTGTCGTTCAGGAGCCTTTCGTTGGTAATGCGGATAAATTTCGACGTAAAAATAACGCTGTCGCCTTTATGCTCGTCGCGCTTGCGCAACGTATCCAGCAGCTCATCGTCAGTCAAAACTTTGGCTGTTTTCCGGTGGCTGGTATCACCTTGAGTGAAAGGATTGGTGCTGGTGCTGGAGTTGGTTGTTCTGCCATATTGTGCATAAACAGAGGCCGTTGAACAACAAATCAGCAATAAAAGTAAAAATTTCAACTGTTTGGCTATCACAATCGGGTAATCAGTTCTTTGAGGATCAACGTCATTTTAGGTTCGGCTTCCTGCGCAATAGCAATGATTTCTGCTACCGAAACCGGTTTCAATTCATCCGGAAAACCTTCATCCGTTAACACAGAAACAGCAAAAACCGGCAGGCCCATGTGATTGGCTACAATCACTTCCGGCACAGTGCTCATGCCCACGGCATCTCCGCCAATGATGCGCAGGTAACGGTACTCGGCACGGGTTTCCAAGTTTGGGCCGGTAACAGAAACGTAAATTCCTTTGTGGCAAATGATGCTGTTTTTACCGGCAATTTCTAAGGCATTGTCAATCAAATCCTGGCGGTAAGGCTGGCTCATATCCGGAAAACGCGAACCCAGTTCTTCGTCATTATTGCCCCGTAGCGGATTGTCTGGCTGCAGGTTAATATGGTCTTCGATCACCATCAAATCCCCTTTTCGATAAGCCGGATTGAGCGCACCGCTGGCATTGGAAACCAACAGCGTTTTAATGCCCAGCATTTTCATAATCCGCACCGGAAAAGTGATCTGCTGCATCGAATAGCCTTCGTAATAATGTAACCGGCCTTGCATCGCCACTGTTTTTTTGCCGGCCAGCATCCCAAAAATCAATTTTCCGGAATGAAATTCTAACGTCGAGATCGGGAAATCCGGGATGTTACTGTACATCAACTGCTTTTCCACCTGCATCTCGTTCACCAGTCCGCCCAGGCCGGTCCCTAAAATAATGCCTACTTCCGGTTCAAAACCATTAATCCGGCTTTGTATATATGCGGTTGTCCTTCTGATACTTTCTAACATAATTTTCTATGATCTGCTGAAATGCCGGTCCCGCATTGTTTAAAAATGAAATCCCGATCGGTGCAACCAAAACCGGCAAACCGGCAAGGAGCTTTTGCAGCTCAGGTTCTTGTAAACGCTGTGCATCTTTTTCTGTTGTGATGACCGCTTTTTTTATCGCCGGGCAAGCTTCAAAATCTGCAACAAGTTTACTTATATTTTTGATGGTAAACTGATGGTGGTCGGGATATTTATACGGAAACACGGCCGCGGATTGCATACGCAAATGTTGCAGCAACGGTTTCGGATTTGCAATGCCGGTAAGTACAAACAAGGTAAATTTCAGGTCGATAAAAACAGTATCGTCCGAAGGGGCCAGCTTCCGGAAAGGCAGGTAAACAATACTGGTAAAAAACAAACTTTGCCGGGCGTCCAGCTTCATTTTCCACCGGATTGCAAGTTGTTTTTCTGCGGATAATCCCGGCGGACATTTGCTGATCACGATTACGTCCGCCCGTTTTTTACCCGAAAAAGGCTCGCGGTAATTTCCTGCGGGAAGCAGAAAGTGAGGCTCATCCAACTTATTAAAATCAAACAATAAAATACTGAAACCTGGCTGCAAAGCGCGGTGCTGGTACGCGTCGTCCAGCAAGATCAAATCATGTTCTTCCTGCAATTTTTCCACACCTTCCACCCTGCTTTCGCAAACGGCAACGGTAATTCCAGAAAATTTTTGTTTGAACTGAAGCGGTTCGTCGCCAATTGTTTTAGCAGTACTGTTTTTACCGGCATAAAAAAAGCCTTTGGTTTCCCGGCCATAACCGCGACTTAATGTTGCGATTTTATGTTGGGCCTGGAGCAGCCGGACCAGATATTCTGTCATCGGACTTTTACCAGCGCCGCCAACTTCCAAATTTCCAATTACCAAGACCGGCAGATCAAAGTTTTTACTTTTGAATATCCTTTGATCGTAAAAGTAATTCCGACTGAAAACAACCAGGCCGTAAACCCAGGAAAAAGGAAGCAGCAAATAACGGAAATAACGCATCAATATTTATTTAAGGCTTTCATTTTCAACGCAAAGACTACATTTATATTGATGGGATATTGTACATTATGCTTCTTTTATCAACCAAAAATATAACAATAATTTTAGCAGAAGCTTAATTAGCGTTACAAATACGTTCAACAGCAAACAAAAACCAAAAATATATTCTTACTTTAGCAGAAACGATGCTGCAAAAGACTTTAAAAATAACGGTTTGTACGGGCTTCATTTTGATCCTGATGATCAAAATGTTTATCCCGGTTACTGCTGTTTTTATCAGTCATTTTTCAAAGCAAATCAAAACTGTCATCATCATTGCCGACCAGGAAAACAACGACGAAAAATCAGACGATTTTAAAGATTCCATCAGCAAGACAAAAAAAGAAATCGACAAAATTTTTGTTTATCACGAAGCCTTTGTGCCGATGACAACGTCTATCCAAGTGCTTTACAAACAGCAGGATTGCCTGTTCAAACAAACACATTTCCCTCCGATATTAACGCCGCCGCCGGATTTTATTTAGTTCATTAACGACAAAACCATTCTCTGCCCGAAAACTTTTAAATGAGTTTTCCTTAACGTTATATACAATTAAATTTAACAGATTTTTTCTATGCTTAGAAAAGCAAAAGGGGAACGCACCCTTAAGGATAATTTGCTGCTGGCATCTTCTACGGCTTTTGTTGCCGGGATGACGAACGTTGCCGGGGTGATTGCATTTTTATCTTTCACCAGCAACATCACCGGCCATGTGGCCATGCTCGCCCAAAAAATTGTAAACAAGGAACACCGCGACGTAATAGTTTATGTTTTGTGGCTGCTGCTGTTTTTATTAGGTGCTTTTATAGCCAACTTCATCACCAAAACTTATAGTAATAAAGGAATTTACCGCGCCCATGCCGTACCTGTTTTTTTGGAGATCATTATCCTGTTTGTAGTTGCGGTTTACGGGCACAATTATTATACAGAAACGCAATTGGAACGTGAAATCATCATTGGCGCCATGCTGTTTTCGATGGGATTGCAAAACGGGCTGGTTTCTACCATTTCCGGCGGATTGGTCAAAACAACTCATTTAACCGGTTTGTTCACAGATCTGGGCGGCGAACTTTCTGAATACCTGCATACCAAAAAAGGGGAAACGGAGCCCGTAAAACAAAGGCTGATGATCCGCTTTACCATTTTAAGCTTTTACCTTGCGGGCGGTATCATCGGCGGATTTATGTTTGAAGCTTTTGATTTCCGGATTTTTTATTTTATACCGCTTATTCTACTAACGATTTTATATTATGACGTATCAGAGGTGATTTTTCACCGTATTATTAAAATCCTGGTTTATCCTTTCAAAAAGAAACAACCTATCAACAGTTAATTTCACAAGGCCGAACGCCTTTAAACTAAAAAAAACATGAGCAACAAACCTGATGCTAACATTCACGATACCAGCCATATCACCTCCGAAAGCCTCCTGGAAGGCAACAAAATATTTGTAGCAGAAACTTTGAAAGAAGACCCGGAGTATTTTACCAAACTGGCCAATGGACAAAAACCGCCTATTTTATGGATTGGCTGCGCCGACAGCCGCGTGCCGTCCAACCAGATCACGCATACCAAACCAGGCGAAATATTTGTACATAGAAACATTGCCAACATGGTGATTCATACGGATATGAACATGCTTTCGGTATTGGATTATGCCGTTAACATACTTGAAGTGAAGCATGTAGTAGTTTGCGGCCATTACGGTTGCGGCGGCGTTGCGGCGGCATTGACCAGTAAAACTTACGGCATTATTGACAACTGGCTGCGCCATATCAAGGATGTGTACCGTTTGCATGCTTTTGAGCTGGACCTGATCAGCGACGGAACACAACGTGCCAACCGTTTGGTAGAATTTAATGTGATGGAAGGCGTACATAATTTGTGCAAAACGTCCATCATTCAAAACGCCTGGGAAAACGGCAAAACGCTGAGTGTGCACGGCTGGGTTTATGAACTGAGCACCGGTTTTATCACCGATTTAAAAGTGAGCACCAACTCCAGCAATAATATGAACGAGGTTTTTAAGTTTAATTATTAATTTTTTGGAAAAGGCTGATTTGAACGATCAGCCTTTTTTATAGGTTTTAATCAGATACCGGAATGTTTTGCGTTGCGCCTGCTTTTACAGCCGGAAGTTTAATTATCTGCGGTTTGCTGGTTGCTATTTACTCCATTTTGTGGCAGGCTATACTTCTTTTATCACGTAATTTTGCAAGCCTTTTGGATTTATTTCAGGAGGCTTTTTTAGTTATATTACACACTTAGAAAGGTAACTTATAAAAATGAAAAAATTATCAGTTTTAATCATATTAATTTTGAATGCTACATATGCTTTCTGTCAAAGTCCACAAGAAATTATGTCGAAAGTTCTTAATGCACAGCAAGTATTAAGAACAGTATCCTTTACTTTAGTTCGCACAGATACTTCAGTAACAGGAGATATCAGGACGATGACAGGAAATTCTAAGATATTAATTGACAAAGCAGACCCTGTTTTCGGATTTAAATTTTGGGTTAAAACAAACAGTGATAACAGTGAGATGGTTTACGATGGACATATAGGTTATCAAACAAATGCAAAAGAAAAAACATATATTTTGATAAATAATCCTTCCGATCATCTTCTTTATAGTGGGGCTGGAAGATTAATTTTAAAGGATTTTATCAAATTGGACACCTCTAAAGCTATTAATTTTAAAACCAACCAAAATTCCCGCTTTTATTATCTAACGATGTTTTATGGTGATATAAAAGAATACAGCGTAATAAAGCGAGCTAAAACGATAAAAATCAGTAAGGAAACAATGTTGCCTTTATCAGTTAGACAACATCAGGAAACATTAGGCCGTGTACAGGATTTATTCTACGAAGCAAAAGGAGTAGATATTAACAATCCCTCTTTTAATTACAATTTTTCCCTTCCCGGCTTTCTAAAAGATTATACTCAACAAATAATAAATAAACCAGGCAGACCAGTTTTGACTTTGAAAGATAAAGAAGCGCCTGATTTTGAACTGGTTTCTTTTGACAATAAAAGCATTAGCTTATCAAAAATGCGAGGTAAGGCAGTATTACTTGATTTTTGGGAAGTATGGTGCGGACCTTGTTTAGAATCAATGCCTAAAGTTCAAAAATTGTATGATACTTATAAAGAAAGTGGATTACTTGTTTATGGGATAACCAATGAAATAAAGCAAATCCAATATTCAAAACAATCAGTGAAAGATAGAAGAATAAAATTTCCGATGCTAATTGGTAATGAGCAAATTAAGAAAAATTATAAACTAAACGCTATCCCTCTTTATATTTTAATTGATAAGAATGGTAAAGTAGTTTTTATTAGTGAAGGATATTCTGATGACATTGAAGCAGCTATTAAAGCCGCACTTATTTAGGAAAAGATTTAAACTATATTTTATGCCGATAAAAGAAGCATCAGCCTAATATATCTTCGGAAACTGTTCCGGCTTGCTCTCGCCCATCATTTCGTAAACGGTCTCGATCATATCATCAACAGAAGGTTTGCTGAAATAATCGCCGTCAGAACCATAAGGCGGACGATGGTCTTTAGCGGTTAAAGTTCTTGGCTGGCTGTCTAAATAATAGTAAGCGTTTTGCTTTTCCACTACCTGCTGCAAAATATAAGCCGAAGCACCGCCGGGTACATCTTCATCCACCACCAATAGTTTGTTGGTTTTTTTAACGGAAGCAGTACAAAGCCTGTCCAGATCGAAAGGATAAAGGGTTTGCGGATCTATAATTTCTACTGAAATCCCCATTTTATCCAGTTCCGTTGCTGCTTGCTGAACCAATCGCAACGTGGAACCGTAAGAAATGATCGTTAAATCCATTCCTTCTTTAATGATTTCGGCTTTGCCCAAAGGAACTGTAAAATCACCGGCATTTGCAGGTAGTTTTTCCTTCAGGCGATAACCGTTCAGGCATTCAATTACCAGGGCTGGTTCGTTTCCGCGCAGTAAAGTATTGTACATTCCGGCAGCTTGTGTCATATTCCGCGGTACACAAATGTGCATTCCCCGAAGGGCATTTATGATCATCCCCATCGGCGAACCTGAATGCCAGATGCCTTCCAGCCGGTGGCCGCGCGTGCGGACAATGACTGGTGCAATTTGTCCGCCAAAAGTGCGGTAACTCATTGTTGTCAGATCATCAATCAGCACGTTCATTGCATACGGCAAATAATCGATGTACTGGATTTCAGCAATCGGCCGCAATCCCCGCAAAGCCAAACCTATTCCCTGGCCGATAATAGTGCTTTCGCGAATGCCGGTATCCGTTACACGTAGCGCTCCAAACTTTTCCTGCAAACCTGCAAAGCCTTGATTTACATCACCAATAGCACCCACATCTTCCCCAAAAGCAATGATGCGCGAGTCGCGGATAAAATTGGCACTAAAACAAGCATTCAGGATTTCGCGCCCGTCTATCAATTTTGAATTTTCATCGTAAACGGGATGTTGGACAGGAACATACAACGGGGATTCCGGCGTGTTGCTAAATTGGCGGGAATCATAACGGGCAATATTTTCATCCGTTTCCTGTTGGTACAATTCCAGCAGCGTTTTCCGCGCTGAGGTATTTTCTCCAGCAGTTAGCAGCAATACTTTACGAACGGTAGAAACAATATCTTTTCGGCCCAAGTCTGGCGCATTGTTGACCTGATTTACCAGCTCCCCTATTTGTTTGCCAAAGGCTGAACCCGGAACAAGGGCTTGAATAAAGCCAACGGCCCTATTTCGCTCGGCTTCAATTTCCTGCTGCAGGTTGCCCAATGCTTTGCGCTGGCATTCACGCACATATTTTTTGGCCTGATCTTCCAGTTCATTCAGTTCTTCCGCGGTCGAAATGGCAGAATCAATCATCCACAAGCGCATTTTACGCAGGCAATCAAACTCCTGCTCCCATTTCAGGCGATCTTTACTTTTATAACGCTCATGCGAACCGGAAGTAGAATGACCTTGCGGCTGCGTTAATTCCGTTACATGGATCAAAACCGGCACGTGTTCTGTACGGCAAAAGTTGGCTGCTTTTTCGTAAGTTTCGCACAAACCGGGATAATCCCAGCCCGGGACTTTAAAAATTTCAAAACCTTCGGCTGTTTCATCCCGCTGAAAACCTTTTAAAACCTCGGAAATGTCTTCTTTGGTGGTTTGATATTTAGACGGAACAGAAATGGCGTAACCATCGTCCCAAATAGAAACTGCCATCGGTACTTGCATCACGCCAGCCGCATTGATCACTTCAAAAAATATCCCTTCGGAAGTAGAACCATTGCCGATCGTGCCGAAAGCAACTTCATTTCCATTTACAGAAAATGAACCCATATCTGCCAGGTCCTTGTTTTCCCGATACAATTTGGAAGCCCAGGCCAGGCCGATCAGCCGCGCCATTTGTCCGCCGGTAGTAGAAATATCCGCAGAAGAATTTTTCATGTCCACCAGGTTTTTCCAGCTGCCGTCTTCGTTTATGGAACGTGTGGCAAAGTGGCTGTTCATCTGCCGGCCTGCAGAGGATGGTTCCTGGTTTACATCCGGATGCGCATATAATTGTGCAAAAAACTCAGTTACCGTAGAAATTCCGGTTGCAAAAGCAAAAGTCTGGTCGCGGTAATAACCGGCACGCCAATCACCTTTCTTAAAAGCTTTGGCCATCGCCAGTTGTGCTACTTCTTTTCCATCGCCAAAAATACCAAACTTGGCCCGGCCGGTCAGTGCTTCTTTGCGGCCCAAAAGGCTGGCCTGCCGGCTTTCAACAGCAATCTTATAATCAGAAAGCACCAACTGTTTAAAGTCATCATAACTTATTTCAGATTGATCCGGCTGATCCAGGGCACTTTTAAGTTCTAATTCTTGCATTTCGGTTTTCTGTAGCAGCAAAAATACTATTTCCCGCTCAATGTTTTTTTCTGAAAGAACAACCTCGAAATGAATTTTCCGTATAAATATTTTATTGATTAGAATTGACTTATATTTGTTGTACCAGTCTGATAAAAAGCTATGAAAAAATTAATGATGATTTGCGCAATGGTTGTAGGATTTACCATCACCGCATCGGCACAAACTGATACCAAGGCCGAATTTAAATTTGTTGAAGAAAAACATGATTTTGGCAAAGTACCGCAAGGGAAACCCGTTACTACTGATTTTGTATATACCAATATTGGTGTAGAACCACTGATTTTGACGGAAGTAAAACCAACTTGCGGATGCACCATTGCAGATTATACCAAAACACCGGTTAAAAAAGGTGAAAAAGGATCGATTAAAATTACTTATAATGCTGCTGTAGAGGCACCTTTTAACAAAACCATTGTGGTAACTTCCAACGCTAAAACTCCGACAAAATACTTGGTGATTGTGGGCGAAGTAGTAAAAACCGCCACACCAACTACCAGATAAACGATACTGTTTTTATCCCCTAAAAAACTCCGTCTTATTTATTTAGGCCGGAGTTTTTTTATGGGTAAAAGAAGCATTGGACCTGGCAATCAGGTGTCCGCTTTCAGGTATTAGCAACTTGCAAGTTTCAACCCTAAACGCGCAACGCGCAACAGAAAACTTACAACTTTGTATATTTTTATGCGATAAAAGAAGCATTAAGATTTGTAGCTAAGACAAGCAACCTGCCACAAATAACAGACTACTTTTCTATACTTTTGTGCCATGCCTAAAATCTCTGACAAAGGCCGGCAAATGCCTGCTTCCCCAATTAGAAAATTAACACCTTTTGCCGATAAAGCCAAGCTTGATGGCAAGAAAGTTTACCACTTAAACATTGGCCAGCCGGATATTGAGACGCCGGAAATTATGCTGGATGCAATAAAAAGTATAGATTTTAAAGTTTGGGCATACACACCTTCGGAAGGCACCCTTTCTTACCGCAAAAAGCTGACAGAATATTACAATAAATTAGGTTATAATATTGAATCTGACCATATTCTGGTAACTACCGGTGGCTCGGAAGCGATTACGATTTCAATGATGGCTTGCATGGACGCAGGTGATGAAGTGATCATCCCGGAACCCTTCTATGCTAATTATAACGGCTTTGCGCACCAATGCGGCGTGGTGGTAAAACCGATTTTATCTTATATCGAAAACGGATTTGCGCTGCCGCCGATTGCTGAATTTGAAAAGCTGATCACCGAAAAAACCAAAGCCATCATGATCTGCAATCCGAATAACCCAACCGGTTATTTGTATTCCCGGGAAGAAATAGAAGCATTAAAGCAATTGGCTTTGAAGTATGACCTGTACTTGTTTTCGGATGAAGCTTACCGTGAGTTTTGTTATGATGGACGGGAATTTATTTCGCCGATGCACCTAGATGGCTTGGATGAAAATGTGATTGTGCTGGATACAGTTTCTAAAAGATACAGTGCCTGCGGAGCGCGGTTGGGTTGTATCATCACCAAAAACAAAAACGTAATTGCAGCAGGTTTAAAGTTTGCACAGGCACGGTTAAGCCCGGGAATGGTAGAACAAATTGCAGGCACAGCAGCGGTAGATACGCCGGATGCTTATTTTATCAATGTAAAAAACGAATATACCAAACGCCGTGATTTGCTGGTGGAATCTTTAAATAAAATAGAAGGTGTTTTTTGTCCGAATCCCGGCGGCGCATTTTATGTTGTCGCTAAATTTCCGATTGATAATTCGGATACTTTTTGCCAGTGGATGCTGGAAAGTTTCAGTTATCAAAACCAAACGGTGATGATGGCACCGGCAACAGGTTTTTACAGTACGCCTGGTGCTGGTTTAAATGAAGTACGTTTGGCTTATGTTTTAAATGCAGATGATTTGGGTAAAGCTATAATTTGTTTAGAAGAAGGTTTGAAGGTTTATCCGGGAAGGGTTTTGTAGTTGTAAATTTTTAATTGATGGTTTATAGTTCATAGAAAAAAACGACATATTGAAAAGGACATTTGTAATAGGTGACATTCATGGGTGCTTCGACGAGTTATTAGAGCTGACTGATAAAGTTGGTTTAAAGGACTCTGATTTGTTAATTTCTGTAGGCGATATTGTTGACAGGGGCAATAAATCAAAAGATATTTATCAGTATTTTGTTACCCGACTTAATTCAAAAGTCTTAATTGGGAATCATGAAAGGAAGCATATTAACGGTGTTTTAAGTTATGCACAAGAAATTGTAAAGGTTCAATTTAAACAAGACTATCAATCATTTCTAACCTGGCTTCAAACCTTAGATTATTATTATGAAATTGAAGAAGCAATTATTGTTCATGCTGCATTTGAGCATGACAAATTATTAAAAGACCAAAAGGATGAAGTGCTCTGTGGTTCTACTTCTGGAGAACGATATTTAGAGAAAAAATATCAGCCTGATACATTCTGGAGCAATTATTATCAAGGTGAGAAACCAATTATTTATGGGCATCATGTAGTAGGTAGCAGTCCGAAAATTATTAATAATACTTACGGTATTGACACAGGTGCTTGCCACGGAGGCTATTTAACTGCAATTGAGTTGCCTGGTTTTAAAATTCATCAGGTAAGGGCTAAAAAAGATTATTGGAAAGAAGAACAAAAGCTTTGGCAAATACCCGTTTTAAAATCAAAGTATTGGGGAAACATGGAAATGACAGCCATTAAAAAACAATTGGCAAAACTTTCCTTTGTAGAACAACCTGACGTCAAAGAATTATTAAATTTAATTGAAAAATGGGTGTTTGACCTTGAAGAATTATTACAAGTTATCAAATCAAAGTTGGATTTATTTACTCAAGACATAGTAAACAATAACAAAGAAACTTTTAGTTTAGAAGCAAATAAGCACAACTTCAAAACCTTCTTATTTAAAAGTAAATCAAACAATCTAAAGATTGATGACCTTAGAAAAAGTCTTGAAACTCCAAATAAGATAATAAGCCTTGCTAAAGAATTGAAGATTTCAAATATTCCGGCCTTTTAAATTTTTCTATTTTTTCTTCCGATAAAAACAGTATTTTTGCATCTACTTTAACCTTTGTCCCTTCTACCTTTTACCATAAAAAGGGCCCGACCGGAATTGACAGGATGGAGATAAGTAGGTAAGCATGCAGCGCGTTGGGTGAATTAGCGCTTTAATCTGAACGCTCAAACTTTCAAACGGCGAAAATAACTACGCCTTAGCTGCCTAACTTAGAGTTAGCATAGCTTTCGCTCCGATGGCCTGCGGTTTCTTAGGGTCATCACCAGGAGTGTCGAAATAAGAAACTGGTTTGCTGCCGGTGTGATCGGCAAACAAGATAAAGCATCTACGGAAGACGGTACAGGTTCGCGGCTGACCTTCCCCTTCCCGACAATCAAACAGCAGATAAGCATGTAGAAGGCTTACCTTATACCATGTTTGGACGAGAGTTCGAATCTCTCCGGGTCCACCAAAAAAGGCGTTTCTTAATCAGGAACGCCTTTTTGATTTACATCAATTTTGCTGATGCTTCTTTTACCACCTAAAAATCACTGACAATTGATAACTTTTCGGATCAAAAATAAAATCAAACAAAATTTATAGTGATAAAAGAAGCATCATGAAATTACAAGTTAAAAACAAGTTTAGATTTGTTAACTTGGATTAATAGAAATTCTACGGACGTTTATAAAATAAGATGAAAGGAATGAACAAGACAATTGACCGTGATCATCAAACCACAAATAAAATTTTTGATGACAGAAGTTTGAAAGCAGATTATGCAACACTTGTCCCAATTTTAAAAAAAGGGTTACATGTTTTGGATATTGGCTGCGGAACAGGTGTTATCTCCAAAGATATTGCTGAACTTGTAGGCCCGGATGGCCGGGTAACAGGGATAGACAACACAGAAAAATTTATTTTGAGCGGCAAAGAAAGTTATCAAACAACAACCAACTTGGAACTTGTACATGCAGATCTTTTTAATTACGGATCAGGACCTTTTGATCTTATTGTTGGGGCCAGAACTTTTCAATGGCTTAACAATCCGATAGATGCGTTGAGGAAATTGAAAACTTTGCTGAAGCCCGGCGGACAATTATCTATCCTGGATTATAACCACGAGGCTTTGGAATGGCGTCCACAACCACCGGAAAGCATGCAGCTTTTTTACCAGGTTTTTTTAAAGTGGCGCGCCGATGCCGGAATGAACAACCATATTGCCGAAAATTTGGCTGCGTATTTTGAAGAAGCCGGATTTCATGCCATTGAAGTTTATAATGCTGACGAAGTTTATAAAAAAGGTGATGCCAATTTTATACAAAGGATCGGGATATGGTCTAAAGTTGCCAACTCCAAACAGATGGTGGAAGAAGGTTATTTAACGGAAGAATTAAGGTTGAAAGCTATTGCAGAATATGACGAATGGACCGCAACAGATGCGGAAAGGATGACCATGAAACTAAAGGAAGTCAGAGGGATAAACTAAACTTTGCGGATCATTTTATCTTGCATACTGTTTTTATAAGGGAAAAGTTTGTTTCTTAAATTTATAATATTCCTCAAAAACCACGGCAAAAAAACACGTGCTTCTTTTACCGTCATCAAAATTAATTAGCTTCACGGACTTATTAATTTTACAAGCAAACATCGATTCAATTATGTCTGAACCCATTCAGGAAAGACGGCTCGGCCTTGTGCATGCAACGGCAATCAACATGACGGACATGGTTGGTATCGGCCCGTTTATTACCTTGCCCATGGTGATCGGGATGATGAACGGCCCGTATTTTTTGTACGCCTGGCTGGCAGGTGCTGCCTTATCAATGGTGGATGCGATGGTTTGGAGCGAGCTGGGTGCAGCATTTCCAAAAGCGGGCGGCTCCTATAATTTCCTGAAAGAAACGTATGGAAAAAATGGTTTGGGCCGGCTGATGAGCTTTTTATTTGTGTGGCAAACCATGATCCAGGCACCACTCGTCATTGCTTCTGCGGCCATCGGGTTTGCAGCTTATTTTTCCTATCTGCTACCGTTAACGCCAATTGAATCCAAGATGATGAGCGGCGGCGTAGTGATCTGCATTGTGCTGCTTTTATACCGAAGGATTGAAGACATCGGGAAAATAAGTGTGGTGCTTTGGGCTGCGGTCATCCTCACGATGCTATGGATTATTGGCGGCGGGTTTGCGCATGGAAACTTCCTGCAACCGGTAAGCCATATCAACGACGGGCTGACCATGAACTATGCTTTTGTAACAGCCATTGGTTTTGCAAGCGTAAAAAGCGTGTACAGTTATTTGGGCTATTACAATGTTTGCCATTTGGGCGGTGAAATCATCAATCCATCCAAAAACATTCCGCGCAGTATGTTTCTTTCCATTGCCGGAATTGCCGTTTTATATTTGATGATGAACGTGAGCGTAGTTAGCGTCATCCCTTGGCAACAAGCCAAAAACAGTCCGTTTGTCATCAGCGAGTTTATGCAGCATTTGGCCGGGCCTGTTGCCGCAAAAACGGTGACCTGCCTTATTTTATTGGTTGCTTTTGCTTCCGTTTTTTCGGCCACTTTGGGTTATAGCCGCGTACCGTATGCCGCAGCAGCGGACGGCGCTTTTTTCAAGGTTTTTGCAAAGCTTCACCCAAAAGGGGATTTTCCTTATGTTTCTTTAATCGTTTTAGGCGCGATTGCTTTTGTTTTCAGCCTGCTTTTTAAGCTGAGTGATGTGATCAGTGCGGTGCTGGCCATGCGGATCCTGATCCAGTTTATTGCCCAGGCAATTGGTTTATTAATGTTGAGAAAAGCCAGAAGCCAAACCGAATTTCCCTATAAAATGCCTTTATTTCCCTTACCGGTTTATCTGGCAATCCTCCTTTGGGCCGGTATCCTCATTTCCACGGGAGCGACAATGGTTTTGGGCGGATTGCTGACGATTACAATCGGCGCAATAGTTTATTTCATCAAAGCCAAAGTAAACCGCGAATGGCCTTTTGGTTTGATGGAGAAAAGCAGTTAAGCATTCGTTTTGAGCTAAATGCCAATACTTCTTTTATCACCCTAAAATTGATGTTGATTGATCTGTCTTCTATCAAAAAAAATGAAAGAACTTACTGATTTTCAGGTGATAAAAGAAGCATCAAAAAAATTCAAACCATTAACTAATTATTTTTTAGTCCGATGGTATGGTTAGTGTAATCGCCCAGATATTCATTGTTGATAAAAAAATCTATGCTGAAAATAGTCCGGTAGTCGGCAGTATTATTGGGGTTTTGTATAGAAGTCAGGTTGCTTGTACTTGTAGTAATGTACTGATAAGTGAAGCCTTTGGAAGTGGTAACCTTTACCGTAGAATTTGCCGGCAAACTTCCTATCCCGGCTGTCGCTTTTGGGTCTTCAATAATAGTTACCGAAGGCGTACCGGTATCAAATAAAACAAACGCAGCCGTGCTGGTGCTGTTATAAGTGATGGTTGCCGCAAGGTTTGGCGAATATCCGCCGGAAGAATAATACGTAAGCGGATGGATAATGAAGCCTGACGAAGCCAAATCTGCTGCCGTTAAACCGATATTAAGCAAACCGGCCACATAAGCACCGTTACTGTTGAAACTGGTATTGTTGAGGATGGCCAGCTTGAAACCGCTTGTTAAGCCCATGCCCGGCGAATAATAACTTAACGGACTTGCAATAGAACTGCTGGCATAATTTACGCCCGGCCCAACGCCAAACACATCGCTGGAATGGGCAGCCAGTTGCTTGCCATTTTCGTCCACAATCTTATAATATAAAAAAAATGGTATCCGTTTTAAAACCAGGTTGCCATTGGCATCGCCGATAGTAACTGCGGCATAGGCCAAATTTCCGTATTCTTTGGTCGAACTGATCTTGTCACCAAAACTGACTACAGCTTGCTGCGAAGTAACGGTGATGCCATTCACCATGACCGAATCTCCCGTTACCGTAATGCCGGAACTGGTAATCATGGAAGCTGGCAAAATACCCGCTGCATCAATCGTCATGCCAGAGGAGCCGGTATCAAACACTCCGTAATAGTTCAAGTTTTGGGTGCCGATTTTAGTGATCGGGATAAAAATCCTTTTCCCGTTGGTGTTGCCATATTCATACAAGCCCAACGTAACCGGTTTCGCAGTAGCAGGCTTTACAGCAGCCTTTTCCTTTTTGCAGGATGCAGCAGCCATCAATATCAACAAACCGCAAATTAAGGGTAAACGGGCATTCTGGTATTTATGCTTCAATTTTAATTTTTTTTATGTTTATCAGAAAATTAAACAGCAACAGTTTTAGGTTGAATCTAAAGTACGAAGCTTTTGACGGATAAAACTTAAAATGCCGATAAAAAAGGGATTGTATCGGTAAAATAGTTTTGTCAGATTAGATCATTAATCTATATGATAAAATTTTAATTTTCTGATACTTCTTTTATCAGCATAAAAGAAGTATCCCAATAAACCTTTCAGCTCTAATTAACTTTATCTACCAGCATTAACACAAAAACTATGGAATACAGACAATTAGGCGCATCGGGTTTACACGTTCCGGTACTGAGTTTTGGCACGGCTACTTTTGGCGGCAGCGGCGAATTTTTTAAAGCTTGGGGCAATACGCAGGTAGAAGAAGCTACGCGTTTGGTCAACTTATGTTTAGATGCCGGTGTCAATTTGTTTGATACGGCAGATACTTATTCGGATGGTTTGGCAGAAGAAATTTTAGGCAAAGTATTGACTGGCTTACGCAATCAGGTTATCATTTCCACCAAAGCCACTTTTCCGATGGGCAAAGGGCCGAATGAGCAAGGTTCTTCCCGTTTTCATCTCATCAAAGCTTGCGAAGCCAGTTTAAAACGCTTGAATACCGACTATATTGATATTTACCACATGCATGGTTTCGATGGCGTTACGCCGGTGGAAGAAACGTTGCGAACGCTGGATGATTTAGTGCAAAGCGGAAAAGTGCGCTACATTGCCTGCTCCAATTTTTCGGGCTGGCATTTGATGAAATCTCAGGCAGTTTCTGACCGTTATGGCTGGAATAAATATGTAGCGCACCAAGTTTATTATTCGCTTGTCAACCGGGAATATGAATGGGAACTGATGCCTTTGGGCTTAGACCAGAAAGTCGGTGCCATCGTTTGGAACCCACTGGCAGCCGGGAGATTGGGCGGAAAATATCGCCGAAACCAGCCTTTTCCGCCGGATAGCCGGATTGCACAAGGCGGAAGCCCGATACCGGAAGCGGCAGTTGCCGGGGAAACATTTTTTAATATTATGGATGCTTTGGATGAGATTGCAGAAGAAACTGGTAAAACCGTAGCACAAATTTCTTTAAATTGGCTCCTGCAACGGCCAACTGTTGCTACATTGGTAATCGGTGCCCGGAACGAAGAGCAGTTGAAGCAAAACCTGGAAGCAGCAGGCTGGGATTTAACTACCGCTCAAGTTAAAAAGCTGGACAATGCAAGCGAAATCCCAACAATCTACCCATACTGGCACCAACGGCAAAATTTGAAATTGAACCCGCTGCCAAAGTTTTATTGAGAAACTGTTTAAATTTTACTCAAGTATTATCTATGCTTCTTTTACCATATTAAAAACTTTAAACTCTTGTATTTTTTGTATCAGTATAACAAACACAGAATTTATGGTGATAAAAGAAGTATCACACGTTTTTTATGAAAGAAATTTAAACAGGCAGTAGAATGTTTTTTGAATGATTTTCCTGTGATTTTATTGCAGGAAAATTTAAAATTATACTTTTTAGATTTTAACCTTTCACCTATTTCAAAAACTGGTTGCGTTTTCTTTCATCCATTTGCCTTGGATTTTCAGCACTTTCTCAATCACATCACGAACGCAGCCTCTTCCACCCAATACCGGAGAAATATAAGCAGCGGCAGCTTTTACTTCTTCGCAGGCATCGGCCGGACAGGTTGGCAAACCAACCTTTTTCATGATGTCCAAATCCGGAATATCGTCGCCCATGTACAAAATTTCCTCCGGCTGCAGCTTCATATCTCCTACAATCCGTTCGTAAACTTCCAGCTTGTAGCTGATCCCTAAAAATACGTCTTTCACCCCTAAACCATTCAACCTGGATAGAACGCCCTGCGAACGTCCGCCAGAAATACAGGCAACATAATATCCGGATTTAACCGCATGATTTAACGCATAACCATCTTTCACGTTGAAATGCCGCATCTGGTCGCCGTTCTCAGCAACGGTAATATCGCCATTAGTCAGTACGCCATCCACATCCAAAATAAAAGCTTTGATGTTTTTAAGTTTTTCAAAATACATGAGGAAGAGTATTTATTATCAAGTAGTTAGTATCAAGATATGGTGAAGATTGGATGGCAGTAATTAGGCTGTCTTGATACCTGATACCAATTACTTACTACTTTCAAGCTACTGATTGTCACGCCACTCGTAAGCCCAGGCAGTTTGGATTTGCTCTAAGTGGCCTTCGGTGCTTTCTTCGCGTTTGCCAACAAAATTAGGCAGGGAAAGCACCCATTCCAGCAAATCTGTAAAGCGCAAACGGTAAATTTTAGGTTCATCAAAAGCATCACCAAACTTCTCGTAAAGCTCCATGGCAATGTCTTCATAATCGTTCCAATGAATCGGAAGGGCAAAACTTTTATCCATCATAAAATTAAGGTTAGCGGTTTTTAATGACCAAGGAATTGTGACTGGTCGGGGATAGTTACTTCAATATTGCCATCAATCATCACACATTGGCAGCCTAAGCGGGAAGTGATGCGCGGGTTAACGGCGCGGTCTATAAAATCTTCTTCTTTGTCGGATATTTCCTGTACGTTGTCCATTCCTTTGTTCACATAAATATGGCAGGTACTGCACCCGCAAACACCTCCGCAATTGTGCTGTAGTTCGATACCGTTTTCTAAGCAAACATCCAATACAGATTCTCCTTCGGCAATCGACAATTCCACGGCTTGCACTCCTGCTTCTTCAAAGTTAATCCTGACGTTATAAATTTCCATTACAAGCAAAAGTAACAATTTTAGTTCAGGCTGAACCGTGTTTGTCCATTTTGATAATGCCCTGACTAAGCACCCGGTAAATTTCCTGCCAGTCTGGATGATGCTGCAACAAAGTCAAATGTGCTGCCATCGTTTGTCTGTCGCCTCGTACAGCCGGACCGGTTTGTACTTTAAAAGGTAAAAATTCCTGCACTTTCAAAGCGGTTTCCAAGATCAACGGCTTCAATAAATCAAAATCCAACTGTTTTTCCTGCAATAAAGCTGCGGCAACCGCATATAAATAATTAGGGAAATTGCAGGCAAAAGCAGCCGCCAGATGCAAAGTTTTGCGTTGGTTGGAGTCAACATAAGTTACTTGTGTACTGATGGTTTTTCCAAGTTCCAGTAAAATGTCAGTGCTGTTTTTATCGGTACTTTCTATACAAAGCGAAACAGAATTAAAATCAATTTCCCGGTTTTTAGAAAAGGTTTGCAAAGGATAAAACACACCACAAGCAACAAAATATTTTTCCAAAGTTTGTAAACTTTTCGAGCCGCAAGTATGCACCACCAATATATTTTTTATAGGGATAAAAGAAGCAACATCTTCAACCGCATCATCTTTTACGGCGATGACAATAAGATCAGTATTGGGATCAATTTCAGCTAATTGGTCAATCGGTTCCGCTTTGATATGATATGCAAGTAAGGCTGCATTTTGCAGGTTTCGGCTCCAAACTTGTACAATTTGATGACCGGCATTTTTAAACGCAGCACCTAAATGTGTTGCAACATTTCCCGAACCAATTAGCGTGATACGCATATTTTTTACCCGGTAAAAGAAGTAAGCATTCTATGAACCGATCATTTTTAGACGAGCTTCATCAAAATTGTGAGGCAAATTACAATTTAATTCTCTTATCAAATACAAAGGGATCTGTTTTAATCAGCTTTACAAACTTAAAATCACTTTGCATTGGATTGATTAAATAATTTACCTCTTCTTGTACAATGGAAGATGGCACTTGCAATATTGCCGAACGATTAGAGCTTATCCATCTTTCGCCTATAGCTTGTGTAAATGGCATCTGATTAAATTCTTTCCAATCTTCTGGCAGGTCGTTTTGTTTGATTCTTTCCTGCTCAACATTATCTTCTATCCGAATTGTCATCACACTAAAAATCTGACTTAACCCCAGCTGTCCGCGATGTACAATATTTTCCAAACAGGCTAACGACCGGGTGGAAGAAGTGTAGATCATTTCTATATCATTAGGGTTCCACCTTCCTGCCCTACCGGACGCTACTAAACTATTTGCGTATTTGCTTAAAGCAATGCGATAAACAAACATAAGTTAAGCTAAATCGCCATATGCTAACCGAATAAGTTCTTCTTCAATTAAACCTATTCCGGTTATGGTATCCATCAATTCAAATGGGATTTGGTTACCCAAGCCATAAGCTGAAACATTAAGCCAATTGTGAAAAGATGGTGCTGAACCAAATAGTTCAATACCTTTTTCAAATAAGGCAAATGATTTAAGCAATTTCTCACTTAACGCAGCATCCAGTTTCAGTTCATTACGGCCATAATTCTGAATGGTTTTTACTGTGGTTTTGAATGTTTCCTGAAACTCATCCTGGCTAAAACCCGACAAATCAAGAAAATCTAAGGCAGCTTTTGGATCAAGCCCTTTTTTAGAATTAGTTAATAAATTGATGGGGTTTGCATATAACGATTGATAGGCAACTGCCGCTTCATTAACTACATTTTTAGGGTAATCTTTGCCATCGGCATAAGTGCCAGGTGTTTTTTCTTTTGCAGGTTTATCCAAACCCTTGGTTTTTTCTTTTTTAGCCATCACCTTCGTCTTAAAAATCAAATTTAGAATTTTTTCCTTTAATCTTAGAAAAATTTCTACTTTATTTTTGTTAGAAGTGATAAGCTGATAAAGCTTTTTAAAGTTTAAACGCTTGCCGTCCCAGCAATATCCATTTGCCTTTTTCTTTCACCCAAACCTGCATAACTCCAATGTTTACGTTTCCAGGTTTTCCGCCGTCGTTGGTTCGGGCTGAAAATTTGTGTCGAACAATTACAGTTTGATTTTTTATGGTGATGGTTTGATCGGTTAAATCAATCGTTACAAAATCTGATTGACCGCTTACAATTGCATCCACAAAAGCAGCTTTGTCTTGTGTTTTTCCGCTGGAATGGCCGTAGCTTAACGCATCAGAAGCAATATTTTCCAAATCCGTTTTATTGCTGTCGATCATTGCTTTAGTTAAAATTTCAACCGCTGCTGCAACTTGTTTTTCTTCTTTGGATTGTGCTTCTACAGTAATGGTGATCGTTGTGATCAGAATTATAATTAAGCTTACTAATTTTGCATGGTAAAAGAAGCATTTAGCTCAAAAGATAACAATCAAACTAAACAGTTTTCAATTCTTTATTCCTGCGGAAGATAGAAAGTAAAAAGCCGATCACCATAATAATTGTTCCGGACCAGAAGAAGTTAATGGAAGGGAATTCGATGGCTTTCATCACAATATAAGGTTTCTCGCCTTCCGGTTTTACGTAAGTTGTGATTTCCATTTTGCCTTTTTCCGGCAAAATATTGGAGAAACGAACCTTCAGGTCGGCACTATCTACTTTCTTGCTGAAATCAAACTTACTTCCGCCTTTGATCATAAAGATAGGTTCTGTTGTAAACGTTTTGCCATTGCTTTGAACTTCCAATTGTGCACCAACAGACACGTCATTTTTACCTAAAGGAATATCGCGCACTTTGGCATCTTTATTTAAAGCTTTCAAAATGATCAAACCTGCACGGTAACGAACGGTATCGCCAATTTTCATTTCGTGCGCGACTGGTTTTGCATATTCTTTGTCGTCGTTGCTTTCGGCATGACCTTCGCTTTCTGCAGTTTGATCATCCTGAAATTTCATCGGCCAGGCAATACTAACGTAAGAATACATGTCTTTAAACACATAATGCTTGGTATCCGGGGAAGAAACCAAACCCATTTTTTTATTGGCTTGGGCATTTGGCAGCAAGGTGAAGTTCTCTCTGATCTTTCCAGTTTTAAAATCTATCAGCCTATAATTCACTTTAAAATAATGATTTGGTCCATTCAGTGAATCACCAACATAAGTAGCCGTGTAAGGGCCTATTTTAGTTGGCGTATTAAAATCCAGTCTTAGGTTTTCCCTTGAGTTGCCTACTTTTTCAAACTCAGTTCCAAAACCGACACCGCTGTCGTTTATGGTGATGACTTTACTTGTTCCGGAAGCAATCACGGCACCGATCAGCAATAAAGCAAAACCAATATGCGCCACTGCCGAACCAACCAGCTTTGTTTTCCCTTTAAAAAGATCTGCCAGATATTTGGTATTGGCCAGAACGGCATAAACAGAACCAAAAACAACCAGCATATATACCAACTGCGTATGGTAAAGCCCGGAAGCCCAAATAATAACGGCACTGATCAAAGCAGCAAAAACCAAGTAAACCATAGAGCGGATGAGGAAAGTGGTTGCATCAGAACGTTTGTATTTTAGGAACTGCGCAAAACCCATCAGCAAAGTAATCACTACAGCGAAAGAGGATTGTACGATATTGTATAATTTTACCGGCTCTGTCGGCGGTGCGGTTTTGGTTCCGAAAATGGCGTTCCATACCGGGATCGAAGTAACAATAACCAACTGCAAACAAGATAAAGCCAGGAAAACCGCACCAACAAACATCCAAAACTCGCGGGAATAAGTTTCTTCATCTTTTTTAGTGATCGGCAATTCTTTCCAACGTGTAACAAATAGCCAAACAGAAATCGCGATAAACACAAACAGGAAAACCAGCAGTTGCCAAGTCATGCCTAAATCGGTAAAAGCATGAACGGAAGTGTTGCCCAGGATTCCGCTTCGGGTTAAAAAGGAAGCATATAAAACGAGTATAAAACTGATGATGACCAGGAACGCGGCTGTAAAATAAGAATGGCCGGTGTTTTTATAAATGATTAAAACGTGCACACCGCCAATCAACGTTAACCAGGGGATAAAAGAAGCATTCTCCACCGGGTCCCAAGCCCAGAAACCGCCGAAATTCAAGGATTCATAAGCCCAAAAAGAACCCATGATAATTCCTGTCCCTAGAATCATTACCGCAAAAAGTGAATAGGAAATTGCAGGCTTAATCCATTCTTTATAACGCCGCTGCCATAAACCGGCAATAGCGTAAGCAAAAGGGACAACCATTGAAGCAAAACCAAGAAACAAAGTTGGCGGATGGATAACCATCCAATAATTTTGTAATAAAGGGTTTAAGCCGTTGCCGTCTTTGATGTAATTTAAGTAGTCCGGGCGGTTAAAAATTGGTGCTTCTACTGCATGCCGCAACAAAATAAATGGAGAACTGCCAACACGTGTTCCAAAAAACTCTACACCAATCAGCATCGAAGCAAGGAAAGCTTGCGATAAAGCAACAACAGCCATAACCGGGTTTTCCCAGGATTTGGCTTTCCAAATCAGGATGTTTCCCAACAACGCCTGCCAGAAACCCCAAAGCCAAAAACTGCCCTCCTGCCCTTCCCAATAACTGGAAATGATGTAGTAAACCGGCAGCGTGCGCGAAGAATGCGCCCAGGCGTAATGATACTCGAATAAGTTGGTGTAAATAATATAAAACAGGCAGGAACCAATACCGATTACAGAAAGTGTATTGATAAAATAGCCATAACGCGCCATCTTTTTCCAGGACTGGTCGAGCTGGTTTTTATTTACAGTAGCGAAATAATAACAGATAGCCGAGAAAAGAGCCGAACCAAATGCCAGGATAATAAAGAACTGACCGAGCTGTCCCGGCAAAAGGTGTTCACCTTTAAATTGAATGTCCATTAAAAATTTAAATTGAGGCTTGTTTTACTGCTTTTGCCTCTGTTACTTCTATTTTATCTTGTGTGTATTTGGAAGGGCATTTCATTAAGATCTTGGAAGCGTGAAACTCCTTGCCAACCATTTGTCCGGTCAAGACAATTTGTTCAGAACGTTCAAAGTCTTGTGGTTTGGTGCCGGTGAACACAATCTTGCACTCCTCGCCTTTGTTGTCCTCCATAAAGAACGAAAAATAATTGGCGTCTTTTTTGGCATCATAAATTAACTGCTTTTGCTTATTGAGATGGCCAACAACGTGCAATTCGCTGTGCGTTGTTTCGGCTTCTTTGAAAGAGCCATAAGTGCTGGTGTCTGCATAAGTGCTAATGATGATACAGATCGCAACAGCAATCACGATAATACCTAAAATTGAACTTTTTTTCATCTGGTTAATCCTTGGTTTTAATAAGCATACAAAAATACAAAACAAAGTTCGTAATACTTTTTTTCAGGTTTCTATATGCTATTTGGAAATATTCTAAATAAAGAAGCTCTTCCTGATTTGGGAAGAGCTTCTTTTACCGGATAAAAATTTGTCTTTATGGCCAGATGCCCAGGTTTTTATAGGAAACCGCAATCTTATTAATTGCACCTACAAAAGCTGCAGTCCTCAACGTATCGATTTTGGGTGTTTGAACCAAGGTTTCACGAATTTCATGATAAGAACGGATCATCGTATCTTCCAAACCAGAGTTGACCAATTCAAGTTCGGATGCTCCTTTTACAATGGCAGAACGTTGCATCGGTGTTAAAGCCACGCCCGTTAATCCTTCTACCATGTTCACTAAATTCAAGCTGGCAGTTTCTTCAAAGCGGCGGTTGATTCGGCCAAAAGAAACATGCGACAGATTTTTCAGCCACTCAAAATATGAAACCGTAACGCCGCCGGCATTTGCATACATATCCGGAATGATGATGCCGCCGTTTGCTGTAAAAATAGCTTCTGCCTCCGGCGAAGTTGGCCCGTTTGCACCTTCTGTAATAATTTTTGCCTGGATACGACGGATGTTATCCACCGTGATTTGGTTTTCCAATGCAGCCGGGACCAAAATATCGCAAGGCTGTTCCAAACCTTCCATCGAATTTTTAAATTCTTGTGCAGCTAAAGGATAACCTAAAATAGAACCCGTGGCTTTTCTATGTTCAAAAACAGTATTTACGTCCAGTCCGCCTTCGTTATAGATCGCACCTTCATATTCGCAAATACCTACAATCAAAGCTCCAAATTCTGCTAAAAATTTAGCTGAATAAAAGCCTACATTTCCTAATCCCTGCACAATTACCCGCTTACCGGAAATGCCTGGCAGCAAGCCAATTTTTTTCATATCCTCTGCAACGCTTACACATTCGCGGGTGGCAATGGCTACACCTCGTCCGGTTGCTTCCCGCCTTCCGGCAATCCCATGCAAAGCAATTGGTTTTCCGGTAACACAGCCTAAAGCATCGCCTTGTCCGGGGTTCATCGTAGCATAAGTATCTGCAATCCAACTCATTTCGCGCTCGCCGGAACCATAATCCGGAGCCGGGACATCAATACTTGGTCCGATGAAGTTCTTTTTGATCAGTTCCACTGTATAACGGCGGGTTATGTTTTCAAGCTCCTGCTCGGTATAATTTTTAGGGTTGATTTTGATGCCGCCTTTTGCACCGCCAAAAGGAACATTTACAATCGCACATTTATAGGTCATTAAAGCAGCAAGGGCCATTACTTCATCTTCGTTGACCATTTCGCTGTAACGGATCCCGCCTTTTGTGGGCGATTGATGGTGCGAATGTTCTACGCGCCAGGCATCGATCACTTCAAAACTTTTTCCCCGGCGGATAGGAAAACGGAAACGGTAAACGCTGTTACAGGATTTAATTTGATCCAGCAAACCGGCATCGTGCTGGGTAAACTGTGCCGCATGGTCAAAAAACTCACAAACATCACTAAAAAAGTGGTTTTCGGTTTCAGACAGAATAAGTGAATTACTCATAATAAATTTTGTTACGTTAACGGTTTTATAAAAGGTGTGCAAAGTTTGATGAAATTATTTCAATTGCACAAATCCTTTAAAGCCAGTGTATACGTTTCAGCATTCAGTAGGGTTAATTATTAATGTTTTAGCTTGATTAATGCCCGCGTTCGATCTTTTTCAAACGCCTGTCAATACTAAAAAGATAAATGGCCAGCCCGACAAAAACGATCACGATGGTAACAATAACCACATAAATTTTACCGGAACTGCGCATTTCATCAGCCATCTCCACTTGGTTATTTTGCTGCGCGAATAAAAAGGCCGATAAAAACAGCATCAGAAAAGACAACAATACTTTTTTCATTAGGTTAGTCTATGGTATTTCTTTTATTTTCTATTAAGCGGATGCGGTAACGAAGTGTTGCAATCCACACAGCAATAAGCGGCCAGGCAATAAAAGCCGGATAAAGCACTACACGCATCCGGCTGTCCAAATCGTATTTTCCGAATGCCGGATTTCCGCCGTTTCCAGGATGGAGCGAATCGGTCAATCTTGGCAAAATAAAAATCAGCACAATCATGATCGGGAAAGCAAAAATGTTATATACAGCAGATATTTTGCCCCTTTTTTGTTCTTCATCAATAGAATTTCGAAGCACTAAATAAGCGCAATAAAGCAAAAATGCAATGGCCGCACTGTTTTGCTTCGGGTCGTTGCTCCAAAATTCGCCCCAGGTATATTTTGCCCAGATCATTCCCGTTACCAAACCAAAAATAAAAAAGACAACGCCGGTGTTCACGCATTCTACGGCTATCAGATCGTATTCTTCCTTACCGGTACGCAGATATTTAATGCTATAAAAAACAGAAATACTAAATACTACCAGCATTGCCATCCACATCGGTACATGGAAATAAAGGTTACGGATGGTTTCATGCAAAATAGGCAAGGCAGGCACATGCAGCAATAAACCAGCTATCAAAGTGTAGATTACCATAACCACAGCAAGCACTTTCCACCAACTTTTATAAATAAATTTCATTTTAAAATTTGTATGGGCAAAGGTAGCAATGCGCCATCACTTTTAGGATAATTTACTATTTTGCCGGACATTTTTTATGCTGATAAAAGAAGCATCATTGATTTAAGCCTAAGAAGTTATTCACATTTCAAAACCAAATAAATTACTGTTGTGTTAGGCATTACAAAAATTTAGAAATTAATTGCTTATTTGAATTATTAGTTTTACATGGATCAACCTTATAAAATCTTTACCTGGCCTGTTCATCAGCAATATTTGTTTGCATTGGCTCAGGGGGATTTTGAAATTTATATTCCAGAAGGCCAAAATGAGTCTTTCCGACAACAGTTCCTTTCTCAAAAAAACGTGATTGAAACAGCAATTTCAGCAACAAAAGAACTGAAACTGGATTGTATTTTATTTCAGGACAAACACAGTTACCAAACGGCACAATATGAAGTTTTATCGGATCAGCAACGCGGGCTGCCTAAAATTTACCTGGAACACAATCCGCCAAAACAACATCCCACAAACGCAAAACATGTTGTTGAAGACCCGCATGTGCATCTTGTTCATGTTAACCATTACAATGCTTTGATGTGGGACAACAACGCGTTGCCGGTAACGGTGATTGAAAACGGCGTACCAACTGATACCGTTGCTTTTTCGGGTGAAAAAGCAAGTGGTGTTGTGGTTTTGGAAGAAAACCCTGCCGATGACCGTGTTACCGGCCATACTATTTTTAGGCAGGTAAAAGAAGCATTGCCTTTGGAGGTAATACAAATTGGTAAAGAAAATATTACTTACCAGAACCTGTCGGAAAAAATAAGCCAATACCGTTTTTTATTTTGTCCGGATCGTTATGCCAGCCCCGGCTTTGCCGTTTACCAGGCTTTGATGCTGGGCATGCCTGTTGTTGGCCTGGCCACTACAGCATTGCCAACTATCGTAAGCAATAAAATTTCAGGTTTTGCAGATTCTGATTTGAATTACTTGATTTGCAAGATGCAAAGTTTATTAGATGATCACCAATTAGCCGTACAAATCGGATCAGAAGCCCATAAAGCAGCTTTGCAACATTTCAGCCTTGGCCGATTTTTGTTGGAATGGAAACAAGTATTGAAAAATGCTGTTGCTGACAAATCCCCCATATTTAAATTTTAGACCTTTTGAACCTAAATATTACTCAATGAAAAACAGGATAGCCTTTATCAGTGAACATGCTTCTCCTTTGGCTATGCTGGGCGGTGTGGACAGCGGCGGACAAAATGTGTATGTAGGGCAACTGGCCAAGCATATTGCGCAATCAGGATACGAGGTTGATATTTTTACCCGCCGCGACGATGCGCGCTTTCCTGAAATTGTTTCCTGGGTGCAGGGCGTGCGCGTGGTTCATATTACAGCCGGACCGGAAAGTTTTATCCCGAAAGAAGACCTGTTACAATATATGCCTGATTTTACGGCAGAAGTGATTGCTTTTATCAATCGGGAAAAAATAGATTATGCATTGGTCCATGCCAATTTCTGGATGTCGGGCCTGGTGGCTTGTAACTTGAAAAAACAACTCAACATACCTTTTGTAATTACCTACCATGCGTTGGGGCATGTTCGCCGTATCCACCAGGGCGAGCAGGACAAGTTTCCGAAAGAACGTATTTTTATAGAAGAAGATATTGCCCGCAAAGCTGATCAGATCATTGCAGAGTGCCCGCAAGACCAGGAAGATCTGATCAATTATTATAATGCTGACCCAGCTAACATCACGGTCATTCCCTGTGGTTTTTGCCCGACAGAATTTTATCCAATTGATAAAAAGCTGGCGCGGATGATCCTCAACCTGGAAACCAATGAAAATATTATCCTGCAATTAGGCCGCATGGTTCCGCGGAAAGGAATTGATAATGTGATCCGTGCTTTGGTCAAAGTGAAAAAAACCGACACGCCTTTACGCTTAGTGGTTGTGGGCGGAGAAGCAGACAACCCGGAAACCGACCAGAACCCGGAAATGCTGCGCCTGAAAAAGCTGGCCGCCGATAATGGTGTTTTGGCTGATGTTACCTTTGTAGGCCGCAAAAACCGCGACATCCTGAAGTATTATTATGCCGCGGCAGATATTTTTATCACCACGCCCTGGTATGAACCTTTTGGTATTACGCCTTTGGAAGCGATGGCTTGCGGCACACCGGTCATCGGTGCAAATGTGGGCGGCATCAAACATAGCGTAGCGGATGGCCGGACAGGTTTTCTCGTTCCGCCAAATAATCCCGATGCCTTGGCACAAAGGATATTTGAATTGATCAGCGATAAGAAACTGCTGAATGATATGCGTGACAACGCCATCAGGAGAGTGAATGCTTTGTTTACCTGGCATAAAATATCGGAAATGGCCATTACGATGTACGAGAAAATCATACATGGCAACACCTTGCTTAGTGAAGAAGATAACGAACTGATGCTGATCGACCAGGCTTTTGATAAAGCAGCCGATACTTTTATGCGTGCAAAAAGAGCATTGCGCATTCCGGTTGCCAAAGCGGCAACGCTGATCGGTAACGCTTTATCGGCTGATAAAAAATTATTGGTTTGCGGCAATGGCGGTAGCGCAGCCGGAAGTTTGCATTTTACGGCAGAAATGATGGCGCATTTTGAGAGTTCGGACAGGCAAGGCTTGCCCGTAATTTCATTGGCTGCCGATACTTCTGTGCTCACAGCTTGTGCAAATGATATTGGTTTTGATGATGTATTTTCCCGCCAGATAGAAACTTACGGCAAAAAAGGTGATATTTTGCTTTGTTTGAGTACCAGTGGCCAGTCGGTAAATATTGTAAATGCGATTAAAGTAGCGCATAAAAAACAAATGACTTGCATCGCTTTGCTGGGAAAAGGCGGCGGAGATGCTGCAACTTATGCGCATTTAAATATCATTGTGCCTTCCAATAATCCACACCGCATCCAGGAAATCCATCTCCATCTTTTGCATACGATTTCCCGGTTGGTGGAAAATCAATTGTCCAGCAGAAAAATTAAAACAGTAAAGGCTTTAAGCAAGAAAACGCTTTCGATAAAATAAACACCAATTTTATAGGGATAAAAGAAGTATCTTGTCATTTCGACCGAAGGGAGAAATCTTATTCAAAGTAGTTTAACTTGTAATTTTCGATGAAGATTTCTCCCTACGGTCGAAATGACAACAAAGCACTGAGTAAAATAAATGAACAAAGCCATTTTTATTGATAAAGACGGAACGCTTGTCCCGGATATTCCTTACAACGTCAACTCAGAGTTAATTATTTTGGAGGAAGGCGTAGCGGAAGGCTTGAAATTACTGAAAGCGCAAGGTTTTATCTTCGTCATGATCTCCAACCAATCCGGCGTGGCACGCGGTTATTTTAAGGAAGAAGCATTGATCGGCGTAAAAAATAAAGTACAGCAATTATTGGAAGCAGACGGAATTCAGTTTGAAGGTTTTTACTGGAGTTTAAACCATCCGCAGGGAACAGTTGAAAAATATGCTATAGATTGCAACTACCGGAAACCAAAACCCGGAATGATTTTGCAAGCTGCCGAAGAACATCAGATCGACCTGAAAAATTCCTGGATGATTGGTGATATTTTGAATGATGTAGAAGCCGGGAAACGTGCCGGCTGCCAAACCGTTTTGATTGATAACGGCAATGAAACTGATTGGGTTTCCGGCAAATACCGAACACCGGATTACAAAGCGAAAAACTTTTTTCAGGCGGCAGTTTATATTACGGATGTCCACAGCACTGATCTGGGCATTTAGCTGATGGACAATCTTTGGCAAAACTGTAAAAACATTCTTGTTGTCCGGCTGGATAATATGGGCGATCTGCTGATGTCCACGCCTGCTATTCGTGCTTTAAAAAAAACTTTCAACAGCCAGATTACCGTTTTAACATCTCACATGGCAGCCGGAATTGTGGACCACATTCCTGAAATTGATTTTTTGATCACTTTCGATGTTCCTTGGGTAAAATCAGAACATGCTTCTTTTAGCACTGATTTTTTAAGATTAGTTGAGGTTTTAAGAGAAAGAAATTTTGATGCGGCCGTAGTTTTTACGGTTTTTAGTCAGAACCCAATGCCGGCCTTCATGCTGGCTTATTTGGCTGATATCCCTTTGCGCTTGGCTTATTGCCGGGAAAACCCTTATGAATTATTAACTACTTGGATTCCGGATGAAGAACCTTATACGTTTATTAAACACCAGGTTCAGCGCGATTTGGATTTGGTCGGAACGATTGGCGCCACAACTTCAAACGATCATTTATCAATTCAGGTTCCGGATGCCTGGGGACCAACCCAAAAAAAGCTTGCTAAAAACAGCATCGATCTACAAAAGCCCTGGCTTATCCTGCATCCGGGCGTAAGCGAATTGAAACGCCAGTATCCAACCGAAAAATGGATTGAATTGGGAAAAAGATTAGTTGTAGATTTTGGCTATCAGTTATTACTGACCGGTTCTGCATCCGAAAAACCGCTGACAGATGAAATTCAGCAAGGCATCGGCACAAACGCTTTTTCTATTGCCGGCTTGCTCAATCTGGATGAATTTATTTGCCTGATAAAAGAAGCCCCACTGTTGGTTTCGGTCAATACCGGCCCGGTTCATATCGCGGCCGCCACGCAAACGCCGGTGCTGGTGTTGTACGCGCAAACCAATCCGCAGCACATACCTTGGAAAACGCTTTCAAAAGTATTATATTTTGAAGTGCCCGAAGCTTTGCAAAGTAAAAATGAAGTGTTGAAATTTGTTCGGCAGCAACAGGAAAAAGCACCAGAAATGGTTGCGGTGGAAGATGTTTTGGAAGCGGTTCTGTCATTTCGGCGATAGGAGGGATCTTCGTCAAAGCGGTCAAACTTTTATTGTTGAAAGAAGATTTCTCTCTTCGTTCGAAATGACAGCGACACTTGCGACAACAACGCGGACAATCAAAGCAGAACCGGCAACAGAAAACCCACAACAGAAAACTAAAAATCAATGCCCTTGCTTGGCCAAAGCTTCATAAATTTCTGCACTCAGCAAACCGCTGCCGCCGCCAAAATGCTGTAAAAATATCGGTGCCGGATTTTGTGTGCTAAAAACAGCTTTTAGTTTTTCTTCGTTTTCAGGATCAATCCCGGCACAAAATAAAACAATACCAACCGGTTGCTGATGGAACATTTCGATCGCTTCCTCATCCGAAGTAGAACCAATTCCGTTCCACTTTTCATTTGTGTTGATCAACCTCAAAACGGTTGCTAAAATTTTAGTGTCGCGGTGGATGGCGAGGATATTTAAACGGTGCATGGCTTTGAAAACGAAAGAAGCCGCAAGATGTTTTTTTGCTTCAACTTCCGGCTCCGGGTTTATTGAGAATGAAAATTAAACATTCATAGGTACGTCCATCAGCAAAACTTCCGCATCGGCAGAATTTGCGGTAAAATCAAGCTGATCAGTGTTCCAGATCCCAAAACCATCCCTTCTGCTCAATGCTTGTCCGTTGATGGTTATGTCGCCTTCCAGCACAAAAGCATAAACACCGTTTCCGGGTTTTTTAATTGAATAGGTAGTTTGAAAACCCTGATCAAATTTGCCTAAACTGAACCAGGCATCCTGCTGCACCCAAACGCCGGCATCATCGGGATTGGGCGAAAGCACTTGCTGGAAATTATTATGCCGGTCTTTCACATCCAAAGAAACCTGATCGTAACGCGGTACAACGTTCATTTTATTAGGGAACAGCCAGATTTGCAGAAACTGTACCTGCTCATTTGGGCTTTTATTTTTTTCACTGTGAAAAACGCCTGTCCCGGCACTGATGATCTGCACATCGCCTTTGCGGATCACGGCTACATTGCCCAGGTTATCTTCGTGTTCCAAATCGCCTTCCAACGGAATACTGATGATTTCCATATTATCATGCGGATGGCTGCCAAAACCTCTTCCGCCAGAAACGGTATCATCATTTAAAACGCGCAAGGCACCAAAACGAACCCTTTCCGGGTTGTAATAATTAGCAAAACTAAAGCTATGATAGCTGTCGAGCCAGCCGTGATTGGCGTGTCCGCGGCTGCCTGCTTTATGAAGGATTGTATTTTCCATACTGTTTTTATCAGTTAATTTTTTAGTAAAAACCAAGAGCAGAATAACCCGCTGTTAATTTGATTAACCGTACAAATATGGGTTTCCCTGATGGAAATTAGCATTGACTCAGATTAAGAAACCTGTTACTTTTTACGCAAAAGTGAAGCCCGGATCCTGCTTAAAGCTTCCGGCGTGATACCGAGATAAGAAGCGATCTGGTATTGCGGTACGCGCTGCGGCAAAACAGGATATTTTTTGATAAAGTTGAGGTAACGCTCTTCTGCAGAAGCAGTTAACCCGGTAAAAAAACGGTTCTCTAAAACAGAATAAGCCCTTTGCACCAGCAACCGGAAAACGCGCTCCAGTTTTGGTATTTCCTTAAACAGCAGTTCTTTATTTTGAAAAGTAATCTGTAAAAGTTCTGTATCCTCTATCGTTTCAATATAAAGCAGTGACGGAACCTGTTCGGTAAAACTGACCATATCGCTTAGCCACCAGTTTTCTACTGCAAATTGCAGGATTACTTCATCGCCCTCATGGTCAATATAATATCTTTTAACACAACCTTTTATGATGAAAGCTTCAAAACCACAAACCTGGCCTTTGTTAAGCAGCATAGTTTTCTTTCTACAGATTTTATGTTGAAAAAGCTGATGTACCAAGGCCAACTCATCAGATGATAAACTAACGTGGTTGGTTATGTTTTCATCAAAAGCTTCAAACATGGAGAAGAAATTAGGATGGAATGATCAAATCCTCATACTCGGGATGGCGGCGCAGATATACTTGTATAAACCGGCAATAGTTTTTCACTTTCAACTGATTTTGGCGCGCATAATCCAAAGCAAATTTTGCCAGGTCTGAAGCAATTCCCTGTCCTTCCACTGCTTCCGGAACTTCGGTATGCAGAATAGAAAGCACATTGCTGTCCAGTTCATAACTGATCAAAGCCAAGCCTTCGTCCAGGTTCATTTCAAACTGGCTGTTTGCTTCGTTTACAATAATATTTTGTTCCATATTTTTACCCGGTAAAAGAAGCATCCGCAATAAAAATTAAATTTTGCTGCGGCTGCTGGTTTATAAAAACTATTTAGCATGCAGCAATTTCAGCAAGTAACTGCCATAACCGCTTTTTTTGTATCGTTCTGCCAATGTTTTAAGCTGCTCTTCAGCAATAAAACCCCTGCGGAAAGCAACCTCTTCGATACAACCAATTTTGGTATCCTGCCGTTTTTCGATCACACGAACAAACTCGGTCGCATCACTTAAAGAATCAAAAGTACCGGTATCCAGCCAGGCGGTCCCGCGGTCCATTACGCCAACGTACAATTTTTTACGCTCCAAATATACTCTGTTTACATCCGTAATTTCATACTCGCCACGCGGCGAAAGCGGGATATCTTTGGCAATCTGTACCACTTCGTTATCATAAAAATACAATCCCGGAACCGCATAATTAGATTTTGGACGGTCTGGTTTTTCTTCGATAGAAAGTGCTTTAAAATCAGCATCAAACTCCACCACACCATAACGTTCCGGGTCGGAAACATGATAAGCAAAAATTGCTGCGCCATCAACTTCGTTAAATTTCCGCGTCAACCGGCCGAAACCTGCACCGTAGAAAATATTATCGCCCAAAATCAAAGCAACTTTATCATTGCCGATAAATTCCTCGCCGATGACAAAAGCTTGTGCCAGCCCGTTTGGTGTTTCCTGTACCGCAAACTCAAAACGGCAACCTAAGTCGCTGCCGTCGCCCAACAACCTTTTAAAGCTGCTGCTGTCTTCAGGTGTGGTGATAATCAGGATTTCGCGGATATCAGAATGGATCAGTACCGACAGCGGATAATAAATCATCGGCTTGTCGTATATCGGCATCAATTGCTTACTAATGGCTTTGGTGATTGGGTAAAGGCGTGTTCCGGATCCGCCGGCAAGGATAATTCCTTTCATAAAAATTTTGCTTTGATACTATTAAGGGTAAATTAATTTTGTTTTGCTAATGCCGCAATACATTTCTCCAAACTATGCCGCCAGTAAGGGATTTCGATACCGAATGTTTTTTTGATTTTAGCTTTGTCCATAACTGAATACGCCGGCCTCGTCGCTTTTGTAGGATATTCTGCCGTGCGGATCGGAAAAGTTTTCACTTCCGTTTTGCTGATGTCGAAAATTCCTTGCGCAAAATCGTACCAGGAAGTTACGCCTTCATTGCTGTAATGATATATGCCGTAAGCGTTGCTGCCGGATTCGATAATTTGCAGCACAGCCGAAGCCAGATCAATGGCATAAGTGGGCGAACCAACCTGATCGGCAATGATTTTCAGTTCGTCTCTTTCTTTGCCTAATTTCAGCATTGTTTTAACAAAATTATTGGCATATTCTGAGTACAACCAACTGGTCCTCAGGATAAAATACTTTTCGGTCAGCGGGAAAATCACCTGCTCGCCTTCCAGCTTGGTCAAACCGTAAACGCTGATTGGTTCAGTTGGGTCAGTTTCAATCAAAGGATGCGGAGAATTGCCTGCAAAAATAAAATCCGTAGAGATCTGAATCAGGGCTGTATCGTATTCCTTGCACAAAGCAGCAATGTTTGCCACGCCGGTTTTGTTGATTTTCCGGGCGAGTTCCAGCTCATCTTCGGCTTTGTCCACGGCTGTATAAGCGGCGCAATTGATACAATATTTTGGCTGATGTTTTTCAAAAAGCTGTTTTAAAGTTTCTGTATTCAGGATATTGCCTTCTGTTTCATCTGGAAATGCAATATCAGTGATATCCATTTCTGCTGACACATGCTTCAAACACTGTCCGAGCTGGCCGGATGCGCCTAACACTATTATTTTACTCATTGTATTTAATCAGGATTAGTTATAACGATATAATTTTGTAATGGGTTACTTTAAAAACCAATCATACCACAAATTTTTATAGGATAAAAGAAGTATCTTCCCTTATCGGCCTTACACTTATTTTTTTGCGGATAGGTACGCAAAATATTTATAAAACAACGGGATGGTTTCTATCCCTTTGTAATAATTAAAAATATCATATTTCTCATTAGGCGAGTGTAGCGCATCACTGTCTAAGCCAAAACCCATCAATACTGTTTTTATGCCCAATTCTTTTTCAAACAAAGCCACAATCGGAATACTGCCGCCCCCGCGTGTTGGGATTGGTTTTTTGCCGAAAGCTTCTTCAATTGCTTTTTCTGCTGCACGGAAAGCAGCACTTGAGGTAGGCGTAACAACCGGTTCGCCGCCATGATGAGGCGTAACTTTTACTTTTACATAGGGTGGCGCAATGCTTTCAAAATGCTTGGTAAATAGTTCTGTGATTTTTGCTGAAGTCTGGTTAGGGACCAAACGCATCGATATTTTAGCAGAAGCTTTGGAAGGCAAAACTGTTTTGGCGCCTTCGCCAATGTATCCGCCCCAAATTCCGTTCAGTTCCAAAGTTGGCCGCGTGCCGGTACGCTCTAAAGTGCTGTAACCTTTCTCGCCCCAAACCTCGTTGATCGCCAAATCCTTTTTGTATTCTTCGGGATTGAACGGTGCTTCGTTTAAGGCATGTTTTTCTGTATCGGTCAGTTCAACCACATCATCATAAAAACCCGGAATGGTGATGTGGTTATTTTCATCATGAAAAGAAGCAATCATTTTAGCCAGGACCGTGATCGGATTGGCAACTGCGCCACCGTAAACGCCTGAATGCAGATCGCGCGACGGTCCGGTTACTTCTACTTCCAGGTAAGATAATCCCCGCAAACCGGTTTCCAGCGAAGGGTTTTCCATGCTGATCATTGAAGTATCCGAAATCAGGACGACATCGGCTTTGAGTTTTTCTTTATTCTGCTGCACGAAAATGCCCAGGTTATCCGAACCAACTTCTTCTTCGCCTTCAATCATAAATTTGATGTTGCAGGGTAAAGTGCCGGTTTGCACCATCAGTTCAAATGCTTTGATGTGCATGTAAAACTGGCCTTTGTCATCGCAGGCACCACGTGCATAAATCTTTCCGTCCCGGACAGTTGGTTCAAACGGAGGTGTTTTCCAAAGCTCTAATGGGTCCGGTGGTTGTACATCGTAGTGGCCGTAAACTAAAACGGTAGGTTTGGCAGGATCGGTAATTTTCTCGCCATAAACCACCGGATAACCTGCTGTCTGGCAAATTGCTACGTTTTCTGCACCCGCTTCCCGCAGCTTTTCGGCTACGTATGCTGCTGTTTTTAGCACATCATTTTTATATTTTGGGTCGGCACTTACCGAAGGGAAACGAAGCAAAGCAAAAAGCTCATCTAAAAACCGGTCTTTATTTACTTCTATATATTTTTTGATTTCTTGCATCAATAACAGTTTTAAAGCAAACGTACATAAAATTTTGTCCTGTGCTAATTTTACAAATATTTCTACTTAACCAGCATAAAACCAAAAAATAAAACCAAAAAATTAAACTACTATCGGCTGAAGGCCGATAGATTTGTTATCGACTGAAGTCGACTTTAAGCTTATTCACTAATCGTAAAGTCTTCGTCTTTTGGATCTTCATCCTGGTTTTTTATATATTCCAGTA
>JAABVA010000582.1_pt1 | contig 45132 bp, 47 predicted proteins | sample 5560331 | NCBI WGS metagenome assembly JAABVA01 (sample SAMN12812661, study PRJNA571458) | rock metagenome | isolation source: Antarctica rocks | place: Antarctica: Victoria Land, Mt New Zealand sud | collected 2016-01-07 | reverse complement strand
TCTGTTGATTTACATATGTGATCGCTTTATTAGAGAGTGAAACTATCATAATACAGTGATTCTTCTTTTCTAATAATGAGTTTATGCTTGAAAGTGAGTGATTATGCTTTTCGCTTACATTTCAGTCTCGTTTCAAAAGCTTCTATAAGCTTCGAGACATCTTTCATATCTTCGCTCAATATTCATTGATCATATTCAACGAAATATTCTTTTCATTGTATTTTATAATATAAGATTTTCTTTCTTTTTCACTTCTGTAAAATCTTTTCTATCTTTCATTCTTGCTCATCATCAATAAGCTCAAGTACAAAATAATCGAATATAGAGTCATCGTTTAGTCTACGATTATATGACTTTAAAAGAAATACATGAAAGACAAAATGAACTTTATAAATGACTGAAAGATCAAGATGATACGTCTGCTTGTCTATAAGTTCTTGTATACAAAAAAACTTTATCATCTTATTTAATAGCTTCTTGCTTGACTTCTTCTGCTTCAGATTTTTTGCTGATAGCATGACTAAATCATTGATATTAAAGAACTTAAACTTATGTTTTTAATTATAGTACTTTGTCTGAGCATCGATTGCATTTTGTCATCATTTTGTCAACGTGTTTTGCACATCTTGCAGCATTTCAACGCATTCTTTTGCTGCTGACACTTCTTCTTTCATAGCATCATTCTTGATGTGTATGTCAAAGATAAGTTTGTAATCATACATGACTTTAAAAGAACTACAGCTCAATGAAGTGTGCTTCGTCTGATGATACATGAACTCAACTACAAGTAGAAGCGTAGCTCAGTCATCTTGCTTTTCTGAACAATATATTCATAGATAATGTTTCAGCATTTGATTCTGTCGTTCTGTCTGATCATCTGTTTGCGAACGAGCGAGATTTTGTTTGTTCGCAGCACATACAAAGAACAATATGAACAGACTGCTCGTCGTCTGCGATAAGATTGGTAAAAAACGATGCTTAGTCGTCGTTTCATCTTGACATGATAGCAGATCTCTGATCAGAATGCACTGATAAATAAATTATCTTTATTGATAATTATATCATTCAATATCTCATATCTTAAAGCAATCTTCTCAAAGAACAACTCTGTTAACTCTATGACAGTCAGAGTCTTCTTCATAGACAGATAACGCGTCATCTTCATGTAGTGATCAACTATCATGAGAATCAAGTCATACACGACTTCTTTTCATTTACTAGGCGACAGATCTGTTATGAAATTCATAGTGATTTCTTTTCATGAATTTGTGAGTTGAGATAACGATCTCAACTCATCATATAATAAATGACGTTTCATCTTCATTCTTTAACAAATGTCACAAGTATTTACGTACTTTTTGACATCTTTGATTATACTTTTTCAGTAATATTTGCAATCTAATAGCTCGCTGATCTTGTCAGCATCAAAATGTCTCGCTAACGAGTCATCATGATGACGTTTCAACAGTTCTTTTCTGACAGAAAGATCTTCTGAAACATACAATAATTTATTGTACTTTATCATTTCTTGACTATTCAATGTTCAAGCTTCAACGTCACTCTTTCATATACTCGTCGTTTCATCTGCTTTTAGCTTCACAGCAAATTCATCTTCTTGCTGTAAGATCTTGATGAGCTCAACTACAAATTTACTACTGAAGTTGTATATTATTTCATGAATTGTTAATACTCTGACAATTGCATGTGAAATGAGTTGTTTGCAATCAACAGTTTCAGCAACAGAATTAAGCTGTTTCTCAGCTACGTTGCAATCTTTATGAATCAACGTTTCAATGTCTGTGCTTTTTGAAATTGTTGATTCAAATTGAAAGATTCTATTTCTTGAGAAATGTACTTCATCTAGATGCATTTCTTACACTTTTAAAGTCATGATCTTCAGCAGCATACTTCTGACATGCACTGCTGAACACGTATTCATGTTTTCACTGACATTGTGAATAAACATCTTCTCAACTTCATTAATCACTCATGTACAGTAGATTTCATCTTGCGATCTGCTTTCAACATGTTTCACTGAATATCTTCGTTCATTGACATTGTGAACGAACATCTTCTCGACATTGTTAATCACTCATGTTTATCAATGAGTTTCATCTTGCAGTCTGCTTTTGACATGTTCTGCTGAATATCTGTTCATACTTATACTGTGAACGAACGTCTTCTCGACATCATTAATCACTCGTATACAGTATAGTTCTCTGATTGTTACGAATATAAAGCTATTTAAGCTTTCTATTCTAGTCAGCTTTCGCTGCAGAGTAAGCAGCAAATAATTTGCAGAGATGTTCTCATTCTTATAATCAGATCATCTTGATGATGCATTGATTGAATTTGTCTTTTCTGATTTATGTGCTATTTCAAAGTTGCAGATTAATAATCTCATGACTCATCTGACTTGTCTTTCATTTAGCTTTTGAATGTTCATAAAACTCTTCAAATTATTATGATCAGTCAGAACTTCAACAGTATGATAATTGTCTTTTACATAGTGTTGTCAGTGTTTAAACATCGTTACTATGATTAGAAGTTTCTGATCATGTGTTTCATAATTTCTTTCAACATTTATCATCATTCTAAATCAGAATGCAATTGAATGTCACTGATCTTTATCATCTGACTGAGACAAAATACTTGCGAGTGCGTAATTAAACATGTCAATCTCGATGCATATATGTCGCTCTGAGTCAAAGTGTCTTAGTATAGATGCTCTCATAAAGACGTTGCGAAGCTGATTAAAAGCTTGTTTCGCTTCGTTTAATCATATGAATGAGTTCATTTTTACATCTTTTACACTATCTCTCAGCAGTTCTGTTAAAGACTCTGCTATCTGAGAGTAGTGATGTATAAAACGTTGATAGAAATTGACAAATCTCAGAAAAACTTGTATTTCTTAATACATCTTCGATCTGAATCACGTTTTGATGATGTTTATTCTACTTGAGTTCATCAAAATGTTCTTGATGAATATGACAAATTCTAGAAAGTTCACTTTAATGATGAAGAATTCACACTTCTTCAAGCTAGCATATAGCTTGAACTTTCTTAATCTTTCGAGAATCTGCTTCATGTGATCTACATGATTAGTTTTCTCTACGAAGAAGATTAGAATGTCATTCAAATAAATAACACAAAAATCATTTAAAAGTTCTGTCAAGATCTTATTAATATAAATCTGAAAGATGACAGATGCATTGATTAAATTAAACAACATGATCATATATTCAAAGTGATCGTAACGAGTATAAAACATCATCTTTCACTCGTCTTCACATTAAATTCTGAGATAATGATAGATGTTCTTCAGATTTAACTTAGTGAACTGCTTAACTTTATTGAGTCTGTTTAAAGTTTCACTAATTAGAGACAGCGAATAATAATTTTTGACAGTGATCTTATTCAGATCTTGATAGTTCATGCATAAATGAAGACTATCATTCTTTTTGAAAATGAATAGAATAGACGCGTCAGTTGAGCTGACGAAGTGCTTAATTCATTCTTTCGCTAAGACATCGTTTAAATACTGTCTCAAAGTCGTTAACTCTGTGTTCAACAAATTATACAATGATTCATATGATGACTCTGCAGTGATTTTGATTGCATGATCATGATCTTCATGCAAAGACAGTTTATCTGCACTTTCTGTCAAGAATACATCTTCATACTCTTTTAATTCAACGAGTAGAGTCTGCGTTTTGAACGTGTTTGTGATACAACTCATCACATTATTCATTGCTTTCACTTGATGTTCAATGATCAACTCTTCAACGACGTTGATCATGACAAAAGCATACACAGTAAACTCATCTTGTAGAGCTTTCGCAAATGCTTGTGCAAAGAACAACTCAAATGCATACTCATTCACATCAAAACATCATGTTCTTGTGATCATGTCTATTCAAATACGCTTGAATTGCATACTCGATATACTCAGAATCAGAAGAGATTTTTTCTTGTCAATAGCATAAAAGATACTTATATCTTTTTTCTTTATGCTTCAGCTGTCTCTCAGTCAATAACACATCTTATAGACGTCATAACAATAGACATTCTGATCGTTCATTCAGATAGATCTTGAGAAATCAATGTTCAGCAATGACATACTCTGCTTGATGATGAAACGTTGACTAATCATGTTCATCTTGACATTGATATTCATGTGAATCTTCATTTCTGTCTTCTGATCTTTCTGAATTACATGCTCTTTATATATAAGAGTCTTTATGAAGAGAACTTCTTGTTTTTCCCTTGATGATTTGAAGTATTCATCAAAAGCTTGTCTTTTCTTGAAATCTTGAGACAACTTATATGTGACATTGAATCAATGAGTACTCGATTTACATCAGATTCTTTTGATCTATTCTTAATCTTTTCATCTTTATAATCAATAAAGTAATGATTCTTTTGATTGCACATATAGCATGTTATGTTGAACAAATTCTTGCTATAACGTGACGAAGCGTGTGAACTCATCTTTGATGAAGAATTAAGTTTAGTTGATCAATGAGATTTCTTTCGCTTTGAATGAGTCTTCTTGTTGACTTTATCTCAATCATGCAAGTTTTTGTCTCAAGATTGTTTCAACGACAAGACATGTTCTTTTCGCAAATTTATTTTCAATCGAGCGACAAGATCGATTAAAGCATCTCATGTGATAGAAATTGACTGCACATCAGTAATGATCACGCGCAGCTCAGATCTCAACTTGATGAATAAATGAGCTCGCTTATGCTCATCACTATACAACGAAAGTTGATGTTTCAGAATGCTCAAATGAGCTGCAAACGTTTATATCATCTGATTTGAACGTTGCGATGCATTCGCGTACTGCTGAGTCATGTTTATGCCTCGATTCATCGAGTTCTTGATTAGATTCAGAAGAAAGTCGATAAAATTGAATTACATCTGCTGAGCTGCAGACATAGTCTCTTCGTGATTGAATCAAAGTTTCTTTGATTCACTCTTCAAATAGATCATGCAGTACAAAATCTTTTTCTCATCACTTTCAAAATGTCAAGAGATATTTCAAAATAAGATTTCGATGTCGCGAATTCACTTTCTATGTTCTTTTATGATTTTGTCATGATACTTCTTCAAAGACATTGAGAATCTTCGCTTCTGCAAGACAATCTTGTGATGACTTTGTTTTGTCATCATCGACACTATAAAGATGATGTGTAGATCATTTAAGTTCTTCGTGAGAGCTTGAGTGAAAGCTCGATGACTTCTCTTCATTGTTTCAATGACTTGCAGAGTTTCAATCTCTGATCAAATAGCTGCTAACTTCTGTTTCTTTCGCAGTTCATCACGTTGAAGCATTGCTCATGTCAGCTGTTCATCAATATCAAGAGAGAGTTCATTTTCTGCTTCTTCACTTTCTGATTCAGTTATACAACGTTTGTTTTTTGATATGATGTCTTGTGAGATTGAGATGTCATGATTTCAACTTTGTTGTGATCACGTTGCTGTTGTCATGCTTGAATATCAAGTCATCATCTTTAAGAAGAGTTTAAAATAATTAGAACTGTGATGATCGAGTTTACTAGATGAATAGACGAGATCTAGAAGAATGACATGACAATGTGATATTCTAAGCAGACACAGAATGAGTATATATTATGATAGAGCTAATTATTAAGAAGCTCTCGATAACTTGAGAGAATTGATTGACTATAGAAAGTTTGTCAAGCATTGTTAAGTTGAGCACGACATAACTCATAACATATTAAGTCAAAGATATGACGTAGTCTAAATGATGTCTTGACAGAGTCATAGAGTTTCAGAGCTAATTCAGATCTGATCTTTGACTCAATCTCTGACTTTAGTCTCTGATTTAATTTCTATGAGTCAATTTATTATGACAGCATATGAGCGCATGATATGTTTATATAATCAAGTAATTATATAGACAAATCGAAATTATAAAAGCTGATCACTTCAACATGAGCTTTTGAATTTGCTGTTTGATTATTTAGCTGAGTGAGCTAAATGAGCGATTGATGTGTTGTGAAAGTTGATCACTTCAACGTAAGCTTTCGTTCGTTGTTTGATCATTTAGTTAAGCAGACTAGATGAGCTTTGAATTGTTTGTGAGCATCATGATGCAATGCTCGATTTATGTATTGTGAAAGCTGATCACTTCGACGTGAGCTTTCAAATTTGCTGTTTGATCATTTAGCTGAGTGAGCTAGATGAGTGATCAATGTATTGTGAATGTTGATCACTTCGACGTGAGCTTTCGTTCGCTGTTTGATCATTTAGTTGAGTAGACTAAATGAGCTTTAAGTTGTTTGTGAGCATCGCGATGCAATGCTTAATCTGTGTATGTGAAAGTTGATCACTTTAATGTGAGCTTTCGTTTGCTGTTAAATCATTTAGTTGATCAGATTAAATGAATGATCTGTGTATTGTAAAAGCTGATTACTTTGATGTGAACTTTTATTTGCTGTTTGATCATCTAGTTAGTCAAATTAAATGAGCAATCTGTGTATTGTGAAAGCTAATCACTTCAACGTGAGCTTTCGTTCACTGTTTGATCATCTAGTTAAGCAAACTAAATGAGCTTTGAGTTGTTTGTAAGCATTATGATGCAATGCTCAATCTGTGTATTGTGAAAGTTAGTCACTTTAACATAAGCTTTCAAATTTGCTGTTTAATCATTTAGCTGAGTGAGCTAAACAAGCAATCAATGTATTGTGAAAGTTGATCATCTCAACGTGAGCTTTCGTTCGCTGTTTAATCATTTAGTTAAGCAGACTAAATGAGCTTTGAATTGTTTGTGAGCATCATGATGCGATGCTCAATCTGTGTATTGTGAAAGCTGATTACTTTGACGTGAACTTTCGTTCACTGTTTGATCACATGATCATTTGATCATGTGATCTTGTTGTTTGTGAGCATCGCAATGCAATGCTCAATCTGTGTATGTAAGCGTAACATACGCATATCGCGCTGTTACTGCTTTGTCGATGAGATTGTTCAGCTCTTCTAACAAGCATAGCTTGCAGAAAATTTGTAGTCAGCATCTCATACAAATAAATCTCGTTGTTGACTCTGATCATCAAGAAATTCTCGTCAAAATCACAAGAAATATCATATCGCGAAAGAAAATTCATTGTCAATTTCAAAAATGAGAACTGAACTTTAAAAACGATGAAAATGCGAGATTCAATGAATAACACATTGAAAAAGACGAAAATCGATCTAATAGTCATCATGATAGTCAAAATGCAAAAGAGAAACAACATTGTTCTGATGATCTTGAAAAAATACATCGCAGATGTCTTACTAATGCAAAGAGCAATATGAAAGCATGTTTTTGATGTTAAAAGCATTAAGAAAGACGAGAAATGACACAAAATAATCATACACAGTCTGAAAATTGAAATCTTCAACATGAAAACTGAAATAAAAAATCTAAAAACCGAATTAAAGTTCTTCAATCTTGAATTGAAACTAATAATCAATTTTATATGATTATCTAAAAGGGGAAATTAGTTACGAAATAGACGCGCATTGACGATTTTAGCTTTCAAAATCAAGACAGAAGCACAAAGATATTTGAAAAAACGACTTTTAACTGCAAGATCAACATATCAAACAGTTGAATATAAAGACTATTAATCAAATGATCAATGTCAAAAATGTCAAATCTTTGAACATTTACAGAACAAATGTAACAGATCATCAAGATGCTTGTACTGCAAGCGAAATCATCAGACTCAAAATCATAAATGTCAACTATTTACATGCAAAGACAAGCAATCATGCAATCACATGATTTCTAAGTGCTGCAACTGTCAAAATGCGCACTTTACAAATAGCGTAATGTGTAAAACATATCAGGCAGCTCAGTTTATTAGCTTACAAAAAGATCATCTAATCACGAAATTGTAATGAGTATTGCAGTCAAAATGTCACAAAACAACGCAAATGACAAAAGCTTTGCAAACACGTTGAATATTCGAATTCTACAGCACAATTACGCAAGATCTGCACGCATGCATAAAATAATAATAATAATAATAATAATAATAAATTTATACATTCTTGTGACATCGATTAGATCGACTCATGAGAAACTCTATGCTATGTGTGTCGAGTGAACAAAATTCTCTGAGGTAGAAAATCACTCGCTATCTATACGACTGCTTCACGCAGTTGAAACAACAAGATTAAGACTATGTATCAAATTTGTTCGCGTTGATTGCATGTTAGAGAATGAGTGTTCTAGTCACTCTAAATTGCTTCAGAAGCTTTGTTTTCATCATCATTCTCGCTGCTGCTCTGAGATCTTTCGTGATCGCGACGATTATTCGATAGTTCAAAAAGTCAATGTCACGTAACATTCTCGATCGTAGATGCATTCAGTTTGAGCAGTGCATGAGTACATGCTTCGCTGTTTGATGACTTTGTTCGCAGTTGCATCGCGAACTATTTATGCTCGAAACGTTTCTCGAGTGCAAATAGACATTAAGATCTATGCATTTGATTCTGATGTAAGTTGCAAGAGTGTTTTCAGCCTTCTGAAAATCATTACACATCTTTATCGTCTTGTTGAATAGATGAAACCTTTGTGCTGAGATTGCATTAACGTCTGCGATGCGTTTCTTGTATTTTTCTCATTGTTGCTTTCATTGATCTTTGTGATATAGCGCTATTGCAATGCTATCGCTTATTGAGATCGTCGTAGAAGAGTTAAATCATCTGCGTCTAGACTGCATTCTTGCGTCTTCTTGAATAGATGTGTTCAGAAGCACTATTTTCTTGATGACAGAAAAGCGAGAAATGAGATGACTAATTTTCATCAGTTGAGCGCATATGAGTTTGCATGCTCATCTAGTCTCTTGCGTTCTGTCATTGACTTGACTGCATAATGTGACTTTATTCTGCAGCATGTTCAGATGAACATGCAGCGAACTTATGTACATTTCAATCTTTAGCGTTTCAATGCTTACTCTTTTGAATGCTTCTGCAACGTGATGTAGAGTCTGATTTTGCAAAGTTTCTAGTCTGCGTTTCTTGCCTGACAGTTCTTTCTCTTTGTCGCGCTGATGTCAGACTGATGCTTCGAATGCAATTTCTAATCTCATTACAGCTGAGTACACTTGTCTCGCTTTTGTGAAGATTTCTAGATGACTAAGCGCAAGCATTCTTGTGACGTGACTCACTTCTATCTGTCGAAGATGCGCGTCTCATTGCAGTTTCATGTTCAGTTGAATCTCTAGAACTCGCACGTCTGACTTTGACTTGATCACTGAGCTTTCTATTTGTATGCTAGTCATCATGTTGAATTTTCTCGATTTTCTAGTGAAATGTGTGAGCTCATATTTTTCTGATGCAAACGTTGTATCATGAGTTCGAACTTACTTCGCGCAGACATCATGTGTCTTGCTCAGTGTTTTGCAGATTTCTTCGATGAATCTGTCATAGACTAGAATGTTGATGTCATTTACAAAGTTGAGCACTTCAATTTTGATTCTCAGTGCTTTGCATTTTTCAATTAAACTTGCGTTGAAAAATAGAAAGAGAATCGATGAAATGAGAGACTCTTGAGATATGTCTGCGTTTACCTCGCACATAGTGCTCATTTGCTCGTCGAATATCAGCAACGTCTCTCTGTTCTTTAGAAAGCTGCGTGCTCATTCGACTATGTAGCTCAACGTTCTTCTCATTTTCAGCATGTGCAGCAGTCTGATGTGCAAGACTTGATCAAACACTTTGACAACGTCTAGACTTAGCATGAAGATCACGTACTTGATCTCGCAGTATCACATGATGTGAACTTGATCTACTAGTAGATTTAACGTTGAGATCATGAATCACTTGTGTCTCGCTCTCATTTGAGCATTCAAAAGCATGTGATGAGTCTCAACTATGTCACTCAGTCTTTTGATCATAATTGACTCTAGAGCTTTGCTCATGATATCAAGCAGAGCAATGAGTCGATATGTTTTCAAGTCAATGTAGTCGCTTTTCTTTGATTTGCATAACACTATTGTTTGAGTCTTTTTGAACTGCTTCAAGTGATATTTATGTATCACGCATGCGTTGAATAAACTCGTCAGCACTGAGATCAGTTCTGTAAAATCTGCTTGAAGTGCTCTGTTTGAGATTTCAGAGACGTCTGACGCTTTGTTCGCTTTTACTCGTCTGATTGTTCGCTTCATCTCGTTCTCTGAGATGCGTGAATTTGATGATACTGTCAAAGATATGAATGAATTTAAAATGTCATTGACGTCTGCTTGTGAGAGTGAAGAGAAGAATTTCTCTTGCAGCATCTCGATTTTTTCTTCAAACGTTGTTGTCATGTGATCAGTATCATCTCGTTTTAGCGACGAAAACTGAGAAAGCTTTTTAGATAGTTGACTTTCGATTCTAGCTCATTTTGCAAAGCGTCATATTGATTTCAATGCGTCGCTTAGCTCATGCATCTGTGACCTAAAGTGTGTGCATTTTGTTTGTCTGATGATCTTGTTTTTGTGATTATTGTGTTTTAGATATTTGTTTCATGCCTCTAATGTGCCTTGCGTTTTTCATATGATTCGCAGTCATCTTGATTTCGTTACTACTTCAAAGCAGCTTTGATTTCAGAAGTTTCTTGCTTGATTTGATGATTTTGCTCAGAGAGTAGACTTCTCAATGATCTCTTGTAGTACTTTGATGATCTTTGTCGTTCTGTCATTCATCTCAGCTTTGCTGTTCAGAGAGCAATCTGACAAAAGATGTATTTGCAGATAAGCACTCAGTGCTTCTGTGTTCATTTTTTTTCAGAGTCGACGAGTCGAGAGCTGCACTGAGATTGTTTGTAGATTTAGCTCTGTGACAATCGAAAGATGATCTAATCTCTGATGTAGATTAATTCGTACTTCGCACTTACGTGTCATAGACTGTATTTTCTCGCTGCTAAAGACTAAATTTATCATCGTAAACTGATTGTGAATCTTGCGAGTGATTGTGCCTGATTTCAGCAGTAGTCTCAGTCTTGCATTTGTAATGACGTTTAGTAAAATATCAGTTATCGTATGTCGAGTGAAGCATCTTTGTCTCTCTCAGTATGAATGATGTAGATTGAAGTCTTCTACAACTAGTTTTTATTTTATTTTATTTCTTCATTAAGTGCATGCAGTCTATGGCTATGACACTGTCTAGGCGCTGTGTGTATGCTAAGTTACATGTGACCTGGCCAAAGTCGCTGCTTTATATCTTCCCGTTGATTAATCACACCGATAGTTTGCGCATATAAGCGCTCTCGCTCAAACCCTCGCAATCGTACTTCCGTTTTCCTTCGTCCCTTCGCACCCTTCGCGTTCTACTCTTCCGTTTCTAATAGCCATTTTCTCGTCGCAATTCGAGTATTTTTTAAATACTCTAGTGTTGCGATTCTTCCGATTTTGGTGACGAACAGCGTCAATATGGTGTCTGTGTTTTTGAGCTGAGCCTTTTCCTTAAGCTTTATCTGCTCTGGCCTATAATGCTTGCAATTTAGTAGTAAATGCTCTGACGTTTGACTCGCATTGCATATTCCATAGCATTTTTTCGAATTATCCTCTGATACTCGATGCAAATAGCTCTTGAAATAGCCGTGTCCCATTTTCAACTGAATAAAGGTTGAAAACGTTAGTCTATTGATTTTCCTAAGCTCTTTTATTGGTTTCTGACTTAGATTCACGTCCGATATGTGCTTTCGATACTGGTTTCCCTTCTTGGTGCTGCTTTTCCAGGCATTTAACCATTGTAATTCCGCCTCTTTGCAAATTTGCTTTTTGACGAAGCTTATGGTGGTTGCTTTCGTGTTGCCGATACCTGATAATTCTTGAGCAGCGCTTTTGACCAATTGATCTGCTTTTTCGTTCCCAATAATGCCCTTGCGACTCGGTATTCACTGTATGCGGATTTGACACTGATTCTGACGTAAATTGGTCAAGTTTTGTCGTATGTCATCGAATAACTTCGCATTGACATTGCTCTTTGCGTTTAGTCTTTGCAAAGCCATTTGACTGTTCGTGTACACCCAAATTTCGCTGTTTTTGGGTGCTTTTTCGCTGCACATTGCGATTGCATCGCTAATAGCTTGCAGTTTCGCTTCCGTTATGGTAATTTTGCCTGAAACGCTTGTCGCTTTGCTGCATCTGACGGGCCCATGCGTGAATATCACTGCCGTTCCGGTTCTTGTTTCGGCCCCTGCTACCTTTTTTCGGATTTGCGATGCGTCGGTATACACCACTATGTTCTTCGCCTTTTTGGTAATTCTTTCTAATTCCCTATAGTGCATATTGACCGTTTCGCGAGTTTCGCTTTTTGCAAATTCGGTTTGCAATTTCGCCAGGTATTCGATTTCTTGACCCCATGGTTTCTTAAAGTGAGGTATTTCGATCTTTTGTATTGAATTCAGTGTTTTTTGCACTTTGTTCAATATTCGATATATCTGCGTGAGTCTGTCTTTGCACTTCTTGGCTTTTCGAGGTAAATCCGACTTCGTCTCGTTCCAGTCCAGGTATTTCGATGCGTCCAGATCTAGGTTCAATCCGATAGAGTATTGAGGTGGGTACGAAATAGGTGTTCTTTTCCTGATAGGGTGTTTTTCCGGTAACCCAACTATTCGAATTGCATAGTTCTTGCACTTTTGGTCTAATCGCACCTCCATCGGCGGGATTTCGGCTTCTATTTGCATAGCATCTATCGGTGATGTTCGAAACGCACCCAGAATTTTCCGTAATGCAGCGTTTTGCAGTTTGCGAAATTTGACTAAGTAGCTTTTTTGATTATTCCACCATATTTCGGCGTCATAATCGCTAATAGATGTGACGCATGCCAGGTATAACTGTTTTCCTGATTTGGCATTTAGTCCTCACTCGCTATTCATTAATCTAAACAACGAGTGTAGCGTTCTTGTGGCTGTCGCGATTTTCGTTTGCACATGAACTTTGAAGTTGAGCCTTCGATCCAGCCAGACTTCTAGCCATCGTACGCATGTCTTTGGTTTTATAACCGTGTTATTGAGTAGAATAACCATTTGGTTGGGCGCCGCCTTGTGACTTCCAAAGTGTATCAATTCAGATTTCGAGTCATCGAATTGCACCGCGTTGTTCTTAGCCCATGTGAAAGCGATTTTTGCTGCGTTTTCCAGCATTTTCACATTCTTGTCAATATTCCTTCCCTCAATGTATAGCGCCACGTCGTCAATATAGCTGGATGACTGTAAATTTCCGAACTTTGCGCGAATCTTTGAAAACAAGTATCGAATATAAATTAGAAATAAAATGAACGAGATAGATGAGCCTTGTGGTATTCCTGTGCTTATTTCCTTTGGTTTCTGACGTTCGCCGTCAAATGCTAAGCCAATAACCCTGTTTTGTAAGAAACATTTTACCTAATTGATTAAGTTGATCGGTATTTTCAACTTAATCAATATTTTGACTAGTTGCCTCAATGCAACATGATCAAAGGCTCCTTTGACATCTAGAAGTAGGCAGATAAGCGTGTTTCCTCGACTTTTCGCCATTTGCGCATCATGTACTAGGTTTAGTACTGCGTCTATAGCTGATCTTTGTTTTCTGCCTCCCATTTGATCAAAATCCAGCAGCTTGTCGTTAATTTCAGCTGTGTAAGACAGTCGCACTGCTATTATTTTTTCTGCTACTTTGCCTAAACAGTTTAGCAGCGTAATAATTCTGTATGCCTTCGGAATTGAATAATCCGGCTTGTCTGGTTTTTTCAGAATAATTCCCGTGCCTTCGCGCCATATCTTCGGATGGTAGCCGTTTTCGATCAAATCTGAATACACTAAATTGAAGATTTCCGGTATGCTTTTGTACGCTCGCTGTATGATTGCGAATGACATACCGTCTGGTTCGGGTGCTTTCCTGGGTGCTGAGAAGTTAATAGCGTGCTTGATTTCCCCTTCGATAACTCTTGGCCACTGTATGCTTTCGTCCGGTAGTAATTCTTCATTGGTTTGAATTTCCGAAGGTGGTGGGTACATTGCTTTCAGAAATGCCTCGCACTTTTCATTGAATTCAGTTTTCAATTCTTTTTGCGAGTTTTGTATCGGGGGTAGCTTTTCGATTAGACGTGGTTTAGTGAACTTGTATGCCTGAAACACTTCTTTCCCTTCGGCGTTGTTCAAAAAATTGGTCCAGGATTGGTTTTTGACCAGCTTTATTGCATCATGATACGAATTTCGCATTTGCACTACCTCTGCTCATGCGTCGTCATTTCTGCATCTTTTCCAGGTTCGCTTTTTTGACGACAGCGCCTTTCGCATTTCAATGAGCTCATTGTTTCATCAGGGTTTTGATTTTGCGCATATTCGCTGTTTAGATACGAATAATTTCACTGTATTCTTGATGCATTCCGTCAAGTAAATGGCTTTTGCTTCTAAACTCGTGATTCTTTGCATCTTGACAATCATTTTGTCTTTCGTCTTTTGCAAATGCTCATCAAAGCCTTTCCAGTCGGCTTTTTGCAGATTGTATGACGCGTTCAACGGATTTTCGACCAACTTCACCTTTTCCGTAACTATTGTAAATAGAATTACTTCATGATCGGATTCTGTGTCTGCGTTCTCGTCTATATGCCAATTCTTGATGTGATTGCGCATATTCTTTGATGCAAATGCTAAGTCAAGTATCGAGCTTGACTGATTCGAATAGCTGTGATATGTGTCTATATCAGGAGTGTTAATCAGGTCGCACTTATGTAAATTTACCCAATTTATTAACGCTCCCGTTCTAATAGGATTTGTAATTTTTGCGTTCCACCAGCTATGATGTGCATTAAAGTCTCCTGCGATAATAACTTTTTGCTCAGAATTTAGCATAACTTTTGCTAATTCTCGCTCAATCGTGTATGATTGCTCGTTATCTGCGTTCTGTGACTTTTCGTTGTAAATATTGAACAATAAAATTCCCTTCTGAATTTTATTGTTCGCTATTGATATCGCTTGCATATCTTCGCTATTGACTATGTCTGGTCTTGATGTGCATGTAAATTCCTTTGCGTTTTTCGCAACAAATATCAGTACTCTGACACGAGTATTCTGAACATTTGGTTTGATGCAGATAAACGACGGATGCGAAATTGTTATATTCTCGTCTCTCATTCACGGTTCTTGTAGTATAACAATATCTGCCTTGTTTTTCGCAAATTCCATGCATGCATGCATAATTTGCGTTGACCTTGCGCAATTGTGCTGTAGAATTCGAATATTCGACGTGTTTGCAAAGCTTTCGTCATTTGCGTTGTTTTGTGACATTTCGAATGCAATACTCATTACAATTCCGTGACTAGATGATCTTTTTGTGAGCTAATAGGCTGAGCTGCCTGATATGTTTCGCACATTGCGCTATTTGCGAAGTGCGCATTTTGACAGTTGCAACATCTAGGAATCGTGTGATTGCATGATTGCTCGTCTTTGCACGTAGGTAATTGACATTTATGATTTCAGGTCTGATAATTTCGCTCGCAGTACAAGCATCTTGACGATCTGTTGCATTTGTTCTGCAAATGCCCGAATGTTTGACATTTTTGACATTGATCATTTGATCGATAGTCTCGATATTCGACTGTTCGATATGTCGATCCCGCAGCTAAGAGTCGTTTTTTCAGATGTCTTTGCGCTTCTGCTTCGGTTCTAAATGCTAAGATCGTCGATGCATGTCTGTTTCGTGATCGGTTTTCGCTCTTCGATAACCATATCGAGTTGGTTATTAGTTTCAATCCGAGATTGTACGACTCTAACTCAGTTTTTAGATTTTCCATTCCAGTTTCCGTGTTGAAGATTTCGGTTTCCAGACTGTGTATGACTATTTTGTGCCATTTCTCGTCTTTCTTAATGCTTTTAACATCAAAAACATGCTCCCATATTGCTCTTTGCGCCAGTAAGGCGTCTGCGATGTATTTTTCCGAGACCGTCAGAGCAATGTTGTTTCCCTTTTGCGTTTTGGCTACCGTGACGACTATTAGATCGATTTTCGCCTTTTTCAATGCGTTATTCACCGAATCTCGCATTTCCATCGCCTTTAAAGTCCAGTTCTCGTTTTTGAGATTGACAATGAGTCTTCTTTCGCGATACGGTATTTCTTGTGATTTTGGCGAGGATTTCTTGGTAACCAGGTTCCATTCGCCTGCATTTGCATTCGCATTTGCATTTGCATTTGCGCCTGTGACTTGAGCTGCTTTTTGCGCATATGTGAGCTTCTGCGTTGGTTTTTGCGAATTTTGCATAACCTGCGACGTTTGCGAAACCTGCGCCTTCTGCGAGGTTTGCGAATTCTCTGTCATTTGCTTTGTATTGATTCCCTTTTTGATGTTTTCAGCATTTTGTTAAACCAATTGTAGAATGGTCTCCAGTTTGTTGTTTGTTTGACTTTGAAGTCGATCAATTTGCTCCTGAATCGGGTTTTCTATGCTTTCGTCGCATGCTCTTCGAATGTAGATTAAGCTATGACTTATAGCCTCTTCCTGTTCTGGTATTGCTTGTCTTAGCTGATTGACTGCGAATTCAATTCTTTCGCGCAGTCTCTTTATCTGCATCTCTTTAGAGGTGGCACCGTAGCACTTGCTAGTACTAACTTCGGTGCTAGCTTCTTTTTGCGGACTTTTCATCGCTTTTCGCTTTTTCATTCCTTTGGATTCCACAATCGCTCGTGTTTGTTCTTTTTGCTGCGAATTCGCATTTCGCAGATTGGTTGTATTCTTGTCGTTATGCGCGTTTGCATGTGAATTTAGCATCAATGCATCGGATAAACTAAACATGTATTGCGTTTTTCTATTTGCTGGTGTGGACGATTTTTGTTGACTGCGAAATAAATCGACAATGTCGTTCTGCAGTTGTTTGCTTGTTGGCGAACTCATGCTAAGTCCGTCCCATAGATCTGTTTCAACCTCTAACGTTGACTTTTTGATTTCTATCGTCGGCGTTTTGAGTTCTGACGCTGAGCTATTGCTTCTGCTGAGTTCCGCGTTACTATTCGCGGAACGGGGCGAGAAAGAGCGCATAAAGCGACTCTTTATATTTCTTTCCATAGAGGGTTTTTCCGAGTTTCGGGCTCCGGGTTCCTAGAAAATCCACTTGGCACCACTTAAATATCCCTTTAACCTCTTACTCAGAGCGTTCCACGTAGGCAGTAACTCTAGCGTAGAGGTCCCTCAATTTCTATCCCGAAACCTGCAATAGACCGCCTTCTATTACCGGCTTATGCCAGACGAAAATGATATAAATCTAGCCTGCAAGGGCCTAGATTACTCTTTTTGATAGAAAATGCTTGACGCAATTGCTTTATATCTCAGGTACCGAAGTAGTCGCGTTACCTCGCTCAGAATAGTAACGACTGACCTCGGCTTATTGCCTTGCGCACCAAGAAAAGGTAAAACAGATAGTGATTTGATAAGAAACGCTGTACTTCTCTGAAACAACGTTGTTCCCTGTGCGACCTTCGGGCGCAAAAGAGTTCGATTTCGATTTTTGCGTCAGTACGCAGTCTTCTGTGCTGTTCTAAAGTCGATTGACGACTTGTTCTTTTCGTGTGAGTTTGCTCTTCGATTTGTCAGTCAAATTACTGTCTTTCTACAACTAGTTGTTTGCAGTCATTCTTGAGTAGTTTATTCAAGCAAGAAATAGTTGAGAATCTTTCTGTGAATATGATGAATAGTGAACTTAAGTTGTAAACGTTTAGAAGTCTTAGCGTCTGCGTTTCATCGTCTGTGTTGCGAGTTAATATTCTGATTGAGCAGATGTCTGACTCAGCTGTCTCTACTGTTCATTGATCGAGTTTCAAGTGTTTGTTAACATATATGCATGTTCTTGACTGAGATGACGAATTTTTCACTAGATGAAAGAAGTTGTGAGCTGAGCTAAATGATTGCAAGTTGTTGATGTTACGTTCTTGCTTCTGTATGACTATTATGTCGAATTTGCGAACTTTTCTGCCGATCAAGAATGATTCTTGAATCTTCAATGACTTTCTGATGTTGTACTGTAGAATTCATAGAAAGAATTGTTTTGTCATAAAGTTATTTGTAACTGTTGTTGACTCTGCGCTGAGAAGACTCTTTGTATGCTTTTGATCACTTAAAGTCTTTCGCACTTTCTGATTGAGCATTTCTGAGTCTGCTCAGATGTCGTCTCATCTGAGTCGCTAGTCGCGCATGAAAAGAGATTGACTCGTCTCTTCTTGACTTTTATCATCTGTCATGTCGATTCAACGTCTCGATTGCGTATTTTCAACATGACGATTGCTGAGCTTGAAGAGTTCGTTGAATCTGCGAAGTCTGTTGAGCTCAACGAATTCATTGAGCTTAAAGAGTTCAGAAACAGCGAAAGAGATGTGCGATTGTATTTCGATGCTTTCAAATATCTGATCGATCTGTTTCTGTAGATTTCTGACGTTTGTTTCATCTGCTGTCGTCATTTGAGACAGATGTGTCTTCAGAGTTCGTGATCTTTGTTGCAATTGACGCAACGTCTTCTATTCGAAGACATCACGCACTCTTCAATGTGATGTTTGCCTGCACATTTAGCGCAGCGTTGTTTCTTCTTGCAGAATCTGATCATATAATCAAATTCAAAGCATCTGTAGCACTGAGTGATGCAACAGTTCTTTTCAAACAGCTTGCATGAGCATTCTTGATATGAGTCTAGCATGCTTTCGTTCATTAGTCGATTTATCATCGCTTCGATTGCAATCTTTACAATGAGCAACAAGTGAATCTTTTCACTCTTGACTACTTTCTTGAGTCAGACTATTCTTAGAATCTTTAGATTTTCATGAAGTCTTACATTGTCTTTTATCAGTCTTTTAATGATCACTTTCTGATTGCTTGTGTTTATTGTGATGTGTATCTCATGTGCTAGCACAGCGAAGATTCAATGCACTATACGCGTCAAGTTCGCGATTTCTTTTGCTTATGTTTAAGATCTTTTCAGCTTTGCTCAAACTTCTGAGCTCATTGCATGAAGTATGATGTCTTCGCTTTCAAGCTTGCGAAGAGACATGATTAGATTTCTTTGAGCTGTTGACACGTTTGTGATTTCTTGAAGAATCTGTTCAATAGATTTTTTTTGTATCTTCTTTATTTTCTTTCTTTCTGCTATCTTCATCATGATTTCTCATCTCTTGCGAAGCGATGACAATTTGTCTCTGAGACGTTACTTTCTCATTGTTACTTCTTCTCTTGTCACGTTCACTCATGACGTGATTCTCAATGAGAAGCATATGCTATCTTGCATTTGCATGCTATCTTGTGTTTGTAGCTGCTTGCTAAGCAGTTGTACAAATGACTTTAGTTTCTGTACATTCTTTGCAATGAATGCATTCTGATTCTCGTTGTTTTTTTCTTTCGAATCGTTTCAAAGACGTTGCATCAGCTTCACTGCTACTTCTTTTCACGAATGATCTTTGCTCTTCTCTTTCTCTAACGTTGATGTCTGTATTAGAAGAATCATTAATGTTAGCAATATACTTTTCATCGTTGCGTGAGCTTTTCGATCTCGCGTTGCTGTTTCTTCGCGACAAGTCAACGTCGCTCGCAATCGTCTCTGAATCAGCATTGCTGCAGTTCATGTGATTTATCGTCGTTTATTCGCCTTCTAGATTCGTTCTGCCTTGATTGTATTGCTCTTTTCAAAAATTTGCTTTGCGCGCGTTGTGATTGTTTAATCACGCATGCATAAAATTTGCAAAAAACAAGGCAGATATTGTTATACTACAAGAATCATAAATGAGAGACGAAAATATAACAATTTCGCATTCATCGTTTATCTGCATCAAATCAAATGTTCAGAATACTCGAGTCAGAGTATTAATATTTGTTACGAAAAACGCAAAGAAATTTACATGCACATCAAGATCAGACATAGTCAATAGCGAAGATATGCAAGCAATATCAATAGCGAACAATAAAATTCAGAAAGAAATTTTATTGTTCAATATTTACAACGAAAAGTCACAAAATGCAGATGATGAGCAATTATATACAATTGAGCGAGAATTAGCAAAAGTTATGCTAAATTTCGAGCAAAAAGTTATTATCATTGAAGACTTTAATGCACATCATAGTTAATGAAACGCAAAAATTTCAAACTTTATTAGAATGAAAGCGTTAATAAATTGAGTAAATTTACATAAGTGCAATCTGATTAACACTTCTAATATAGACACATATCACAGCTATTCAGATCAGTCAAGCTCAATACTTAATTTAACATTTGCATCAAAGAATATGCGTAATCACATCAAGAATTGACATATAGATGAGAATGTAAACACAGAATTCAATCATGAAGTAATTCTATTTACGATAGTTACAAAAAAGATGAAATATTTTTATTTTTATTTTATTTCTTCATTAAGTGCATGCAGTCTATGACTATGACACTATCTAGACGCTGTGTGTATTCTAAATTACATGTAATCTAGTCATAATCGCTGCTGTATATCTTTTCATTGAACAGTCACATCGATAGAGTGCGCATACGAGCGCATGAACTGTCTATGTGATCAAGTGATTACATAGACAACTCAAAATTGTGAAAGCTTATCACTTCAACGTGAGCTTTCGACTTGTCTGTATGATTATCAAGCTAAGCGGGCTAGGTGAGCTTTGATCTATGTATTTGCGACGCATGTAAATCGATCAGAAAACAGAAAAATCGATCGATTTACTGCATCACGCGAGCGTGTAGATGCGCAAAAGCTGGGTCGTGCCTTCGCAGTGTGTGTGTGTGTGTGTGTGACGTATATGAGTTGCAGCGCGTGCGCAAAGACGTTGCTGTCGTTCTGTGTATATGAGCAAAGACTGTGTCGTGTCTTTGCAGTGTATGTGATTGCGATGCATGTAAATCGATCTGATAATGCGAAAAACCGATCGATTTACTGTATCACGCGAGCGTGTAGATGCGCAAAAGCTGAATCATGCCTTCGCAGTGACTGTGTGAATGTCGTATATTAGTTGCAGCGCGTGCGCAAAGACGTTGCTGTCGTTCTGTGTATATGAGCAAAGACTGTGTCGTGTCTTTGCAGTGTATGTGATTGCGATGCATGTAAATCAATCTGATAAAGCAAAAAACCGATCGATTTACTGCATCACGCAGGCGTGTAGATGTGCAAAAGCTGAATCGTGCCTTCGCAGTGTATGTGTGTGTGGCGTATATGAGTTGCAGCGCGTGCGCAAAGACGTTGCTGTCGTTCTGCGTATATGAGCAAAGACTGTGTCGTGTCTTCGCAGTGTATGTATTTGCGACGCATGTAAATCGATCAGAAAACCGAAAACCCGACCGATTTACTGCGTCGCATCGATGTGTATGTGCGCAAAAGCTGGGTCGTGCCTTCGCAGTGACTGTGTGAATGTCGTATATTAGTTTTTTTTTTCTTCATTAAGTGCATGCAGTCTATGGCTATGACACTGTCTAGGCGCTGTATGTATGCTAAGTTACATGTAACCTGGCCAAAGTCGCTGCTTTATATCTTCTCGTTGATCAATCACACCGATAGTTTGCGCATACGAGCGCGTGAACTGTCTATATGATCAAGTGATCACATAGACAACCCAAAATTGTGAAAGCTGGTCACTTCGACGTGAGCTTTCGACTTGTCTGTATGATCATTAAGCCAAGCGGGCTAGGTGGGCTTTGATCTATGTAGATGAAAGCTGGTCACTTCGACGTGAACTTTCGAGTTCGCTGTATGACCACTCAGCTAAACGAACTGAGTAAGCTTTGATCTATGTATTTGCGACGCATGTAAATCGACCAGAAAACCGAAAAACCGATCGATTTACTGCATCACGCGAGCGTGTAGATGCGCAAAAGCTGGGTCGTGCCTTTGCAGTGTGTGTGTGTGTGTGATGTATATGAGTTGCAGCGCGTACGCAAAGACGTTGCTGTCGTTCTGTGTATATGAGCAAAGACTGTGTCGTGTCTTCGCAGTGTATGTATTTGCGATACATGTAAATCGATCAGAAAATCGAAATCGATCGATTTACTGCGTCGCACAGATGTGTATGTGCGCAAAAGCTGAATCGTGCCTTCGCAGTGTATGTGTGTGTGACGTATATGAGTTGCAGCGCGTGCGCAAAGACGTTGCTGTCGTTCTGTGTATATGAGCAAAGACTGTGTCGTGTCTTCGCAGTGTATGTGATTGCGATACATGTAAATCGACCTGATAAAGCAAAAAACCGATCGATTTACTGCATCACGCAGACGTGTAGATGCGCAAAGGCTGAATCGTGCCTTCGCAGTATGTGTGTGTATGTCGTATATGAGCTCAACGTGTGAATAAAGCGCTGTTACTGCTCTGTGTGTGATTGCGCTGCGTGTAAATCGGCCTGAAAATGCGAAAAACTGATCGATTTACTGCATCACGTCTGTCTGTATGTGCGCAAAAGCTGAGTCGTGCCTTCGCAGTATATGTGTACATGTCGTATATGACCTGCAGCATGTATGTCAATACGTTGCTGTCATTCTGTGTATGTGCGAGCTTCAACGCGTCGACGATCGCGTTGTTATTGCTTCGCTCTTTGACTGTGTGTGAGCTCAACGCGTGAGTAAAGCGCTGTTACTGCTCTGTCGATGTTGATGAGATTGTTCAGCTCTTCTGACAAGCATAGCTTGCAGAAGGTTCGTAGCCAGCACCTCGTACAGATAAATCTCGTTGCCGGTCGAAGTTGAGCTTTCGATTCAGTCAGACTTTTAGTCATCGTACACATGTCTTTGATTTTATGATCATGTTATTGAGTAGAATAATCATTTGATTGAATGTCATTTTATGACTTTCAAAGTGTATCAATTCAGATTTTGAGTCATCGAATTGCACTGCATTTTTCTTTGCTCATGTAAAAGCGATTTTTGCTGCATTTTTCAGTGTTTTTTTACATTCTTATCAATATTCTTTCTCTTCACGTATAGTGCTACGTCGTCAATGTAGCTGAGCGACTGTAGATTTTCGATCTTTGCGCGAATCTTTGAAAATAAGTATCGAATATAAATTAGAAATAGAATGAGCGAAATAAATGAATCTTGCAATATTTCTGTGATTATTTCCTTTGATTTTTGACGTTCGTCATCAAATGCTAAGTCAATAACTCGATTTTGTAAGAAGCATTTTACTCAATTGATTAAATTGATCAATATTTTCAATTTAATCAATATTTTGATTAGCTGTTTCAACGCAACATGATCAAAAGCTTCTTTGACATCTAGAAGTAAACAGATAAGCGTGTTTTCGCGACTTTTTGTCATTTGCGCATCATGTACTAAATTTAGTACTGCATTTATAGCTGATCTTTGTTTTCTGTCTCTCATTTGATCAAAATTCAGCAGCTTGTCGTTAATTTCAGCTGTGTAAGACAGTTGCACTGCTATTATTTTTTCTGCTACTTTGCCTAAACAGTTTAGCAGCGTAATAATTCTGTATGTCTTTGAAATTGAATAATTCGACTTGTCTAATTTTTTCAGAATAATTCTTTTGCCTTCGCGTTATATCTTCGAATGATAATCATTTTCAATCAAATCTGAGTACACTAAATTAAAGATTTTTGATATGCTTTTGTACGCTCACTGTATGATTGCGAATGACATATCGTCTGATTCAAATGCTTTTCTGAGTGCTGAGAAGTTAATAGCGTGCTTGATTTTCTCTTCGATAACTCTTGATCACTGTATACTTTCGTTCAATAGTAATTCTTCATTGATTTGAATTTTCGAAGATGATGAGTACATTGCTTTTAGAAATGTCTTGCACTTTTCATTGAATTCAATTTTCAATTCTTTTTGCAAGTTTTGTATCGAGAATAGCTTTTCGATTAAACATGATTTAATGAATTTGTATGTCTGAAACACTTTTTTCTTTGACGTTGTTAAAAAAATTGATTCAGAATTGGGTTTTAATCAGCTTTATTGCATCATGATATGAATTTCGCATTTGCACTATCTCTGCTCATGCATCATCATTTCTGCATCTTTTTCAGATTTTCTTTTTTGATGACAGCGTCTTTTGCATTTCGATGAACTCATTGTTTCATCAGAGTTTTGATTTTACGCATATTCGCTGTTTAAATACAAATAATTTCACTGTCATGATGAATTGACTCATAGAGATTAAATCAGAGACTAGAGTCAGAGACTGAGTTGAAAATCAGATCTGAGTTAGCTCTGAAACTCTATGACTTTGTCAAGACATCATTTAGACTACGTCATATCTTTGACTTAATATGTCATGAGTTATGTCGTGTTCAACTTGACAATGCTTGACAAACTCTTTATAGTCAATCGATTTTCTCAAGTTATTGAGAGCTTTTTAATAATTAGCTCTATCATAATATATATTCATTCTGTGTCTGCTTAGAATATCACATTGTCATATCATTCTTATAGATCTCATCTATTTATTTAGTAGATTCAATCATCACAGTTCTAATTATTTCAAACTCTTTTTAAAGATGATGATTCAATATTCAAGCATGATAACAGCAACGCAATCACAACAGAATTGTAACGACAACATCTTGATCTCACAAGACATCATATCAGAAAACGAACGTTGCATAACAAAATCAGAAAGTGAAGAAGCAGAAGATGAACTCTCTCTTGATATTAATGAACAGCTGACATGAGTAATGCTTCAACATGATGAACTGTGAAAGAAACAGAAGTTAACAGCTATTTGATCAGAGATTGAGACTCTGTAAGTTATTAAAACAACAAAGAAAAGTCATCAAGTCTTTACTCAAGCTTTCATGAAGAACTCAAATAATCTACGCATCGTCTTCATAGTGTTGACGATGATGAAACGAAGTCATCATGAAATCATCTTGCAGAAGCAAAGACTCTTAATGTCTTTAAAGAAGTATCATGACAAAATCATAAAAGAACATAGAGAGTGAATTCGCGACATTGAAATCTCATTTTGAAATACTTCTTGACATTTTAAAAGTGATGAGAAAAAGATTTTGTACTGCATGATTTATCTGAAGAGTGAATCAAAGAAACTTTGATTCAATCACGAAGAGACTATGTCTGCAGCTCAGCAGATGTAATTCAATTTTATCGACTTTCTTCTGAATCTAATCAAGAATTCGATGAATCAAAGCATAGACGTGACTCAGCAGTACGTGAACGCATTGCAAAGTTCAGATCAAATGATATGAACGTTTGCAACTCATTTGAGCACTCTGAAACATCAACTTTCGTTGTATAGTGATAAGCATAAGCAAGCTCATTTATTCATCAAGTTGAGATCTGAGCTGCGTGTGATCATTACTAATGTGCAGTCAATTTCTATCACACGAAATGCGTTAATCAATCTTGTCGCTTGATTGAAAACAAATCTGCGAAAAGAACATGTCTTGTCGTTGAAACAATCTTGAGACAAAAACTTGCATGATTGAGATAAAGTCAACAAGAAGACTCATTCAAAGCGAAAGAAATCTCATCAATCAATCAGATTCAATTCTTCATCAAAGACAAGCTTACACACTTCATAATGTTATAGTAAGAATTTGTTCAACATAACGTGCTACATGTGCAATTAAAAGAATCATTACTTTACTGATTGTAAAGATGAAAAGATCAAGAATAGATCAAAAGAATCTGATGTAAATCGAGTATTCATCAATTCAATGTCACATATGAGTCATTTCAAGATTTTGAAAAAAGACAAGCTCTTGATGAATGCTTCAAATTATTAAGGGAAAAACAAGAAGTTCTCTTTGTAAAGACTCTTATATATAAAGAGCATGTAATTCAGAAAGATCAGAAGACAGAAATGAAGATTTACATGAATATCAACGTCAAGATGAACGTGATTAGTCAACGTTTCATCATCAAGCAAGATATGTCATTGCTGAACGTTGATCTCTCAAGATCTATCTGAATAAATGATCAGAATGTCTATTGTTATGACGTCTATAAGATGTGTTATCGACTGAGAGACAGCTGAAACATAGAGAAAAAAGATATAAATATCTTCTATGCTATCGATAAGAAGAAATCTTCTCTGATTCTGAGTATATCAAGTATGCAATTCAAGCATATTTGAATAAACATGATTGCAAGAACATGATGTTTCGACGTGAATGAGCACGCATTTAAGTTGTTCTTTGCACAAGCATTTGCAAAAGCTCTACAAGATGAGTCTACTGTGTATGCTCTTGTCATGATCAACGTTGTCGAAGAGTCAATCATTAAACATCAAGTGAAAGCAATGAATAACGTGACGAGTCGTATCACAAATGCGCTTAAAACGTAGACTTTACTCGTTGAATTGAAAGAGTATGAAGATGTATTCTTGATAGAAAGTGCAGACAAACTATCTTTGCATGAAGATCATGATCATGCAATCGAAATCACTGCAGAATCATCATATGAATCGTTGTATAATTTGTTGAACACAGAGTTAATGATTCTGAGACAGTATCTAAACACTGTCTTAGCGAAAGAATGAATTAAGCACTTTATCAGCTTAACTGACACATTTATTTTATTCATTCTCAAAAAGAATGATAGTCTTCATCTATGCATGAACTATCGAGATCTGAATAAGATCGTTGTCAAAAATCGTCATTCACTGTCTTTAATTAGTGAAACTCTAGACAGACTCAGTAAAATCAAGCAGTTCACTAAGTTAAATTTGAAGAATGTTTATTATTGTCTCAGAATTCAACGTGAAGACGAGTGAAAGACGACGTTTCGTACTCATTATGATCACTTTGAATATATAATCATGTCATTTGATTTAATCAATGCATCTGTCATCTTTCAGACTTATATTAATAAGATTTTGACAGAGCTTTTAAATGACTTTTGTGTTATTTATTTGAATAACATTCTAATCTTCTTCGTAGAGAAAACTAATCATGTAGATCACATGAAGCAGATTCTCGAAAGATTAAGAAAGTTCAAGCTATATGCTAGCTTGAAGAAGTGTGAATTCTTCATCACTAAAGTGAATTTCTAGAATTTGTCATATTCATCGAAAGCATTTCGATAAACTCAAGTAGAATAGACATCATCAAAACGTGATTCAGATCGAAGATGTATTGAAAAATACAAGTTTTTCTGAGATTCATCAATTTCTATCGACGTTTTATACATCACTACTCTCAGATAGCAGAGACTTTAACAAAACTGCTGAAAGATAGTGTAAAAGATGTAAAAATGAACTCATTCATATGATCAAATGAAGCAAAACAAGCTTTTAATCAGCTTCGCAACGTTTTTATGAGAACGTCTATACTAAGACACTTTAACTCAGAGTAACATATATGCATCGAGATCAACGCATTCAATTATGCAGTCGCGAGTATTTTGTCTCAGTCAGATGACGAAGATCAGTGACATTCAATTGCATTCTGATTCAGAATGATGATAGACATTGAAAGAAACTATGAGACATATGATCAGAAACTTCTAGTCATAGTAGCGATGTTTAAACACTGACAACACTATGTGAAAGACAGTTGTCATACTGTTGAAGTTTTAACTGATCATAATAATCTGAAGAGTTTTATGAATGTTCAAGAGCTAAATGAAAGACAAGTCAGATGAGTCATGAGATTGTTGATTTGCAACTTTGAAATAGCACATAGATCAGAAAAGACAAACTCGATTAATGCATTGTTGAGATGATCTGACTATAAGAGTGAGAACATCTTTGCGAATCATTTGCTGCTTACTCTGCAGCGAAAGCTGACTAGAATAGAAAGCTTAAATAACTCTATATTCGTAGCAATCAGAGAACTATACTGTATACAAGTGATTAACGATGTCGAGAAGATGTTTGTTCACGGTATAAGTATGAACAGATATTCAGCAGAACATGTCAAAAGCAGACTGCAAGATGAAACTCATTGATGAACATGAGTGATTAATGATGTCGAGAAGATGTTAATTCACAGTGTCAGTGAACGAAGATATTCAGCGAAACATGTTGAAAGCAGATCGCAAGATGAAATTTACTGTACATGAATGATTAACAAAGTTGAAAAGATGTCTGTTCACAATGTCAGTGAAAACACAAGTACATGTTCAGCAATGCATGTCAGAAGTATGCTGCTGAAAGTCATGATTCTAGCAGTGTGAGAAACGCATCTAAATGAAATATCTTTCTTGAGAGATAGAATCTCTCAATTCGAATCAACAACTTTGAAAAGCACAAACATTGAAACGTTGACTCATAAAGATCACAATGTAACTGAGAAACAGCTTAATTCTGTTGCTGAAACTGTTGATTGCAAACAACTCGTTTCACGTGCAATTGTCAGAGTACTGACAATTCATGAAATAATATACAACTTTAGTAGTAAATTCATAGTTAAGCTCATCAAGATCTTACAGCAAGAAGATGAATTTGCTGTGAGATTAAAAGCAGACGAAACGATGAGTATATGAAAGAGTGACGTCGAAGCTTAAACATTGAATAATCAAGAAATGATAAAGTACAATGAATCATTGTATGTTTCAGAAGATCTTTCTGTCAGAGAAAAGCTGTTGAAACGTCATCATGATAATTCATTAGCGAAGCATTTTGATGCTGACAAGATTAGTGAGCTATTAGATTGCAAATATTACTGAAAAAGTATGATCAAGAATGTCAAAGAGTATATAAATACTTGTGACATTTGTCAGAGAGTAAAAATGAAATGTCATCTATCATATAATGAGTTGAGATCATTATCTCGACTCACAGATTCATGAAAAGAAATTACTATAAATTTCATAACAGATCTGTCGTCTAGTAAATGAAAAAAAGTCGTGTATGACTTGATTCTTATAATAGTCGATTATTACATGAAGATGACGTGTTATCTGTCTACGAAGAAGACTTTGACTGTTGTAAAGTTAGCAAAGTTGTTCTTTGAGAAGATTGCTTTAAGATATGAGATATTAAATGATATAGTTATTGATAAAGATAGTTTATTTATCAGTGCGTTCTGATCAAAGATCTGCTATCATGTCAAGATGAAACAATGACTAAGCATCATCTTTCATTCACAAACAAACAATCAGACAGAATGACAGAATCAAATGCTGAAACATTATCTATGAGTATATTGTTCAAAAAAGCAAGATAACTGAGTTATGCTTCTACTCGTAGTTGAGTTTATGTATCATCAGACGAAGCACTCTTCATTGAGCTGTAATCTCTTTAAAGTCAATCTTTGACATATACATTAAGAACAATGTTATGAAAGAAGAAGTGTCAGCAGCAAAAGAACGCGTTGAAATGCTGCAAAACATGCAAAACACGTTAATGCAATGATGATAAAACGCGATCAATGCTCAGACAAAGTACTATAATCAAAAACATAAGTTTAAGTTCTTTAATGTCGATGATTTAATCATGCTATCAGCAAAAAACCTGAAGCAGAAGAAGTTGAGCAAAAAGTTATCAAATAAGATGATAGAGTTCTTTTGTATACAAGAACTCATAGACAAGCAGACGTATCATCTTGATCTTTCAATCATTTATAGAGTTCATTTTGTCTTTCATGTATCTTTTTAGAGTCATATAATCGTAGATTAAACGATGACTCTATACTCGATTATCTTGTATTTAAGCTTATTGATGATGAGTAAGAATGAAAGATAGAAAAGATTCTACAGAAGCGAAAAAGAAAGAAAATCTTATATTATAAGATACAATGAAAAGAATATTTCATTGAATATAATCAATGAATATCAAGCAAAGATATGAAAGATGTCTCGAAGCTTATAGAAGCTTTTGAAACGAGACTGAAATGTAAGCGAAAAGCATAATCACTCACTTTCAAGCATAAACTCATTATTAGAAAAGAAGAATCATTGTATTATGATAGTTTCACTCTCTAATGAGATGATCACATATGTAAATCAACAGACAGAAGAAAAAAGCGTAAAGATGCTCAAATGCGCTCGACAAGAAAGCGCAATTATCATGATACAATAAACATCATGCAATCATTACTTCATCAAACATCTTTCACATGAGACAAAATTGCAAACTTCTTCTTCTTTCTCATTGTCAGATTTACATTGAAACGCGAAGATAGAAATTCAAGAGACAACAGATTGTGCTAAAATATATCAGAACAATTAGAAATGCTGACAAAATGATATAAAATTGAGATTGAATGTATTGCAAAGCGCTTTACATTCAGAATTTCTCTGACAATATCATTAACAATCATCATTTTTTTGAGAATGAGTTTTTGAATCTTTAAAGACTTGAGTTTGTAAGTTCTTTCAAGATGATTCTTCACACAAGTTATTGCTGTCAATTTCTTGTAAAGAATTTTCTGATGAGCAATGAATGTCTTCAGAGCAACATTCTCTTCTTCATTCTTAATTGCACTATCATGAATTTTTTGCAGATGAAAGAATTCATTGACAGTTGAAATGCAGATGTCAAGAATCTAGACATCAAATCATAAGCGTTTAGCAGATGTATCATATAAGTATACTCATTACAATACAGAAATTTTTATTACTTGCACAGTGAACACACTTCTTGTCCATTGTTTTTCTTTGAAAGACAATGTCACACAATAATGCTTTATTATCGATGTGTAGAACTCAAGCACACTTTATACAAATCATTCTATTTAAAGTTTCAAGATCAGCAGCATTTCTTTCGCTTATTTTCATAATTGACAGCTGAAAAGCATCAGTAACAACATCAAGAAGTGAAATAAGTAAATCTCATTATTGTTCTTTGATTTCGTGAAGTCTGTGAGTTCGACAAAATCGTCGACGAAGCGTCAATGATTATTTCTTCTCTCATCATCTTTCGAATTTTCTCTTTGATAGTTGAGATGTACTCAAAAGTTTGAATAGTAGAAGTGATGAGCTTTCGATCAGAATTTGATGATATCTGCATCATCACAAGCAATTCAACATCAGCAGCATTATGATTATCACATCTGATCAATGTCTTTTAAGCAGACTTATAATACTGTTAGTTGCAGTAATAGTCGTGAAATCTCAAGTTGTGACATCACTTACTTTCATAATGATCTTGACTTGAGCATCAGTTGACTTCATCATCTTATGACTCTCTTTAAACATCGCTGTGCATTCATGATTCATGATCTAGATCTTTTACTCTTACTATACAAATATACTCAAAGTTTGTCAAAAGTAATCATACAATGTTAAAAATATAATCATGATTGAAAAAAGATAAAGTTGAAGAAAATGAGAAGTTGAAAGAAACTGAAAGAGCAATAAACAAATCAACAATTATTATTTATTCTTATTTATGCTTTATCATCTCAATCACATCATTTACTCAAAAGATAAACAATGTTTATGCACTATTTACATGTCATCATTGCTGTCATTTACATCAACTACACATCACATATACTATCTACAATGTCATTTATACACATTATAATCGAAGATGAATCATCATTCAATTGAAAGTTTCTCTTTTTCTTGTTTTCTTACAGAGATTTGAAGATTTTTATCGAGAGCTTCTAAAGTGAATCAATGAATGCACATTATCATTTATCAAAGTAAACAAAGACATTAATTATTAAGATCAAGAATGAACTCACTTAAAAGAGAAGACAATTGTCATGATGAATTGACTCATAAAGATTAAATCAAAGACTAAAGTCAGAAGCTGAGTTAAAGATCAGATCTGAGTTAGCTCTGAAACTTTATGACTTTGTCAAGACATCATTTAAACTACGTCATATCTTTGACTTAATATATCATGAGTTATGTCGTGCTCAACTTGACAATGCTTGACAAACTCTTTATAGTCAATCGATTTTCTCAAGTTATTGAGAGCTTCTTAATAATTAGCTCTATTATAATATATACTCATTCTGTGTCTGTTTAAAATATCACATTGTCATATCACTTTTATAAATCTCGTCTATTCATTGAGTAAACTTAATCATCACATTCATTGTATTCTTGATGCATTCAATCAAATAAATGACTTTTGCTTCTAAGCTTATGATTCTTTGCATCTTGATAATTATTTTATCTTTCGTCTTTTGCAAATGCTCATCAAAGTCTTTTCAATCAACTTTTTGCAAATTGTATGATGCATTCAATGACTTTTCAATCAACTTCATCTTTTTTGTAACTATTATAAATAGAATTACTTCATGATTGAATTCTGTGTTCGCGTTCTCATTTATATGTCTATCGAAAATATGTTGTATACATTGCATGCAACATACATAAAGCATAACTTCTATGCTGATTTTTCTCTTAGACTTGAAAGATTACTCAGAGAGAATTTCTTGCAACAAATTCATAGTTCAAGATAAACAAGATCTTTTACTGCTTAAATTTCAACAGTTTACTTCTTAAGCATAAGTTGCAGACGTTTTATTTGCAATATGCATGCATATCACAGTTAATTTCTTCTTTAATCACATTGATACATGCTACTATTCTTTCAAGTTATACAAATGATGTCTTTGACTAGAAATTGACTTTATCATTAAGACATTCAAGAGTCAAAGCTCAGTGAAGAAATGAAATTCTTAAGATCAACAGTCATCATCATTGTATATCATGCTCCGCAGATGCTCACTTCACTTGTAAAGTGTGCAATTTATCTGTTTCATGTTATTTGTAAAGATCTTTCTCATGCAGATTGATTGTGTCTTGCAAAAATTTTTATATGCTACACTTTTAATCAAATAGTGTAATTCAATCATTCTTTATTAACTCACTTGTATTTCTTTTCTTTTAACGAAGTTTTCTCATCAATGTATCATTTACATGTAAAATGTCTGTGTCTGAATGTCTGTTAAACGATATTAATGAGATTCTCAAGTTTGCTCATGTTGAACTTAATGAAACTCATGAGTTGTTTATATCATAGTAACAGACATGCAGTCTTAACAAGATTTATACATAGTTAGCATATAAATTTAAAAAATGTTCATGATTTAAGTTCTTTCTGCTAATCATTCTCAACAAATCAAACATGAAAGTGTTCTGTTTCAGTTCTTGTTATCGCGATGATAAAATGTTGAATTGAATGATTTTCATAAACGATTTTTCTCATAGTTTTGCATTTTATTTAACTTTCTCATCTGCATGCAAATTGCTTTGTAACATGTGCATTGAGATTATCAAAGTCTTCGTGATCGCGAAAACTCTGCATGCAATCAATGCACAGCACTTCATCATCATGCAACATCTTGATATCATTCAAACTTTTGATAATTTCTAGACTTTACTGTAGCTAAACAGTAGATTTGTAATCAGCATCATGTACAGATGAGTTTCATTGCTGATTGAGCAAATCAAGAGTAAGCAGATTCATTTATAAATATATCATGTTAATTATAAAATTATGATCAAATGATATTAAAATGCAATAAAATATACAGAATAGCAAAATGCATTAAGCACATTACAAGTAATGTCATTAATTATCATTGTTTTTTTTCAGTTACAACTTCTGTACATTAAATGATTCAGACTTGCATATGTTATTTAAATGATCTTTCACATACATTGTGATCATGAACTTCTTTCTTAGTTTCATCTGATTAATTATAAAGATCATAATAATGATCACATCATCATTTTCTGATGTAGTCTTAAATACTGTTTTAAGTCAAAAAGATTCATTTAATGTTTAAATGCATACATTCAAGATTTAAAAATTTAAACATAAACATTTAATGAATGCATTGAATAAATTTACTCATTACAATGCATGTGACATTTTTCTTTGTGCATTAAACACAGCATCAATACATCACTTTTTCATAAAATTCAACATTGCAGCTTTGCATCATTTCTTCATCATGAAATCTACATGCACATTTTATACATATTATTCTATTTGATATTTCAGAAGCATCAACACTTCTTTTACTAATTCTTACAACTGAAAGTTGAAAAGAATCAGTAATAACATTTAAATGCTGAATATGTAATTTATCATTCTTTTATTACTAAAAGTTCAAGATGAGTCAAGTAAGAATTTTGATGCTGAAAAAGCATCAAAACTCATTTTGTTACTCATTTTTTCATTAAAGACATCAAGATTATTTTTAGAATTTATAAGTATAATAAATTTTAAAATAAAAGATGATGTTGCATGATTAAACTAATCATTGAATCAAGTTTTGAATTGACATTTTGAATTTAACTTAATTTAAAGTCAAGTTACTTACATTTTCAACTCAACTTGAGTCAAATTGCATATATTTTCAATTCAATGTAACTTGACTCAATTGAAAATTGAGTCAACTCAATTCAACTCATCAAGAACTTAAGCTTGACATTAAAAGAATTAAATATAGAAATTTTTTCAACTTTTGCATTATCTTTTTGCATTATCTTTTTGATAGAAAGTCATAAAGAGAAAACATGAAAATCATTTGATAAAAAGTTATAAAGAAAAACATAAAAAGAAACATAAAGAGAAACATGAAGAGAAACATGAAGAGAAACATAAAGAAAAACATAAAGAGAAACATGAAAAGAAACATGAAGAAGAAACATGAAGATCATTTGATAGAAAATCATAAAGAAAAACATAAAGAGAAACATGAAGAAGAACATGAAGAGAAACATGAAGATTGTTTGATAGAAAGTCATGATGAGAAAACATAAAGATCGTTTAACTTTGATAGAGAGTCATGACAGAAAAACATGATAGAAAGTCATGAAGAAGAATCATGTAAACTGTTCAATCAAGCTATTTACATTTATTTAATATCTTGTTGAATTAAGTTGAGTTTTTGAGTCAAGTTGTTGAATCAAGCTTCTCAACTTAACTTAAGTTATTAAGTTCAACTTCTTAACTCAACTCAACACTTTTTCAAAACAATTTCAACTCAACTTGATACTTTTTGAGTCAAGTACTTGACTTGAACTCAAGTACTTAACTTGATGCAATCAGTTTATGCATGATTATAAGAATGTTGAGAAGTAAACTTCTTTGCAATAATTTATGATTGTTAAATTGCAGTCTCAATCAAAGAAATTTAAAATAAGCATTGTATATTTTGCTTACATCATCAGCTTTGTTATCAGCTTTGTCATTAACTTTGTTAATTTTTTGCATCTTTGAAATCATTGAAAATTAAGTATACATCATTTCAATACTTAAAACAGAATTTTTTCAAGTAAATACTAATGTAATTATTTATACAAGCAATTCTTTATCAAAGTTGTGAAAAAGAACTTTGATATAAAACAAAAATGAAATAAAAAGAAGATGAAGATTAAGAAGAAATGAAAAAGCAATAAATAAAATAATTATTATTATTCACTTTTGTTTATGCTTTATTATCTTAACAACATAATTTAATTGAAAGATAAACAATGTTTATGCATCATTTACACATAATTGATGCTGTTATTTACATCAACTACACATCACATATACTATTTATAATGTCATCTACATGCATTATAATTGAAGATGAATTATTGTTCAATCAAAAATTTCTCTTTTTCTTGTTTATTTACAAAGATTTGAAGATTTTTATTGAAAGCTTCTAGAATGAAATTATGAGTACATATCATTATTTATCAAGATAAATAAAGACATTAATTTGATTTGATTTGATTTGAATTCATACACTTTTGTGACATCGATTTAAGTTTAACTCATGAGAGAAACTATGCTATGTGTATCAAATAAACAAAATTCTTTGAGAAAGAAAATCGCTCATCGACTACATGATGACTTCACGTCATTGAAACAATAAAGTTGACACTATATTATCAGTAATGAATCTATAGCTTCTATTCAGCATGTGATGCTCAAGTAAACTCTTGATGAAAGTGTCTGTGCTGTTTGATTATGACACATCGTCTTTGCTTTGCTCTTCATTCATGATATTCTATACAACGATATTTTGATTCAATTCTTGATTCGAAGATGAAAAACGTTTCTTTGCACTCGTGATGCTCATGATTGTAACGCAGAAACCGTGTTTTCTTGCTCAATGATTGTCATTTATTGAGCAGAGAAATGTATGATAAAAGAGAGATGCACATGATGAGAAGATAAAGTGTGATTGTACTGAATAATTCTTTTCTTCTCTTGATTTGACTTATGTCACGTAGACGTTGAATAGATTGTTAGTATAGACGTGCAATCACAATCGTTCAATGCATGATTCTGATCGATAGTAAAGAATGCGTTCTGATCGTTCTCATGAACTCTCAATTTTTCACGTAGATAAATGTATGACTTGACATCAAGTAAAGAAGATGAGTTCAAGTCTTCTCAATATATCAGCATAATCAACGAGTCACTACTTCTTCGAACACTGTAATCACGACTCTCAAACTCATTATTTGAAATGATTATTCTATCTGATATCTTTTCATCAATTACTCAACAACACTGTCAATGTGATGAAGATGTTTCAGCATATTAATGTAGTTAACGAGTTGCAAATTCTTTGATCACTTATAGTTACAACTTGCAGACTCTTCATCTGAATTGTCTTTTTCACTAGTAGTATCTTTTCATCTCTTACTGACATCGACATGTCATTAATCTTCTTCATAGATCGATTGTAACTGTTAGAAGAAGTGTTGTTGCATGAGTGAAAACTCTGCATGATAACTTTTCTGATCATGCAACGTTTTAACATCATTTGAACTGCGTTGAATTGAGATCTCTTGACTCTTCTGACTTCTATTTGAACATAGAATAGAATCAAAAGATTCGTAGTTGACATCATGTACAGATGAATCTTGTTGTTAGTTTAAAGACATTAATTATTAAGATTGAAGATGAACTCACTTAAAAGATTTTTTTATCATGATGAATTGATACATAGAAATTAAATCAAAGACTAAAATCAAAGATTGAATTGAAGATCAGATTTAAGTTAAATTTGAAATTCTGTGACTTTGTCAAAATATTATTTAAATCACGTCATATTTTTGACTTAATATATCATGAATTATATTGTATTCAACTTAATAATGCTTAATCAGTGATGAAACTCATCTGTACATGATGCTGACTATGAATCTACTGTTTAGCTACAGTAAAGTTTAAAAATTATCAAAAGTTTGAATGATATCAAGATGCTGCGTGATAATAAAGCGTTGTGCGTTGATTGCATGCAGAGTTTTCGCAATCACACAGACTTTAATAATCTCAATGTGCATGCTACAAAGCAATTTACATGTAGATGAAAAAGTTAAATAGAATGCAAAACTACAAGAAAAATCGCTTATGAAAATCATTCAATTCAACATTTTATCATTCTAATGATAAAAACTGAAACAGAACATTCTTGTGTTTGATCTGTTGAAAATGATTAGCAGAAAGAACTTAAATCATGAACATTCTTTAAATTTACATGCTAACTATGTATAGATCTTGTTAAGACTGCGTGTCTGTTACTATGATATAAGCAACTCACGAGTCTCATTAAGTTTGACATGAACAAACTTGAGAATCTCATTAATATTGTTTAACAGACGTTCAGATACAGACATTCTATACATAAATGATACATTGATGAGAAGACTTCATTAAAAGAAGAGAGACATAAGCGAGTTAATAAAGAATGATTGAATTACGCTGTCTGATTAAAAGTGTAACATATGAACATCTTTGCAAGACATGATCGATCTGCATGAGAAAAATCTCTACAGATAATGCGAAACATATGAGTTGCATGCTTTACAAGCGAAGTGAGCATTTTCGAAGCATGATATACAATGATGACAACTGTCAATCTTAAGAATCTCACTTCTTCACTGAGCTTTGATTCTTGAATGTCTTGATGATAAAGTCAATTTCTAGTTGAAAACATCATCTGTATAACTTGAGAAAACAGTAATGTATATCAATGTGATTAAAGAAGAAATCGACTGTGATATGCATGCATATCGCAGATGAAACATCTGTGACTCATGCTTAAGAAGTAAACTGTTGAAATTTGAGCAGTGAGAGATCTTATTCATCTTGAACTGTGAATCTGTCGCAAGAAAACTCTCTGAGTAATCTTTCAAGTCTAAGAAGAAAATCAGCATAAAAGTCGCGCTTTATATATGTTGCATGCAATGTATACAACATATTTTCAATAAATTTAATTGAAAAATGCAAAGCACTGAAAATCAAAATTAATGTGCTTGACTTCATAAATGACATCAACATTCTAGTCTATGACAGATTCATCAAAGAAATCTGCAAAACACTGAGCAACACATGATGTTTGCGCGAAGTGAGCTTGAACTCATGACACAACGTTCGCACCAGAAAAATATGAGTTTACACATTTCACTAGAAAATTGAGAAAATTCAACATGATGATTAGCATACAAATAGAAAGTTCAGTGATTAAGTTGAAGTCAGACGTGCGAGTTTTAAAGATTCAACTGAACATGAAAATGCAATGAGACACGCATCTTTGACAGATAGAAGTGAGTCATGTCACAAGAATGCTTGCGCTTAGTCATCTAGAAGTCTTCACATGAGAGACAATCTTCACAAAAGCAAGACAAGTATACTCAGCTGTAATAAGATCAGAAATTGCATTCAAAGCATCAATCTGACATCAACGTGACAAAGAGAAAGAACTGTCAGACAAGAAATGCAGACTAAAAACTCTACAGAATCAGACTCTACATCACGTTGCAGAAGCATTCAAAAGAGTAAGCATTGAAACGCTGAAGATCGAAATGTACATAAGTTCGCTGCATGTTCATCTGAACATGCTGCAGAATAAAGTCATATTACGCAGTTGAGTCAATGACAGAACGCAAGAGACTAAATGAGCATGCAAACTCATATGCGTTTGACTGATGAAAATTAATCATCTTATTTCTCGCTTTTCTGTCATCAAGAAAATAATGCTTCTGAACACATTTATTCAAAAAGATGCAAGAATGCAATTTAAACGCAGATGATTCATCTCTTTTATAATGATTTTAATAAGCGATAGCATCGCAATAGTGTTATATCATAAAAGTCAATGAAAGCAATGATGGAAAAAATACAAGAAATGCATCGCAGACATCAATGCAATTTCAGCACAAAGATTTCATCTATTCAATAAAATGATAAAGATGCATGATGATCTTCAGAAAGCAGAAAGCATTCTCGCAATGCATATCAGAATCAAACGCATAGATCTGAACGCTTATCTGCACTCTAGAAACGTTTCAAACACAGATAGCTCGCAATGCAACTGCGAACGAAGTCATCAGACAGCGAAGCATGTACTCATGCATTGTTCGAACTGAATGCATCTGCGATCAAGAATGCTACGTGATGTCAACTTCTCAAACTATTGAATAATCATTGCAATCACGAAAGATTTCAGAGCAGCAGTGAGAATAATGATGAAAACGAAGCTTCTGAAGCAATTTAAAATAATTAGAACACTCATTCTTTAATGTGCAATCAACGCGAACAAATTTGATACATAGTCTTAATCTTGTCATTTCGACTGCGTGAAGCAGTCGTATAGATAGTGAGTGATTTTCTACCTCAGAGAGTTTTGTTCACTCGACACACATAGCATAAAGTTTCTCATGAGTTGATCTAATCAATGTCACAAGAGTGTATGAATTTATTATTATTACTTAACAATGCTTGATAAACTCTTTATAGTTAATTGATTTTCTCAAGTTATCAAGAACTTTTTAATAATTAGCTTTATCATAATATATACTCATTCTGTATCTGCTTAAAATATCACATTGTCATATCATTTTTATTGATTTCATTTATTCATTTAGTAAACTTAATCATTATACATATATGATATTAAATTGATGAATACTTAATTTACATCAGATTCTTTTGATTTATTCTTGATCTTTTCGTCTTTACAATCAGTAAAATAATGTTTTTTTCAATTGCATATATAGCATATTATGTTGAATAAATCCTTACTATAATATGATGAAGTTTATGAGCTTATGTTTAATAAAGAGTTGAATTTAGTTGATTGATAAAATATCTTTCACTTTAAATGAGTTTTTTATTGACTTTGTTTTAATCATGCAAGTCTTCATCTTAAAGTCATTTCAACAATAAAATGTGTTCTTTTTGCAGATTTATTTTCAATCAAGTGACAAGATTAATTAATGTATTTCATGTAGTAAAGATTGACTGAACATTAGTAATAATTATGCGCAGCTCAAATCTTAATTTAATGAATAAATGAACTCACTTATGCTCATTATTATACAATGAAAGTTGATGTTTCAAAATGCTCAGATAAACTGCAAATGTTCATATCATTTGATTTGAATATTATGATGCATTTGTATATTACTGAGTCACATTTATGTCTTGATTCATTAAGTTTTTAATTATGTTTAAAGAAAGTTGATAAAATCAAATTACATTTGCTGAGCTGCAAATATAGTTTTTTATTTTTTATTTTTTATTATTTCTTCATTAAGTGCATGCAGTCTATGACTATGACATTGTCTAAACGCTATGTATGTGCTACGTTACATGTAATCTGATCAAAGTCGCTGCTTTATATCTTTTTGTTGATCAATCACATCGATAGTTTGCATATACAAGCGCTCTCGCTCAAATTCTTGCAATCATACTTTCATTTTTCTTCATTTCTTTACACTCTTCGCGTTCTACTCTTTCGTTTCTAATAGTCATTTTCTCGTCGTAATTCAAGTATTTTTCAAATACTTTAATGTTGCAATTCTTTCAATCTTGATGATGAACAGTGTCAATATGATGTCTGTGTTTTTGAGCTGAGCTTTTTCCTTAAGCTTTCTCTGCTCTGCTCTATAATGTTTGCAGTTTAGCAGTAAATGCTTCAACGTTTGTCTTGCATTGCATATTTCATAGCATTTGTTCAAATTATTCTCTGATAATCAATGCAAATAGCTTTTGAAATAGTCATGTTTCATTTTCAGCTGAATAAAGATTGAAAACGTTAGTCTATCGATTTTTCTCAACTCTTTTAGTGATTTATGACTTAAATTCACATTCAATATGTTCTTTTGATACTGATTTTTCTTTTTGATACTGCTTTTTCAAATCTTTAATCATTGTAATTTCATCTCTTTGCAAATTTGCTTTTTGACGAAGCTTATGATGATTGCTTTTATGTTGTTGATAATTGATACTTCTTGAGCAGCAATTTTAATCAATTGATCTGCTTTTTCGTTCTCAATAATGCTGCTGCAAACATAGTTTCTTTGTGATTAAATCAAAGTTTCTTTGATTCATTTTTAAGATAAATCATGCAATACAAAATCTTTTTCTCATTTTTTTCAAAATATCAAGAAGTATTTTGTTGAGATTGTGTCTAGAAACTAATCAGAGTGCATGCATGACTAGAATGTTTAATCTATAATAATAATAAATTCATACATTCTTGTGACATCGATTAGATCGACTCATGAGAAACGCTATGCTATTTGTATCGAGTGAACAAAATTCTCTGAGGTAGAAAACCACTCGCAGTCTATACGACTGCTTCACGCAGTCGAAACAGTGAGTTTTGAGACTATGTATCAAATTTGTTCGCGTTGATCGCACGTTAGAGAACGAGTGTTCTAGCCACTTTAAATTGCTTCAAGAGCTTTGTTTTCATCATCATCTTCGCTACTGCTCTGAGACTCTTCGTGATGATGACGATTATTCAATAGTTCGAGAAGTCAGCATCTTGTAGCATTCTTGATCGCAAGTGCGATCAGTTCAAGCAGTGCATGAGTACATGCTTTGTCGTCTGATGACTTCATTCGCAATCGCATCGCGAACTATCTGTGTCTGAAACGTTTCTAGAGTGCAGATAAGCGTTCAGACCTATGCGTTCGATTCTGATGTGCGTTGCAAGAATGCTTTCTGCTTTCTGAAGATCATCACGCATCTTTATCGTCTTATTGCTCAGATGCGATCTTTGTGCTGAGATTGCGTTGACGTTTGCAACGTCTATCGAAAATATGTTGTATACGTTGCATGCAACATACATAGAGCACGATTTCTATGCTGGTTTCCCCCTTAGACTCGAGAAGTTACTCAGAGAGTTTTCTCGCGACAGATTCACAGTTCAAGGCAAACGAGATCTCTCACTGCTCAGATTTCGACAGTTTACTTCTTAAGCATGAGTCGCAGACGTATCGCAGTCAATTTCTTCTCTAATCACATCGACACACGCTACTGTTCTCTCAAGCTATACAGATGATGTCTTCGACTAGAAGTTGATTCTATCATCAAGACATTCGAGAGTCAGAGCTCAGTGAAGAGATGAGATTCTCAAGATCAACAGTCGTCGTCATTGTATATCACGTCTCGCAGACGCTCGCTTCGCTTGTAAGACGTGCGACTCATCTGTTTCGCGTTATCTGTAGAGATCTCTCTCGTGCAGATCGATCATGTCTTGCAGAGATGTTCATATGCTACACTTCTAATCAGGCAGCGTAGTTCGATCATTCTCTACTAACTCGCTTGTGTTTCTCTTCTCTTAACGAAGTCTTTTCGTCAGCGTATCGCTCATGTATAGAATGTCTGTGTCTGAACGTCTGTTAAACAATATTAACGAGACTCTCGAGTTTGCTCGTGTCAAACTTAACGAGTCTCGTGAGTTGCTCATGTCGTAGTAACAGGCACGCAGTCTTAACAAGATCTATACGTAGTTAGCACGTAGATCTAAAGAATGTTCGTGATTTAAGTTCTTTCTGCTAATCATTCTCAACAGATCAAACACGAGAGTGTTCTGTCTCAGTTCTTGTCATCGCGACGACAAGATACTGAATCGAATGATTTTCATAAGCGATTTTCCTCGTAGTTCTGCGTTCTATTTGACTTTCTCATCTGCGTGCGAATTGCTTGTAGCATGCGCATTGAGATTATCAAAGTCTGCGCGATCGCGAAAACTCTGCATACGATCAACGCACAGCGCTTCATCATCACGCAGCGCTTCGATGTCATTTAAACTTTTGATAATCTTTAGACTCTACTGTAGCTAGACAGTAGATTCGTAGTCAGCATCGCGTACAAATGAGTTTCATCGCTGATCATGTTTAATCTATAAAGATAGTTATAACTAAAACTTTAAGAATACAGAAGAAAGAAGATAAAAAGAAAAGAAAAACATGCTTTATATAGTAGTTACTCAGATTCAACGTTAGCTTCAAAGAAAACATGTTGAAACACAAGAAAGATGTTAATTTGAAAGATGTTTATGACACAAAGAAATGTGTTTGTCATGAACATTTATTAACTACTCATATCACAAAGAAGTATGTTTATTTAAAAGACAATAAAAGCTGATTAAAAGATGTTAAAGAAAAGAAAAGATGCTGAGTCATATCTGAGTCAAATTTAAATCAGATTTAGACTAAATCTCGATTAAATCTTGACTAGCTTTAATTAATATGCAATCAACTCACTAATGTTGATTGTATAATGATTAGAATTAAATCTTTGATCTTATTCAATTTTGACACATTTGTAACATCATTTTTCTCTTTGAAAATTCATGTTCACATGAATAGAATAAATGAAACGCAAAAATTTTCACTGTTTTTCAATTCAGTGTGACTTGTCTGAATAGAGCTTATGAAATTCAACTAGAACTTCTTTCAAGCTCTTAAATTCTTCTTTATCAACATAGTATCATTCATTATCTTGATTTAGTTTCATTCATTTAACTTTGTATTGTATTTGATCTCAATAACATTTAGAGTTCAAAATGTTATTTATCTTTCAATGCTCATCATTTTTGAGAGTGAGAAATCTGAGTGATTCTGAATGCTGTTCTGATAAGAAATTATTGAAATAAAAACTAGATTGATCACATCAAGTTAAGTACTTGAGTTCAAGTTGAGTACTTGACTTGAAAAGTATCAAGTTGAATTGAATTTTTTTTTTGAAAAAGTGTTAAGTCAAATTGAGAAGTTGAACTCAAGCACTTAGATCAAGTTAAGAAGCTTGATTCAATAACTCAACTTGAAAACTCAACTCAACTCAACAAGATATTAAATAGATGTAAATAGCTTGATTGAACAGTCTTCATGATTCTCTTCATGACTTTCTATCATGTTTTCTCGTCATGACTCTCTATCAAAGTCAAATAATCTTCATGTTTTCTCTTTATGTTTCTCATCATGACTTTCTTTATGTTTCTCTCTATGTTTCTCTTCATATTTCTCTTTATGTTTCTCGTCATGACTTTCTATCAAAGTCAAATGATCTTCATGTTTCTCGTCATGACTTTTTATCAAAGTCAAACAATCTTCATGTTTTTCCTTCATGTTTCTCTTCATGTTTCTCTTCATGTTTCTCATCATGACTTTCTATCAAATGATCTTCATGTTCTTCTTTATGACTTTCTATCAAACGATCTTCATGTTTCTCTTTATGACTCTCTATTGAAAAATAATGCAAAAGTCAAAAATCGGAAAATTTTCTATATTTAGCTTTCTTAACATCAAGCTTGAGTTCTTGACGAGTTGAATTGAATTGACTCAATTTTCAGTCGAATTGAGTCACGTCAAGTTGAAAATATGAGCAATTCGACTCAAGTTGAGTTGAAAATGTGAGCAATTTGACTCAATCTCGATTTGAGTTCAAAATGTCAATTTAAAACTTGACTCAATGATCAGTCTAAGTTTATGATAGTCAATGCAGAATTGTAGATCTTCATTTGCTTTTAGAATGAACAGAATGAGTGAGAAATATGAGACTTTGCTAAAAGTTATAAATTCTTTGAAAAGATTCTCATTTAGATATTTCTTTACTTTCTGAAGCTTGTAAAGAGACATTTAATATGCTCGACAGCGAAAGAGCGTTGCATCATTAGTAAGCTTTATTTTATGATCATATGAATGATGAGATGATAGCTTGTCTGCTTGAGCTTGATCAAAGATGTCTAGAAAATTCTGATATTTCAATGATAGCTTAGCTTTAATATCTTCTAGATTCTGAGTCATTTCATCAGTAAAGAAGACGTTTATGACATTTAGTTCACATTGAGTATTGTAAACAATTTTTCTATCAATTTCTTCAATGAACATAGCAAATATCTCTGTATAATTCTTCTTTTTTCTATTTATTAGTGTCACGGACTGAGGGCTGGATGGAACCAGGATGGAATTCTAATAACTAGATTTTAGATACAAGACGTTGCACGAAGAAGAAAGGAAAGAAAGAGATCATTCAGAGGTTCTTATACCCCATGAAC
>JAABVA010000581.1_pt1 | contig 45164 bp, 51 predicted proteins | sample 5560331 | NCBI WGS metagenome assembly JAABVA01 (sample SAMN12812661, study PRJNA571458) | rock metagenome | isolation source: Antarctica rocks | place: Antarctica: Victoria Land, Mt New Zealand sud | collected 2016-01-07 | reverse complement strand
CCACCTACAACCTGACCTCGATCACCGCCCCGACCACCGGCACCGGCGGCACCGGAACCGCCGGCCGCACCCAGTCCTACCAGTACACGACCGCCCCCTCGGGGCCGGGCGGCACCTACTCCACCGCCGACTACCGCCCGCAATTTGAGAAAGACGCCCAGAACAATCAGACGGCGCTGACCTACAACCAGTTCGGCGAAACCACCGCCATCGGCACCCCGCAAGGACAAGGCGGCACCCTGCACCGCGGCTACCAGGGCGACAACACCGCGATCCCGGCGCCGGACTGCGGCGGCAAAACCGGACAGCTGTGCACCTCCACCGACGGGAACGGCAACACCACCAGCTACAGCTACACCGCCGGCAACGTCACCACCATCACCCCACCCGCCCCGCTCGGAGTGAAAACGTTCAGCTACGACCCCGCTGGCCGGAAAATCAGCGAACACGACGGCCGCGGCAACACCGCCTACACCTGCTACGACAACAACGACCGCATCACCCAGGTCTCCTACACCACCGCCGCCTGCGGCACCGTCTCCGGCGTCACCTACACCTACGACCCGGCCGGGAACACCACCAGGCGAATCGATGCGTCCGGGACCACCACCATCGCCTACGACGCGATGAACCGGCCCACCAGCAAAAGCGTCGGCAGCACCGTCACCTCCGTCGGGTACGACCCGGCCGGCAACATCACCAGCTACACCGACGCCGCCGGCACCGTCAACTACACCTACGACGCCACCAACGACGTCCTCACCCTCGCCGAACCCGGCGGGTCCTGCCCCGCCGGCGTCAGCTATCCCAACAGCACCAAATGCATCGGCTTCCACTACGACCGGGCGCAACGCCGCGACATCACCTCCCTGCCCAACGGCGTCACCAACACCACCGCCTACGACACCTCCGGCCGCGTCGCCAGCATCACCGCCGCCACCGGCGGGACCACCCTGGCAGCGCGGCAGTACACCTACCACAACGGCACCGCCGCCGGTGACTCCTCACTGATCTGGACCACCACCGACCCCGTCGCCGCCGGCGGCAGCACCATCAACGGATACCTCTACGACGCGATGAACCGGCTCAAACAAACCGCCACCGGCCCCACCCCGGCCCCCAACGTCGCGCTGGTACCCACCAAAACCACCAACTGGAACTACGACCTCAACGGCAACCGCACCCAACAGATCATCACCGGAACCGGCGCAGCCACCACCAACTACGGCTACAACGCCGCCGACCAACTCTGCTGGAGCGCCGCCACCACCGGCGCCGGCTGCACCACCCCCGCCGGCGGCACCGCCTACACCTACGACGGCAACGGCAACCAAACCACCGCCGACACCACCTACAGCACCTACAACCAACTCACCGCCGCCGCCACCGTCGGAACCCAGACCTACGCCGGCACCACCAACAACGAACGCAGCGCCGCCGGATCCACCAACTTCACGAACAGCATCCTCGGAAAAATCTCCTCAGCCGCCGACCCGTACACTAATCAGGAGTACATCCGCGACCCCAGTGGCACACTGATCGCCATGCAGGTCACCAACGCAGGCACCACCAGCGACTACTACTACACCGCCGACAACGTCGGCAGCATCATCGCCGTCACCAACGGCGCCGGCGGAACAGCAGCCACCTACACCTACGACTCCTACGGCAACACCACCGCCACCACCGGCGGCACCTTCGCCACCACCACCAACCCCTGGCGCTACGGCAGCGGCTACACCGACACCAACAGCACCATCAAACTCGGCGCCCGCTACTACAACCCCACCACCGGCCGCTTCACCCAACCCGACCCCTCCGGTCAGGAAGCCAACAACTACGCCTACGCAGGCGACAATCCAATTTCGAACTCCGACCCAACTGGACTTGATCCCGCCAGTGACATTTTGACTGGAATAGGTGCTTTGGGAACAGGTCTTGGGCTCATATTTGCTCCGGAAGTAACGATACCCCTCGGTCTAATTGGGGCGGGAGTGGCTGGTTCGGGGGGAGGACTTATCGCCAAAGGCTTTGGTGAAATACCTGTCGGTGGATACGGCTGCACCTCAAGTGGTTATTGTCAGGGAGACTCCAACGGTGTAGCGGGTAACGCTTGCACCGCCGGTGGAAATTGTCAAGACGGCTCTTCGTACGATCCTAATTCTAATCCTAATCGCTACTATAATTGCAGCCCAATTGACGTGATGTTGGGAAACTGTTGAGAACACACTCGTTACAATCTCCGAGGCGTTACTTTCTTCTGCCGGCTCTACTGAGTATAGCGTTAGGTTCGAACGTAGCGTTCTTTTCTGGTGCTCATGACCTGATTGACCTGTGGCTCGGTGTGGTTATTGCCGCAGGAGGACTAGGTGCTTTAGTTTTTGGCGAAGCAGATTATCGGTCGAAGCGCAAAGCTGCTCAACGCAGGAACTCGCGGTAGGAATATTTGATTCTTACCGCCGCGCCAGTCAAAGCCGACGGTGTTACCGCGGTTGCAGCCTTCGAATCCAAGGCTTGTTCGAGTTATCCGGTGCGTGCGGGTTAGACCTTAATATGGATACAGGTAACAGGCCTAACATGAATACGGGTAACGGTAACTGTAACAAAAGGGAGATGCTTCATGAATCGATATCCCAGGTTTCGGGGGTCTTTGATGGTGGCGGGGCTTGCCGCGCTGGTGGGTGTCAGCTTGGGTGCGTGTTCGTCGTCCCCAACGACGGCCATCGCCACCAGCACGACAGCGTCTTCTGCAGTTGCCCGGATCGCGACGCCGCCCTCGGCGACCTCGACCGCCACCCCACCGTCGACAAGCTCCGGCAGCTCGGCTTCGCCGACGACTCCGTCGCCGAACACCACTGCCGCGACGTCGACATCGACATCGAGCACCGCTGGATCTTCCTCGGTTTCCGGCAGTCGCCGGGTGATACCACCCGGCGGCGGGTCCAAGCTGGGCCTTCGACCGCTCGTGATACCGGTCAAAATCGTGCACCACAAAGCCAGCGTGCAAGTACTGGTCCTGCTCAAAATTCACTCGAAACCGTTCTATTTCGTGGTGGACACCGGCGCCTCGGTGACCCTGATCGACAGCACCGTCGCCAAATCGCTGGGCCTTGCCGCGATCGGCACACCGGGCAAAATCACCAGCATCGGCTGCTCCGCACCGGTACAGCCGGTCGCGTTGGCGGACTGGTCGATCGGCGGCCAGGCTTTGCCTGGCAGCCTGATCCCCTCGGAGCGAACCGAACTGGCCGGTAAAAAGGTCGGTGGAATACCTCTCGCCGGCCTGCTCGGCGCGGACCTGTACTACCTCTACGGCACGATCACCGTAGATTTCAAGAACGCCACGATGACCTTGGGACACCCCGCGCCGACCGGCGGCCAATCGTTTCCCGTCGCCGCGCACCTCACGGCCGGCGGGGTGAGTGTCATCGCCGATGTCAGCGTCCACGGCAACCAAGGCGGTTTCCTCATCGACACCGGCGCCTCGGTCACCGAATTGGACAGCAAACTGGCCAACACCTCAGCGCTCAAGAAAGTCGGAACTCCCACCAAGATCGGGGCGGTGTCCTGTGCCACCAGCGTGCAACCAGTAGTTTTCGACAACGCCCGGATCAGCGCCGTTAGACTGCCCACCGTGACCGCCGCCAGCTCCGCCAACGCCCTCACCGCCCGGAGCAACGGCAGAATCCAAGGCCTCATCGGCGCCGACATACTTTCCACCTTCGGCTCGGTGACCCTGGACTTCGAAAACCAACGCGTCATCCTCGGCTGACGACACGAAGCCGCCGATCAGGGGGTCGATGACTATCCCTGCAGCCGATAGCGGTAGAGATGATTTCGAACGGCAGTAGTGGGGCCGGGTGATCCGGCATCAACCTTTGGTGGCTGCTGTGTCGGTGCGTATGTGTCGGTAGATGGTCATGGGTGTGACGCCGCGCCTGTCTTACCAGGTCGAGGCGGTCTGGATTGACGGCCGGTTGACTTCCGCCGGCGGCAGGGATGAGGGGATGTCTCCTCACACCTGTCCGTCATCGGGAGCGCCTTGCACCTCTTGCCGGATAAGGTCGAATGCCCATGCCGCTTGTGCTTTGACGAGCTCCCAGGCGCCCGTCCAATCTGCGATGATGTCAGGCAGCCTGAGGGATCGCTTGGCCGTCATGGCTTTTGCTCTGGTCTCGGGCGAGGCGTGCGCTCCGTCGTTGCGCAATTGGCGAATCTGCCGGATCGTCGCGATCGCATCCGATGCGGCCGTCTGATAACGCTCCGTCCCGAGTCTTCGCCGAAGCCAGAGTTCTAGGTGATTCAGACTGCCCTTGGCGTTCGTGGTGCTGCCGAAGATGAGGTTGGCGTCCTCCTCGTTCGCCGGTGGGACCCTCAGCTGATTGAGTATGGTCCAAAGGGCGCCCATATGGGAGCGGAACTCATACTCATTCGATGCGTGAAGGCCCAAAGCGGCCGCCGACTGAAGATCCGGTGCGGTGACCAGAGACTCCTTGATCTTCCAGTGGGGATCGGCGTGCAGCACGTAGGACAGATAGTCCAGGGTTTGAATTAGCGGCAGTGGGGCTTTTGCCTGTGATAGCGGTTGGGCAGCGCCTGCCAGAGTGATGACCCGGTCGAGATAGTTGCTGGCCGAAGCTACACCAAGAAAGGCGCCGAACTGAGAGCTCCCCAGGCTGACCTCGTAGGATTCGGCCGAAGAGGGGTTTCCACCGGCAAACGAGTAGTACTCGTGCGACAGGAGCTGACCGAGAACGGCCACCGTGATCTCGTAGGGACGATTCGCGTTGGCGCTTGTGAACCACTGGCTGTCAGTCTGTAGCGAGCGTGAGCGGCTTGTCGCAGTATGTGGAGACCTCTTCCTCGGTGCGCGCGTACGTACCAACGAGCGTGGCCACTTCATCGGGGAAAATGGTTGAAGCTCTGGCAGTCGAGCTGCGCTGCATCAGTCCGGCGATGGTGAGTCCGACGATCTCACTAGGATTCACATTTTTGGTGCCGAAGCCGGGCGAAGTGCGCCAAACCAACCCGTAGCGGTCTCCTCGTGGCCCGCTGCCGTCGATGGACGGGAGCGATCGACGCAGGTCATCGCAGTCTGGGGCATTTGGATGCTCGTTTCGAAATGTCCGAACGACGTAGTCCCAGACCGGCCAGCAGGAGACAGTGCTCTGGACGACCGGACGCCAGATGATCTCAAGCAAATCAGTCTGCATGGGCGTCAGTTCGGCCAACAGTGGGTTGGGGTCGGGCTCGAGACGGTCGGAGGCTGTCATTCGCATTTACTTCCAACGAGTTAGCGATATCAATCACGGCTAGGCCGATCTCGGATTTGAATGTTGCGCGACTTCGGCATGTCCTCGAAGCCGCTGATCAGCATCCTTGGTCGCGGTTGTTGATTGATCACCCGCCCGCTGGCTCTCCGTCGTTCATGACTGGGTGCCTTCACTTCTCTTAATTGCTCTGTAGACCCGTTGACTTTGCTACGCCGAACATCTCGGCGAGTTGGTGGTGTGGCGACCGGCCCTGTAGATCTCAATTAGATAGATCCTTTTCGGTGGCCGGTTTCAGCTTCGGTTGTTTGCCGCGGAGCCGGCCTTGAGCTTTCGCGATCTGCATCCCTTCCCGAGTGCGCATCCGGGCAAGGTCGGCCTCGAACTGGGTCCTGGTGCTCGGCGCGCCAGGAGCCGACGATGATCCAGGCCAGTGCCATAGTGAGGAACCCGGTGATGGCAGTCATGCTCAGGTCGGTGATGGGTTCGTCGGTGTGCAGGCATTCGGCGGCGAAGTACACCGTGCTAACCAGGACGAGCAGGAACGCGACAACGGTGACACCGCGAAAGGTTCGATTGCCGGACGGTCGGAGCGGTCCGGCTGAACGGTGATCGTTCACGGAGAAGACTCCGCCGGGCGTGCCGGTCACTGGACCTCCTGCCGCGCCGACCACAGCCGGTACAACGTCGACCGACCAACACCGAAGGTGCGGCCGATGTCTGCGACGGACTCCCCCGCCGACCGCATCCGCACCGTCATCGCCACCTGCTCCCCGGTCAACGCCGACGGGCGGCCGACCTGCCGGCCGCGGATCCGCGCCGCCTCCCGCGCCGCGGCCGCCCGCTCGCCGATCAACGTCCTTTCGTTTATCTGCCAAGCTGGCGAAGATGCCCAACACCATCCGCCCGGTCGAGGTGGACGTGTCGACCCCCTCCCGCAGCGACCGCAGCACAATCCCCCGCTCCCCCAGAGTTTTCACTGTCTGCACGATCCCCGACAGACTGCGTCCCAAACGATCCAACGCCACCACCGTCACCGTGTCCCCGGCCCTGGCATACGCCATCAGCTCAGCCAAACCCGGTCGGTCATCCCGCGTCCCGGACATCGTGTCGGTGAACACCCGACCCGAAACGCCGGCCGCCGCCAGCGCATCGAGCTGCTGATCCAACACCTGATGCCCCGTGCTGACCCGGGCGTACCCCAGCACCGCGTGCAAGACCTGCGCCGGCGGCGGCTCCTTCGCGACAGATCGACGCGGTCTGGACGGCATACCTCATTGTCCCATAAGTCGACACATAGACCGCTACCTGGACAGTCGTTTTGGGACGGACGTTCGGGAATCCACAGGAAGGCGCTGACCAGTAGGAACAGCGATTCCGGTCCAATGCTGGTTCTCGGCTTGTGAGCTGTCTCGAAACCTTGGTTGTGGGACGACTACCGGAGCACTGTGAGCGGCCCCTCGTCAGCCGGTGTGTGGTTCGAAATGGTCGAAGTGCGCCGAGGCAAGGCTCTTGCTGAGAACGAAGTCATCGGCCTCCGAATCCGGTCAACCGACGGTATTGTTCGGTTGTCAACGGCGCGCCGGGCGCCGGGCCGGGGGAAGACTTCGGCACTGACATCGCAACTCCTGAAGGTCAGGTGTTGCGACGACCGCTACACCCTATGCGAACAACTACCGCTAATAATTCGATTAGTTACAGGCTAGGCGGCGATACTGTTCAGTACTACCCAGCCGTACACGGCTAGGCCGACCGCAATCAGCAGCAAGCCGATAAACATAAACCTCTTGAGCCGGGAAAATCTGACCCGGACAGCCAGTTCTCGGTGATCCAGCACGTGCAGGTAACGGCGGCGGTAGTTGGGTAACCAGAAACGTCTGGGCTTCTTTTTGGCCTTGATATGTGCTGAAACGGACCGCAATTGTGCGTAGTCGAAAACAGCCTTCATCGGCCTGCGTCCAAAGAAAAACGCGGCTCCGTAGCCGATTGCCTTCTGTGGCCACTCCCCGGTAGCAACGGTCCACATTCGTTTTCCAATGGAGCCCGTCAGGGCGGGCGGCCTCAGGTGCGGCAAGATGCCGTGGTTGACGAATTCCTGGATCTGGCTGACAATGAATCGGGTGACCACAAACCCTGGTGCTGCATAGGGGATGACCAGGATCAAAGCCCACAACATCCGCCAAAATCCCTGCTTCTGGTCGAACTTGAGATTCGGTATGTTGAGCCGGTCCTCGGCCCGGTCATATGACCGGATCGGAGGCTCTCTCTTATAGTGCCACCAGGTGACCCCGACCGCGAACAGACCACCGAACAGGCCTTCACCATTATTACGGAGGGCGTGCCTCAGGTCCCTATCGGGGACCAATTGGTGCCAGGCGTGGGTGATCGGCGCGTAGGTCTCCAGTAGCAGGTAGTACAAACCCACCAGGACCAGCTGGCCGACGGCAGCAGCGATGACCGCGACCGCGACGAGCTCCAGCCGTTCGGGGAAGGTCAGCTTCGGGCTTCCTTCTTCGACAGTATCGGTCACCCTTGAGTCATCGCCCGCCCTCATCGCAGCTGTATCAGATCGCCTCGATATTTGGTCAACCGCTGGACTGTAGCCCGCTCCGATCAAAGCGGCCTCAAACCGCTTACGGTGCTCGATTCAGTCGTCGGACAGAGCGCACTTGGATCACCTCCCCGCTGCTGACTGCACGATCACCGTGTGCGCAGGCCTCGAAGAATGACCGTGATGGCCTTCCTCGACCGGGCCTCCCAACTCGGCCGGCGGCACCCGTGACAGCGCTCCGAGCAACAGGATTCACGTCGGTTGCGTCGACGTCGCTACGGACGTCGCCTGAATCGCTTCGCGCGCTCAAGCATGTCGTCGAGGGCCTAGTCGAGTCAGTCGCGGTGATCGGCGTAGACATCCTGCCACGCTGCTGCTTCGATCACCGCGATCACGCCGCACTTTACCCGCGCGTACTCCACGATGCGGTCCAGCCATTGCGTCAAAGTCCTCGAAACGGGGGAGCTTCGCTAGGCATCCCACGGTCGTAACTTGTCAAGCAGCGACGGGGGATGTTTGCGCTGCCCAGGCGATGGTCTCGTTGTAAGGCTGGTGGTGGCGAAGGCAGCCGTGCGGGATGCCGGTGGGTTTTGTTGCCCAGGACTCGCAGTGCTCGGAGGTGGGTGTTGCCGCGTTCGCGGTGTGCGTCGTAGAACCCTCTGTCGCCAGGCGATGCGGTCAGGGCAGCGAACGCCTTTTGGTGAAGCGCGTCGGGCAGCCGCCGGTTGCGGGCGTAGCGGGCCAGCACGACGCGGCTCTTGCCGGGGCTTTTTAGGGCCACTTCGCCACAGTTGGCTGCCGTCGGCGGCGACGTTGCCCATGGGTCGACGGCATCCATCTGAAGGTCCGGCTGGAGCAGGAGAAACTGTGTCTGCTGGTGATGATCGGGGTACGCGCCGACGGGAAGAAAGAGTTGGTCGCGTTGACCGACGGCTACCGGGAGTCCACCGAGAGCTGGGCGGCCCTGCTTCGGGAGGCGAAGGGTCGGGGAATGCGGGCGCCGGTGCTGGCCATGGGCGGCGGCGCGTTGGGGTTCTGGGCGGCGTTGCGGGACGTGCTGTTGGAGTTCTACAACTACCCGGCCGAACACTGGGTGCACCTGGCGGCCGACGAACCCGATCGTTATCTGGAGCCGGTCTCTGGGGGTCTTCGACGTGCATGACGGGACTGATCGGTCCCGGGATCTGTGTGCCGGACGTGTCTATCTGCCGCTGTCCAGTACGTGGGTCTTCGGGAGGTTCGATGTTCGTTTCGCGGGTGGTGGTGCCGTCGTCGCGGCGTGAGTCATGGACGGTGATCGGCCAGGACGAGGTTCCAATCGACCCGGTCGAGCGGTATCTGGCCTATTTGACCGACGTGAAGCGATCGCCGAACACGGTGAAGGCCTACGCGCGCGATTTGAAGGACTGGTTCGTGTTCCTCGCGTCGCGTTCGTGCGACTGGCGGGAGGTCCGGCTCGAGGGGGGTGCATGGAGCGCGTGGGGTAGCGGCTGCGGGAACTGCGCCACCGGCGGTGGCGGTGGCAGGATGACGGGGGTCTGATCCGCAGCACGGCCTATTGCAGGGAGCCGACCAATGCGCAGCAAGGTCCAGTCCATCACTCCGAAGAAGGCCGCCGAGTATCTAGAGGTGAACACCGCCAACCGGCCGCTGTCGAAGTCGACGGTGAAAGCGTTCGCCGAGGCCATGTCTCGCGGCGACTGGATGGTGACGCACCAGGGGATCGCCTTCAGCAGCGCAGGAGCGCTGGTCGACGGCCAGCACCGGCTGGCAGCGGTGGTGGAAGCCGGCATCCCCGTGGAGATGACGGTTTTCACCGAGGTCAGCGACGAAACGTTCGACGTGCTCGACACCGGGAAACGCCGCAACGCATCCGATGTCCTTGCCCTGGAGGGCGAGAAGTCGGTGACCATGCTGGCCGCGATGGTGCGCACCGTCTGGCTGTATGAGAACCGGCCCGACCTGACGTGGTCCGGCGGCTCCGCCGCGGTCACCAACCATCAGATCGTCACGACGCTTGCCGCACATCCGGAACTGCGGGATTTCATCGTGGTGGGGGACCAGCTCGCCGCCGCGATCGGCATGATCAAGAGTGCGGCCGGCGCCGCCAGCTACCTCGTCGCCCAGGCCAATCCGAAGGCCGATCTGAGTGCCTGGTTCGAAGGCGTCACTGAAGGCGCGGGGCTACCCAAGGGTGATGCCCGGCTGATGCTGCGACGGGTGATGTTCAACATGACCCGTAAACGGGAGGGCCAGCCCAAGCGACGCCGGGATACCCGTGAGCACCTCGGGCTGTACTTCAAGGCCTTCAACTCCTGGGCCACCGGCGACCCGATCACGCCACTACGTTTCGCCGGCCGCGACCCAATGCCCCCGATCGCCACCCTCGGCACGGCGCCGGTCGAAAACGCACCCACAGACCGCCACGCAGTCAGCGCGCAATAGTCGCGCCCGACCGTCGCATGAAAGACATACATCGCCCAACCCATATCGGTGGTGGCAGCACAGCGCGAGCACGACCATCCGCTCGTACCGGTATGCCACGTCACCGAGGCTCTGCCTATGAGCAGCTGCGCGAGCAGTCCTGACACAGGCGTGTGCTGAGCAGGCCGCGTTCCAGGCGAGGATGTCAGCAGAAGTCTAGGCGGTGGTCAGCGCCGATCCGGACGCGAGAACGACGATGAAGCTGATCGCCGGCATCCGGCAATGGATCTCAGTTTCGGCGCGGAGGCGAGATGACTGCCGGCCCAGCCTGGCAAGTTAACCCGACGACCAATGCGCCGATGTCTGATGGCGCTCCGGACCGAAAGCGCCTGGAATGGCTGATCGGCGAGCTCGAGGCCCAGCGCGAAGAACTGCTCCGCAGACGGGATGCCGGTCAGCTGACCGATGCCGGACTCCGCGTCCTCGAACGGCAACTGGACCTCGAGGAGATCACCCGGCCTTGTCAACTTGGCTTCGGGCACGGCTCTGGGATGATCGTCGGTCGGTGAACGTCGAGGTCAAAGGGAAGCGGTGTCGGGTGGGTGTGGCAGTTGTGTCGTTCAGGGGATTCCGCTATCCGGGGGAGATCATCAGCCACTGCGTGTGGCTGTATCACCGGTTCACCCTGAGTTTTCCGTGACATCGAACAGTTGATGCTGGCCCGCGGCATCATCGTCACCTACGAAACGATCCGGCAGTGGTGTGCCAAGTTCGGCCCGACCTTCGCCGCCGGACTCCGGCGCAGGCAGCCGCGTCCGGGTGACAAGTGGCACCTGGACGAAGTCGTCGTGAAGAGCAACGACCGCTACCGCCACTTGTGGCGGGCGGTGGACCAGCACGGACAGGTGTTGGACCTCCTGCTCCAGGACCGCCGTGATGGCTGCGGCGGCGAAACGGTTTCTGCGGAAACTGCTCAGCAAACAGGGGAAGCCTCGGGTATTGGCCACCGACAAGCTCCGCTCCTACGGTGTGGCCCACCGCCAGCTGGCCTGCGCGGTGGAACACCGCAGCAGCAAGTATTTGAACAACCGCGCGGAGAACTCGCACCAGCCGACCAGGCAACGTGAGAAAGCGATGAAGGGGTTCCGTAGCGTCGGAGCAACGCAACGGTTCCTCTCCTCGTTCAGCTCGATCTCACCGCATTTTCGACCCGGACGGCACCGCCTCACCGCCGAGCAGTACCGCACCGAGATGGCCACCAGATTCGCCGTGTGGGATCAGGTCACCGACCTGCCCGCCGCAGCCTGACACCCGGGTGACGCACGCCCCCGACGGGATCTAAAGCGTCCTCAGCCAGCCGCCGCCTCAATAAGTTGACAAGGCCCTACACCTTCTTCAAAGCCGCAGCAACATACTGAAGTGTTGGGCCCCGCCTGGTCCCCGAAGCGGGATCGTCTTCCGGGCAGCTTGATGTTGGCGCGAAGCGCACTGCAGGTAGTCGTCAGTTCGTCTTTGTTGTCAGCGCATGAGGAGATCGACAGCGACCTCGAGTCGTTCCAGGTAGGCCTCTCGGGTGCCGACCTGGTGTTTGATGCCGAGCGATGTGCTGATTAGTGTTTTCGCCACGCGCAAGGCAGACCCGGACCCCTGTTCGACGGCGATCGCACCTGTGATCAGTCCTTCGAAGCGTCGCGGTGCGGTCTCAAGAATCGCAGCGAGCAGGTCGGGGTTGTCAACGATCACCGAGGCGATATCCCGCGTGAGCGGGCCGATGTAGCGGCCGGCCCACCAGTCGAAGGATTCCAGGAGGCGCTGTGGCAGAGGCCGGTCCGTGTCGGCCAACACGCGTTCCACAGCGGCGATGTCCAGTTCCACGGACCGACTGACAGCGGCACGGAACAAGACCTCCTTCGAGGTGAACAGGAAGTACAGGCCCGGGCGGGAGATGCGCGCCGCCCGGGCCGCCTCTTCCATCGAGGTTTTGCGGTACCCGAAACGCGCGAACGTGACCAGGGCGGACTCCAGCACCGCATCGCGACGGTCGGCCCGGGCATCCTCCAGGGCCGGTTGACCGTGCTCGGATTCCCTCACGAGCCGATCATACCCCCTAGACAGATACAGCACACTGCGTATAGTCCGGCTGGTGACTATTCGCGAACCCATTCCGACAGCGTTCACCGCCTCCAGCACCGCAGATGACGTGCTGCACGGCGTCGCCCTGGAAGGCGTCCGGGTGGTGGTGACGGGGGCTTCTTCCGGCATCGGAGCCGAAACCGCGCGGGCGTTGACCGCCGCCGGCGCGCAGGTCACCCTCGCGGTACGGAACACCGACACAGGCGAAAAGGTCGCTGATTCCATCGAAGCCTCGACGGGGGCAATCCGACCTCAAGTCCGCCTCCTCGACCTCGCCGACTTGACCACTGTCGCCCGGTTCGTTCAAGAGTGGGAGGGTCCACTTCACCTGCTGATCAACAACGCTGGGCTGGTCACCGGCGGCTTGGAGCGCACCTTGCAGGGGTGGGAGTTGCAGTTCGCCACCAATCACCTCGGCCACTTCGCGCTGGCCACCGGCCTGCAGGACGCGCTGGCGCTCGGGGCGTCCCAACGTGATGGGGCACGGATCGTTTCATTGAGCTCGACAGCGCACATGCGCTCCGGCATCGACTTCGACGACCTGCAATTCGAGCATCGCCGCTACGACCCGCAGATCGCCTACGCCCAGTCCAAGACCGCCAACTCGCTGTTCGCCGTTGAAGCAACCCGGCGGTGGGCATCGCTGGGCATCGTGGCCAACGCAGTCAACCCTGGTGGTGTCGCGACCGGACTGCAACGAAACTTCACCACCGCGCAGCGGGAATCCCTCGACGCCGCCGAAGCCGCCGGTGTCTTCACTTACAAAACCGTCGAACAAGGAGCCGCCACCACCCTCGTCGCAGCCGTCGCCCCGCAGTTCGCCCACACCGGCGGCCACTACCTCGACGACGGACAAGAGGCCTACACCGTGACCAACGACGCAAACCTCGCCCAGCACCCCCACGGCGTCAAAGAATGGGCACTGGATCCCGCTGCCGCACAACGACTCTGGACCATCTCAACCGACCTCCTCCGAGCCTGACTCCAAACCTGAGAAAGTCACGCCGGTAGGGGCGTCCGTCGACGTCGACGTCGACGTCCCGATAGCCGATCGTCCACCGGTCTGCAGCGCGGCCGCCGACGCCGGCCCGTCGTGGCCGGACAGGGTTCATAGCGAAGCTCTTTCACCGACGATAGGTGGATGGGTGAGCTGATTGTGGTGACTGACCCGCCGGGGGCTGCCAAACAACCGTGTCACGGATCCTGTCCGGTTTGTTCGAGTCGAGCGCGTCCCGGTCTGATCCGCGACTGCCTGGCTGTGCTGTGCTCGTTGATTCCCGGCCGACACGAGGGCTCGGGCTCGCTGTCGCAGACCACGGTGCGCAGATCCGACATGGCCTGTTGCATCAAGGTCGAGAACTCTGTGTTTGGGTTGTCGATCCAGTCGGTCCACGCCGTTTCGAACGCGGTGACAGCTGTCCTGGCCGCGAAGTTCGCTGCCCGCGCCGGGACGCCGCGATATCGCAGTCCGTCGGCGATGACCGTCGCAATGAGGTCCATTTTGATCAGCGCGCGTTCCTGCAATTCGGGCGAGGTGGCGATCAACGCGCGCACTGCAGGGGCATATTCACGGTAGTCACCGATTTTACGCCCGGCGCCGGTCAGCGCGGCGACAGCGGCGTTCATCGGGGAAAGCTCGGAGCCGGCGCCATTGAGGTGTTCGACGACGCCGGCTCGGAACGCGGCGGCTCCGCTGAAGAAAATCTCCCGTTTGTCGGCGAAGTGGTTGAAGAAGGTCCGTCTGGTCAGGCCGGCCTGGCCGGCGATCTCAGCGACCGTGACGTTGTCGTAACCACGCTCGAGAAACAGCGTCATGGCTGCCTGTTGCAGTCGCTGTTCTGCTCCGGGCTCCCATCGACTCACGGAATCACCGTACCTACTGACTGCACTGCGTGCGATCGCTAATTGCACTCTGTGCAGTCGATGGCTACTGTGGTGATGCACGCAGTGCAATCATCGATCAGGAGCAAGAAATGCCCCACCCAACAACCGGTTCAAGTCCCGGCCGGCCCGCGGACCGTGAACGGAAACCGCCCGTCAACACCGCCGCCTGGATGAAGGCGGCCCGAGAGGGGCTGGAGGTCGCCGAGGCGCCATATCCCGTGGCCGCCCCGAACCAGATCGTGGTGCGCAACCACGCCGTGGCGGTCAACCCGCTGGACTGGATCATCCAGATCGCCGGCACGTTGGCCTATCGGTGGCTGACCTATCCGACGGTAATCGGTTCGGACGTGGCCGGTGAAGTCGTCGAGATCGGCGCAAAAATCACCCGGTTTGCAGTGGGCGACCGAGTCATCGGTCACGCCGTCGGCACGGACAAGGACAGCAACAGCGCGACCGAAGGCGCTTTCCAGCTTTACCCAGTTGTCAATGAACGGATGGCCTGCCCGATCCCGGACAGCCTGCCCTACGAGAACGCCGCGGTGCTGCCGTTAGCCGTGTCCACGGCCTCCTGCGGGCTGTTCCAGACCGATCAGCTGGGCCTGAATCATCCCACCGCCGAAGCGACGCCGACCGGACAGACCGTGCTCGTATGGGGCGGGTCGACCAGCGTGGGTAGTAACGCCATCCAGCTGGCGCGCGCCGCCGGTTACGAGGTGATCACCACCTGCTCCCCGGCGAACTTCGACTACGTCACCCCACTGGGCGCAGCGCAGGCCTTCGACTACAACAGCCCGACCGTCGTGACCGACGTCATCGCCGCATTCAACCAGAAGCACCTGGCCGGCGCCATCGCCCTGGGCACCACGTCGGCGCCGGCGTGCGTGCGCATCGTCGCCAAGTGCAAAGGCAACAAGTCCGTGGCCATGGGAAGCCCGCCGGTCTCCTTCACCGGTCTGGCCCCGGACAACCGGAAACGGTTTGCCACCGCGCAAACGGTGCTCGCGCTGATCACCTCCAACATCGCTCTACAGCTGCGCGCCCGCCTGCGCGGAGTCGGACTGAAATACATCTTCGGGACCTCGCTCAAGCACAACGAGGTCAGTACCGCTGTGTACCAAGACTTCCTGCCCGCCGCCCTGGCCGCGGGCCGCTACGCCGTGGTCCCGCCGCCGCAGATCATCGGCGACGGCCTCGAGCATCTACAACACGCCCTGGACGTGCAGCGGCGCGGCGTATCGGCCGCCAAGGTCGTCCTCACCCTCATCCCCGCCTCGACCACGTGGCGATAAGCAGCTGCCAAATAATGTGGGGCGATTCACAACCAGGTTCGCCCACTGAGAAGGGATCAGCGTGGCCCAATCTGTCCCACCGTGACCGCGCCAAAACCGGCAACAATGACGGCATGGGCGGATCTTCGGAACTGGGCGTGATGCTGCGAGCATGGCGGGGGCGCATCCAACCCCACGATGTCGGCTCCCCCTTTGGGCGCGGGTCGGACAAGACACCCGGACTGCGACGTGAAGAAGTGGCGTGGCTGGCCGGGGTATCGGCGGACTACGTCAAACGGCTGGAGCAGGGACGGTCCCATCCCAGCCGCAGCGTCATCCGCGCACTGTCTCGTGCCCTGCGCCTCTCGGACGCCGAGTACGAACTGGCCTGTCGCCTGGCCGGACACGCCAGCCACCTGCGAGCCGAAGTCCCGCAGCACATCACCCCTAGCACGCAACGACTCCTGGACCGGCTCCCCGACGTCCCGATCGCCGTCTTCGACGCCGCCTGGACCCGCATCGAACAAAACGCGCTCTGGTCCGCAGTGACCGGAGACGAACGCCAGCGGCCCCACCGAGGCACCAACATCGTGTGGCGGACCTTCATCGGCGAGTCCGGCCCCGTGCGTCACCCCAAACCCGAACAGTACAAACATTCCCTCGTCGCGGACCTTCGCGAGGTCACCGCCCGCTACCCCCACGATGACGACCTGACTGCGATGGTTCAATACCTACGTTCGGCCAACGCAGAGTTCAACCAGATCTGGGGCCACGCGGGCGTTGGCCATCACGGCGGAGAAAGCAAAATCATCGACCACCCGATGCTCGGTCCCATCGAACTGGAATGCGACGTGCTCTCCGTCCACGGGTCGGACCTGAGAATCGTTGTATTCACCGCTGCACCCCGATCATCGGCAAGTGAATCCCTTCGTCTCCTATCCGTCCTCGGAACCGAAACCAGCACCTCACAGCTGGCAAGCGCGGCCGCCGCCAATGAAGGGGTCGAGGTCTTCCCGATGATGGCAGCTGCGACACCGCCCACCCGGAAGGTCTAGGCGTGCCCAACGCCCCCCTTTGCGGCCCGGAGTTCGGCTCGAACGCGGCGCGCGGCGCATCTGCAACACCGGTCACACTGCCACCGCCGATCATCTTCACCAAACTTGGGCCAGAACGTGCGGCGCAGGTAAGCCCTTCGTCGGAGATGCTCGCATCTAGCGATGATCTAGGGTGGCGGTCGATTGTCGTCCGCGCCTACTCCCTTCCAGATGAACGCGACGGCTTCACCACCGGGCCGATACCCGACCTGCTCGTCTCGCTGAACATCGGCGGGGTCTTCACCGTCGAGTCCCGACGCCTCGGAGGGTGGACCCGTGCACGTCCGCAGCCAACGTCAATAGGGATCAAAGCACCCGGACGGTATGAAACTTTGCGTTGGCACAGTGATTCGTGTACACCGATGAAGTTGCTCCACATGTTTGTTAGCGCGGACATGCTGCACGAGACGGCAGAGGGCTTGGGCAGGCCTGGGCTGAGTACCCGTGTGCCGGACGCGCTCCACGTCGAGGACCCGTTGCTCGTCGTGATCGGACGAGCGCTGCTGTCCGCGGTGGTGCGGCGGGCCGAACCGCTGCACGCCGACTCACTCGCGCAGTCGCTCGCACTGCACATGGTCTATGGACGCTCGCTCGCAAGCGAGGCGCCGCGCCCCTGGCAGATGCCGGGAGCGCTCTCCTCGGTCGCCCTCGAACGCGTCGTGGACTACATGCATTCTAATCTCGGTATGCCCTTGCTGCTTGAGGACCTCGCAGCTGTCGCATCGATCAGCAAATTTCATTTCGTGCGGGGGTTCAAGCTGGCGACAGGGGAACCGCCACACCGCCATCTCACCCGCTTGCGGATGCAGTTGGCAGCAAAGCTCCTGCGCACTAGCCGGGACACCGTGCAACAGATCTCGGCGGCTTGCGGATATGCCAGTGCCGGGCAGTTTGCGAACGCCTTCCGACGGCACCACGGTGCTAGCCCGACACAGTACCGGCGTGAAGCCGGACACTGACCTCACGCTTACACCCGGGTCCTGAACTGTGTTTCAAAGTGCCTCTACCTGCGATAGTGCGGGTCTCTGACATGACAAAAGGTGACCCAGACCCTCGACCCTCGATGCTCGGCGTTGCGGTCCGCTGTGCAGGCGGTTGCCTGGTTGGGTTGGATGGTGACTTCGGAGGATCCGATGTCGCCGGTCAGCGCCGATCAGATGGAATTGATCCCTACCCGGGGCGCGGAGCTTTCTCGGTTGGCGGCGCGGGCTAGGACGATGACGCAGCGGCTGGCGTTGCGGATATCCATCGTGCTGCTGGCCGCGCGGGGCCGACCCAATACCGCGCGCTTGTCGATCTGTGTTGACACCGCCGCGAGGTGGCGGCCGCACCGGGACTGCCGAGTTTGGTCGATGGGAAACGGTCCGGCTGGCCACCGACGTTCACGCCGGTGCAGGTGGTGCAGGTGGCGCAGGTGAAGGCACTGGCTTGCCGACCGGCCGTTGACAGTGGTGCGCCGTTGTCCCGGTGGCCGGCTCCGGAGTTAGCGCGCCAGGCCATCCCGATGGGATCTGCTCGAAAAAGCTTCGGCTCCGACGGTGCGGCGGTGGCTGCCGCAGGAGGCGCGCAAGCCGGGGCAGTACCAGTCGTGGATTCTCGTCACCGACCCGCATTTTGCCAGCCAAACGCCACGGGTGCTCGACCTTGACGCCCACCAATGGGAAGGCCGACCGTTGGGCGGCGACGAGTTCGCGGCGGACGAGACGACGTCCATCCCGGCCAGGTGTCGCTGCCACCCGGCCCTGCCACCGGGCACACCCCGAATGATGCGGGTGAACCACGACCACCACCGCCGACCTTCCGATACGGGCGGCCCGAGAACCTCATCCCCGGAAATCCGAAACCGCAAGACGGGGGGAACATGCCGCAAGAACGGGGAAGCGGACTCCGGTGCTGCGCAGCTAGGGTCGAGTTGTCCACTCACCGAACGGCGATCGCACCGGCCAGGCCAGGAACGGAGGCAGCGACATGACTGCGTAACCCAGATCGATGGTTCCCGACGCTGCCTTGCCACTCGCGACGGCCGTGGGTCCGAAGATCCACCGTGGTGTCGCATCCGGCGGCCGACTCGCGCTGCTCGACAGCCACCTCGATCCCCAGCGGCAGGAAGGCAACCACAACGATCAACGTCAAATCTTTTCAAGATTGGTTCAGTCATCGGATTTCTTGTCCGAGCTAGCGCTCCTGTCGCGCATCGGCGATCCACTCATCATGGCCAGTGGGGTGCCAAGACACGTCGCAAGCTGCCACCGGCCGATGAGGATCTGCGGGCAGACCGCTTCGGCACGCGGAAACCGAGGTGGTTCGAAAAGGCCGCAGCACCAGGCGCATCTTGATGTCCAGCACACGGCCAGGCACGAGAGTGTTTCCAACATCAGCATTGTCGGTCAACCGACTACTCGGCAGAATTCCCGCACATCCGGAGATAGTACGGTAGGCAGTCGCATGGCCTTCGTGACTGATAGCCCCGCTCGGCGGCGACTTAAATAACCCAGGAAAAGGTGCACCGGTTTGTGGACAACATTTGCTGCAATATCAGGTGGAGCTTCGGCTGGCCTTACCGGGCTTATTTTCATTGTCGTCGGGTTGAGGTTCGACACTATTGCCGTGAGCCAAGAGCACCGCAGCAGGGCGGCGCAAGCGTTGATCTTGTTCATGACCTCCACCGTGATCGCAATCCTCATCGCCATACCTCAGCCAATGAGAGCGCTGGGCGGTGAGATGTTAATGGCCTTCCTGCTTAGTTCCACAGTTCTCAAAGCACTCGACTCCGAGGCCAAGCAAATGCAGAAGACTCTTCCGAGTCTCACGCTGATGATCGGACTGGTGGCGTTTGCCGCCACTCTGGGGACGAGCGGTCTGCTGCTCCTTCTTGGTTTCCTCTGGGGCATGTACCTTTACGTGCCCAGCGCTCTGTTGGCACTGCTACTGGGCGCGCTCGCAGGATGGACATTTTTAACCAAGGCCGGCGTCACCCGGTCAGAGACTGCCGCGGACACGTCTGGAACCTAATTGTTGTGACGATTCCGCAAATGACAATCTCGACTCTAGCCGCCCCAGCGGACCAATGAACGAACTGGAGCAGAACATGACGATCACCCTGGTCACCGGCGCCAACAAGGGCATCGGCCTTGAAACGGTCCGCCGCCTCATCGATGCGGGCCATCGCGTCTTCCTCGCTGCTCGCGACCCCGACCGCGGCCGGGCGGCCGCCGACACCGTGGGCGCTCGGTTCATCCAACTGGACGTGACCTCGGACGAGTCGGTGCAGCAAGCACACGACCTCGTTCAGGCCGCTGAAGGACACCTCGACGTACTTGTCAACAATGCCGGGCTGAGCGGGCCGGTGCGCGACGTTCACGACTATGACGCCGACGACGCAGCTCAGGTTCTCCTGACCAACGTGGTGGGCTACGTCCGCGTCATTCACGCATTTCTGCCGCTGCTGGAGAAATCCGCAGACCCGCGCATCGTCAACGTCAGCAGCGGGCTGGGGTCCTTTGGTCTGTTCCATGACAACGACCGGATCGAATCGCGAGCCGGCACACCGCTATACGGAGCGTCCAAGGCCGCGATCAACATGCTCACGGCACGCTACGCAAGCCTGTTGCCTGCCATTCATATCAACGTCGCTGATCCCGGCATGACTGCGACAGACCTCAGCAGTGGGAATGGTCATTCCGTCCAAGACGGTACCGACGCAATCATCGAGTTCGCGACCAGCGGACCCAACGGCCCGACAGGCGCCTACCGTGACCGCAACGGCGATCTGCCCTGGTAATCACCTACCCCCGCAACTATGACTAATCGCCTGAAAGGACCGACATGTATCTCGTCACTGGATCAACCGGCAACATCGGCAGAGCGCTCGTGAGCATTCTCCTGGAGCAAGGACACCAGGTGCGCGCCCTCGTCCGAGACGCCACCCGCGCTCGCGGTCAGCTTCCGGCCGAGGCCGAAATTGCCGTCGGGGACCTCAACGACGGCCAAAGCGTCGCCGTCGCCAGCCGAGGCGTCGAAGGAGTGTTCCACCTTCAGGCCACTCCTGGCGTCAGCCAGACCCAAGTGGTCATCGACGCGGCCCGCTCCGCAGACGTCCGCAAGATTGTCGCGCTCACCTCGATGGGCGCAATCCTCAAGCCCGCGCCGATCATAGGGGCTGACTTCGTCGCCCGTGAAGAACTGCTGCGCCATTCCGGGCTGGACGTCACCTACGTCCGCCCCGGCAACCTCATGTCGAACGCGCTCGGCTGGGCCAACGGTATTCGCTCCAACGGTCGGGTCGTTGACCCTGTTGGTGAAGGCCGCTTGGCTTCGGTCGACACCGACGACGTCGCCCGCGTCGCCGCGGTCGCCCTGACCGAGCCGGGACACGTCAGCCACGGCTACCTTCTCACCGGGCCGGAGTCACTCACATCACGCGAACAGGTGGCGATACTCGCCGAGGTCCTCGGATCCACTATTGAGTTCGAAGACGTTACCCCCGAGCAAATTGCCGTGCAAAACGCGGCGAACGGTATGCCACGCGAGAGCGTGGATGCCCTGTTAAATCTTCAGGAGATGTTTCGCGCCGGCCGGGCCAGCATGATTACCGACGATGTTTACAACGTCACTGGCATCGCCGCCAATACTTTCCGCGACTGGTGCATCCGCAATGCTGGAGCGTTCGCATAAGGAACGGGTCGTCGGAAAGTCACGTGAGGGCTACGAGTTCAAGTCTTGACGACGATCCGCAAATATGCACACCAACAACTGAACGTCGCGAAAAAACCGATATAGGGAGTCTGAATACTGCCGCATGGTGGCTCTTCGAACTTAACAGGGCTGGGGTGGCCTGACGGGCAGCGGCGCGTCGGCGGGGTTGAGGACTGGTAGTCCCTGCAGACTGGTTGTTCTCACGCATCCAGCCGAAGGACCACCAGCATGGATCAGGGTAATTCACTGCTGTTAGGAATCGAAGGAATCCGCGTTGTCGACGTCGAGGTGGACTCCGACGGTCGTCGGGTCGCGCAGGTCGCGACGGATCCGGAGTTGGCCGGGGTAGTGCCCGCAGCGCGGGGAGCAGTCGCCGTCGCCGAAGGGGTGGGTAACGATCCGCCGCGGGACGTGGTGATTGGGCCGGATGTGCCGATCCTGTTGTGGCGCAAACAGAAGTGGCGCTGCAAAGTCGCCTGGTGCGAATGCAAGTCGTTCACCGAATCGCTGCCGGGCATCCCCGCCCGATCGCGGTTGACCGCCCGGCTGCGCAGGCGAGCCGCCGAAGCGATCGGTGACCACATCAGCTTGGTGTCCGATGTTGCCGGCGAGTACGGCATGACGTGGCCGATCGCGCACCTGGTGTAGATCGACTGGTCGACACCGACCTGGTCGACATCAGCGGCTCCGGTGGCCTGTTCGCGCAGATCAACGGCCGCAACGCCAAGTCGGTGATCGAGTGGATCGAGCAGCAAAGCGATTCGTGGCGGGCCGGGATCACGCACGTCGCAATGGACATATCCTCCACCTACGCCAAGGTCGTCCGGGAAGCGTTGCCACACGCGATCGTCATTTTGGACCGGTTCCACCTCGTGGCGTTGGCGAACCGGGCCGTCACCGACTACCGGCGGGAGCTGGCCTGAACCAACCGCGGCCGAAGCGGACGCATGGGCGCAACGCAATCGGCTGCTGCGCGCCGGCGAGCACTTGACCAAGGCGGAGTGGGTGAAGATGCACCAGGCGATGAAGACCGCCGACCCGACCAGCGGCCTGCAAAAGTGTTGGCAGGCGAAGGAACTGCTCCGGCATCTGCTGCAGTTGGCCGGCACCGGTCCGCGCGATCTGTTCCGCTTCGCGGGCCTCGCCGCCTCTGGTCGCCGATCCGCGTGATTCCATCGCGACGGTGGCGAGCAGTTGTGCACGCAATCGGCCGGTTCCATCCGATGGCAGAGTGGCAAGTGCTCGCAGTGCCGCATCGACGACGGTGGCGGACTGCGCCGGGTCGTCGGATCGGGTCCAGATTCCCGGGACGTCGAACCCGCCGATGACCCGGGCGGTCAGTTTCGGGTCGCCGAGTTCCTCCGCCGCGGTGATCGCAGCAAGTCGCTGGTCCTGGGCGAACGCCACACCGCCAGAGACAGCAAGTCCGGGTAAGAGTGCACTGGCGCCCTCGAGTTGGGCGCGTGGGCCGGTTCGGGCATGGGCCGACGCTGTTTGCAGCAGGATCGATCCACTCCGGTCCGGCAGCTCAAGGGCAGGATCGTGGTGCAGAATGTCGCGTTCCAGATCGGCGAGTCGCCGGCCCGGATCGAGCCCCAGGTCGTTCGCCAGGTGAGTTCGCCCTCGTCGGAGGACCGCGAGCGCTTCGCCTCGCCGATCGCTGCGGTACAGGGCCAGGGCCAGCAGCCGCCAACCCGCTTCGCGCCAGGGATATTCGACGACATGCGGGTCGAGCAGGGCAATGACGGCACCGGCATTGCCTGACGCCAGCCGGGCGTCGGCCAGCCGCTCCACGGCATCCACACGCTGTGCCGCAAACCTTTCGATGACCGGCTGAGCCCAGGTCCGCTCGTTGAATTCCTCGAACAGGGGCCCTGTCCACTCGTGAAGTGCGGCCGTCAGCATGCTCCACCAGCTGTGCTGATCACCGTCGGCGACGGGTACGCGTTGCACCTCGCGTCGGATGCAGTGGACCTGTGGCGCGTCGAGAGAGCGCTGCGCGAATCGGTCAATGCAGCCCCGGAGACGGCGGACCTGCTCAGTCGCTCAGCGAAGTCAATCGTCGTAGATGAGTCAGAATCGACTCCAGGTCTAATTCAGCTTTTCGTGTTTGGGCGCCGGCGTCCAATGCGGCCTGGGTGAGCCGAGCCGCGATGGGATTCGCGAACAGCTCGCCTAGCTTCTCATTCTCCACCGTGAGGCCATGCTCGATCGAGTCAGCTGCAGCATCGACGGCGACCTTCGCGGCAGCGACAACGCCATTCGGGAGAGCGGCGATATCGGCCGCGAGCGCGTCGACGAAGCTGTCCAGCTCGGTGTCGGGTAGAGCCCGATTGATCCAGCCCCAACGCGCCGCTGTCGTTGCGTCGATGAGTCGGGCGCCCAGCACGATCTCCAGCGTCCGCGCTCGGCCCACCAGCCGCGGCAGGTAAGCCGTCCCACCGGCACCCGGAATGATGCCGGTGGGTGCTTCCATTTGTGCGAGACCTGCATGTTCAAGTGAAGCAAAACGCATGTCCATCGCGGTCAATAGCTCGCTGCCGCCACCTCGAGCCAAACCGTGAAGGACGCCGATAGTGACCTGCGGCAGCTTCCGGATCCGCTCGTGTAGCCGCATCATCGGATTCCACTGAATGGGTTGGTCTTGAGCAATGGGCAAACTTGCGAAGCTATCCGGGTCGCTGACGATCGACATGTCTCCGTGCGGCACGAAGAAGTCTGCGTCTGCACTATCAAATATCACGACCCTGGCTTGCAAGTCCTGGGCCAGTGCACCGCAGATCCGGTCGAGATCGGTCATCAATGCGGCATCAAGCACGTTGAGCGGCGGATGGTCGATCGTTACACGGGCGACAGCTTTTTTGTATACGACCTTGATCGTGGTGTAGTCATTCGACACGACGGAGTACCCCTTCGTAACAAGCAATATTGTTGTGGGCCGGGATCGGGCAGTTCTGGCAAGCCCGCGGGCGACTCGATTCCGCTTAAGTCGTACGCGAGGGTGAACGAGCCGAGGCCGCTGGTGAAAAAGACGATGCGGGGATCGCGAGCCAACTCCAGCCAAGGCAGGAAGCGTGGATCATTCGGACGTAACCGACAACGTTCGTCATCAGCACCGCCGCCGCATCGGTGGCGTCATACTCCTTGGAACTCACGCACGGGACCGGTGATACCGAGATTGTTAATCAGGACGACCAAGCGTTCAAATCCGTCCGACCAGTTCGGCAGCTGCTCGAACCGATTCATCGGACGTGACGTCCCAACTGCACCGAGTGTGCCCCGACAGCCTCGGCTGCGGCGATCCCCCGTCCGAGGTCACGACTGCCCAGGTACACCTGGTGGCCCCGCCGCGATAAGACGCCGAACCGTTTCCAGTCCGATGCCCTTGTTGCCTCGGGCTGGTCATGATCGGTTCGCCACCCATCCTAACCACGGACATCCTGTCCGTATTTTGAACGTATCCGATCGGGTCTGCAGTTGCAACAGGACCGCACCGGACGTCTCCGGTGGGTAGCCCGAAACCGGCCGGAGGCGCATCGGCATCCACGTCCAAGACGTCTGCACGTGGCACTTGCAAGGTGGACATGCGCGGAACACGTGCTGCTAGTCGGTCTTTCGGAAGCCGCGCAGAGCTGCACGCCAGATGGGCTCGAGGTACTCGGGATCGTTGCTGATCGTGGCGATTGCTACCAGCAGATCGAGCATTTGCTGGAGCGTCAGGGCGGCGTGGAAGGCCCCGTCCGCTTGTGCCGCCTCGAAGAGCGGGCGTCCGGCGGCCAGGACCCGGTCGCGACTGCTGTCGAACACCGGGTTGGACAGGTCGGAGTCGACCATCAGGAGCAGGAAGAGCGGCCTCTTGCTATACGCGAAGCTGACGAAGCACTCGAGCCAGGTCTCGAGTGCTTCGGTCGAGGTCTGACCGGCCCCGGCCACGGCCGCGTCGCAGATCGCGTCGACTTCGTCCACATAGAGGGCTTCGAGAAGCTCCCGTTTCCCGGAAAAGTTTCGGTAGAGCGTCGCCATTCCGACAGTGGCACGGCGCGCGATTTCCGCCATCGACGTCGAGGCGCCGTTCTCAGCGAACGCAGAGCGGGCCACGTCCAGGATCCGAGTCCGATTGCGTGACGCGTCAACGCGGGGGGAAGGTCGCACGGCGGTCCTCGCAATCCTTGTCGTTGTCCAACGCGCGAGGCGCCCTGCTCGGGCTGTGTAAGAGAGATTTGCGACCCAGCGAAAACAGTACAGCGTAAAAAGGGCGCGAGAGCAGGCAAAATGGGGGCGCCCAGTCCACCGACCACAGGAGCCTGGGCGGCAGATGAGGGCGGATGACGAGGCGAAGTCGTCTCAGCGTCCTCGGCCCTGATCAGTTCGTGACGGTTGGTTTGCTCTCACCGTCGATCTCATCAGCCCCATCGCGTGCGGTGGCGACCGCGGCGGTGGCGGCGACGACGAACGCGAGGCCCGCAACGAGCGTGGGTAAACCGATCACATCCACCGTCAGGGGGAGCGCCAACACGATCGCAGCCGCGGGAAGTAGTACCGCTGCCCGAACAGTGCCCAGTCCTGAAAACGGCAGGTCGACCGCCCAGATCATCACCAGCACGATGGCCACCGGGCTCGCCAGCCCGTAGGCGATCTGCAGATGACTGTTGTCGAGGTGGTGCGATATGGCCGTGACTGCCACCTGAAGCCATGCACCGACCGCCGCAAGTGCTGCGAAGAGCAGGAAATGTCCCCACCCCCAGAAGAAGGCCCCGCTCCGGTGGGCGACGAGCCCCGCCGAGGTGGGCTCCAGGAAGTACGTCCACCACAGCCCTACCAGAAGCACCAGGCCGGCGACACTGACAACGATCAGATCGAGCGTGACACCCCCATTGCTCAGCGCTGCGCGCATGCCGTTGGCGGCGGCGAGCACACTTTCCCCCAGCAGCAAGATGACGAACTGGCCGTATCGTTCAGCGATGTGTCCGGGGTGCCAGGGCAGCTTTGCCGGACGTTCAGCCCAGATCGGCACCGATAGTTCGATCGCAACGAGCACCGGGAATGAGATCAGGAGGTGGTTCTGTGGCAGTAGGAGCCACAGAATCCAGCCGAGCTGCGCGATGGAGATTCCGAGGATGTAGCGGCGGGCGGTAGCACGCCCTGCGGCGTGCTCGACGGCGACGCGCACCCATTGCGCGACCAGACCGACGCGCATCACCAGGTACCCCACCGCGATCGTCCTGAAGTCGCCGCTCTGGAACGCCGCTGGAACCCCGGCAGCCAATACGAGCACCCCCGCCATCTGCACCACCGCGAACACTCGGTATGGCACATCATCGGTGTCATACGCCGACGCGAACCAGGTGAAGCTGATCCAAGCCCACCAGATGGCGAAGAACACCACCAGGTACGGACCGATCTTCGACGGGCCCGTCACCTCGTCACCGTCGTGCGAAAACTGCAACGCCAACTGCGCGATGGCAACTACGAAGGTCAGATCGAAGAGCAGATCGAGCGGGCTGGCGCCACGATGCTCCTCGCTCGTATCGCGGCCACGCATACGAACATGAATCCTGGTCATCTCGCCACGTTCCTCCACCGACCGGCGACAGCGTGTCGGCCGGACACTCGCAGGTGCGTTCCGAACCGGCAGCAAGGTGCTGCGCGACTTTCATGACGACGGTCATTGCCAAACCCATCCGCAGTCCGTAGGTTACCGGACAGGCAATCCGTTTCGCGGTTGAACCGCGTCACGGGGCCGTGGACCGGCCCAGCATCGTCGCCAAGAAGACGGTCGCATCGACCGACCTGATCCCCGCCCGCGACGCCAATCGGCGAGTGCGGACCCCGACACCAGGAGTTCTGTTCAATGAGTGCACCATTCACCGAAGCCGGCAACATCCCGGTCAACGACGCCACAGCGGTCATCTCCTACAGTCCGGTGGTTCTCAAGGTTCCCGGCCGCCCCGTGGATCTCCAGATCAAAGTGAGCATGCCGGAGAGCGGCAGCGATCTACCCGTCATACTGCTCTCCCACGGCCACGGCATGTCCAACTTCCTGTCCTCCTTCAACGGATACGGACCGCTCGTCAACTTCTTTGCTGCGCACGGATTCGTCGTCCTCCAACCCACCCATCTGGATTCACTTGCCCTCGGACTTCGCGAAAAGGATCTCCCCGACGCGTCCCTGTTCTGGCGCGACCGAGCAACCGACATGCATTTCATCCTCGACCACCTCGACGAGGTGGAGGCGACGGTGCCAGGCCTCGGCGGCCGACTCGATCGGGACCGGATCGCAGTGGTCGGGCATTCCCTGGGCGCCGGTACAGCCGCGCTACTGATGGGACAGCAGATCCTGGACCCTGACGATGATCGGGAGAAGGACCTGACCGATCCGCGTATCAAGGCGGGCGTGATCATCGCCGCACCCGGCATCGGAGATGAACACCTATCGGCCTGGTCGAGAGAGAACTATCCCTCGACGCAGTACATCGACTTCTCGAAGATGACGGGTACGGCCCTGGTCATCTGCGGCGACAAAGACCTGAACCTGAACTTCTCCGATCGCCTCAGCTACCGTTGGGACGCCTACACCTACAGCCCGGGCGCCAACAAGACGCTGCTGACCTTCTTCGGGGCCGAGCACATGTTCGGCGGGGTCTCAGGATATGACGCTGCCGAGTGCAGCGACGAGAACCCCGAGCGGGTGGCCACCCTGCGAGCTCTTGTTTGGGCCTATCTCCGGTCGATCCTCTACGTCGGTGATACCGCCTGGCCCGACGCGGTAGCCGCCTTGGAGAGCAGCCCGGAACCCATCGCAAAGGTCGAGACCAGGCAGAACCCAAGCAGCACCAACTGACTCCCTCACTTGAGCTATGTGACCGGACCCGGCACCAGGGAAGAGTTTCATGACCGACTGGCTTAGCTTCGCCGGTATCACCGGAGGCGCCGGTGCCGGGCTGACGGGGCTCATCTTCATCGTGGTCGGCTTGCGGTTCGACACGATCGCCGTATCGCAGGAGTTCCGTAACCGCGCCGCGCAAAGCCTGACACTTTTCCTCACCGTGACCATAGTTGCGGCCCTCATCACGGTGCCGCAGCCCCCGCGTGCGTTCGGCATCGAGCTTGTGCTGGTCGCGTTCCTCAGCGCGATCATGCTCAAGGTCCTCGACTCCGCGGCTCTGCGCGTGCAGACCACCCGGCCGAACGCCCGGTTGCAGTGGGCACTGACCGCGTTCATCGGCTGCGCGGTCGTGGGCGGTTTGCTCTTGCTGCTCGGCGCCCGCTGGGGAACGTACTTCTACGTTGCGAGCGCCGTCATTGGTCTTGTCGGCGGGGTCAACGGAGCGTGGATCTTCTTGACGAGAGCAGGGCTGGAACAGGAAGCCGAGGTCAAGTGAGCAATGAGGAGCGCAGACCGCTACATGGGCAGATAGGAGACGAGCCGCCCAGGACCGACACGTCTCGATCAGGAACGAGAAAGGCGAATTGATCAGTCGATTACTTCCACGTGCGCCTCGGTTCTGAACGCCAACGGTCTCCCGCGCCTCGCGGGTCGGTGTACATCCATGAATTCTGTGTCCGGAGAGGACTCGGTCATGACGAACGTAGCCAGCAGAACATCGGTGGGCTTCGAGACAGGCTTCGCCGATCAGCGAAAAGAAATTGCGATCAAGTCCCTTGAGGTCCAGGGGAAGATACCTCAGTGGCCGTCTGGAACGCTGATCAGGAATGGGCCGGCCCGGTTCCGGCTCGACGACAAGACGCTGAATCACTGGTTCGACGGGCTGGCGATGCTGCACAAGTTCGACATCACTGCTGGCCGGGTCGGCTATGCGAACCGCTTTCTCGATAGCCCCGCGCGCCGGGCGGACGAAGACGGCAAGATGGCCTACTCGGAGTTCGCCACCGATCCGTGCCGTTCCCTGGTCAAGCGGATCACCCAGATTTTCACCGGATCAGGCGTCGGCGCGAACGCCAACGTGACCATCGGCCAGATCGCCGATCAGTTCGTGGCACAGACCGAATCTCCGATGCGCGTCGCCTTCGACTCGCGGACCCTGGACACGATTGGCGTCGTCGGCTTCGACGACCAACTCAAAGGCGCGATCACAACCGCCCATCCCCACCACGACCCGGACGAGCGTGCCGCCTACAACTATCTCCTCAATTTCGGGACCGCGACCGCCTACGACTTCTACCGGTTGCCCGATGGCAGTAAGACACGGGAAGTCTTCGGTCACTCCACCACCAAACGACCCTCGTACATGCACAGCTTCGCCCTCAGCGGGCAGTACGCGATCCTGATGGAATTACCGCTGGTGGTCAACCCGCTACGACTGCTGCTCAGTGGCAAACCGTTCATCGCCAATTACCGGTGGGAACCTGAGCGTGGCACCCACTTCACGCTGGTCGATCGGCGGACCGGTGAAGTCAGTCGCGCCCACACCAACGAGGCGTGGTTCGGCTTCCATCACGTTAATGCTGTGGACCGCGACGGCCAGGACGGTGTGGTGGATCTCGACATCGTCGTCTGCCCAAGCGCAGATGTCGCACAACACTACTTTCTGTCCTCCCTACTCGACAGGCCCAACCACAACGTCTACCCGCCCAGCGAACTGCGCCGGTTCACCATCAACGCGCAGACCGGCACCGTCGCCTCCCGCACGTTGGTTAATCATTCAGCCGAACTGCCGCGCATCAACTACGCCAAGTTCAACACCAAGCCCTACCGGTACAAGTACGCCAACGGCATCGCCACCCAGGGCGAGTCGGTGTTCCTCGATACGATCATCAAGGCCGACGTCACCACCGGCGAAGTCCAACAGTGGCACTATGACAACCACTTTCCCGGCGAACCCGTGTTCATCCCGCGACTAGATGCCACAGTGGAGGACGACGGCGTGCTGCTCACCGTCGTGCTCAACGCCGACCAAAACACCTCATACCTGCTGCTGCTCGACGCGCACGACCTCTCCGAGATAGCCCGCGCAACTGTGCCTCAGCACATCCCGTTCGGATTTCACGGCAGCTTCTTCGCCAATAGCCGACAGTGCAACTGTCTCGGCATACAGCGGGGTGCCCCCGACCATTCCGGGCCCTACGACTCTTACGCCGCCGCCCTCGTCCCGGCCCCGCCGCCGTAGGCACACCCATTGGATCACCCGACCCACAGGAAAGACCCGGATGACGTCTTCGAACCCCCCTCACTCGAATCGCCCCTTGGCTGTGATCACCGGCGGCTCGAGCGGAATCGGTGCCGCCTTCGCCCGACGCGTCGCCGCCGACCACGATGTCATCCTGGTCGCCCGGAACCGCGCGCGCCTCGCCGGCGTCCGCGACGAACTCGCCCGCGAACACCCCGGCGGGCACTTCGACACCATCGTTGCCGACCTGTCCACCGCCGACGGACAGGGCGCCGTCGTCGAAAGGCTCACCCAAGGCGGGGTCGACCTGCTGGTCAACAATGCCGGCGAGGGCTACCACGGTGATTTCCTCGACGAGCCGAGCGAACGGGTCGCCGCCGAAATCGCACTCGATTGCGTCGCGGTCGCCCTGCTGACCCGGGCGGTCCTGCCGAGCATGGTGGCCGCCGGGCACGGCAGCGTCATCAACATCGCCTCGACCGCCGCGTTCCAGCCGGTCGCGACCATGGCTGTCTACGGCGCCGCCAAGGCCTTCGTGCTCTCACTCAGCGAGGCGTTGCACGTCGAACTCCGCGACACCGGGGTGAGGATGCTGGCCGTCTGCCCCGGCGGTACCGACACCGGATTCTTCGCCGCCGCCGGTGCGCAGTTCATGACCGGGCGCCGTTCAACTCCCGATCAGGTCGTGGATGCCTCGCTGGCCGCGCTCCGGCGCCGCAAAGCAGTAGAGGTGCCAGGCCTTTTGAACAAGGTATCGGCGCTGGGCTACCGGTTCCTCCCGCGTGCTCTGATCGCCCGGCAATCCGGATGGATCGTCCGAGCGCGCTAGTCGGCGGCGCTGCGCAAGGCACGAGATCAGGCTGTGGCTATGAGCAGTGGTGGTTGGCGCCTACTTGGCGATGACTTCGGTCGGGATGGTCAGGACGGGTCGTCGCACGTGGTCGTAGACCACAGAGGTACGGAAGCCGATGATTTCTTTTCGAGAACTGAACTTGTCCATGACCAGGGCATGCATGGCCGCGAGGTCCCGAACCGCCACATGAACGAGGAAGTCGTCACCGCCGGTCAGGACGAAGACGGCCAGCACCTCCGGCAGCCCCATCGCGAAGCTACGGAACGCTTCGATCACGTTCCTACTCAGTGGGCGCACTTGTACCGCAACCAAGGCCTGGACGCCGAGGCCAACCCGGGGGAGGTCGATTCCGGCGTGGAAACCGGTGAAGACGCCTCGGTCTATCAGCGCTCGTGTGCGAACCAGGCACGTCGATGGGGCAAGTCCCAGCCGGCTGGCAAGCTCCCGGTTGCTCAGCCGAGCGTTCTGTTGCAATTCCCGCACGATCGCTGCATCAAGTTCGTCCACGATCTGTCTCCTGACCCTTTTCCGAATTTAATTCGACAGAGCCATCCTGGTTGGCCTCCGGATGGTTGGCTTCCTCTGGAAGTTGCCGAATTTAAGCCCTTGGAGGATGCGGTGTCGTTGGAAACTAGAATCGTGATCGTGCTCAGCGAGGGCCTACCAGCCGCGGAGGCTGTCAACGCCGCCGCCGTACTCGGGCTGTCCGCGAGCGCCAGGACCGCGGATCTGGGGGACGAGGGTGTGGACGCGGCGGGACTGCGCCATGGCAGTTTAGATCGGCACCCAGTTCCTGTGTTGGTCGCGGGTCAGGGTCAGCTGCGTGATCTGCATGAGCGTTTCGCGTCCGTCGAGGGTGTGCATGTTGTGGCATTCACCGAGGTGGCCCGTCGCTCTCGCGACTACGAGGTGTATCTCGCCGCTCTTGCTCAGACTTCGGCGGAGGACAATTCATACGTTGGGCTGCTGATTCTGGGTCCGCGTCACCGGGTTACTGCAGCGACGAAGCGGCTGACTTTGTTCGGCGCGGTACCCGCCGAGGCGCTGGCCGGTGCTCGGTGAGCTCCCCGCAGAATCTCCGGGTAGAGAAAGGACGCCGAACGGGGCGAACGATTATTGTCTGCATTGATTCGACAACGCTCGGATCGGCGCTGGGCGGTTGCCGCATCAGGAGTTATACCTCCTGGCAGGACGGCGTTCGGGATGCTGTGCGGCTGGCCGCGGCGATGACGGAGAAGGCTGCGTTGGCGGGTCTGGCCCACGGTGGCGGGAAGACCGTGGTGGCTCTGGACCCCCACGATGCACCGCTGACCGGCGCTTCTCGCCGCGAGCTCCTGCAGGATATCGGTGACGTGGTGGAGTCGCTGGACGGTCAGTACTGGACAGGCCCAGATGTCGGCTCGTCCCCTGAAGACATGGCCGTGATCAACGAGCGAACCGAATACGTCTTCTGCAGGCCGCAGCGGCTCGGTGGTAGCGGCGACTCCTCAGGGCCGACCGCGGCCGGCGTCCTTGCCTGCATTCGAGCTGTTCGCGAGCATGTGCTGGCAGGGCAGCCGCTGACGCAGACCTCATTCTCCATCGTGGGTCTTGGTCATGTCGGTCAACTGGTCGCTGAACATCTCGCCTCTTCCGGCGCGCGGCTGATCGTCTCCGACATCGACCCGCGTCGACGTGAGCTGGCCCAACACTGGCACGCCGGGTGGCTCGAACCGGACGAGGCGCTGCTTGCCGAGGTCGACGTGCTGGTACCGGCCGCAGTCGGCGGCGTCCTGACTCCCTCGACAGTCGCGGCGCTGCGCTGCCGCGCTGTCGTTGGACCGGCCAACAATCAGCTCGACGCCGACAGCACCGCCGATTTGCTTCACGCCCGCGGCATCACCTGGGCGCCCGACACCCTTGTCAGCGCCGGCGGAATCGTGGCAGCCACCGGACACGAACTACAGCACCTCCTCGACCACGAGATCCAAGGCCTGCTGGCCGGTATCGGTGACCGTCTCGGCGACATCCTTCAGGAAGCGCATCAGAAGGACCAGGCGCCGTTGCACGTCGCCCGCCAACAGGCGAAACGGCGTTTAGCGCGCGCACACCTTCCCACCTACAGCTGAACTAAATCGCGGGCGACGGAGGAGGTCGCTGATTGGAGATCGCAGCAACGTGGTCACCTGCACCGCTGGCGACTGTGGAGCTGCGCCGCGAGCGAAGTGATCGTTCTGCTCGTGTAGGTCTCGTGGCGAGTCTGACCCGTCCGGACCGACCGGAACAGGGTCAGCTCGACCGTAACGTGGAAATCCGCGTTCGTTACCGCTGGACCAAGACCGGTTTGGGGCTGGGCGGAGGTTATGTGAGGGTCACCGGCGGCAAACCTGACGACCTCCGCGTTCGCTGCCTCCAACTTGACAGCCTTTTCGAGGTTGCAGCGCCGGGCTTGGACGCCGCCTTCTCCACCCGCCTTGGCTACCGTGCGTATCCGCAAGATGGTGCTGGGGTCGACCTCCTGACTGGCCGCTGCCTCGGCCATCGTCACCTCCTGCCGGACCAACTGCCACCAATCGCGTACTTTGTGCGACGGGTGCTGTACGGCGGGACGCGAAATCTGAGCAATGCTTTGGCGCCGTGGACCGGCTTCGGTGTGCTGTGCGGCTACGCCGTGATTCTTGGCGGCTTGGCGTCTGCGCCGGGTCGACGCCTGAACGCCGGGTCGAGGCTGACCCCGGGTCAAATCTGATACTGAGGGATAATCCACTACACGCTGAGATTTAGTTCCATCGGACATCCATCGGGGCACCCCGTGCGCCGGTGAATGTTTGATGTGTTGGTGACCGGGATGGTTGGCCTCTTCTCGCTGCCGTACCTTGCAACTTCGACGGCGCCGCCACCCGACAATCACCCCGGCAGCCACCAAGAACCGGGACAACCCGGAACCCGTCGGACCGGCCTCCTACGTCACCGCCACCGGACCCGGCAACGACTGCACCCACGACAACGCATGACCGTGCGCCGGCGTCGACCGCCGCTCGAACAACCCCAGGTCTCACTGTCCAACCCCACCGCCGACCGCGCGTGCACATCCAACTCGTCACTCGTACACCCTTGACAGGTAACAGGTAACCGGTAATCTCTGTCGAAGCGTGTAGTCGAGCAGAGAAGGAGAACACCATGGCGTTGACGGCCATCACGGATCCGCCGGGACGGTTGACCGATGTGGTCCATCGTCAGCTACGGGCGGCGATCCTGGCCGGTGATCCGGCGCCGGGGCATCAACTGTCGGTCCCGCGCCTGGCCCGCGAGTTGGACGTGTCCCGGGGGTCTGTACGAGAGGCGGTTCTGCAACTGGTGGCGGATGGGTTAGCCGAGGAACGTCCCCGTAAGGGGGTTGTGGTGGTGACGCTCGGAGCAGCCGAAACCCGCCACATCCATCAAGTCCGTGAGGCGCTGGAGGGCTTCGCGGCTCGGTTGTGCGCCGAGGCGTCACCCGCGGGGCTGGCCGAGGACCTGGACGCCGCTCTCGACGTTCAGGATGCTGCGATCCGGGGGGCTGATGGACAGGGCTATGCCGACACCGACGCCCGGTTCCACTCGTTGCTGGCGCGGGCCTGCGGTAACCCGACGCTGGCGACGCTGATCGAGCGGCTGCACACCCAGATGCAGATTGCCTTGGTTCGGGTGGCCGAAGCGCCCGAGCATCGCCACCACGGTCACGATGAACTGCGCCACGTATTGCAGGCTATCCGCCAGGCAGATCCTGACGGTGCGGAGGCCGCGATGCGCACCCATATCCGCCGCACCCGGGCTGAGCTGGCTACCCCGGCCCCGGGCGCGGGCGCATGACGCGGCCGAGGGTGGCGAAATTGGCGGTGGCCCACGAAGCTCTGTCCCTGGACAGCGTGCGGGCCGCGGCGCGCCAGCTCGCGGGGGTGGCCCACCACACCCCAGTGGTTACCTCCGTCACTGTGGACGCGATGACCGGTGCGCAAGTCGTGTTCAAGGCGGAGAATTTGCAACGCGCCGGCGCCTTCAAGTTCCGCGGCGCCTACACCAAAATCTCCACCCTGACGGCGGCCGAGCGGGCCCGCGGGGTGTGCACTTGGTCCTCGGGCAATCACGCCCAGGCCGTGGCTTTGGCCGCCAACCTGGTCGGCACGCACGCCACGGTGTTAATGCCCCGAGATGCCCCGGCCGCCAAACGAGCCGCCACCGAGGGGTACGGGGCCACCGTGGTGAGCTATGACCGCTACCACGAGGACCGTGAGGCGCTCGCCCGCGACCTCGCCGAGACGCGTGGGCTGGTCCCGATACCGGCGTTCGACGACTGGCAGGTGATGGCCGGGCAAGGCACCACGGCGCTGGAATTGATCGAAGACGTCGGCCCGCTGGACACGCTGGTGGTGCCGGTCAGCGGAGGCGGGTTGATGGCCGGGTGCGGCACCGCCGCCCGCGGGCTTCTTCCCGACGTCGAGCTGATCGGCGTCGAGCCCGTCGCCGGGGACGACACCCACCGCTCCCTGACCGCCGGGCACCGAATCCGTATCCCCGTACCGCACACCATCGCCGACGGCCAACAGGTCGAGATCCCCGGGGCGCTGACCTTCGCGATCAACCAACACCAGATCACGGATGTCCTCCTGGTCAGCGACGAGGCGATCCTTACCGCGATGCGGTTGCTGTTCGAGCGACTCAAGCTCGTCGTCGAACCCTCCGGCGCCACCGCGCTCGCGGCGGTGCTGACCAATCCCACCCGCTTCACCGGCCGCCGCGTCGGTGTGGTGCTCTCCGGCGGCAACGTCGGAGTCGACCGCTTCACGGCCCTGATGAGCCCCCGTGAACAGGAGCAACCATGAAGCAAACCCAAGCCACCCACCCGGGCCGGTTCGAGGCGGTCCTGTTCGACCTGCTCACCGCTGTCCTGGACTCGTGGACGCTGTGGAACACCGTGGCCGGTGACGTCGCCACCGGACGCCGGTGGCGCGAGGAGTATCTGCGGCTGACCTACGCCGCCGGCGCCTACCGTCCCTATGAGTCGCTCGTCGCCGAGGCCGCCACCCGCCAGGGACTGGACCCCGCGTTGGCCGCCACCCTCGCCGAGCACTGGGGGGAGCTACAGCCCTGGCCGGAAGCACCCGCCGTGCTGGGTGAGCTGGCCGCAAGCACCCGTATCGGTGTCGTCACGAACTGCTCGGAGCACCTCGGGCACCTCGCTGCCGCCCAGGTCGGGGTGCCCTTCGAGGTGATCACCACCGCCGAAGCCGCCGGCGCCTACAAACCCCGCCCCGAGCCCTACCAACATGCGCTGGACGCGCTCGGGCTCCCCGCCGCGCGGGTGCTGTTCGTGGCCGGTTCCCGCCACGACCTTCCCGGCGCCGGGAATGTGGGGATGCCGGTGTGGTGGCACAACCGCATCGGGATGCCCCATGAGCACCACGCAGCGGCCCCGGTGGCCGAACACAGCTCACTATCCCCGCTGCTGGGGTTCCTCGCTGATCAGGCACAGCCCGCCAACTAACCAAACCGGGCGGCGCACCTCGGTGCGCCGCAACTTTTTCTGAAAGGACCATCATGACCTCAACCCTGACCTACGCCCAGGCCCCGCATCCCTACTCGCCGGCGGTGGCGGCAGGGGAACTCGTGTTCGTCTCCGGTCGCCTCGGCGTCCATGACGGTGCACTCGTAACCGGGGGTGTGCAGGCCGAGACGACCCAGGCCCTGCGCAACGCCGAAGCCGAACTCGCCGCCTACGGGCTGGACCTGCACCACGCGGTGAAGGCCACGATCTTCTTGGCCGACATCAACGACCTGCAGCTGTTCAACCACGCCTACATGGCCGCGGTCCCCGAGCCTCGACCGACGCGCTCGTGCGTCGCGGTGGCGGCGTTGCCCTTCGGCGCCCGTGTGGAGATCGAAATCATCGCCGCGCCCGGCCGTGGCAACACCAACGGCGAATAGCCACCCCATCACCCCAACCGGCGCACCGCCGACCCGAACAACCCAGCAACCAGCGGTCAAGGGAACCCATCGTGGCCTCCTTATGTCCTGAGCCGCCTCACGAAAGGGTGTCATCGCATGGTTTCACCGACTGAGGAGTCGGCGGCGCTGAAGGTGAAAGTTGGTCGGCTGCAAGACTGACTATGCCCATGTCAACCATGCTTTCAGAGTCGTCAGACCCCACATCATCGGGTCGAGGTTCGCCCGTCTCGATAGCCGATCGCGGGACGGGCACTTGTCAGGTGGCGTCGGGCCGGAGGTCAGAAAGCCGCGAGGCGGGCGTCGGGGTCCGCCGATGCGCGGTGAGCTGCCAGCAGTCCCGCCGGCCAGCTGGACATCGGTGCTCGGCGCTCGTCCTGCAGGGCTGATTCGACCACCACGCCGCTGAGCACCCGCTCGACGTCGCCGCGCGGGTGGTCCTGCTCGGCGGCGCGCCGCAAGCCCGGGTCGACGAGATCCTCTCCGAAGTCCGCGCGTACCCCAAGCCGAACCAGACGCGTCAGCGGGCTCATCCGCTCGGCGATATGCGGGCTGGTGTGCACAGCGATCGCCGCCCACACCGCCTCGCGACGCGGCTGCGACCACCCGTCCCCCTCGTGTTGCTCCAAGAACTGCACAGCCAGGTCAGCGCCCTGGACCTCGAAGCGTTCAGCGCTCGTCGCCAGTACGGAGGCGCCGAGGTCGTGCAGCAGGCAGGCATGCACCAGCGCCGCGTAGTCCACGGCGAGGTTCTCGCGCTTGGTGATCGCCAGCGCGTAGCGCAGCGCGCGGGCACTGTGGTGGGCGATCGCGGCTGCACATGACCGATTCAGCAGCGCCAGCGCCTGCGGGGCCGTCGCCACCTGGTCGACCACTTTCAGCAACCACGGCGAATGCACATCTTCTACGGACTTGTCTGCCTGCGTCACCCCTGCAGTCTGACAGTCCGACGCCTTCGAATTCTGACTTATCAGGTACGCAAGGTCAGTCAGTGCAAGCGAGTCGGCAGCCGCGCCACCACGCGTACTCGATGGACAACGTGTCGCACATGCGGATCACTGGCTTACCGCGACGATCTCGACGTGTGCCACCGGCATCTACGTCTTGATCAGCTTCTCGCAAGCGGATCCCCAACTGGCGTATGCGGCGGGGGTCTGTCCGGTGGCCGCGTGGAAGTCGCGCACCAGGTGCGCCTGGTCGCTGTAACCCAGATCCGCGGCCACATCGGCCCAGCGCGGGTGTCCGCCGTCGCGCACGGAGTCGGCGGCGTCCAGGAGGCGGTAGCGCCGCAGCACCCAGCTCGGGGACACCCCCGCGTGGGTGTCGAAGCGGCGCTGCAACGTGCGGGCAGGGGTCGCGGTGCGAGCCGCCAGGTCGGCCAGGCTCCGCACGGACCGGTCGGTCTCGGCGATCCGCGCGGCCGCCGCCACCCACCGTGCCCCCGGTACCCGACGCGGGTGCACGGCCTTCTCCAACGTCGTGGCGAACACGCCAACCCGCGCCGGTTCGTCGGCATCGCCCGCCATCCGGGCGATGAGCGCGTCCGCGTCGACGTCGAGCACCTGCTCGAGCGCGACCACCGTGTCGGTCAGCCTGGATGCTGGTCCGCGGGTGAAGGCGCCGAGGCCTCCGGGTGTGGTCATCGCGGCGACCGCCCAGCCCGAGCCGGCGAGGGTGCGGGTCACGACGGCGGTGGCCACCCCGGACACCACCGCCTCCAGACCCGCGTAGCGGGACCCGCGGCGGGGCGCAAGCGGTGCGTCAGCATCGGGGTGACTGACCACCAGGTTCGCCCCCGGGTGGGTGAGCACTTCCTGGCGGTGCACCGCGCCGTCGGGCAAGTCCCACCGCACGCACCAGAACCGGTCGACCAGACCGACCAGCGCCGGTGTCGCGGGGTAGCGCGTCAGCGTCATCCGCTGCCGCAGCAACCAGTGCGCCAGGATCCCGCGACTGTCGTGCTCCACCAGAGCGGGCTCGTCGGCCACGGCACCGACGCTAGCAGCCTGCGGGGTCAAAGCTGGCGCGAATGTTCAAGTCCACCGGACGCGGTCCACATACCGTTCGATCATGACCAGCACCGACACCACCGCCGACCAGCTGCACACCGTCCTGACCGACCTGGCCGCCGTCGTCGAGAACATCACTCCCGCTCAAAATTCCGATCCCACCCCGTGCGCCGGGTGGGACGTCGGTGCGCTGCGCACCCACGTCGTCGGGTGGCTCGCGACCTTCGCCGGTGGCTTCGCCGACTCCGACGGCCGGGCGCCTCGGGCTGACCTGCAGGAGTACATCGCCCCCGCAGGCCCCGCGGCCGAGATCCGCCGCCGAGCCGACGAGCTCGACGCCGCCCTGCGTGCCGGGGCGGCCCAGCGACCGCTGCAGCTGGGCGAGGCGGCCATGCCCGGCGAGCTCGCGCTGGGGATGATCCTGTGGGAGTACCAGGTCCACGGCTGGGACCTGGCCACCGCCACCGGCCAGTCCTGGGACCCCCCGGCCGCGGCGGCCCGGGCATCCCTGAAGTTCGCCCCCGACATGCTCACCCCCGACTACCAGGGCGAGGGCAAAGCGTTCGCCCCACCCGTTACCCCACCCGCCGACGCCACCCCGGTGGAGCGGCTGGTTGCCTTGTCCGGACGTAACCCGGGCTGGGGTACCCGATGAGTCTCATAGCGCGGGGCACATTCGACATCGTGATCACACCGAGCCCGGCGGAAGTGGGGGCGGAGGTGGATAGGTTCGACTTCACCAAGACGTTCGGGGGCGACCTCGACGGTACGAGCGGCGGCGTGATGCTGTCGAGCGGGGATCCGGGCGCCGGCTCAGCCGGGTACGTCGCGATGGAAATTGTCCACGGCCGGATCCTCGACCGCGACGGGAGCTTCGCGTTGCAGCAAGCCGGCACGATGCACGTGGGCGAGCAGACGCTGAGCTACCAGGTGGTGCCCGGATCGGGACGTGGCGCGCTCACGGGCATCACCGGCTCGGTCCACCTCACGGTCGACGACGACGGCACCCATCGATACGAGCTGGCCTACGACGTCTGACCCGCCCGTCCAGGGTCACCGAGCACCCGAACGCCAAACAGCTCGGGCCCGTCGAACGCTCCGCCCACCGAACTCGATTGGTCACCGATCCGGTTGGGGATGGGCGCGCGGTGATGACACTTGGCTCAATTCACGGTCCGGTGACCATGTGACCGCCGGGGTCGTGGCTATCTTCGCCGTGCGACGAAGAGCCATTCCCGGCCGGGCCGATCTGGCACGTCGCGGACATCGACCAGGTCCAGATGGGCGTCGTTGAGATCGTCCGCAAGCTCGTCACGTTCTCGGAACCGCAGGGTCGACTCGCTGGTCAGCAGCGTCCCGTCCGCAAAGGCAAAGCTGTTCCTGATGCCCACTCGCGGCCAGCTGATGCCGCTGACCAGCGTCTCAACCCAGGCTTCGACTCGACCTTCCCCGGGCACGTCCGCCGTGTGCCAAGTCTGTTCACGGGTCCAGCGCTCCCACGCGTGGGCGGCCGGGACACGAGACTCGAACACCAGGTGCCCTCCTGGCCTCAGTGCGGTAGCCAGTGCGTGTAGCGCGGTAGCCCACTGCGCATCCCCGGCAAGGAACATTGCCACATTGGCCGTCATCGTGGCCAGGTCGAAGGCACCGATGTCGGCTTCAGACAGTGAGCTCGCGTCGCCATCTATCCATCGCACCCGATCTGCGCCGGGCTTGCCGCGAGCTACCGCCAACGACGCGGCAGCAGGGTCGACACCCACGACGTCGCATCCCCGGCCAGCGAGCAGCAACGCCAAAACACCCGTTCCGCAGCCCAGGTCCGCCACCCGCCTTGCCCCGAACTCGGCGGCCGCGTCCAGGTACGGCAGCAGGTCAGAGCGGTCCGGGTCGAGTGCGTCGTACACCGCCGCCAGCCGCGGATGACAAAACTCTTCGTCCATCTTCAACTCCCGTTACGAAGGCACGAGGAGCCCGCTGGGAATCGCCCGGCGATCCGCTTGCCATAGGGATCATGCATCATGACTTCACCGGTCACCCTGTGGCTGGCCACCGGAACTTCGTCGTGTCACCGTCGCATGGTCGGCCAACAGCCATCGATGCCGGACCAAATCCTCGTCCCGTAGCGCGAACGTCCTACGGTGACGGTTCGGCGTTGGAGACTAAGATCGCCCGATCGTCATTTGGGGATCCCTGACCGGTCACCGATCGTGCCAGACTGGGGTTGCTAGTTCCAGCGAGCCATCTGCATGGCGGTGACGATCAGCTCCGATCGCAGGTGACCAACCATCGCCCAACCCACGATCCGGCGGAAGCATCCGTCCAGAACCGCGGCGCAGTAGACCTGTCCTTCACTGGTCGGATGAGGGTGTATGGGACGGTGTTGACCCAGCGTCTGGCCGACCTTCTCGCCGGCGGCATCATGGAGCGCCCGCCATATCAGGACAACCCGCCGCGGCACGACTACGCCTCACCGCCGAGGGTCGCGCACTGCTACCTGTGCTCGCCGCGCGCTAGGTCGGGAGAGTCCCGAGCACCTGGGCCGCTCTGGCCGACGTCGTTCCGGATTTGGGTCGCCGTCGCCCGTACCGTTGACTCTGAAGACGCCCATCGGATTCAGGCCAAGGGCATGGATCAACAAAGGGTGTGTCAATGGCGACCAGACACCAACCCCGGCCGCGCACCTTACGACGCGCGACTGCTCGGGAGGCGCGACGGGTTGGAACCCTGGCTGAACGGCGAGGACGCCAAGTTCCACCAACGATCGACGGCTTCCACGCTGCGGCCACCCGTAGTCACGACGCGGTCGCTGAAGCATTGATCTCCCGAAGCAATCAGCGACTGCAGCGCATCGACACACTCTCAATCCAACTTCAGTGTGTGGTGATGCCAGTGATTAGCGGCCTGATGCCGCTCGACTTGGCCGTACGTGAACTCGGCGGCAACCCGAGCCGGGCCGCCTTCGACACCGGGAAGGATTGGGTCGAGCACCTCGCATGGGGCTTGGACAGCATCGTGCAGGCGGTCCGGCTGCTGTTATGTCTCCAGCCCGTCGGTGCAGCCGTGATTGCCCGTACCCAGCTCGAACGCTGGTCGGCCAACCTCGCCGGCAACCTGGGGATGACTCAGGAGCCCGGTGAGGACACGATCGTTTGGCTCGACCGACTGTGGAGCCAGCCGGCTGTGACCGTAGCGGCCGCTAGCGCTCCGGTACGCAGCGCTGGTCAGCTGTTCGCCGAGCTCAGCGAGATGATTCACGGCCGCGGTCGGCTCATGGCCCTCGTCTGGCTTGACTCGGCGGACGTCAGCGATCCACTGGACTCGGCCCACGTGCTCAGTATCGAAACAGTCTGCGATGCGCTCACGGTGAGCTTGAGCCAGATCCGCGCCGGGCTCGCTACGTTGGCCGCCGGCAAGAGCTGGGATGTACTCGCGCAGACGATCGCTGCCGTCACGCTTATTCGCCGCGCCGAAGGATGGGTGCCAGACATCAAGGCCCACCTGCTCCCGATGCTGCCCTTCGTATTTGCTCAATCGGGTGTAGAAGCCCAGACAGGCGCATCGGCAACGGGTTTCCACCGAGCCATCGCGGCGATGCGCACAGGCAGGGCGGTTGAGGAGCCAACACAGATCTGGCCGGCACTCGCGTTCGGAGAACGCCGCTACCGCGCCGCCATGACAGCCCGCCGCTCCTTCGCGGCTGAGCGCGTCCGGTTCGGAGCCGAGTTCGACAGCGGCGGAATCGAATCCACCCATGTCGAATCGGTACTCGCAAGTGAGATGGCCGCGATGCTCGGTGTGTGGCTGCGGACCGATCCGACGCGACAGCCCGCAGCGGACGCCTTCGTGGTGTGCTCCTCCGCGCTGCGCTCAGCCGTGTGGCTTTGGCTTGAGGACGACAACCGAGCGATGGGCTGCCTGCGACCGGTCATTGATCAACTGGCCCGAGTCCGCACATGGCGCCTCAAGCCCGCGGCCGCGGCAAAGCTGGAGTCGTGCTCGAAGACCACACCGCGAGACTGGTTGGAGGCAGCCGGCTGGCGACGGCTCAACCTCGTAAGCCGAGCATTCGGCGAGTACGTGCACGGATCGGGGGACGTCAACCGCAGCGCCGCGCTCGCGGCGTTGATCTCGCTGCAGGACGACCCGGCCGATCCCCTGTCCAAACTAACCGGCCGCACCCACGCTCTCACTGCACTGATCCACTACGTACAAGCCGAGTCCGCCCTGTGGATCCGCGAGTTCGACCCAGATGTTGCGACGGCCTACTGGCGTGTGATTCGACAGACCGAAGCACGAGCCGAGCAGGGACTCGAGCGGCTACTGGATCGGGCTTGGACCAACCGATCGATGCCGGTTCGGTGACCCTAGATGGGGTAGTAACTACCTGTGCGGGAGCAGACCCGGTGACCGGTCAGCGATCGCTGTCCGGGCACTGGTCGGCGCCCAGACGGCCAGCGTGGCATAATGGTGGCATGACTCGCGCACGATTGAGTACGACGGTGGATGCGACGCTTCTTGACGATGCGAGACGCGTTCGATCCGGCGTCACCGACGCGGTCCTCGTGGACGAGGCGCTGGCCGCTCTACTCGCCCGCCACCGCGCCGTCGAGGTAGACGCAAGCTACGTCGCCTACGACGAGCACCCGCTCGACGAGCCGGACGAGTGGGGCGACCTGGCATCGTTTCGACAAGCTGCGGCCGCATCTTGATGGCTCTTCCCTGCCGCGGTGACGTCTGGTGGTGCGAGATGCCGCAGATAGGGCGTCGACCGGTCGTCGTGCTCTCCCGCGATGCAGTAATCCCGCGGCATCGCCGCGCATTGATTGCTCCGTGCACGACGACAATTCGGGGACTCGTCAGTGAAGTGGTGCTTGAGCCTGGAGACGACCCCGTACCGCGTCGTTCGGCGGTCAACCTGGACTCGGTCGAGAGCGTGTCTTTGGCAGTACTTGTCGACCGAATCGGCCGGCTGAGCGACGCTCGGATGCGTCAGGTCTGCGCCGCCCTAGCCGTTGCCGTCGACTGCTCCAACTGAGTCACGGCGGTGACCGGTTGACGATCGTCGTGCGGGACTTGGTCCATTGTGAGGTGTAACGGCGGTGGTGGGCAGGCTGCGCTCCGCGCAGGAATGCCAAGGGCTCTGCATGAGCTTGCAGAGCACTACCATCCCGACGTGATCATCACTATCAGCGCAGCCGGCCCCAGCGACATCCCGAGTTTGCTGGCATCTGCTGACGCCCTGATTCGAACTGACGCCGCAGTGTTCGACGCCGACGCGACGAATGTCGCATGGGCAATGAGCGGCGGCGCAGCTTATTGCGCAGCTCTGGTGGCCGCCGGCGACGATTTCGCCCTACTCGCGCGCGACGAAGGCCAGGTGATCGGGCACATCGTGGGGCGCCGGTACGGCCCGAACGAGCTGCATCCGATCATCACCGCCGAACTGGAAAGCATCTACGTCTACCCCGCCCATCGCGGGCGTGGCGTCGGGGGGCTACTTGTGCGCTCCTTCCTCGAGCGGGTCGCCGGAGTCGACCGGGTCACCGTGTCGGCGTATGCCCAAAACACGCGGGCTCTGAGCTTCTACACTCGGCTGGGCTTCAAGGTCAGCTCGGTGATTCTGGACCTGGATCTTTGACGGGTCCAAGGCGGCGCCAATTGACGAGCCCAGAGCGCAAAGACGTCGTGCACGGCCTGCTCGTGGTTGTCCGACCGGGTGCCCGGTAGCCGATCGGTGACCGAGCACCGATCCCTGAACAGTGGGTCGCTCTTAGCCTGGATCCACCGATCGGGGTCTGACGGTGGGCTGGTTCGCTTCGGTTGATGTTGCTGGTTGCGGGCGCGTTTGTTCGGCCGGTCTGCCGGCTTCTCCGGGTGGTGCTGGTCGTTTCGCG